>Ga0209039_10001151_pt1 | contig 25192 bp, 20 predicted proteins | sample BogFormECP12_OM1_FD_188238 | JGI IMG/M metagenome (GOLD analysis project Ga0209039, IMG submission 188238) | Bog forest soil microbial communities from Calvert Island, British Columbia, Canada - ECP12_OM1 (SPAdes) (version 2) | ecosystem: Environmental > Aquatic > Freshwater > Wetlands > Bog ... | reverse complement strand
GCATCCAGGCAGGCGTGCTCGGACCCGCGCTTGAGGACCAGCTGCGTCCCCACGGTCTCACGCTTCGACACTTTCCACAGTCCTTCGAGTTTTCGAGCCTTGGAGGCTGGATCGCGACGCGCTCGGGCGGACACTACGCGACTCTGTGGACTCATATCGACGAGTTCGTGGAATCGCTCCGCGTAGTGACCCCAGCGGGTGTCATCGCGACGCGGCGGTTGCCGGGTTCAGGCGCCGGGCCGAGCCCTGAGCGCCTATTCATCGGGAGCGAGGGGACGCTCGGTGTCATCACCGAGGCCTGGATGCGCCTTCAGGATCGGCCGCGACTGCGGGCCTCGACGTCGGTGCGCTTCACCGGCGATGACGGATTCGCGCGCGGCGCCCGCGCCGTGCGCGCGCTCGCGCAGTCCGGCCTCTATCCGACGAACTGCCGGCTGCTCGATCCGGTCGAGGCTGCCAACGCCGGAGCCAGCCCCGAAGCCGACGCTGCGGTCTTGGTGCTCGGCTTCGAGTCCGCGGACCACGGGCTCGACGCGTGGATGGCGCGCGCGCTCGAGCTGTGCCGAGACGCGGGGGGCCTGGTCCCCCTCGAGACGGTCCACACCCGAGCGGACGAGGGCGCGTCCCGCGAGGGTGCGGCCGGCGCCTGGCGCACCGCGTTCCTGAACGCTCCCTACCTGCGGGACGCGCTGGTGGGGCTCGGCATGATTACGGAAACCTTCGAGACCGCGATCACCTGGGACCGCTTCGACGAGTTTCACGGGGCCGTAATGGCCGCGACACAAGATGCCGTAAAGCGCATCTGCGGCGGAGGAAGCGTCGCCTGTCGCTTCACCCACGTCTATCCCGATGGCCCTGCGCCCTATTACTCCGTGCTCGCACCGGGGCGTCGTGGAGCACAGCTCGCGCAGTGGGCCGAGATCAAGGCCGCCGCGAGCGAGATCCTGGTCCGACACGGCGCTACGATCACTCACCACCATGCCGTAGGCCGAGACCACCGACCGTGGTACGACCGCGAGCGCCCGGACGCGTTCGCCCGGGTGCTGGCCGCCGCCAAACGCGAGCTTGACCCGGCCGGCGTCCTGAACCCCGGCGTGCTCGTCGGGCCGTAGGCAGAGCGGGCGATGCGTGCAAGCGCGATCGCATCCTTCCGTCGCATCTCGAACTGCCAGAGCACGTCACGGAGAGCTTGCGGGCACCTTCCCCCCTGCACTGCCAAAGGATCCTCGTAGGCCGAGCGCTGCCCTAGGCTATGCTGCCGGCGCATGGCGCGCATCAATGACCACTACCGCAAGCTGCAGGCCGGCTACTTGTTCCCGGAAATCGGGCGGCGCGTGAAGGCGTTCCAGGAGGCGCATCCCAAGGCTCGCGTCATCCGGCTCGGCATCGGGGACGTCACGTTGCCCCTCGCTCCCGCGATCGTCGAAGCCTTCCGCGGCGCGGTGGATGAAATGGCGACCGCGGAGGGATTTCGCGGCTACGGACCGGAGCAGGGCTATGACTTCTTGGTCGACGCCATCCGCAAACACGACTTCGAGGCTCGGGGCGTATCGATCGCCCAGGACGAGGTGTTCGTCTCCGACGGGAGCAAGTGCGATAGCGGGAATCTCCAGGAAATCTTCGGCACCGCGTGCACCTTCGCCGTCGTCGACCCGGTCTACCCCGTCTACGTCGACACGAATGTAATGGCCGGGCGCACCGGCCCCGCCGATGAGAGTGGACGCTTCGCGGGCATCACCTACCTCGCGGCGACCGAGGCGAACGGCTTCGTCCCGGAGCCGCCGGCGCAGCGCGTCGACCTCGTCTACCTGTGCACACCGAACAACCCGACCGGCGCCGCCGCAACCCGGGACCAGCTCGCGCGCTGGGTCGCTTGGGCGCGCGCCAACGACGCGGTGATCGTATTCGACGCCGCCTACGAGGCGTACATCACGGACCCTAGCCTGCCTCGCTCGATCTATGAGCTGGAGGGCGCCAAGGAGTGCGCCATCGAGATGCGCAGCTTCTCCAAGAGGGCGGGCTTCACTGGCGTGCGCTGCGCGTACACCGTCGTGCCGAAAGCGCTGACCGGATCCACCGCGACGGGGGAGCGAGTCCCGCTCCACGCTTTGTGGTCGCGGCGCCAGAGCACGAAGTTCAACGGCGTCTCCTATCCCGTGCAGCGCGCGGCGGCTGCGGTCTACTCCGAGGCCGGCCTGGCCCAGACGGCAGCGCAGATCGCCTTCTACATGGAAAATGCGCGTCGGCTCCGCGAAGGGCTGGGCCGCGCAGGTTTCACGCTCTTCGGTGGCATTCATGCCCCATACATTTGGATGCGCACGCCCCGCGGACTGGGATCGTGGGAGTTCTTCGACCGGCTCCTCACGGAAGCGCACGTCGTGGGCACACCGGGTGCAGGCTTTGGCCCGAGCGGGGAGGGGTACTTGCGGCTCTCGGCCTTCAACTCCCGGGAGAACGTGGACGAGGCGGTGGATCGGCTCCGCCGCGCCTTCGCCGCGTAGCCGCCATGGACCCCCGTCAGATCCACACCTCTCAAGATGCCCGACGCATTGTCGAGGAGCGCAAGCTAAGCCACGTGAAGGTCGGGCTCTTCGACGTGGACGGTGTGATGCGCGGCAAGTACATGTCGCGCGAGAAGTTCCTCTCGGCCTTGGAGGGTGGTTTCGGGTTTTGCGACGTCGTGCTCGGCTGGGACAGCCAGGACCAGCTCTACGACAATGTCGCCTACACGGGCTGGCACACGGCCTATCCAGACGCTCCGGTGCGGATCGTGCCCAGCAGCTGCCGCGATCTGCCTTTCGAGCCGCCGATGCTCCTCTTCCTCGCAGAGTTCGCGCCGCCTGCGGACGCACTGTGCCCCCGCGGCGTCTTGCGTCGCTTGGTGGAGCGTGCGCGCACGCTGGGATTCGACCCAGTGGCCGCCCTCGAATATGAGTTCTTCTTGTTCGACGAGACGCCCCATTCCGTGCGCGCCAAAGGCTACCGCGATCTGAAACCCCTCACGCCGGGCTCCTTTGGGTACTCGATGCTGCGAAGCTCCGTGCTCGCCGAGTTCCACCGCGAGCTCTTGGCGCTCTGCGAGGCCATGGACATGGGCCTCGAGGGCCTACACACGGAGACGGGTCCTGGGGTGATCGAGGCCGCCATCGCCCACGACCACTGCCTCCTGGCCGCCGACAAGGCGGCGCTCTTCAAGACGATGAGCAAGGTGCTGGCGCAGCGGCACGGCTGGATGGCGACCTTCATGGCCAAGTGGTCCCGGGATTGGCCGGGCCAGAGCGGACACATCCATTTGTCGCTCAAAGGATTGGACGGCGCGCGCGTCTTCTACGATCCCGACGCTCCCCATGGCATGAGCAAGGCGATGCGCTCCTTCGTGGCGGGCCAACAGCAACTCCTGCCCGAGTTCCTCGCCCTCGTGGCCCCCACCGTCAACTCGTACCGGCGTCTCATCCCCGGCTACTGGGCGCCCACGATCGCGTCCTGGGGAATCGAAAATCGCACCTGCGCGCTTCGTGTGATCCCTGGATCGCCAAAGGCCCAGCGTGTCGAGTACCGAATCGCTGCCGCCGATGGAAACCCGTACTTAGCCCTCGCCGCAGCGCTCGGCTCGGGCCTCTGGGGCATCGAGCACGGCCTTGAGCTCGGTCCACCGGTCGCCGGGAACGCCTACACCCAGGAAGCCCCCCCAGAGAGTGCTCTGCCCCGAACCCTGTGGGAGGCGGCGGGACGCCTGCGTGGCTCGGCTGCGGCGCGCGAGCTGTTCGGGGAGGCGTTCGTCGAGCACTTCGCGGCCACCCGCGAGTGGGAGGAGCGCGAGTTCCGCAAGCACGTGTCGGACTGGGAGCTCGCGCGCTACTTCGAGATCATCTAGGCCCGTGCCCTACTCGACGATGTAGTCGAGGGGATCCACGCGCTTCCCGCCGACCTCCACCATGTAGTGGACGTGCGGGCCCGTGCTAAGGCCCGAGCTTCCCATGGTGGCCATCTGCTGGCCGCGGGCCACGTGAGCACCGGGCTGCACCAGGATGCGCTGCAGGTGACCGTAGGTGGTGCGGACGCCGAAGCCGTGATCCACGACGATGGCCGTGCCGAGCCCGCCCTTTCGCCCGGCGAAGACGACGCGTCCCGGTGCTGGCGCCAGGATCGGCGTGCCGAACTCCGCGGCGATGTCGACGCCCTCGTGAAAGTCGCGCCGGCCCGTGAAGGGGGAGATGCGGTAGCCGAAGCCCGAGGTGATCCAGCCGATCGCGGGCCACGAGGACGGCGTCGCCGCAAGCCTTTCAACCTTTCCGCGGAGCGCCCCCACGAGCTCTTCCAAGGAATGGGACTCGGATTGGAGGCGCTCGAGCAGGCTTTGGTTCCCCACAACCTCCTCCGCCCGAGGGCGAGAAGACGACGCATCGGGTCCCGCAGGCGGGGCACTGACATCGGCCGGTGTCCCGACGGGCACCTGCTCTGTCCCTCCCTCTCCGTCCGATGCGGTGGGAGTGGGGGTGCCCATCGGCGGCGTCGCGTCCTCGGGTCGCTCGGCGCCGCCACCGACTCCAAGAGACACGGCCGGCCGCTGGGCCGTGCGTTCAAGGCTCGCCTCGGGAAGGTTTGCGATCACACGGACGCGCCGCTCGAACTCGCGCACGCGGGCAAGCTCGTCCGCCATGCGCTGCCGCTCCTCGGCTCGACTCTGAAGTTCCGCCCGCTGCGCCTCGGCCTCCGCACGAACGCGTTCGGCCTCCGCGTGCACGCCCCGGAACTCGGCCATATGGCCCCACAGGCTCAGGTAGTGCACAAAGCCCAACAAAAAGAGGAGGGCACCCGCGGCCCCGATCCCGGCGAGCCGCTTAAGCCCTCGTTCGGAGACGCCGAGCCGCTGGACCCGCCCCGTCCCCTCGGGGACGATGATGAGCGTATATCGCTTCATACGCGCGCCTCCTGCGCGGCCTCCGACGGCCGCGAGACCCTCGTGCTTCGTCGACCCCCCCACGCTGCCGCCGCGTGACTCGGGTCACCCGAAAAGGTCCCTCTCCCTGCTTTTCGGAAGGAGTTTCGTGTTTCGAGAGGGGTTTTATGCCTGGAAGCCCAAAGGCGGGTCGGCGATCCTCCGGGGCTCCATGCCCGGGCTCCTGCGCACTGTTTCGCCGATCGACGGCACGATCGTGGCCGAGCGGCCCCTCGCGGGCGTAGCGGAGCTCCGCGCGGCGCTCGCCGCGGCCCGCCACGCCCAGGCGACGTGGCGCCGTAGCCCGGTCCGGGAGCGCGTGGCCGTGGTCGAACTCTTCTGCCAGGCGCTGCTCTCGCGGCGCGCGGAGATCGCCGAAGAGCTCACGCGACAGATGGGGCGGCCGGTCCGCTACACACCGCTCGAGGTCGACAGGCTTTGCGAGCGTGCGCGCTACATGGCGCAGATCGCAGAAGAAGCGCTCGCTCCGCTGGCTCTCCCGCCCGGGGACGCGCTGCGCCGCTTCATTCGCCGCGAGCCCGTGGGCAGCGTCCTCACCATCGCGCCGTGGAACTATCCCTATCTCACTGCGGTGAACTCGATCGTTCCCGCGCTTCTCGCCGGGAACGCAGTGCTGCTAAAACACTCCGCGCAGACTCCGCTCTGCGCAGAACGCTTCGCACAAGCATTCGCGGCGGCAGGACTGCCCAGCGGCGTCTTTCAGGTCCTTCACCTCTCCCATGAAGACACAGACCGGGCGATTCGGGAGCCGGGAATCGACTTCGTGGCATTCACCGGTTCGGTCGAGGGGGGAAGCCAGGTCCAGCGTGCGGCGGCCGAGCGCTTCATCGGCGTGAACCTCGAGCTCGGCGGGAAAGACCCCGCCTATGTCCGCGCAGATGCGAACCTCGGGCACGCCATCGAGAACCTGGTAGATGGGGCCTTCTTCAACTCGGGCCAGTCCTGCTGCGGGATTGAGCGAATCTACGTCCACGAGCACGTGTATAACCAGTTCGTCGAAGGGGTGGTTGCCCTGGCGAAGGCGTACGTCCTCGGGAACCCCCTTGATAAAGCAACCACGCTCGGCCCGATGGTGCGTGCCTCGGCCGCCGACTTTGTGCGTGATCAGATCGCGGAGGCGATCCACAAAGGTGCGCGAGCTCTGGTCGATCCGAAGCTTTTCCCGGCGAGTGCCGCCGGCACGCCCTATCTCGCGCCGCAGGTGCTGGTCGACGTGGATCACAGCATGCGGGTCATGACCGAGGAGAGCTTCGGCCCCGTGGTGGGGATCATGCGCGTCCGCGGTGATGACGAGGCCGTGGCGCTGATGAACGACAGCGCCTACGGACTCACGGCGGCGCTCTGGACGGAGGACGCCGATGCCGCGATCGCGCTCGGCGAGCGCCTCGAGACCGGAACCGTGTTCATGAATCGATGCGACTACCTTGACCCCGCCCTCGCCTGGACCGGGGTCAAGAACTCCGGGCGCGGGTGCACGCTCTCGCGTCTCGGTTTCGAACCGCTCACGCGCCCCAAGTCCTACCACCTTCGCGTGCGCACCTGAGCGCGCGCTCCGGGAGCCCGGGTCGCATGGAGATTGATCCCGCCACTCTGCGCGCCAACTGGAGCTATCCCACACAGGTTCGGTTCGGCGTGGGACGCATCGGCGAGCTACCGGACTGTTGCAAGGAGCTCGGCTTGCACCGGCCTCTTTTCGTCACCGACCCTTCTTTGGCCAAGCTCCCCGCCTTCCTGGCCGCGAAGGGAGCCCTCGACGCCTCGGGTCTTGGGAGCGGGCTCTTCTCCGACATCCGCGCGAATCCCGTCGGCGCGAACGTCGAAGCGGGTGTGCGCGCTTTTCGTGACGGCGGGCACGACGGGGTCATCGCCTTTGGCGGCGGGTCCGCCCTCGACTCGGGAAAGGCCATCGCGTTCATGACGGGCCAGACCCGTCCGATCTGGGACTTTGAAGATGTCGGGGATTGGTGGAAGCGAGCGTCGACCCACGCCATCGCGCCCGTAATTGCGATCCCGACGACAGCCGGGACGGGGTCAGAGGTGGGCCGCGCATCGGTGATCACAGACCAAGCGACCCAGGTGAAGAAGATCATCTTCCACCCGAGGATGTTGCCCGCCATCGTGATCTGCGATCCCGCGCTCACGATCGGGCTTCCGCCCCCCATCACCGCAGCCACGGGCATGGACGCTCTCGCGCACAACCTCGAGGCCTACTGCGCGCCGGGTTTCCACCCGCTGGCCGATGGAATCGCCGTGGAAGGGATGCGGCTCCTGCACGACTGGCTCCCCGTCGCGGTGCACGACGGCTCAAACCTGACGGCGCGCGCGTACCTCATGGCCGCCGCGAGCATGGGTGCGGTCGCGTTCCAGAAGGGCCTGGGAGCGATCCACGCCCTTTCCCACCCGATTGGCGCCGTCCTCGACAGCCACCACGGCCTCACAAACGGGGTGGTCATGCCGTACGTGCTGGCGTTCAACCGGAGCGCGATCGAAGACAAGATGGAGCGCGTAGGCCGCTATCTCGGCCTTGAAGGGCGCGGCGTCGATGGCGTGCTCGATTGGGTGCTGGCGCTACGCGAGGAGATCGGCATCCCGCACAGCGTGGCGGCACTCGGGATGACCCGCGCGCACACGGCCCGGTTCTCCAAGATGGCCGCGGCGGATCCGTGCGCGGCAGGCAACCCGATTCAGATCGGCGAACCGGAACTACGTGCGATGTACGAAGCCGCCCTCGACGGGCGGGTCGAGGGGCCAAGCTCCGCGCAGCTTCACCACCCCTAGAACCGGATACCGATCCCCGTCCTGAAGAACGCGCCGCCCGTGAAGTTGTAGTCGCCGCACGCGGGAGGCTCGCCGTGCTTGATCTGCGCCGGGACGTCGTCGCACTGGTGGCGATGGTAGTTCGTGAGGGGTTTGCGCCAGCCGCCACCCCCAAAGATGTAGAGCGGGATCGAGCTCACGGGCTGGAAACTCGCCGCTCCGCCAAACTCTGCGCTCCCGATGCTGTAGTGGGCGATGATGTTGCTGATGTTGGTTTGTACCGGCATGCCACGGGGCGTGACTGTGAAGAAGTTCACCTGCGCCACGTAGGCGTCCCAGGCAAAGCCGACGAACGGCTTCAAGCTAAGCAGGGATTTGCCGAGGGGCATATCGACCGAAAAACCGAGGGCCGTGTTGGCTTCCCAGTCGAACTCCAAGGACGCGTTCGACTGCGGGGCTTGGCCGGGGATGCCGTAGTTGCTGCTGGTGATGATGTTGCGGTCTACCGGCGTCACGGCGCCGCCTTCGATGAACGGCCGACCGATTCCCCAGAGAAGCGGTCCCAAGAGTCGCACCTCCCCGCCGAGGTTATTCGGCGCCTTGATCGTCTCGGTGTCGGTCTGACCGGGGCCGAGGATCGGCTGGAGGGTGCCGATCGTGGAACTGAGCCTCGCCTCGCTCTCGATGTACGACCAGACCCCCTCGACTTCGATCAAGAAAGGACGGTCGGGCTTCAGAATCGACTTGTCGGTGTCTTCGGCGCGCCCGAGCTGGGGCCCGGTGAGCAGCGCAGCGGCGAGAGCAAGTGAGAGCAGCCGATGGTGTCGCATGTAAACCTCCCCCGCGTCCTCGCCGCACGAACGACGGACGCCGTCTTTTTCCTGACCGGACTGGGCCCCGCACGGGGCAGCGGCGGGCAGCGCCCGTGTCCCTCCAAGGCGCCGTGTCGCAGTTAGCGAATGGTGTGTGCCGAGTCCAGCCCCACCCACGCGAGGCCGCCGGCTTGCGGCTGCGCGCCACAGGTGGTCCTGTGGTTCGGCGATCGCGGACTTCGCCGGACGAATGGGGGGATTTTACCGCCCTCTCGAGGTCTCTCGGCATGGGGCCTCGGGGGGAAAAGGAGGCCCACGACTGGCGCCGTGCCTCTCACGACGAGCGCGTCGCCGCGCAAGGATTCGGAAGGCACGTGTCCTCGCGCCGCACTCGCTGAGGCAACACCAGAGCGTTTCGGCACCGGCTTGTGACCCCGAAAACCATGTCTCACGAGAGAAGCCCGAGGTAAGATCGGTAGCGCGGCTTGGGGCGGTGTCCGAGACTGCCGGGCTTGGCGCTCGACCCTCTTACGACGGCGCTCGTTCTCTTCGCGGCACTCCTCCACGCGACGTGGAATGCGCTCGTCAAAGCAGGCGGCGATAAGCTCGCGATGCTGACGCTCGTGATCGTGGGCGGCGCCTTGTGCATGGCCCTCGCCGTCGCTTTCGTGCCCTTCCCCGACCGCGCCGCGTGGCCGTTTCTCGCGCTCGCCACCCTGCTCCACGTCTTCTACAACGTCTCGCTGGTCCGCGCCTACGAGCAAGGGGATCTCTCCCGGGTGTATCCCATCGCGCGGGGCGCGGCGCCCGCGTTCGTGGCGGCGGGAGCCTGGGCCGTGGCGGGCGAAGCCTTGGTCCCCCTCGAGATCGCAGGCATCCTCCTGCTCTCCCTCGGGATCATGAGCCTCGCCCTCGAGCCCAAGCTCGCCGCGGACGCCAGGCGGAGTACGGTCGGGTGGTCGCTCCTCACGGCTGCCTGGATCGGAACGTACTCGGTGTGCGATGGGATGGGTGTCCGCCGCACCTTAAATCCGCTGTCTTTCATCGCATGGCTCATGCTGCTCGATGCACTCCCGATCATGTTGGTGGCCTTCTGGCTGCGACGCGGGCGCGTGTGGGCGTCCTTCCGCCCGCATCTTGCGACGGGACTTCTCGGCGGTGCGATCGCCGCGCTGGCCTACGGAATCGTGCTCTGGGCCATGGCCCATGGCCGCATCGCCCACGTGGCGGCGCTGCGCGAGACGAGCGTCGTCGTCGCTGCGGGCATCGGTACGGTCCTTTTGGGCGAACCCTTCGGTCGGCGTCGCGTCGTCGCGGCGTGCATGGTCGCGGCAGGCGCGGTCCTGCTGCAAAGCGCCCGGTAGAGAACTTCCGGCTAAAGGCCTCTCGAGCTAGGCCGCGCACACAAACTCGTCCAGCTCTTGGAACTCCATGACCGCCAGTGCCGCACGGATCTCAGCCCGCGGCCGCTCGCCTGCGACTGACACCACAATCGGTCGACCACGCAGCGCGGGCAGCGCCGACGGGGCGATCACCGGGGCGCCGTGGATCCGCTGACCCACGCGCCCGGGATGCAGCTCGACCACGTGGGACGGACGCTTGCCGTGCGCTGCGAGTGCGCGACGCAGGGCTCGGCCGGTGGCCCCGTAGCCCCACAGCACGTACTCCTCGCCACCCGCAAGAAAACCGCTTGCCAGAAACGCCGCCTTGCACTCCGTGAAACGCCGCTGTGCGTAGGCGGGGTGCGTACGCGAGAGCCGTCCTGCGCTGTCTCGCCAGCCGAGCAGACGCCGCGGCACGACGCCGATCCGCAAGCCCTTTGCGAGCAGGCGCAAAATGAGGTCGTAGTCCTCGGGCCAGCCCACGTCGCGAAAGCCGAGTTCTAAGAGCTCCTCGCGCCGAAGGACAAGCGTGGGATGCGCCAGCGGGCATTCGATGAACGCGTCGCGACGCACACGATCTGGCGAGTCGATGGAACAGAGCCAGCGCTCGTATGCCCGCAGTCCTTGGCGAAGGTCGCGCCGGGGAAAAAGTCGAACGTGGCAGCCCACGCAGCACAGAGACGGATCGTCTTCGAGCATCCGGAGCTGCGCGGAGAGCCGCTCCCGGTGCATCCAGTCGTCGGCATCCATGCGCGCAACGAACGGTGCCCGGCAGCTGGCGAGACCAAGGTTCAAGGCAGGAACGAGACCCGCCCGCGCAGCGGCGACGACGCGGAACCGCGGATCGGCGGCCGCAAACCGGAGCCCCACCTCCCGCGTTCGATCGAGCGAGCCGTCGTCCACCACCACGCACTCAAAGCGTGTCTCGCGCTGGCGCTCGACGCTGCGCAGCGCCGTTGCGAGCGTCGCCGCTGCATCCCGTGCGGGAATCAGGACCGAGATCCGGGGCTCCACGGTGCGCGATGCTAGCGGGCGGCGGCGCGCAGTATCTTCACCCCATGACCGACGAAGACCACCCGCCCCTCTCTCCAAAAAGCCGCTACATCACACCGGAGGGCTACCGCCGCTTGGAGCAGGAGCTTGACCGGCTGTGGCGTACGGAGCGCCCGCGGGTGACGCGAGAGGTCACAGCCGCCGCGGCCCAGGGCGACCGCTCCGAGAACGCCGAATACATCTACGGCAAAAAGCGCCTGCGCGAGATCGATCGGCGCGTCCATTTCCTGCGCAAACGCTTGGAGGAGCTGGAGGTGGTGCGTCACACGCCCACCCAAGAAGGACGCGTCTTTTTCGGCGCCTGGGTTGCACTCGAGGGTGAAGAGGGGGAGGCGCTCGAGTTCCGAATTGTGGGACCCGACGAGTTCGACCCTGAAACCCGCCGCATCAGCATCGAGTCGCCTATGGCCCGGGCTGTCTTGCGCAGAGAGGTTGGTGACGAAGTGGAGGTCTTGCGCCCGAAGGGTCGCACGAGGTTTACGCTCGTTCGTGTGTGGTATGAGAGCGAGGAGTAGCACGACTTCGCGGAGATTGACCTGCGCGGACGCGTGGCATAAGCAGGCACGTAGCAGAGAGGCGACGAATGGTCGTGAGCTAGAGCTCCGCGCCAGCCCCGAAAAGGAGACGCCTTCCGATGCGCGGTGAGCGAGATGCCGAGCCGGCGCGAGACCGGCCAGCCGTAAGCGACTACGGGGCGTGCTCGGCCGGCAGTACCGGCTCGTCCGGCTCCAGCGGCGACACCGGCACGGCAGGTTCGGGGGAAGTGCCGGGGTTCTCGGTGGATGTCGGCACGGGCGCTGCCTCGGAAGCCGCGGGCCTTGCGGCACGCGAGCGAAGGCGCGCGAGGTCTGCCTCGGCCAAGCCCGCATAGCGCGCCGCAGCATCGTCGTAGCTGCCGAGAGCCGCGCCTTGGAGCATGCGGTTCCACCAGCGGCCGAGGTCCGACTCGTTCCAAGCCACGAAGGTCTCGAGCTCCGATTGCGCGAGCTCCCGGTAGGTGTAGAGCAATCTCACCAACACGCGGTTCTGCACGGCCGAGCGGTCCTTGTTGGGATCGGCGTGCAGAGTCTCGAGTGAAGCCGCGTCGGCGATCTTTCCAACCGCGAGCCACGGCTGAACAAACGCGGCGTACGCGAGCACGGTCGACCCCGTCACCTCGTCGAGGCGGCGAGCCAGCGCGATGCGCCACTCCGGCGGAGGGTTCGCGCGGAGATCGGCCGCGAAGCGCTGCATGGCCGGTGCAGCCTCAGGCGATTGCGCTGCTTCCTCGAGGGCCATGACGTGCCGAGCAGTCCAGCCCCTGTGCCACTCCAACACTGCCATCAGCTTCTCTGCCTCGCAGGTGTTCTCGAGGCGCTGCCGAAGATCGCCCAGCAAGGCTTCCCGGCCATAGGCCTTGGCGAAGGTCGCGCGCAGCGACTCATAGTCGTCGGGCGAAAGCCGGAGCGTATCGCGCACGCGCGGCACCGCAGACAGGTCGGAAACGGGCAGGACCGACGCAGGGGCGCGGGTCTGCGTGAGGATGTCGGCGGTGAGCCGCGGGCAGCGGCCATCTTGGTCGGCTCGGGCCGCGACGGCGAGCGTGAGGGCAAAGAGGCATACCATCATGCAGGCGGATCGCATCGGGGGTCCTCCGCGTCCCCTATCGGTACGCGGGCTCCCCAGCTGAACCTTTTTTTGGGAGGCTGCCTAGTTGGCGGGCAAGCGGCGGTGGCCTCGCGCCTGGACCCGCTCCCGCTTCCGGGACGCAGCCTCTGCGAAGGGGTCCGGGAATCCGCCGGGTCCTGCGCTGGCGAGGGGCCGCGCAAGACACCCCCGCCGTCCTTCGGTCGCGGGCGCTACGCCGCAGCGCGTCCTGCGTGTTTCGCAATGGCGTCGACAAGACGCGGCCAGACTTCCCGCGGCAGGTCGTGCCCCATGCCTTCGATCTCGAACAGGTCGGCGCCCGGCACCGCTTGCGCGGTATCGCGCCCGGCGGCAATCGGTACGAGGGGATCGGCAGAGCCATGGATCACGAGCGTCGGGGCGCGCACCGAGGCAAGGAGAGGCTTGCGGTTCCCCGAAGCCAAAATCGCGACCAGCTGTCTGGCGATACCGGCTGGGAATACGCCCCGATCGAACACACGCGCGCCACGCGCTCGTACCGCCTCCGGGTCGAACGGGAAGCCAGGACTTCCGACGACTTTTGAGACCTCGACGTGGTGTTCGATGTAAGCCTCGCGCTGCGTCGGGGCGGGAGTCATGAGGACCTGCATCGCCGCGGGCGTCGCCGGTGGGAGCGCCGGATTACCCGTGGTCGACATGATGGAGGTCAGCGTGCGGATTCGCTTCGGATGCCGAATCGCCAAGGTCTGGGCAATCATGCCGCCCATCGATGCACCGACGACGTGCGCGGCGTCGATGCGCAGGGCGCCGAGCAGTCCCGCCGTGTCATCGGCCATGTTATGCAGGGTGTAGGCGGCGGAGGGCGGGCGGCCCTGGGCCATGGCTGCAAGCGCTGTGGCCACGTTCGGCACGCCTGCGTCCTCGAGCTTCGTGGATAGCCCGACGTCGCGGTTGTCGAACCGGATGACGCGGTAGCCCCTCCGCGCAAGAGCCTCGCAGAACTCTTCATCCCACAGAATCATCTGGGCGCCGAGGCCCATAATCAGGAGAATTGCGGGCGCCTGGGCTGCGCCGAACGTCTCGTACTCAAGCTCAACGCCATTGGTCGCGACAAGGGGCATGCTGGCTCCTCATGTGGACTCTCCATTGTAGAACGGCCGGGCGTTCGGCGCGCGGATTTCCGGGCGCTCTGGAACATGGCACCATTGCGGCGCACCCGGTCGCACAACCCTAAGAAGGAGGACCCGCCATGTCCGCGGCCACCCCGCTCCATCGCAACGTCGAGAGCTTCGTTGCCCGGCGGCACAAGATGCTGATCGACGGCAAGTGGGTAGACGCCGCCTCGGGCAAGACCTTCCCGAGCTATGACCCTGCGACCGGAGAGGTGCTCGCCCAGGTCGCCGAGGGCGATCGCGAGGACGTCGACCGGGCGGCGCGCGCCGCGCGCCGCGCCTTTGACAGCGGACCGTGGTCGGAGAGCGTGACCGCATCGGCGCGGGGGCGTCTGCTTTGGAAGCTCGCCGATCTCGTCGAGCAGCACCTCGAGGAGTTCGCGCAGCTCGAGAGCCTCGACAACGGCAAGCCCATCACGGTTTCGCGCGCTGCGGATGTGCCGCTCGCCGTGGATCTCTTGCGCTACATGGCGGGCTGGGCCACGAAGATCGAGGGATCGACCATCCCTATCTCCGTCCCTGGCGCTCGTTACCTCGCCTATACCCTGCGCGAGCCGGTCGGCGTCGTGGGCCAGATCATCCCCTGGAACTTCCCACTCCTCATGGCCGCGTGGAAGCTCGGCCCCGCCCTCGCCGCAGGCTGTACCGTGGTGCTAAAGCCCGCAGAGCAAACTCCGCTCTCGGCGCTGCGCCTTGGCGAGCTGGTCTGTGAGGCGGGGTTCCCCGATGGAGTCGTGAACGTCGTGCCCGGCTACGGTGAAACCGCCGGCGCCGCCCTCGCCGCCCACCCCGCTGTCGACAAAGTCGCCTTCACCGGATCCACGGAAGTCGGCAAGCTGATCGTGCAGGCCGCCGCGGGTAACTTGAAGAAGGTATCCCTCGAGCTCGGTGGGAAGTCTCCGAATGTTGTGCTGGGAGACGCGGACGTCGATGCGGCAATTGCGGGAGCGGCAAACGCTATCTTTTTCAATCACGGCCAGTGCTGCTGCGCAGGTTCACGCCTGTATGTGGAAAAACCGATCTTTGATCGCGTCGTGGCAGGCGTGGCAGAGCAGGCGGCCAAGATCAAGGTCGGCCCAGGCATGAATGCCTCGACGGAGATGGGCCCCCTCGTCTCGGACGAGCAGCTGACGCGCGTCTGCGGATACCTCGAAGCCGGGGCCAAGGAAGGCGCCCGCGCCATCGCGGGCGGCAAACGCCTCGGCGATCGCGGCTATTTCGTGGCACCGACCGTTCTCGTCGACACCAAGCCGAAAATGCGCGTCGTCCAGGAAGAGATCTTCGGACCCGTAGTCGCGGCGATCCCGTTCTCGAACCCGAACGAGGTCCTGGCCGCTGCGAATGACACAGTCTATGGACTCGCTGCCGCGGTGTGGACGCGCGACATCGGCCGTGCCCATACCATCGCATCGAAGCTCCGCGCGGGCACGGTGTGGATCAACTGCTACAACGTATTCGATGCGGCGATGCCCTTCGGCGGCTACAAGCAATCAGGCTGGGGTCGTGAGATGGGCAAGGATGTGCTCGAGCTCTACACCGAGGTGAAGGCGGTCTGCACAAAGCTCTGACTTTGCCTAAGCCTTCGTTCGCGCCCACGGCAGCGTGCCGCGCAGCTCATAGGCCAGACGGATGAGCCTCATCGGAAATATTCTCTGGCTGATCTTTGGAGGCTTTCTGTCCGGGATGGGATACATCCTCGGGGGACTTCTCCTGTGTCTTACCATCGTGGGTATCCCCTTCGGCATCCAAGCGATCAAGCTCGGCCTCTGCACGTTTGCTCCGTTCGGTAAGGAGATCGTCGAACGACCCGATGCGAACAGTCCCCTGCGAATCGTGTTCAACCTCCTATGGATCGTCCTCTTTGGATGGGAGATCGCGATTTCCCACCTGCTCCACGCAGGATTTCTCGCGCTCACGATCATCGGGATTCCCTTTGCGATTCAGCACATCAAGCTCGTGCCTCTCTCGCTCCTCCCGTTCGGCCGCTCTCTCGAGTAGGCAACGCGCGCGGAACAATCCTCGCTCGTCCCGCCACGATCCGACCGCTCGTGCGGGCGGCTGTGCGCGAGGTCGACTGGAAAAACTTAGAAGAAAAATGAGAGGCGCTCGCTCGGGAAGGCAGCCGCGGCCTTCCCATGCCGAACCCGTGGCCCGCTGGGCGCGAACCCGATCAGTCGCCGAGAAGCTCGGAGGCGATCTTCTTGGCGAGGTTGCCGTCGACGTCGCCCTTGTGGGCCTTCATCACGGCTGCCATGACGCGGCCCACATCGCCCGGCTTGGAGGCGTGGGTTGCGGCGATCGCCTCGGCGACCCAGGCCTGCGTCTTGGTGTGGTCTGCAAGACGAGGCAGGAACTCCTGGATCACGGCGAGCTCAGCGCGCTCCTCCGCCGCGCGGTCGGGGCGGCCCGCCGCCTCAAAGGCTTCGATACTTTCGTTGCGCTGCTTTTCGAGGCGGCGCAGGAGGCTCGTGCATACTTCATCCGCGAGCGATTTGGAGTTGTCCTTCTTCGTTTCATTCAGGAATGCTGCACGGATGCCGCGGAGTGCAGCGAGGCGAGGTGCGTCCTTCGCCTTCATCGCCTCAGTCATCTGCGCGACCACATCGTCAAAGATCGCCATGCCATCCCTCCCCGGAGCCACGTTACCCCTGGCCGCGGCGGCCGTCAGGCCCGGCACTGCCGCTCTGCCCGACGCGGTCGAGGGCGGCGGGATCTTCTAGAGTGCGAACGCCATGGGTGAGCGAAGCACGCGGCAAGAGCTCTTGCGCCGGATCCGCCGGCGGCTGCGCAGGCTCGTGCTTCGGGTGCTGTTCGTGCTGGCACCGCGCGGCGACGCCCCGCTCCCGGACGTCAAGAGCGCACGTCGCATCCTCGTCGTGCTCGTGAACTTCCGTCTCGGCAACACCCTCCTTGCGACACCTGCGGTGCGTGCCCTGACCGAGAGCGTGAGCGGTGAAACGATCGACTTTCTGGGTGGGCCCTCAGCGCCCGCCTTCTTTCAGGGTTTCGGGCTGCACGAGGTGATCGGCGTCAGCCGACGCGATCTCTTTGCACCCCACCGTCTGCTCGGTCTGGTGCGGCGCCTGCGCCGGGCGCATTACGACCTTGCGATCCACCTGGGCGGAGCGTCCACCTCCCTGGGCGCGCTGCTCGCCCGCCTCTCTGGTGCGCCCGAGCGCGTGGGAGCGGCTGGGAGCGGTCGCAACTTCTTCTTCACGACGGCTCTCGAAGCCGACCGGCACCCCCACAAGGTGGACCAGATGCTCGCCTTCGTGCGCGCGCTTGGCATTGAAGCGGCTGGCGAGCGCTGTCTCATGCTTGCACCGGACGAGCGGGGGCGCGCCGCGGCCTTCCTTCGCGAACGCTGCGGCGCCGCGCACCCCATTGCGATCTTTGTGGGCGCGCGCGGTCACAAGGGCAAGAGCTGGAGCCTCGCAAGTCTCGCCGCCATTGCCGCGCGCGTGCGTGCGTGGGGGATTCCCGTCCTCGTGGTGCTTGGGCCCGAGGAGGAGCCGAGCCTGGTGGCCATCCGGGACGCACTGGGTGAAGCCGTCTACGTGCACGGTCTTGGCCTGCGCGAGGTGGCTGCGCTCCTGGCAGACTGCGCGGCCGTCGTGACGCCCGACTCCGGGCCCATGCACCTCGCAATCGCCGCCGGCGCTCCCACCGTGGCCCTCTTTCGTAAGCCGAACCACGTACGCTGGGGTCCACGCCCACCCCGCGGCGAGGTGGTGTTCGATCCGCGCGGCGAAGACTCCGAGCAGGCGCTGGCTCTGCTCGCGCGGATCGTGGGACAGGTTGGATGAGCGGCCGCCGGGCGCGGCGCGTGCGGGGAATCGCGCGTTCCCGCGGCGTCGGGGAGTGCGCGACTAGCGTTCGAGCTTCTTGAACTTGATGCGGTGCGGCTGATCCGCCTCCGCGCCCAAGCGCTTGTGTCGGTCGGCCTCGTACTCCTGGTAGTTGCCTTCGAACCACTCCACGTGGCTGTCGCCTTCGAAGGCCAAGATATGGGTAGCGATCCGGTCGAGGAACCAACGGTCGTGAGAGATCACGACCACGCACCCCGCGAATTCAAGCAGCGCGTCCTCGAGCGCGCGCAGCGTGTCCACGTCGAGGTCGTTCGTCGGCTCGTCGAGCAGCAGCACATTGCCGCCGCTTCTCAAGAGCTTCGCCAGGTGAACCCGATTGCGCTCGCCGCCCGACAGGCTCCCGAGGAGCTTCTGCTGATCGGGACCCTTGAAGCCGAAGCTCGAAACGTAGGCCCGTGACATGATCTCGCGACCGCGTAGCTTGATCCGATCTTCACCTTCGCTGATGACGTCGTACACCGTGCCCTTCGGGTCGAGTGCGTCACGTGATTGGTCGACATACGAGAGCTTTACGGTCTCGCCGAGTCGGAGCAGCCCGCCGTCGGGCTTCTCTTCGCCCACGATCATTCGGAAGAGCGTCGTCTTGCCGGCGCCGTTCGCGCCGATCACGCCGACGATGCCACCCGGAGGCAGGGAGAAGGAAAGATCGTCGATCAGCAATCGATCGCCGTAGCCCTTCTTCAGGTGCTCCGCCATGATCACCACGTCGCCGAGACGAGGGCCGGGCGGGATGTTGATCTCCACCTGCTCGGGAAGCCTCTGCTCCTCTTCCGCAAGCAGCTTTTCGAAAGCCTGAATGCGGGCCTTGCTCTTCGCCTGACGCGCACGTGGCGACATGCGCACCCATTCCAACTCGCGCTCGAGCGTACGCTGCCGGGCGGACGCCTGCTTCTCCTCGACCGCAAGCCTGGCTCTCTTCTGGTCCAGCCACGAGCTGTAGTTGCCCTCCCAAGGGATGCCGCGCCCCCGATCGAGTTCGAGAATCCAGCCCGCAGCATTGTCGAGGAAGTAGCGGTCGTGGGTGATCGCGACGACCGTGCCTGGATACTGTTGCAGGAAGTGCTCGAGCCATGCGACGGATTCCGCGTCGAGGTGGTTGGTGGGTTCGTCAAGCAAGAGCACGTCGGGCTTCTGAAGCAGAAGCCGGCAGAGCGCGACCCGGCGGCGCTCGCCGCCTGACAGCTTCGCCACCTCCACCTCAGGCGGCGGCAGTCGCAGCGCATCCATCGCCACCTCGAGCGTGCGGTCGAGCTCCCACGCGTTGGCGGCGTCGATGGCGTCCTGAAGCTTCGCCTGCTCCTCGAGGAGCTGGTTCATCTCCTCCTCAGAGAGCTCCTCGGCGAATCGGGCGGAGACCTGCTCGAATCGGTGGAGCAGCCCACGCGTGTCCGCAACGCCCTCCTCGACGTTCCCGAGCACCGTCTTTGTAGCGTCGAGCTGCGGCTCCTGGGGGAGGAAGCCGATCCGGATCCCCTCCGCCGCGTGCACTTCACCGAGGTAGTCCTGATCGACGCCCGCCATGATGCGCAGGAGCGAGCTCTTGCCCGCACCGTTGGGACCGAGGACCCCGATCTTCGCAGCCGGCAGGAACGCGAGGGTAATGCCGTCGAGAATGACGCGGTCGGGGGGCACGACCTTGCGCAGGTCTCGCAACGTGAAAACGAACTGATGTGCCATGGGCCGCGAGTGTACACGCTCGAACGGCGAAGGCTATGTTCCGCGCGTGGATGCCTGCTCCGCTCGCTGCTGCGACGTCGCGATTTCGCGTTCCACTCGTGTGTTCGGCAGGTCTTTTTTCCCCGCGCGCTACCCCGCCGACCGGGCGGATCCTTCCGCATGCGCGCAAGCAGCCCGACCGCCCGGTCCAATCCGTCCACACCTTGAGACCGATTGCCGCCCAAGAGCGGAAGCGTGAGCGGGAAGCCCGGCGCGCGCTGCGCTCCGTGCGTCCTCGTCTTCGCCGCAGCGCTCCTGTCGGGGCCCTTCTTGCAGACCGGCGCCGCACAGGCAGTCCCTGCGGACGCCCATCCGGAAGTGCTGATCGTCGTGAATGCGAACTGGCCTCCTTCCGTCGCGATCGGCGAGTACTACCGCAAGGCCCGCGCTGTCCCAGAATCCAATGTCCTTGCGCTCAGCTACGGGCCGCGGCGCGCCAACTTTGCGAGCTCCGAGTTTGAGACGATCGACCGCGCGACGTTCGAGGCTTCGATCCGCGACCCCGTAGCAGCTTTCCTCGAGAGCCGCGGCCTCAAGGACAAGATCCGCATCATCGTCCTCGCCAAAGGACTCCCCCTTCACGTGAGCGGTGCGGTCACTCCACCGCTTGCGACCTACCTGAGGGATTCGACGGACGCGTCGGTGGACGCTGAACTCGCGATTCTGTTCTCAGGCAAAGACGGAAGTGCGGGGGTCGCCGGGATGATCAATCCCTATTTCGACTCGGACCAGGCCTTTGCGGCCTTCCGCGTAGCACAGCCGCAGGCTGTGCTGCGCTATCTGGTTGCCCGCCTCGACGGCTACGCACAAGAGCTCGATCCAAAAACCGGGCTCCCAGCCGATGTGAAGGCGTTGATCGACCGGGCGCAGGCACGCGGCCCGGCAGGAACGTTTCTGATCGATGAGGACGCTGCAAAGACAGGCGCCCTCTCTTCGGGCAACCGCATCTTTCTGGGTCCTACCGCGGCGATCCTGCGCAACCTCGGTCGCGAAGTGCGTCACGACGTCACCAAGGAGTTTGTTTCGAACGCCAAGGACATCGCCGGCTATGCGTCGTGGGGAAGCAACGACCTCGCGAACCCGGGTCCGCCGTACTACGGCAAGATCAAGGGGGCCCTGTTTCCTGGTTCCTTCGTACCGCGAGCCATCGCGGTGGACCTCGTCAGCACGAACGCCCGAACCTTCGCACCACCGAGGCTCGAAACCTATGGTCAATCGCTGATCGCCGACCTTGTCCATATTGGCGTCTCGGGCGCCGCGGGGTATGTGGCCGAACCCGTGCTTTCCGGCTGTGCACGCCCTTACATCCTGTTCCGGCGTTACGTGGAGGGGGTCCCAGCGGGGGAGGCCTACTACCGCAGTACTCCCTATCTCGGTTGGGTGAATGTGTACGTGGGCGATCCCCTCATGACGATCGCTGAGCCGGCCACCATACACCCCACCGATCTTGACGGAGACGGCGTACCCGATGCGGAAGACAATTGCGTCGAGATCCCGAATCCAGACCAGCGCGACACGGACGGCGATGGCATTGGCAACCTGTGTGATCCCGACCTGGACAAAGACGGCGTCGTCACGACGTCGTGGGGCCGAGTCTTCCCTCCGGAGGCTGCGGGTGACATCGAGCGGATCGCACTCGCATGGCAACGCGATGTCTACGCCCCCAACTACGATCTGGATGGGGACGGTAAGGTCGACGCGACGGACCTCGGGATCGCGCAGCTGTGGCTCTTTCTGCCACCCGGACCGAGCGGTCACCGAAAGACTCAAGGCACGGGGAATGCCGGGGTGCCGAAAACCGCTCCCGGAATGCAGGGCCGCGTCACAAGGGACGCAGCGCAGGGTGCCCCAAGCGGCAGCCGGGCCCCTGCAAACCCGGGGGCCACGCCTCCGGGCCCGGGCACCTCCCGCGAGTGATGTGCGAGATGCGCGCGCGCCGCACGTCCGGCGCAGCGCCGCTCGACCGAGAGTGCCGAGCGAGGGTGGTACAATCGCTCGCGGAGGTACCGGATGACGAGCCAGCGTCCAGCGTGTCAATTTCAGGAGATCGTGCACCGCACCTGCCCGCTGTGCGAGGCCAAGTGCGGAATCTCCGTCGAGGTGGACCGCGCCGCACAGCGTGTCGTCACGGTCCGGGGTGACGACGGCGATTCCTTTAGCCAGGGCTTTCTCTGCCCCAAGGCGTATGGGCTAAAAGGTCTGCACGAGGACCCCGATCGGCTGCGCAAGCCGCTGCGCCGAGAGGGATCGAGCTGGCGCGAGATCGGGTGGGAAGAGGCATTTGAGCTCGCGACGGGTCAGCTGCGTTCGATCCGCGACGCGCACGGCGCTGACGCGATCGCCACCTATCTCGGTAACCCCAACGCGCATGACGTGGGCTCTGCGCTTTATCTCCCCACCTTCCAACGCGCGCTCGGGACACGTTGGCGCTTCTCCGCGACGAGCGTAGATCAGCTGCCAAAGGCGATGAGTTCCTGCCTTTTGTTCGGCTCCCCGGCCGCGTTCCCGATTCCCGATATCGACAGGACCGATTTCCTGCTCGTCTTGGGCGCAAATCCGCTGGTCTCGAACGGGAGCCTCATGACGGCACCCGACATGCCGCGGCGTCTCGCGCAGCTGCGTGCGCGCGGCGGAACGCTCGTCGTGGTGGACCCGCGGCACAGCGAAACTGCCCGAATCGCGGACCAGCACCTCTTCATCCGGCCGGGGGCTGACGCGTTCCTCCTCTTCGCGCTGGTCCAGGTGCTCTTCGCCGAGAATCTGGTAGCCCTCGGCCGTCTCGCCGACTTCACGCAGGGCGTCGACGACGTGCGCACCCTGGCCGCGGATTTCTCGCCCGAGGCCGTAGCGCCCATCACCGGGATTGCGGCGGAGAGCGTGCGCGTCCTTGCGCGCGCCTTCGCGCGTGCACCGCGCGCAGCCTGCTACGGGCGAATCGGTACCTGCACCCAGGAGTTCGGCACCCTGGCGAGCTGGCTGGTCGACGTCGTGAACACGCTCACCGGCAATCTCGACCGGGCGGGGGGCGTCCTGTGGCCACGCCCGGCCACCAGCCCCGCAGACGAGCGACCCCGCCGACGGGGCCGCATCCCGTACGCGCGCTGGCGCTCTCGCGTGCGCGGGCTGCCCGAGTTCGCGGGAGAGCTTCCGGTGGCGGCGCTGGCCGAGGACATCGACTCGGCGACCGACGTCGAGCGGGTGCGTGCCCTCGTGACCGTCGCCGGCAATCCCGTGCTCTCTACACCCAACGGTGCGCGCCTTGCCAAGGCACTCTCCTCACTCGAGTTCATGGTCTCGATCGACTTCTACTTGAACGAGACGACGCGCTTCGCCGATCTCGTCCTGCCGCCCACGGGTCCGCTTGAGCACTCCAACTACGACCTGATCTTCCACGCCCTCTCGGTCCGCAACCACACGAAGTGGTCCCCCGCGGTGTTCGAACCGCCGGCCGACTCGAAGCATCAATGGGAGATCTTGCTCGAGCTCGCCGCGCGGATGAGCGGTACCACGGCCGCGGCGCTGGACGACCTCGTCCTCGGCCACCTGCTGGGCGCCACGGTGGGGACACCGCAGACCGCGTGTCCGGAGGTCTCCCTCGACGAGGCGCGCACCAAGCTCGGTGCGTCCCTGGGCCCCGATCGCATGATCGACCTCATGCTGCGGGCTGGGCCCTGGGGAGATCGCTTCCAAGACGGGGCGCCCGGGCTTTCGCTCGCGAAGCTCAAGGCGCAAGTCCACGGCATGGATCTCGGCGCGATGGAGCCACGCCTTCCCATGATGCTCGCGACCGAGAGCGGACAGATCGAGCTCGCGCACCCGCTTCTCCGGGCAGACACCGAACGCCTGCGCGGAGCCCTTGCCGAGCGTCGGAAGGTCCCCGCGATGCTCCTGATCGGCCGCCGCCACCTGCGCTCAAACAACACATGGATGCACAACCTGCCGAGCCTCGCGAAGGGTCCGGAGCGCTGCACGCTCCTCGTCCACCCCGATGACGCGAAGCGGATCGGCCTTGCCGACGGTGGGCGCGCCCGCGTGAAGTCACGGGTGGGAAGCATCGAGGCGCCGGTCGTCGTGACCCACGAAATGATGCCTGGTGTCGTCTCGCTGCCGCACGGCTTCGGACACGACGCCGAAGGCATGCGCCTCGCAGTTGCAAATGCGCGACCTGGGGTCAATTCGAACTTGCTCGCGGACGAGCGTCTTCTGGACGCGCTCTCGGGAAACGCGGTGCTGAACGGCATCCCGGTGGACGTGAGCGTCGCAGGCTGATGGACCCGAAGCTCCGTGCACGCATTGTCCTGCACGGCGTCATCGTGATCGGCCTCGGCCTCGTTGCGGGAATCTCTTATGCGTCGGCGATCGCCAGCGGCCACGCCGAGCCCATGCGCGCGTGGCGCATGGCGCACCTTGAGGGGGTGCTCAACGGGCTCGTCGCCATCGCTCTCGCAGCGGCCGGTGGCGTCCTCGTGCTGAGCCACCGACAGCAGCGCCTTCTCGCGGTCTCCCTGGTCGGCATGGCGTACGCCAACGTCGTGGCTGCCATCCTCGGCGCCGCGACCGGGAACCGGGGGCTCGCTCCTGGCGGCTCCCTCGTCAACACGGTTGTGTATCTCTTGTTCGTGGCCGCCGTCGTCGGGATCGTCGTGGCGCTGGCTCTCGCAGGGATCGGCGCCTCGCGCGCGGCTCGCGGCGATGGAAGCCCGACGTAGGGCGCGGTTTTATTTTGGATTGTGCGGCGAGTGCTCGATCAGGCGACCCACAAGGCGCGTGACCCCGATCTGCTCGACCCAGCGCTCGACCCGGACGCGCACGACCCGCTCCGCACCCGGCCAGCGCCAGGCACCACTCGGGTCCCACTCGATCGAGGCCCGGCCCGTCAGCTGGAGCGTGCGCCCGCGTTCGAAGTCGGGGAAGAGCAGGCCGGCCCGGCCATCGGCCAGGAAGTTCCCAAGAGTCTGGAACATGCCGTTGCCGGCATAGTCGGGAAAGATCACGGTGTCCTCTCCGTCCACGCGCACGAAGCCCGGGAGACCACCGCGGTGGGACGCGTCTGCCCCAAAGCCGTCATGGGCGCTGGCGACGAAGAGGGTGTCGGCAGCCTCGACGAGGGCGCGCTGTTCGGGTTCAAGCCGGCTGCCGAGGCGCGGAAGCGGCGCTCCACGATCTCCCTCGTCGATGACGGTGAGCTCCCGCGACTGGATGTACTTCGGGCAATTCCAAAATACCTCCTCGGCGGCGATGCACAGCACGCCATCCCCGGGAAGCCACGCTTGGCCATTCACCCGGAGGCGGCGGCGCGAGAGGAGATCGATCACAAGAACACCGATCGACATACCCAGAGCGAGCGAAGGCACGAGGGGGTCGCCGGGCGGAAGGTGCGAAGCGATTTCGAGCACGCCCTCTCCCGGGGTGCGGAGAAAGCCCGGAGCGCCCATCAGAAGCGACGCCCACACCGCCCTGGCTGAATCAATGCCGGCGATCACGGCGAGGCGCTGGGTCGAGAGGAACTCCGCCGCGCGGGTGGGGATGCGCGCCCCGATACCCGCCCCCAGCCGCTCCGCCGAACCCGCAGTGCCGACTCGCGCTTGCACCGCGATTTCGCCCGCGTGGAACTCGTGCTGGTCGCTCAGCGCCTGCCCTCCTCGCTTGCCAGGCGTTGGATGCCGGGAGACCGCCCAGGTTGCATCCCAGGAATCGAGGGACGTGCAAAAAGGACCACCTGGGCCCTCGGCACGGACGCAGTCCAACGCATGGAGTGCACTCGGACGGGCGGGGTCCTACGCAGGCTGCGCCGCCCGAGCTTCGTCTTCAGGGAGCGGCATACCGTCGCGATAGGCCACGCTGCGGGTGCGGAGTGCCGGGACGC
>Ga0209039_10001150_pt1 | contig 25202 bp, 31 predicted proteins | sample BogFormECP12_OM1_FD_188238 | JGI IMG/M metagenome (GOLD analysis project Ga0209039, IMG submission 188238) | Bog forest soil microbial communities from Calvert Island, British Columbia, Canada - ECP12_OM1 (SPAdes) (version 2) | ecosystem: Environmental > Aquatic > Freshwater > Wetlands > Bog ... | reverse complement strand
TCGTTCCCAACGCAAATAATGAATTCAGCCCCTGCATCGATAGCTTCTTTTAATTCTTTATCCAGCCATTTATTGGCGCATAGCCTGGCATTTTTTGTGTTGAAGCTCGGCGCTTCTTTAGCTGATTTATCGGTGCAGCATTTATGAAGGTGTGTCCAATAAATATTATTCTCCATTACTTTCTTTATCTGTTCGATGTTAGCCGTATAATCTTTTTCCAGGTACTTTTTGCTAAAAGTCGCTATCTGTTTAATAATCCATTGAGGTGGCGCATCAGCAGTCATAAGTTTGTTATGCCAATCTTCTTGAGATATCAATCTTGCAAGCAAATAGGGTTCTATAAAAGCAGTCGTCGGATCACGGGAAATGATGACTCCCTGAATAGAATTTAATGCGGGAATACCGACAATAGGAATCTGATGATTATCTACAAATTGACAATCAATTGGGCATGAAGATTTTGTAAGTATATTCGGAGAATCAAGAATAAAATCTATAAATTGCATAATCTAATATTCGCTAGATAGATATATCCTTTTTCTAAAAGCGATTGAATATTAAATAGTATAAGTAGAATACCGCTTTTTCTCTGTGTCTCCATATCCTCTGTGCCTCTTTAACAAAAAAGCCCACGTCTCTGTGTCGTCCTCTGTGTCTCCGTGTCTCCGTGGTTCAACCTTCAGGAAACCAAATGATGCTCTCGTTGCAGACCCCAATAGCCTTCGGGAACGTAAGCCCCGACCATCGGTCGGCATACAACCTTGGGTTTTTTGTCATCATGCACAAAACCAGAGATTTATCATTTGTTTCAAAAAATTAATTACTCAATAAGTACTTACTTGATATGATGTGCGATCTTATAGATACCATAAATTAATGAATTTCAAGCATGATTTATACGTAATATATATGTATAAAATACGTATTAAATACGTTTATAATACACAAAGGTGATCATAATACCCATAAACGCGAACATAAAAAGAATGAAAAACGAAAGGCTGAACGTCGAGCTGGGAAGGCCCTACCTGGCGATCATCAACAAGGCCATAGAAAAAGGATATGCGGGGAACATGAGCGAAGTGATCAGGCATGCGCTAAAAGCGTATGAGCGCGAGATCGACGAAGAAGAGGAAGCGCTGGTGAAGAAAGGCGTCGATAAAATGATGGCAGGGATCAAGAGCGGAAAGATCAAGACAAGGCCTCTCAGCGAGATAGAAAAGAAGTACGGTATAAAGTGATCATGTGCAAATAGAAGTAGCGGATGATGCCGATGAAGACCTCGGTGGCATGGATAAGCGGCAGCGTGAAAAATTCATAAAACACAGCCACATGCGCGCTTTGAAAAAGCCGATTCTTTCGAAGGCGATGGTAATGTTACAGTACCTGACCATGATGAGATAGATCGCGGTTTACTTAAGGAGATCCTGTATCAGGTATCCTTATTGATAAAAATAGTTTAATGCGAAGAAAGTTTTGGCAATAAACTGGCCAAAACGTCCGAATCATATTTCATATTTATTTCTTTGAGGGCACTTTCATTTTCCCGACACTTACTGACATTGCTGGAGTCATCGTGGGTATTATATCCCAGAATTGAAACATTTTATGATCATCGGTTTGAAGGTCCGATTGTTCCACCTTCGCCGATGGCTGCGTACTAAATCCCTCAATATTCAGATATTTTCCGCTGGCCTTATTCTGGAAAGTATATCCGCCCTTCTGGTTTGTTTTCTCTATTTTCCATAACTGGCTATCGACATTTGCATTTTTTTGAAGATACCACTGTTCGGCTTGAGCCGGTCGATCGGTGACATATCCATATATATTTAGGTATAGCCCGCTGGCTTTATTGATGACCATATAATATCCGTTTTCATACGGGATAACAAACCATAACTGGCTCTTTCGGTCAACGGAACCTTCCGGCTGAAGACTCCACTGCTCAACTTGAGCCGACGGCTCCGTACTATATCCGGTAACGTTCAAATAATTATTTACGCTACCCATATTCCTGATCGTGTATTCCATCGAATTTGTATTAAGTTCCATTATAATTCCTCCAATTGATCCCTGTATTAACTGATCTAGTGTGGTGCTGTTTCATGAGTAAGATGGCTTGCCGTATTATGTAATTCAGCAAGCCATATTAGATCCGCAATAGATCCATAATATCATTGACTTAAAAAAATATAATATTTTTATTAGTTTTATAATTATATTTTAGTATATAATATATTTACATTGTTACTATATAAGACTATGTTATTTTTTGTATTAGGGGGTAAGGTTCAAACATTCAGGTTTTTTACATGGGGTACCTTCTTCACGGCCATCGCCACGTCCTTGCCCAGGTGCCGTAGGCACTCCAGCTCGTTATCCGTGGGCTCGTAGATCACACGCTCGACCGGGTCCAGCACGCGAAAGCCCATCTCACGCAAGCGCTCTGCGATCACGATAGGGCCCAGACCATCCCAGCCATAGGAGCCGAACGACACAGCGATCTTGCCCTTCACGTCATAGTGGCTGAGCTCATCGAGCACCTTCAGCAGCGGTTTGGCCGGGTGATAATTCATCGTCGGCCCGCCAAAACCAATGGCTTCCGCGGCCAGCAGGTCCCCGATCTCGACATCAAAAGCGTTGACTATATCGGTTTCCAGATTCAAGGACTCCGCGCCATCTTTTATCGCATCGGCCATAGCCTTCGTGTTGCCAGTAGTACTATTATAGACTATAATAAATCTAGCCACGCAATATAGTATATCTTGTTATAATAAAATGATTGCTCTCACACCAGCTGCCTTCATCGACGCAATCCTCGACATCGGCCGGCATGCAGCTTAAGTTTAGTAAGATTTTTATGTACCTCTGAATAAATACGCATATTGAGGTGAAGCCCTGAAGATATTGGCCATTGAAAAAGAATTGGGTAAAAATGTGGGATTCGCCAGGCTATTCAGGGATCAGGACAAATTGTAAGATCGCCACTGTGCTAGGTATCGTACACGTCAATTATTATTTTATCATCAAGTATGTCACCCCACAAGGTGACTTTCATTTTGTGCACAGTAAGCTCCCAATGATGATATCCTTCCTCTGCTACGTCAACCCTTTTCTGGACTGCGACAACCGCATAGGCATCATAAAACTCCTCGTTGCCTGTAACAATGACTTCTAATATACTGTGCGGGTCATCGATCGACTGGTCCAGCCTGGTTTGTAGGAGGCCTCTTGTATCATCAATAGTTATTACATCGCTCATATTTTTGCACTGACAATCATAATAATCGCTGACCGGATAAAATATTATTCTATATAAAAATGGTGTCGACTATATTAACTCTCAAATATACAAAAAATATATATTGTCTATTTAAAAATGACATCGAGGAAATAATAGTTCTCTTAATATGCCAAGTATCAAATTATCTTTGAAAATTTCCATACACAAATTTATATATCCAAAGGATATACAAAGTATATTGGAGCTATCGAGATTCTTCCCGGCTACTTTAAAAAGCATGCCGATGTGATATTTATAGGAAGGCCCTGGTAAAGCCTTGACGAAGTCAAGCATCACATTTATACGGCCTATATAATCAAGCCATTAAAAAAAGAAAGGAATAGATAATAACAATGGAGGAATACCAATGACCTCTTGCCCGATATGTGACACTCAAATGACGAAGGATAAGATCGAGATCAAGAAAGGCGTCTATGCCAGGGTGCTAGTATGCCCTAAATGCGAGGAAAGATCGGCCGACGAAAAAGGGGCTGAAGAGTTAAATGAACAAATATTCACGAGAAAGACCTTCAAGATAGGCGGAAGCCTGGCCGTCAGGATACCAAAAGAGCTCGCGAACAACATCGAATTGAAAGAAGGCACAGACGTTAAAATTGACGTCAAAGATAAGAAGATCATAATTGAGCGGATATCTTAGATAGTAATATTCATGCGTTTCCGACACTGCACATTCGTCAAGGAGCGATATACAAAAAGGAGCGCATTTAAATGAAATGCAGTCAGGATTAAAAATGTTCTAGAGAATGTCTTCTTCTACGATTTCTACGGCTTCTATCTCGTACCGTACGATCGGCTTATCGGCGTCATTTGTATTTTCGATCACCGGCTCGACCGGATCAACGATACTGGTCTGGCCATGCCGTTGTTTCTTCAGATAGCAAAAACGGGCTGTAAACGCATCCATGTCATCAATGAGTATCAGTTCATTGTTATAGACTGCGAGAGAAAGATATTTCATTCCGCTTCCTTGGGAGTAATTACGGCGGTAACTACGGCCTGTTGCGTATCAAAGAATCCTTTTCGCTCAAGCCAGTTTACCTGTGGTCCCGTATATCTCCATGTAACGTCGCCTTTTACGTCCTGGAACGACCAGGGCACTACGATAACGGTATCTCCTTCCCGTATCCATGTCCTCTTTTTCATCTTGCCACGGATCCGGCACATCCTGGTCACGTTGTCCAGGCATTGAACGGTTAAATGGCTCGCGCCGAGTAGTTTCGTTACAGTACCTAATACTTCTCTGTCTGCTTTTCTTGGGGTTCTTACCCTGGTGACCTCGCCGAACGGAGCTGTTCCCGGCTTTCTGCCACCATGATTATGTGGTTTATACAGTGTTACACCTCAGATATATTATGCTTTCATACTATATAAGTTAATTATTAAAATTAATATATAAAAAAATTTAAATTGAATGTGATAAGTACTAAAAGATTAATTTTAGAACCTGGGCTTCCTGTGCTTGGGGAAGCATTCCTGGCAATATACCGGCCGGTCCTCGCTGGGCTTAAACGGCACTTCACATTCTTTTTTACAGTCCGCACAAACAGCTTTGTGCATTTCCCTTGGGCCTCCGTAGCTACTTCGACCCCTAAATCCACTGTCTCTCATGTTAAATACTCAGTCAGAGCGTAATACTCTGCACCTTTAAAAGGTCGGGCTAGTATAAATAGTTGCGTATTTTATAAATAATATATATTTGTCGTTTTATTAATTATCCTTGTTTATTTGGCAAGCGTTTCTTTGGTGAGCTCATATTTCATCTAGGTGATATTTATATACTCGTATGGGGGATATGTGTTGGAGTGATTAATATGACATGTACATTTAAAGGGCAATGTCCCAATATACCTCCGGCTATGATGCATACGAGCATAGCGGCGGGCAAGTGCGAACGCTGTGAGCACAACGGCAACAAAAAAATGAGCCGCGGGCGATCCAGAAAACGCTAAATATATCATTCCAATAATAGCGCTCCTAATGTTCATTAGACGCACCGGCTCCTTACTATTGAGGGGCCGTCAATTCCTGATTTTATAGATTTAACTTTAGGCTCCGCTAGCTTTTGGTGTCTATCTGTTATGGTTTACAGCTTATTTAGAGCCTGCCTAGGCCTTCACCCGGAGATGGCACAGGTTGAAGTTTTCCAGTAATTCGTCTACATTGTTGACAAAATCCTGTTCGACATTCTTCAGGTAAGCCCTGTATAGCTCGATGTTGCCATTGGCTATATCGACAAATGACTCTCCAATATCTTCTACCATTAAATATCCCCTACTTTGCACTTATTGGTGCAATTTTATATTGGCCGGCATGCGATTATATATTTTTTGCTCGTGGAGGAAAAAAATGCATAACATCGCTAAAAAGATCAATAGATCGGATAGAAAAATATTATAGTCGGGAAGCCATGGATTTAAAGTAATGTCGGACATCGTTTTTTCTAATGCCGCAGAATGCCCGGGAGTCCATGACGTCATCGCCAGGTGGATGTGGAGTTTCTGGGGCAATCCCCGTAACTATGAGTTTTATCGAAGCCTGGTGTCGCATTCTCAGGCCGACGATATACCGATGGTCTTGGTGGCTTTTATGGATGGCGAGCCGGTCGGCACGGTAGGGCTCTTGAGGGCCGACCTATTCTCGCGGCAGGACCTGTTCCCCTGGATGGCGGACCTTTATGTGCGTCCCGATCACCGGTCTATGGGCATCGGCTCGGCGCTCCAGGACCTTACCCTGATGAAGGCTAAAAGCCTGGGATACGAGGCGATATACCTGTATACCCCCCTGGTCGGCTATTATGAGAAAAAAGGCTGGACGTACCTGGGGGATGAGATGGACCGGGATGGCGAGATGGTAAGGCTCTATAAAAAGGAAATCGTATAATATATGATCCCAAACTATTTACAATCGGATGGTGGTAAAAAATGGTCGAGCTGAAAAGGACGTCCCCGGAAGACCCTGATCTTAAGTACCTCAATGGCCTGTTAGATGCGGACCTCTGGAAACGATATCCGCAAACGCAGCAAAATTACATGGTCCATAACATTTTAAATTTGGATGTAAAAGCCATTGTTGCCTATGATGATGGGGTGCCCGTTGCCTGTGGCTGTTTCCGTATGGCCGCCGAGGACAGGACCATCGAGATCAAAAGAATGTATGTGGCCGAAAAAATGAGAGGAAGAGGCATTGCAAAGGCCATACTACATGAGCTGGAAAAATGGGCGACCGAGCTGGGAGAGAATAAGGCGATCCTGGAAACAGGAATTAATCAGCCGGAGGCAATTGCCTTATACACGGGAGCCGGTTATGGCCGAATAAAAAACTATGGCCCGTATATAGATAATAGGGAAAGCGTCTGCATGGGTAAGGATCTTCCCGGGATACCGCTATTTTTTGTATCACAGGATAAATAAATTAGGGTATTATGGCTTTTCATGAGATGGTTGGCTGCAGCGTGCATCCTAATATTGTTATTAGCGTTCGCGACGACGGCACACGCCTTAAGTATCGGGCAAGGGACGCTGCATTTTAACGTTACTTTTTATAACGGCACGGGCCGCGATAATAAAAATGCCACTCTTTTTCATGTGCTCGAAGGATCGTACGATTACGTGAACGGGTATTTTGGTACCTGCCCCCGCCACGTCGAAGTGATCGTGGTGGATAATAAGGCAATGGACGAGGCCGGAAAGCATGTGGACTCGCTCTCGGCCTGGAATGAGGAGATGAGCGCCATCGTATTGCGGCAGGACTCCCTTAAAAACGAGTCTTATTTGCCGGTTTTGGTCAGGCATGAGATGACGCACCTGGCCATCAACGATATCCTGAGTAAAAAGGACCCGGGCGATTTTCACTGGATGGAGGAAGGCATATGTATGCTCGTCTCTAAGGAGCCGCTCGGCGATGTTAACGTATCGAGATACATCGTCGGCCAGGGTTTCCTTAATACCGATGAGATCTATCCCGCAATAAAGAACGAGAACTGCAGCATATCAAAGGACGGCTACATGCAGTCCTATAGCCTGGTCAAGTATATTGCAGAAAGATACGGAATGAGCGCTATCATCCGCATGCTTGAATGCCCCGAGACTAGCCTTGAAAAAGCCTTCCTGCAATGTACCGGTGAAGACTTTCCTACCTTTTATGGCGAATGGAAGGATCACGTCTTAAAAACTGCATCCGGTAAAACATGACCATTTATTATTTATCGCCATGGGGGCAACAATCAAGACCTTTTACAGCATAAGGACCCTTTGTCATATGTCATTAAGTTTAGGCTCCGTATTGAACTGGGTGAAGCCAGACCCTAAAAAACGATATTATGAGCTGCGGGACGGCGATAATAAGCTTGCATCGCTGGAATGGAAAAATATTAGCCGACCCGATGCCGAAGCCACCATCTCCGATAAGCGATTAACTTTCAAGCGTAAAGGCTTTTTCTTTCATCAAACGTCCGTCATGGACGCCGTTACGGGCTCGGAGATAGCCATTTTCAAGTTCCATGGCGTCGATAAGGGCGCCCTGACGTTCAGCGATGGCCAGGTAATGCACTGGAAATTCGAGGGCCTGATGGAATCCAGGTGGTACTTCACGACGATCAATGGCGGCGAGCTGCTTTGTTTCTCTGTGCCGACGACGAAAAGGAGCGCCGTCCTCAGGAACGCGGCGATTGTCGAGGTATTATACGAAACGGACGATAAACTCTTAACGTTACTGGCCGTCATCGGCTGGTATAACATCCATAATATCCTGTCATCGAACCTCTAAAAAGTTTTTGGACTCGGGCGTAACATTACTACGCTAAATTGGTATGTCAATGGCAAAATCCATGCTCTATCTATATCCTATGGGCCAGATCATGCTGGCAAGTTACTTGAACTACAAAATCGTCTTTTTATGGGGGATAATGATTGAAAATAGCGGTCATATTACTGGCAGCGTTAATGGTCATGGCTTTAGCTTCCGGCGCTTATGCACTGGGCGATAGCCCGAATCATGCCACAGCGGAATTGAAAGATGCCGGCGGCAAAGTGATCGGCCACGCCAGCTTTTCTGAAGACTCGAAAGGCGTAGTTCACCTGAATGTCCATGTGAAAGGCCTCTCTCCTGGCCTGCACGGCATCCATATCCATGAATATGGCAATTGTACGCCGTCGAAGTTTACATCGGCGGGAGGGCATTTTAACCCTCTGGGCAAGCATCATGGCCTGAACAACACCAATGGTCCTCATGCGGGGGACCTGCCTAACCTCGAGGTCAATAAGGTCGGCGAAGGATACCTGAGCACCACGACGGACCGTGTCACCCTATTGCCAGGCCCCGCCTGCTTGTTCAACGGCAACGGGACCTCCCTTGTCATCCATGCCAGGCCCGATGACCAGATGACCGACCCGGCTGGCAATAGTGGAGACCGTATAGCCTGTGGCGTGATAAAGAAAAATCCTTAGGAGGGCTTTAAAATTTGTTAAAGCTTTAGCCCGTGTTAATTATGAAATTTTATGGTACAATACTCGTTCATTAAATGACTAAGGTATTAGCCATCGTTGATCATGAACAGTATATTGAGGAGTATAGTATTAGGTTAAAAAAGGAACGCTCCTAACAGCCTCCGTGATATAATGGTGCTGCTTGCCTATGCTTCTCTAGTCCCGATATAATGAGGGGGCCCGGGACGGTCCAGGAACAATTCGCCAATGATAAACCCCCCAACTGCCTATGCAAATGATAACAGACCATGCGAGACCGTTCCTGACACCGCCCGGGCGTATTGGGGCTATCCCCGATGGATATACGGGCATCGGAACTGGAAGATACGTCGACAGGGCTAATACCATATGAACCAGCATAAAAACCACATTTCGCATACCCTTATATCGGTTCTCCAGAGTGCCTACATCGGGCTTACTCAGAATACCTCACACCTCCATTCGATCAGGCTGCGGTGAAGCGGAGTCCCCCCTCTTCCTTCACCGTTTTCTATTTTAAGCACACGAAAAACATTTAAAGTGTCTCTAAATTTAAGGGTACTAAGCCTGATAAGACCACGAAGAACGTTCAAGCACAAAGACCTCAAAGGGTTTCGCTAAGCACACGAAGACTATTTTTTTAAAATAATATATCAGGTTGATGTATCTTTTCTATTGAAAGGGATCATAAATAAAATTTCTTTGTGTCCTTAAGCTTTGAGCGCTTAGTCAATTTTTGAGTTCTTCAAATGCCGGAAATCCTTATCAACAATTAGCCATAATTTGCGTATATCCAAAAACCGTATATGAGGGAAGAACGATCACACGAATATCCAAAAAAGCCGGAAAGCTCCCACCTTTTTATGTCATGGAAGTGCTGGAGAGGGCCCAGGAACTCGAACGTTCCAATAAAAGTGTCATTCATCTCGAGGTCGGCGAGCCCGACTTCCCCACCCAGCCCCATATCTGCGAAGCCGCCTGTGAAGCGCTCCAGGGGGGCGAGACGAAATACACGCACAGCCTCGGCCTGCTACAGCTACGGGAAGCCATTGCAGGGTCCTATAACCAAAAATTCGGGCTGGAATTAAGCGCCGGCCAGGTCATCGTTACATCGGGGACGAGCCCCGCACTATTATTGTTATTCATGGGACTGCTGGAGCCCGGCGATGAAGTGGTGATGTCGAACCCTTACTTTGCCTGTTATCCGAATTTCGTCGAGATCATGGACGGTAAGCCCGTATACGTCCATACCCATGAGGACGATGGCTTCAGCCTCGATCCGGCATCCATAGCCGGGGCGATAACGCCCAGGACAAAATCCGTATTGATCAATTCGCCGTGCAACCCCACCGGCCAGGTCATGGGCCCGGACGAATTGCGCCAAATATCGGAGGCCGCCGGCGATGTCCCGGTGATATCCGATGAGATCTATCAGGGCCTCATTTACGAGGGAAAGGATCACTCGATACTGGAGTATACGGATAACGCATTCGTGTTGAACGGGTTTTCCAAGCTATACGCCATGACCGGATGGAGGCTGGGATATCTGATCGCGCCGGAGTACAGCATCCGGCCGCTGCAAAAGCTCCAGCAAAACTTCTTTATTTGTGCCAACAGCTTTGTCCAGCATGCCGGGGTTACGGCCCTTACTGGCCCCCGGGACTACATAAAAGATATGGTCGCCGAATATGATAAACGCCGGAAGTTCATCGTCAAACGGCTCAGGCAGATCGGCTTCGGGATAAAGACCGAGCCGAAGGGCGCCTATTATGTCCTGGCGAACGCCAGTAAATTCGGCACGGACTCACTGGTACTGAGCCGGAATATCCTCGAAGGCGCAGGCGTGGCCGTAACACCGGGGATCGATTTCGGTGAAGGTGCCGAGGGATACCTGCGTTTCTCCTACTCCAATAACCTTGAAAATATTCAGGAAGGCATGTCGAGGCTGGAGAAATTTCTTCTCGGGTAACCGATAAAACTTAGTAGTTATGGGCTTAACTGTACTTTAACATTTTAATTTGTTCTAGTTGGTACTGCTTATGTTCGGCCTCTTCCGGAAGACTAAAAAAATGGAAAAACGTGATGTATCGAAGAAGGAAGACGATGCGTCTTCATCTCCCGCTATAAAGCATAAGAAGCCGGGGCAAAGCAACGAATTCAGGAGCCGGGTCCTCCGGGCAAAGCTGGAAGTCGTGGAAGCGATTAAAAATGCGGATAAGCAAAGGGCCCTGGATTCTTTGATCATCTTTTCCGACCTGGCAGCGCAAGCCATTTACGAGCATGACCTCCGTGCCATGATCATCATAAACACGACCATCGACGAGATCAATCACAATATCGACGTCAAGCTCAAGGCCACAGGGGAGCCGGAAGACCTGATCGAGGATATGGACGAGACCCGGGTATATCTCATGATCCGCCTCGCGATGCTGCCGGTCTGTTCCATGATGAACGCCCTGCAACGGTTTTCTTCGGCCGGGATGGATGAGGTGAATAACGATATCGACTCCCGCATCGGGCAGATCCGGCAGTTCGTCATGGAGCATGAGAAGGCTCCCTAACTTGTTTCGCTTAACATGGCACTCTTTTCACACTTTAATAGTTCATTTTTCATATAATTGATTTTTATATAAATGTTAACATTACGTTTTTTTCTAGTAATTATCGAATACTTTATTATCGCTCTGGCTCGAATCGGGTTAATAATATAAAGTGGTTAGAATATGGAAGGCATTCCGATAAGCGAGCTGCTCAAGTGGTCAGAAAAAATGCAAATGATCAAGGAAGGAAAGTCATTCCCGACTTCGGTACACTACGATTCCCCCGACCCAAAAGAAGAAACATTGCCAGATGAGTTCGCCTTTATCCGGGACATTGAAAAAGACTTTGCGGCGCAGGCGGATGACATACTAGACTCCATAAAATTATCCCATCTGCGAGTGAAAATGAAGAGCTCAAAAATCGACTAAGCGCTCAAATCTTAAGGACACAAAGATACCACCGAAACCGCCCCAGAACGGGAAACCGAAACCACAGCAACCGAAGCCGAGTCCACAGCAACCGAAGCCGAAACCACCGGTACCTCAAATATAATAGGTTATTTTTAAAAAATATGCTGATTTTATGCTTTAAACTATAGTTTTTGCCCTTAATAGAGCTGGATTTATAAAACGACCTATCATATTACGATAATAAAAGGGTCAATAGCTTTATCATATTGTTTAAAACATATAGTGTTATATGCCGTTACATTTCGATACGATATTTTTCACTATTGGCCAGAATACCCACAGGCTACATTTCCCGTATATGCTGGAAGGGTTCGAGAGATCCATGCTGACAGAGGATGAGGAAGGAAAGTTCACGTCCGATACGAGGGAATACTGGATAAAAGGCTACAAGCATGGCAGCGTTATCTACGACGTGCACGTCATGGAAGGTGGTGCCGATATCGCCCCGTCGCGGATCGACGCATGGTTCGCCCAGGGGGGAAAAAAGGCGGACATACCCCTGGACCTGCTATCGAGTATCAAGATGAGAAATGAGGAAGCGACACAGAATAAGACCCAGGTTTACCTGAATGGCAAGCAGGTTTAAGCTTGCCGTAAATTTATTGTAAATAGGATATATAGCCGTAATCCGCGCCATATTGATTATCGTAGATCTGTACATTGCCATTGTATGTGGCTTTTATCTTTTTTACGTCATTCACTGAAACCGCTTCATTATTAATGACGCGATTATATTCATCGCTATTCGGCGTTAGATATTTTAAGTAAATATCGCCCGCGGCCGTGGCGTTATTTTCCCGGTTTATGAACTCGTCGGTCAGGCCCTGGATATTGTAGAGCCACTGTTGAAACTCTAACTGTGACATTGCAGTGGCAGTCTTTGCCGCATAGTACATGTCGATGCGCTGGGTCTGTTCCTTCACGAGGTCGAGCTGGTACTGGTAATTATTTAATGCCTTATTCTGCAGGTCCTGGCCCTGTAATCCGTTTTGCAGGCCATTCGTATTTCCGCTGATCATGCCGAACACGAATAATAGTATACCTAAAAGTATCACAAGGCCGATAATGGCCACTACCGTAAGGCCGATTAATTTAAGGACATCATTCGTGCCGGACATCTTACCTGACCAGTACTAATTTATTTAGCACTAATTATAAATATGCTTGCTTTTACTATGGAATATAAATCAACCAAAAGTTGATTATATAACGGATTTTTGGAAAAGTGGCTTTTCTAAAATACATTAGACTGGAGGCCGGCCGGTAGACAGGCAAGTATTTAAAACACTTTAACTTTCGCTATCATGGTGATCGTTTGGAAGAATATCAAAAGGTATCCGAACATATCCTCGATGCCATCGGCCACGGTCATTTTACTATCGGTGGCATCCTCAACGATGTCCGGGAGTGTTATGGCGATACCATGGAGATTGTGACCATGGTGCTCGGCATGCTGGTCGAGCGCGGAGTGGTGAAGGTCACGCCGACAGGAGTGGACCGAGACACCGAAGCCCTGCCAATGGTCTGGTGGAGCGTGTATTTAGCTTAACATCAGGCCTTATATTTTTTTAAAAAACAATCGTTAAATATTTCTCGTCCATGATTACGGCGGTAAGCTACTCTGCTTCCGGTGCTACAGGGCTGCCCGGGACGAGGAATACGAGAAAAAGCATAAATGAAGGCGCCCATATCGGAGCGCCTTTCGATTGAAAATTAAATTTGTTTTAGATCTGGGCCGCAGTAGCCGCCGCTGCCTGCGTCGTTGCATTTCCAGGCTCTATATCCCTGACCGTGAGCTGGAAGTTCAGGGTCTTGCCCGCCAGCGGGTGGTTAAAGTCGATCATCACCGTTGTATTGTTCGGTATGCTGTCAACGCGGACCGTCTGGTAATTATAGGTCAGCGATTCGTTGACATACGGCGTAATGTTGTATTCCTCGAGCGTGCTCATGTTAACGGGCTGGATAAGCGTCGGGTCGTACTCCCCGAAAGCCTCATCGGGGGTGAGCGTAATGTTCTTGGACTCGTTGATCTTCATGCCCATGACGGCATCATCGAAAGACTGGAATATTTCTCCGGAGCCCACGATCCAGTTGAGCGGCTCGTAGATGGCATTGGGATCATAGATCCCGGCCTGCATGGCCAATGTCATGTTCGAAGTATCAAAAATGCTCCCGTTGTCGAGCCATCCGGTGTAGTCGACCGTGACGTTATTTCCGGTCTTGACCGTTTTTTCTGAAGCTGTCGTGCATCCCGCAATAAGTGCTATGGCAAGTACAGCCAGGATAGCAAATATGATCTGTTTCTTATTATCCATAAATGATCACTGAATTCACTTACAAAAACTGCATTGTGGTATTAGGTTATAAATCCTTTCTCGCTCAATCATCCAACTACCAGGCTATTGAAGGAGAAGTATAAAACGGTTAATGCTTATCTAGCCACTCGAGCGTACGGCTGAATAGCTGTTCCTGGGCGCCTTCCTCGTCGAAGCCATGGCCTGCGCCTTCAATGGTCGTGCTGTCATGCTCTGCCGGGATCTCCGCCAGCGCATCTTTCCAGGTGGCTTTAATGGAATAATCGCCTGCAAAAATGATCCTTACCGGCTTTGTAATGTTATGCACCATGCTGCTGGCGCTCTTCCAGTCCTCGATCATTTCCCATGAGACAAAAAACTCGAATTGCCATTTGACAATGTATTTTTTCAGCCGCTCATCGTACTTGAAACTCTCGACCGGGGGCGTCAGGGACGGGTCCCACAGGACGATGGCCTTTACGGACTCTAAGTCTGCCCCCATGATCGTGGGCCCGCCCAGGCTATGGCCGACCAGTAACAAATGCCCGAACTTTCCTTTAAAATGAGAGATCACCGTGTCCAGGTCTTTCGATTGGGTTTTTAGGCTGATGTCCGATAGCACCCTTCCCTCGGGATCACGGGAATACAGGTTGAACCGGTATGTGGCATATCCTTGAGCCGGGAAGAACCTCGCCGCATCGTAAAACTGATGCTCTTTCCGGGAGCCGGTGATGCCGTGGACAAAAATAATGAGCTTATCCGTTGCCCGTACGGGGCAGTTCAATGTACCGTAAATGATATGCCCGTCGCCTGTGTCGATGTTAACCTGCTCTTCCATGACTTTATCGCCTCATTTGCTGAAATTTGTTTTCTCATATTCTTCCGCACGATCGAGCCATTCGTGGACGAGGCAGTTGAAAACCTGTTCCTGCTCCACTTCGAGCCCGTGGCCGGCCCGGTCGAGTACGGCGAACGTGCCCCTCGGGTAGTTATCGATGATCCTCAAGGCGTCCTTGAAGCCAACGGAGGCATCCTGCCTCCCCACTAAAACTAATGACGGTTTCTCGAACAGTTTTTCAGGCTTATCGACTTCGAATGAAAATGCATAGCCTTCTTTCATGAGCCGACTGGTGAACGAGCTGTCTTTGTCCCTCATGCCCGGGAGAATATCCTGCTGGAACCTCTCCCATCGCCGCCTATCCTGTAATATGAGCATGCGCTCGAAGAATTCTCTCATGTCGGGCTCGATACCCGCCAGCAGTGCTTCATCCTTTACAAAAACCGTCCTCATAGGCAGATCTCGTTTTGAACGGTCAGCAACGATAACCGGGCAGATAAGAAGTACACCGCCGATCAGTTGGGGCATTTTATAGACCAGGCCTCTCGCCAGATATCCGCCATATGATTCGCCGGCCACCAAAAAATCGCCGCCCGGTATGACCTTTTCGGAAAATTTAACGATAATATCGAGGACCTGGTCGGAGCTCTTCAGCCAGTCCGCAGCTTTGGACCGGCCCATGCCGGGCAGGTCCGGGTAGATGCGCTTATACCCCGGCCTGTGCTTGAATATGGGCTCCATGCAGCCGGCCATGACGTGATGATCGATGCCGTAGCCATGGATCATGAGGATGGGCATGCCTTCGCCCATAGCCTCATAATAAATGTCCAGGCCGTCGACCTCACATCGCATGGATTATAGATTGGCGGAGATGAATAAAATAAGTATTGCCCGAATGAGCCTTATTTATTCATTTTTACCCCTGACTTCTCTAAGGTTTGTTTTACCCATTCATGGTATTCTTTAAAGGCATCCCAGACGGCTATCCCCCACTGGCGCGATAGTTCGATGTGCTCTCCGGGGCTTTTCGCATTAAAAATGTCGAGGACGGTGATGCTTCCTCTTTGCCCCGCCGGAGGAGGCGCCAGGAACGGGAATTCCAGGTAATAGTGCTCCATGATATAGGGCATCGGCCCCTTGTTCGCCTGCCGGATGCTCCCATCGCCGTTACAAAATAAGAGCCAGCCGAGGCGCACAAGGTGGTAGGCATTCGAGCGGGGGCTGTGGCTCTCGGAATGCTGCAGGGCATAGCTGTCGACCGTCAATAAATGTACGGAGCCGTAGCCTTCCGGGTCGTCGTATTCCCTGGCCAGCACTTCGCCGAAATACCGATCATTGCAGGTATCGACGCCGCCATCGATGGCAGCGCCGCACAGCGGACATTTTTCCATGAACCGTCCCTCTTATTTAACGTTTCTTCTATTCAGATCATCGTATCCAGTACCACCTGCTCGTGCCCGCTAACCGATGAGTTCGCCACAAAGTGTACGGTGCCGGTCAGGTTGGGGTCGGAGATCTCGATCGTCTCGGATACGGACAGGGGATCGTTTGCCGGAATGACGATGTATGACGTGATGGACGGGTGGGTCACGTGGAATCCCCGGACGCTCGTGGCGCCGCCCATGCCGGTCATGTGGATCACGACCGACGTGTTCCCCGTCCTCTGGATTGTAAATGTAGGGCTATGATCGGCAGGCGTTGACGTGATGACAGGCGAAGCGGGAGACCCCGTCGCTGACGATGTTATCGCCGTAGGCGAAGGCGTCGGCGATGCCCGGACACCCGCATCGGGCGTGATACAACCGCTAAGCAACAACGTAATGCCTAGTAAGCCAATGATGAATATGCCGTATCTCATGCTACACCCTCTGTTAAGGTATATGCCATGATAAAATACTTGCCGGCCCCTATCAAATTGTTATTAAATAAAGGCGTGGAAGATCCGAAGCTGTAACTGTGCGGCTGCGCCGTGCCCCAAATGTTCCGCATCCCAGATCATCGACCTGGACAGGCTGAGAAAGGAGCGATATGGGGCCTGTTAACCCCCCTACTTTAATAATTTTTTAGTGGATTTCCGTATTTCCCCCTGACAACCTATTTATTTTGTATTATAAGAAGCTGGTATAGGGGTGGATTTATGAAAATGGCAAGAAAAGCTTTAGTGACCGCTCTTTGCATATCGGCATTACTCTTAGTATCGACGCCTTCGCTGGCGAATTTTTGGGGGCCGGGTTTCGGGCTGAATGGCCTGGCCTCCGGATGGGGCCCCTTGAGTGTTCGGGCCTGCGGGCCGGTCGGCCCGGTATGTGGTTCGGGCGTGCTTAGCACCGGGTTACCACCGATCGGCTGTGGTACCATACCGAGCTGCGCGATCGCCGGCCAGTCGTACGCCGGTTCCCCGGGGGTATTTTGCTCGGGGTTCCCGTCCTTCAGCGCGGGAGTGCCCGTGCCGATACCAGCGCCTTACGCTATACCTGTGGCAAGCCCTGTTTGCGTGCCGCCGGTAGCCTCGACCTGTGCAGCGCCGGCGCCTCTTGCGGCTTGCTAAAGAACTTATAAAAACGATCTTTTTTATTCTTCTTTAAAGGTGGATGAATGTTTTCATTAGGGAAAAGCACTTTTTCTGTCCGGGCAACTGCTAGCATTGTAGTACCATTCGAAAGCCTGGCAGAACCATACATTTAATAAATAAGCACATATTTTACCCCCATTTTAATAGATTGCTTATTATTGATTTCCTTTTTAACTAATAGCTCATAAAAATGCTTATTATGCGTTAAAAAGCCCTAAAATTGTAGGTTATCGTTTTTTAATATACTAACCTATAAATCTTGAATTTCAAGAATCTGGTATTGAGGTGTAGTTATGCAGATGGCAAGAAAAGTATTAGTAGCCGCTTTATGTCTAGCGGCCTTAATCGGCTTCACAATGCCCGCCCTCGCCTGCGGATGCGGCATGGGCGGATGTGGATACCCCGGCGGATACGGGCTCGGCGGATGCGGCATGGGCGGATACGGGCTCGGCGGATGCGGCATGGGCGGATGCGGAGGATATGGCCTCGGCGGATGCGGCATGGGCGGATACGGGCTCGGCGGATATGGCCTCGGCGGATGCGGACTCGGTGGAGCTGGCCTCGGCGGATGCGGTCTGGGCGGATATGGCCTCGGCGGATGCGGACTCGGTGCCAATATTGGGGCGAACACAGGATACCCGATGTCGAACAGCGGCTATGCAGCGCCAGCCAATGCTGGATTAATGAAGTAAATAATACTGGTGTAAAACTGGTCCATTACAGGCGTTTATAATATCCAGGTGGGCCAGTCACATACCAAAAAACTTTTTTAGACATTTTATTAAGCGCAAGGCCCGAATTAAGTATTTAGCCGCTCAACGACAAATAATAATTAAGGAGTAGCCGTATGGATAATGAAAGCATCATCCGTTTACTCAACGAGGCCTTTATCCACGAGATCGAGAACTCGATGATATATGTCAGAAACTCATTCATGATGAAGGAGTGCGATCCCAGCCGCGTCACGGAGTCCATAGCCGTGGATGAGATGCGGCACATGTGGTGGCTGGCGGAAATCATAACAAAAAGAGGCGGACAGCCGTCGATGGAGCACCATGTCCTGAATTTCGGCGCGGAAGACCTGAAAGGCCGGCTGGAAAGGCAGGTCACGCTGGAGACGGAAGCTATCGACATGTACAAGAATATCATCGAGACCGTGGACGACCCCGAGATCATCGGCCTGGCGAAGCACATACTGGATGAGGAGCGAAGACACCGGAAAGAGTTCCGGGAAAGGCTGACGGCCCTCACACAAAAAACGCCTGCTGCGCCATAGACGGGCCGTTTTTTCCCGCCACTATTTTTAATAAGCGGCGAATCGAACGATTATTTATAGTGGGGGATATTGTATGACTTTCCCTCATGCCCGGGAGCTAACATGGGAGCAAATGGATTAAAAGGCGGATTTAGAAATGTAATAGCGAGGGCATGGCAGATCATGCTTTTATCGGCTTTGCTCGCGGCCGGCGTTGGGATCGGCTCGCTGTTGACCCAGTACCAGCTAAAAATGCCGCTGAACTTTACCCTGACCGCACAGCTCATAGCCATTTTCTTCGCGATCATGGCATTCGGCGGAGTGGTGTTTTCGGTCTTCGCCCATCGACAGCCGGCGGCCTGGTAAACGGTCATCTAGATGAAACCGAAGGACCTCGTGATGAGGTTGTTCTCAGGGGCTAGTTCGCCGCTCGTCGCGCTGGTATTCGATTTAAGGAAGGTACTGTAGACGACTAGCGATCCGTCTCTCCATTTGGCGAGGATCGTCATATTAACATCCGCTACCGCCGAATATAATGGGGCCTGCATCGTTATATTCTTTTGATCGCCCGCATAGATCGTGCCAACAAAATAGGTCGCATTTCGGGGATCATGGATGATGGAGCCATCAGTCAATACATCGAGCTGGTCGATCTTATAGGTCAAAGACAGGTCAACGAGAGGGGTCTGGCCGGTATCCGCAATGGTAAAAGTCGCGGTATCATGTCTCACCGCATATTGAACCGTATTCGGCTCCAGTCCGCCTTCGACCGAGAACGCGATATTCATGTTCGACAGCGTCACCGGCTCCGGCACCGGCGTGGGAGTCGGGACCGGAGTGACTGTGGGCGTCGGGACAGGCGTATCCGTTGGTAGTTGGGGCTGATCGGTCGGCCCAGTGCCGACTGTCACGATGTACATGGGCTTTGTCGAATTATCCCCCGAAGATGAGGCACATCCCGACAAAGCTATCACTGCGAGCATTAGCATTAATAGGACGAAGAGTTTTTTATAGTCTACCATGACGGGCCTCCGGTTGTTCTTATAGTCCATCGCTCTGCTGCTATAAAAGGATTCTATCATGATGTGTAAAGTCTGGACTATTTGCACTATAATGGGAGAATATTCGTGAAAATGTTATCACCCAGCTCATAAATTCTTATGCTGGGAGGGAACACCGGTGGAGGTAAAACGGCCTAGTACTCGATGAGCACATTGAGCGACCCCTGTTTTTTCGTGACATTGACGAGCGTCGAGTTTTCGATACGCCGAAATTCCAGGTCGGTCAGGGCTTCGCCCACTTTTATGTTCTTGAATCGTACCCGGTCCAGCCATGGCGGCAAATGCGGACGGTCCAGCATCAGCCGGCCGGTCAGGGCATCGGGCGTTATGCCCAATACGGCGAGTAGCATATAGGGTAATGCCCCGGACGACCAGGCCTGGGGGCTGCAGGCCACCGGGTAGTTCACGGGTATGCTATACCTCGATCGTGGGAACCCGCCAAAACATTCGGGAAGCCGGTACTCGGAAAAAATGCTCGACGCCTCGTACATGCTCGTGAAAAGTAAGGATAGCTCTTCCAAAAAGCCATATTTTCTCAGGCCCATCGCTATGATCGAATTATCGTGCGGCCAGACGGTGCCATTATGGTATCCGAGCGGATTGTATCGCCGCTCCGCCGATGACAGTGTCCGGATGCCCCACCCGGTGAACATGTCTTCGTCGAACATCCTGTGAGCGACGTCCTTCGCTTTTTCAGGATCGACGATCTCGCTCCAGAGCGCCTGCCCGGCGTTGGAAGATATGACTTCGCACCGGCCATCTTTATCCAGGGCTTCGGCGAAATATTTTTTCTCATTCATCCAGAAACGGTCGTTAAACTTTTTCCGGAGGATCTCGGCATCATCGTTAAGCCTGCTGGCATCCCCATGCCGGTCCACAAGCTCGTAGAGCCGGGCGATGCGCCGCTTCGCCATGTACACGTAACCCTGGACCTCGGCGAGGGCGATGGGATGTGCGGCCAGGCTCCCGTCGGAGTGGCTCACGGAGTCCCAGGAGTCCTTCCAGCCCTGGTTAAAAAGGCCCTTGGAAGAGCGGCTGGTGTACGATGTAAACCCGCTCCCGTCCAGGTCGCCATAATTATCGATCCACTCGAGGGCAGCGTCCACGTTTTTTATCAAGTCATGGAACAGGCGCAGGTCCCCCGTCCAGTCAACGTACTCGGCCATCAGGATTAAAAATAAAGGAGTAGCATCGACGCTGCCATAATACGGCGTCTGGGGTATCATGCCCAGGTTGGCCAGCTCGCCCACCCGTAGCTCATGTAGTATTTTACCGGGCTGCTCGTCCCTCCATTCGTCCGGGCGGCTGCCCTGGTATTTTGCGTGCACGAGCAGCGTGCTTTTTGCCACCGTGGGCTCGAATGGCAGGATCTGGAGCGCCGAGATGATGCTGTCCCTACCGAATAGCGCATCGTACCACGGCACTCCTGCGGAATGGTACCGGAAGCCGTCCAGCGTCATGCGCATCATGTTGAGGTCGGCGAGCGAGCGCTCCATGATATTATTAAAAATGTTGTTGCTGGTCGGAATGTTGTTACAGCATTCTTTTACGACAGCATAGGACCGCTTGATCTTATTTATGAGCTTCTCGACGTCGACGTCGGCTTTTACCGGCAATTGGCCGGGCTTTAGGTCCTCGACGAATATGTTGATCCGGACCACCCGGGCCCCGTTCTGTTTCAGGCTGAACCGGAACGTGCAGGAGCCGCCTTCGGATACGGTCGGGGCCGGGTCGAATTCTATGCGGGTGTTACGCCAGTGGCCGTCCTGTCCCTTATAGGATAAATAGAGTTTTCCCGCCTCGTACTTTATTGGTAATGCCACCCCGTCGGCCGGCTCGTTGACGCCCCGGATGGTGAAGATATCGTTAAAGTCCGAATCGAACTCCAGCAACAGGTCCAGTGTCACGTCGAACTGGTTGAAGTTCTCCACGGTGATGGTTTCCCGGATAAAGCCGGGTATGACGGTGTCCCTCGTTATGATGATCGTCTCCGGCGCGATCAGTTTTCCATCACAATCCTTGAACTCGGGGTTGGTCATGATGACCGTGGACTCGAACCCTCTTTCGTCGCTGGAAAGGATCTGGGTCGAGGGCATGCCGTTGACCTTTAAGAGATATCCGCTCAGGTACCGGCAATCGTTAAAGTATAGCCCATACCCGTAATTATTCAGGATGGGGATCTCGCCGTTTTGCAAAGTCACGAACGTCAGGTCGTTCTCGCGTATCACGAGCTCATCGGTGATGTTTATGGACTGGGTGTGCCTCTTGTAGATGTCCCACGCTTCGTGTATGCCCCTCAGCCTGTTCGTCGCCATAAATACGTATTTTTAGTCGGCCTTTAAAATTATATGATTATGGAAAATTGTTAACGGGAGCCCCGAAAAAGGCAAATGGTAAAGAAATTAATTAGTCGCCTTTAGCCGCCTTGTCCAGGCAACAAGGCTTTTGAGCGATTCTTTTATTTTTTGCCTGGTTTTTTCATCGGTCACTTTGCCATTAGCATCGATCTTATCGGCGGCGAAGGGGACCATGACCTCGGGCCGGTTGATCGGATGCACGTCGAGGAATACGAAGGTCTGCCGCAGGTGATACTGCGCCCGTGCCCCGGCCAGCATGCCGATGGACGCACTGATGATGGCAGCGGGCTTGCCCTCGAACGAGTTATCCCCGGGAGGGCGGGACGCCCAGTCGATGGCGTTCTTGAGCACGCCGGGCATCGAATAATTGTACTCGGGCGTGGCGACCAGTATGGCGTCGGCGGTCCGGATCTTTTCCTTGAATTCCCGGACCCTCGGGGGCAGGTTATTATCTAGGTCCTGGTTATATGGCGGGATACCCTCCAGGTCGAAGATCTCTAATTCGGCGTCCTCCGGTAATAGCTCCAGGGCCGCCCTCAAAAGCGCTTTATTGTAGGAGCCCTTTCTCAGGCTGCCGGCAAAGCCGAGGATCGATATTTTCCCATTCATCAATACCAGTATTGCCGTTCATGGGCTTAATATTAGCCCATGAATGCCCTGGCCCACTCAGGCGACGCCCCGGGCGGGCGCCTCAGATGGCCGCTTTTCTTTGATGAGCGGTATGACGCTTTTTCCATAGTTCTCGATGAACTCGAACTGGTCCGGGCCCGACGAATGGACGTACAGGCGGTTGAAGCCCGCATCGATAAATTGTTGGGCGAACCTAGCATGGACTTCGGGGTCGGTGGAAATGCTCATGTGGTCCCGAAGGAAGTCGTTTCCGACCACGGCGCCGTTCATGGCGGCCATTTCCGGCGTATAGATGTTTTGCAGGTACATCGCATGTATGGCCGTGCTAGCCCAGGTTTTCCTGTGGATTTGAACGGCGGTGTCAACATCATCCGTATAAGACACGTTGAACAGGACCATCTTCGGCATCTGTTCCGGGTCTTTTCCCGCCTCCCTTGCGCCCGCGTCGAAATTCGATATCAACAGGCGCATCACGTCCGGGGGGTTGCCGACGGAGATCAGGCCATCGCCGTACCTTCCCGCGAAATAGGCGCTCTCGGGGACGAGCGACGATATGTAGATGGGGATGTTCCGCCTCGGCGGTGTATAAAGCCTGGCCTTTCTCGTGTCATAATAATCGCCTTCGTAGGTGATCTCTGCACCGGTCCACAGGGCGCGGATCAGGTCCATGGACTCGCGCAACATGTCCTGTCTCATGTTATAGCCGGGCCAGAGCCCCGTGGTCGGGTATTCGTTCAGCGCTTCCCCCGTTCCCACGCCTAAATAGACCGGCCCCGGGTTCATCCGGTCGATGGTGGCCGCGGCCTGCGCGACGATGGCCGGATTGTACCTGAGTATTGGGCAGGTAACGCCGGTCCCGATCTCGATCCCGTTCAGGCGCGCCGCCGCTGCGCCCAGCCACGACCAGGTAAAGCACGACTGGCCGGACGGGTCCCAGGGATGAAAATGATCGTCCACTAATATCGTCTCGAAGCCCGCCTTTTCCGCCGCTACTGCCTGGTCCAGGAGCTCTAGCGGGTCGTACTGCTCCGGGCCTCCCTGCCATCCTACCGTAACCATGATTAGATCTCATCTCCTGTTTTTGACATTATACCCACTAATTGTGGACTGGCAGGCATTTTTAAATAACATACTGCGTAAAAAGAGGATTTTAATAAATCTTCGATTGAATTTTTTAGCCTTAGGTTAAGCACAAAGGCCAGCCTTCGGCTGGCCCCTCAAAGGCCCCGCTAAGCACGCGAATTATAAAATATAAAAACCTGATAAAAACGATTAAGTTGGGGGTCCTTTATTATAATTCGTGTGCTTAGGACTGTCTTTGAGCGAGCCAGCCTTCGGCTGGCCTTTGTGCTTGAAACTTCCGGCACCCCGACATATGGGGAAAATGTTATTATTAAATTTCGAGTGAGGCTCACATTAATATAATTATAAAATAATATATTTTAGCATATGCTCGAACGTAAACAGGAGGAAACGAACTTCTGGGATCGGTACGCGGGCACATATGATAAGAGCCTGGAAAGTATCTTCGGGAAGGAGTTTCGCCGACGTTTAGCCCATATTCTGGAGAACGAGCGGGGCCTCGGCAACGTCATCGAGTTCGGCTGCGGGACCGGATATTTTACCACGATCATCGCGAAAAATGCGGAGCAGATCACGGCCACGGATCTGTCCCCGCACATGATAGAAACGGCCAAGGCGAACCTGCGGGGCCTGCGCAACGTCACGTTCAAGGTCGAGAATAGCGAAGCAGTATCTTTACCCTCGGAAACGTTCGATACCGCCCTTATGGCCAACATGCTCCATACTCTGGATGACCCGCTGAAGGCGCTAAAAGAATGCCACCGGGTACTGAAGAACGGCGGCCGGCTGTTCATTTTAAACTATACGGACGAGGGCATGGGAAGAATGGAGCGGACTTTCCTGATGTTCCGGTTCGCCCTGAAGTTCGGCTTTCCACCGAAAAAGAACTGGCCCATAACCGGCGAGAAGCTGCGCTCTTTGTTAGAGGAGGCGGGCTTCAAGATGGGGCGGCTTGAGCTGATAAAAGATACGATGAACTCTATATTCGTTGAAGCGAAGAAGGGTTGATGCCCCGGGCATATTTATCCATATCCTTCCATGGGTCGCCTTTTTTCTCCAGCCGCTCGAACACGTTCCGGATATTATAGCTCTGCGGCTCGATATCGTCCAGCTCTTCCCAGGTCACGGGCATCGCCACGGGAGCGCCCTTCTTCGGCCGGACGCTGTACGGGGCCACGTGGGTCTGGCCGAACGTATCCCGCATGTAATCTAAAAATAGCCGGTTTCCCCGCTTCTCCTTTACGATCTCGGCCGACAATCGTTCCGGGTCGTCCTTAGCCATCCGGATGGAGAGATGCCGGGCATACTCGTGCACCGCATCGAAGTCCGCGCTCC
>Ga0209039_10001149_pt1 | contig 25223 bp, 22 predicted proteins | sample BogFormECP12_OM1_FD_188238 | JGI IMG/M metagenome (GOLD analysis project Ga0209039, IMG submission 188238) | Bog forest soil microbial communities from Calvert Island, British Columbia, Canada - ECP12_OM1 (SPAdes) (version 2) | ecosystem: Environmental > Aquatic > Freshwater > Wetlands > Bog ... | reverse complement strand
TTGCGCCTGATTGGTATTATCTTCCGTAGCCAATAGCTCTCCAGCTTTGACTTGGTCGCCTACGATTACATTGAGTTGTGTGAGCGTACCGTTCCCACCGGATGACGAACCGGTGTTTGGAAACCCCAGATTGGCAGTAGCTGCCGCAACTACTTGTCCCGTGCCGCTGGCACTGATCACGATACTTCCCTGAGTTACTCTCGCGGTCTGGAGAGATGAACCGCTGGCAGATGCCTTACTTGTTTGTTGTGTTGACCGATAATATAAATATCCACCGACAATGATCAATACAAGTAGCACTGATCCGATAATGTACCAATAATTCCTTTTGTGGCTCAGGGTGGATATGGGTGAGGAAGAATCTGTTGTGCTCGACATGAAATGTGACTCCTTTTGAAAGGCTTATTTAGCGACCCTAAATATAGTATAACATCGTGAAGAACTTTTGATATAGATATGTGGATATTGTGAATGAAAACCCCTAGTTGTGAATATATAAGTATATAGAACGTTACGCCGCGCTTTACAAGGCGCGGCGTAACTGGGTAAGTCAGAATCCTATATGATTCGCTTGCCTTCCGCGCTTGCCCCCTTCCATTGGACCCTCACGCGGCTCCAGCATCCCCCAGCGACTCGCACCCATATAGAGGATTTCCAGAATCAAATCGTTGTATGTGATTCCTTCCGCGCTGGCTTGTAGGCACAGATCGCTATAATCAGGTGTCAAACCGGGCAAGGTATTGATCTCCAGCAAACGCGGATTGCCCTCCGCATCCAGACGAACGTCTGTGCGTGAAATATCGAGCGCATTGAGCAAAATATGCGCGCGCCAAGCTAGGTATTGTAATTTCTTGGTCAATTCTGGCTCGATATTTGCGGGACAAAAATAGCCTGGTGCGCCTTCTTCCCCGACCGACTTGGATTTTGCGGCTTGACTATAAACTTGCGGCGTAACGGAACGGCTGCTGTCCAATTCAAGAACGGGGAAGCGATGAAAGCCATCTTTCTCGTACCATTCCGGATGGCGGCTATAAAGCTTTACATCAGGACGTCCCATAATGCCCACGGTAAACTCGCGTCCCGGAAGAAATGTTTCGACCAAAGCAGGCTGGTTGTAATTATCAACGACCCATTTGACGCGTTCACGTAACTCTTTTTCATTTTTGACGATAGCCTTCAAGTCCACGCCCATGCCGGTTCCTTCACGAGCAGGCTTGACGAAAAGCGGAAAATTCAAATCCGGACGAAGAGGTTCGTCGCCGAGGATGAACTCCTGGAACGGCGCGACCGGCAAACGTCGGTCACGCCAGATGCGTTTAGTCAGTGTCTTATCGAGCGAGATTCCATTGGTCAACACGCGCGAGCCGGTGTATGGAATTCGCATCATCTCTAGCAAGGCGGGAATCTGTGCTTCGCGCGCATCGCCGCCTAATCCTTCGGCGATGTTGAAGCAGATATCGGGTTTGAAGTCGCGCAGGGCGAAAGGAAGATTTTGGTCGGCCATCATAAAAGCCGTTGCATGGCCGTCGCTTTCAATGGCATTGCGGATATGTTCAATTGTTTCAATATGGTCAAAATCGGCGTAGGCGTCCGGCGGGACACCGGGGGGCAGGGAGACTTTTTCGTCCTTGATATTTGCCAGCACGGCCACCCGCCAATAACGTTTGAGTCGGCGACTGGGAGGTTGGTCCGCGCCAGGCTCCTTGATTCTGTGCATCTTTGATTGCTCCTTATTTGAAAATGTCAACCGCTTAGTATATAACAATGCTTGCAGAATACAAGAGGTCAATATTAACTTTCTTTAATTTGGAATACTATGAGATACAATCGACGTCATTATGGATATTGAAATTCGCCGCGCATTACCGGAAGAAGCTGAGGTGCTGACCGAGATCGCAATTGCAGCCAAAGGTCATTGGGGTTATCCGGAACGCTGGATGCGAATTTGGAGACCGGAATTGACTTATCACCCGGATTATATGGAAAAGAGCAACATCTGGGTGGCAGTTATTAATGGTGTGCCCATCGGTCTTTATACGTTGCGAGCGAAGGGTGGCAATGCGTGGTTGGACGACCTTTGGGTATTGCCAGCTCAAATGGGAAATGGAATTGGACGCGCGTTGTTGAGACATGCAATTCAAGCATCGAAAGAGCGCGGCTATCAAATTATGCGATTCGAATCCGATCCAAACGCAGTTGGCTTTTATATTAAGATGGGCGCACATCAAATTGGCGAACGGCATTCTGAGGTAGAAGGCACACCGCGGATTTTGCCGATTATGGAGATTAAGTTGTGACAAGTTATTGTGATTATGTTCGCGCTCATCCCGAAGATGAAACCAACCGCATCTATCACGACACGCAATACGGGTTTCCGTTATCGGAAGATCATCTGATCTTTGAACGGTTTATGTTGGAGATCAATCAAGCCGGTCTTTCCTGGATCACGATTCTAAAAAAGGCGGATAACTTTCGCCGGGCTTACGACGGTTTTGATATTGATAAAATTGCGTCCTATGGCAAACGCGATGTAACGCGTCTACTCTCGGACGCGGGCATTATCCGCAACCCATTGAAGATCCATGCCGCGATTGAAAACGCGAAACGCATTCAAGCTTTGCGAAGCGAATTTCATTCCTTCAAAGGCTGGCTGGATGTTCACGAATCTTTAACATTGGAAGTATGGATGAAATTATTTAAGCGGACGTTTGTGTTTACCGGTGGTGAGATTGTGCGCGAGTTCCTCGTGAGCACGGGATATTTGGCGGGAGCGCACGATAAGCGGTGTCCGATTTACCAAACGGTAGCCGCTTTACATCCCGCGTGGAAGCGAAAAGCTTGATTTTGTCTTAAGATGGGTTGGAGTCTTTGCATCAATGAATCGTTCTATGCTTTGGTTGGGCGCATCTTTGTTCTTGTGGGGGTTGGGCGAGAGCATGTTTCTGCTTTTTCAACCAATCTACCTTCAACAATTGGGAGCTGACCCGATTCAAATTGGTGTGATCCTCGGTGCGTTCGGCGCGGTGATGACGCTCACGCACATTCCCGCCGGTCATCTCTCAGACTTAATCGGTCGCCGTCCCTTTTTGATTGCGGCGTGGATTATTGGCATCGCGGCAGCGTTATTGATGGCGGTTGCCAGAACACTTCCGATTTTTGTTGTTGGCGTTTTGATTTATGGCTTTACTGCGTTTGTTGCTTCGCCGCTGGATAGTTATGTGACCGCCGCGCGTGGCGAGTGGTCGGTGGGACGCGCCCTCACGTTTATCTCCATGACCTATAATGTGGGCGCAGTGCTTGGCCCGCTCACGGGCGGTTGGCTTGGCGATCATATCGGATTGGGGCAGGTCTACTTTGTCTCTGCTGGAATCTTTATTCTTTCGACTGCCCTACTTTTTTTCATCGGATCGCAGCCGCGCGATCATCACGATCCGCACGACCCGCCTCCAAGTTTATTGAAGAACTCGCGTTATTTAACTTTTCTTTCCATTCTTTTTGTGGTTGCCTTTGCAACTTATTTGCCTCAACCCTTGACGCCGAATTTTCTGTCAAACCAACGCAGTCTATCGCTGGAAGCAATTGGCGAATTATTTTCCATTGGAAGCCTTGGTAATGCCGCGCTCAATTTCTTGTTCGGACAATTTGAAGCGCGCACTGGTTTCGTGTTGGGTCAGATCAGTGTATCCTTATTTGCTGTATTTCTGTGGCGCGGCTCTGGCTTTGGCTGGTTCGCGCTCGGATATTTTCTTCTTGGCGGATTTCGCGCCTTGCGCTGGCTAGGCGTTGCACAAGTCCGACCCTTTGTGCATGAATCACAGATGGGACTTGCATATGGCATCACCGAAATGATCGGTTCTTCAACGGTTTTGCTTGCACCGCCGCTCGCTGGATATCTTTATCAACTCGATCCGGTGTTGATGTATCCAGTTGGACTCGTTTTGATCGGAATCGGAATCATGCTCAGCCTGATTTTCATTCCGCGCTCAAAGAAATTTCCACTCAATCATATCGAGCTCGCTCCTGACCGATAGAGGATTCCGTGATGTTAGAAATTGTATCTTTCACCCTCGGCCCTGTTCAAACGAATGCGTATCTTGTTGCCGATTCCGAAACCCACGACGCGGCGGTGATTGACCCGGCGTGGGATGGTCACCTCATTCTCGCCGAAGCACAAAAACGCGGTTGGCGTATTGCGCATCTTTGGTATACGCATGCACACTTTGATCATATCGGCGGCGCAGGTGAAATTGCCAACGCGCTAAATCCATTACCGATGGTCGCACTTCATCCTAATGATCATGTCTTGTGGCGGGCAGAAGGCGGCGCGCCGCTCTTTGGGTTTAAAATTGATCCCGGCCCCGAACCGACGATTGACTTATATCAAGGTCAGATTCTGAAGTTAGGCAGCGTCGAAATTGAAGTCCGCTTCACACCGGGACATACAGCGGGTCATTGTATTTTTTATGTTCCAACGGCAAGCGTTTGCTTTTGCGGTGATTTGATTTTTCGCGAAAGCGTGGGTCGCACCGATCTGCCCGGCGGTGATTGGGATACGCTGGTCAACAGCATCAAAACGCAAGTGCTTACTTTGCCCGATGAAACGCGACTCCTTTCTGGTCACGGCCCCGAAACGACGGTCGGCGAGGAAAAGAAAAACAATCCGTTTGTTGGAAATTCACCTTTGGGATAAGTTAATGGAAAAAGTTACACCAAATCCAACGCGCTTCGCGGCGCTTGGATATAGAAATTTTAAATTGATCTGGTCGGGATTGATCGTCTCCAATATGGGCACGTGGATGCAGAATGTTGCCAACGGCTGGCTGGTTTTGCAATTGACGAATTCACCATTGTGGCTTGGTTTGCTTGGCTTGAGTTTTGCTTTGCCCATGATCATTCTGCCTCCACTAGCGGGCGCGGTGGTGGATCGCGTGAATCGAATCAAACTTTTGTATTTCACGCAGACCATGCAAATGCTCGGCGCATTTGTGTTGGCCGTCCTCACTTGGTTTGGAATGATCCAGGTCTGGCACATTTTGGCGGTATCGTTTGTCAGCGCGGCGATGCTCGCGTTTGACAATCCCGCTCGACAGGCGTTGGTGCCGGACTTAGTTGCTCCGCCTGATCTATTGAATGCGCTCTCGCTCAACTCCGCGACCTATAACGGCGCGGCATTAGTCGGTCCGGCTTTGGCTGGAGTGATGCTGGCTCCGTTCGGTGCTGGGACACTTTTCTTCGTAAATGGTGTCAGCTTCCTGGCTGTGATCTTTGCGCTGGCGGCCATGCGTGATGTCCGCACGCATAGCGGAGGGTATCAACATCCTTTGCATCATTCCTTCTGGAACGGATTGACTTATGCATGGAACAATCGCTTGATCATGGCATTGCTCCTGCTTTCAGCAATTGGTTCCTTATTTGGACGTTCATATCAAACTCTTCTGCCCGCCTTCAGCGATGTGTGGAACGCGGGACCGCAGGGCTACGGATTACTGCTTGCATCTGCAGGCGCAGGCGCACTAGTCGGTGCCTTTGGATTGGCATCCATCAGGCACATATCGCGTCATGGCCTGGTTATGCTTGTTAATGGACTCCTGTTCAGCTTTTCCTTGATTGGCTTCGCGCTGAGTCCATCTTTTTGGCTTGGTCTGATCCTATTATTTATTGTTGGAGTTACGTCCACCGTCTTTGCTACCATCATTGCGACATTCATTCAGGTGATGATCCCAAACGAAATGCGCGGCCGCGTAATGAGTCTCTATACTGTGACATTCATTGGCCTGCCGTCACTCGGTGCGTTGGGAAGCGGCGCAGTGGCTGAATGGCTAGGCGGAATCAATGGCGCACCACATGCGGTGTTGATCACCGCGATTTTGCTTGGAATCATTTTGGTATTGGTCACGCCCGTTTTCTGGGGACGAAATATAAAAAGAGATTGAAGCGTCGGTAATAAAGAAACAGGACATAACAAAAAGTTATATCCTGTTTCTTTATGCTTTTATGGTTGTTATTTTGCAAATTCAGTTGCGCGTGTTTCTCGTATTACTGTCACCTTGATTTGACCCGGATATTGCATCGTCTCTTCGATCTTCTTGGCAATATCACGCGCTAATCGGGCCGAGGCAAGATCATCAATGTTTTCCGGTTTGACGATGATACGCACTTCGCGTCCAGCCTGGATCGCGAACGCTTGTTGCACGCCCTCGAAGGATTGCGAAAGTTCTTCCAGAGTGCGGATCCGTTTGATGTAGGCTTCCAAATCTTCGCGGCGCGCGCCCGGGCGCGCGCCGGAGATGGCATCGGCGGCTTCCGCAATCACGGCTTCAATGGTTAATTGATCCACTTCATGATGATGCGATTCAATCGCGTTGACCACAATCGAGTTGACGCCGTACCGTCGGCAATATTCTGCACCGAGCTTGGCGTGTGTGCCTTCCTGGTTGTGATCCATCGCTTTGCCGATGTCGTGCAGGAATCCGCCTTGTTTGGATAATTCAACGTTTGCACCGATTTCAGCCGATAGAATTCCGGCGAGCTTTGAAACTTCGACAGCGTGCGCCAATTGATTTTGTCCGTAAGATGTGCGGAATTTCAAGCGACCCATCATGCGTAATACTTCCGGATGTAAACCCGCGATGCCAGCCTCAAATGCGGCTTGCTCTCCTGCTTCATTGATGATCTTTTCAATGGATTTCGTTTCTTCTTCCAAAATCTTTTCGATATGCGCCGGATGGATGCGGCCATCCACCGTGAGACGGGTGAGGGCGCGGCGAGCGATCTCGCGCCGCACGGAATCAAAACAGGAAATGGTCACGGCTTCCGGCGTGTCGTCCACGATGACATCCACGCCCGCAGCTTGTTCAAAAGCTTTGATGTTGCGGCCGTTGCGTCCCACAATGCGGCCTTTCATTTCCTCGCTGGGGATCGGCACAACCGATGAAGTGACTTCCGCCACATGCTCGGACGCCACGCGCTGGATCGCGTCCGCGATCAACTTGCGGGCGCGCTTTTCGCCTTCTTCGCGCGCCTCCGCTTCGATCTGGCGATAGATGCGAGCCATATCGGCGCGCGCTTCTTTTTCGACCGCGGCGAATAATTGTTTCTTTGCATCGTCTTGTGAAAGTTGCGCAATTTGTTCGAGCTTGACTACTTCCTGCTCATATAGTTTTTCAATCTCGTTCGTGCGCTTATCAATCAGGCTTTGACGTTTGTTAAGGTTTTGATCGCGCTGTTCCAGTTTGTCGGCACGGCTGTCGAGTTCGGAGCGGCGTTTATCGAGTCGATCGGCTTCCTTGCCCAGTTCGATGCGCCGTTCTTTGATCTCGCTCTCCGCGGCTTGGACGATCTTGGTCGCACTTTCGCGTGCTTGAGTTTCAATTAGGCGCGCTTGTGAATTGGCAACCTTTAGAATGTTGTCGGCCTTATCTTGCTGGTTTTTTAGAGCGTGTTTACTCTGATTGCGATGATAAAAATATCCAGCAACTCCACCGATCACCAGCGCAAGAAAACCAATGATGATACTAATCGCATTCATTTATTTTCCTCGTTTTCAAGTTGTTCCGTGTGCATCTCTTTCCAGATGCGGGATACAGCGGACGCAATCACGGAGTATGGGAACCCGCGGCGGGCGAGATGTTCAGAAAGTTTCTTCCGAAACTCGCTCCATTCTTCAGACTGGAGGCGGCGCGCCTTTTTCAGACCTGCTTCATAGGCCAGAGCTTCTTCATCCAAACCTTCCAATGCCGATTGTGCAGCTTCATCGGAGAGTCCTTTTTGCCGAAGCTCCATTTGCAAAGCGCGCCGACTGCGCGGTCGAAATGTGTTTCTATTGTCAACCCACGCGCGGGCAAATTGTTTATCGTCCGCAATTTGATTCTCTCGCAAGCGTGCAAGCGTTTGCTCAATGACATCTTGCTGAATCTCATGCTTGCTCAGGTTTTGCCGTATCTCGGATTCGGAGCGGGCGCGGTAACTCAGAAAGAGCATCGCCTGTTGATAAGCTCGCTCGCGATCGTCCTCGGCTTGAAGCGAAGCGATCTTATCGTCGCTCAACTCCTGCCCGACCTTAAGCCAGACAGCTGTGATCCGTGTCAATCCGAATGCGTAATTTCCATCGAGGTGAATGTTCACTCGATTGGGATCGCGCTTCTGGGGCTCAATAGCCGTGATCTTTGCCATTAAACAAAATACAGCCGATGGCCTACCCAGATGGCCTCGACTGTAAACGAAGTTTGCATTGAAGAAACCGGCCCCGACTTCGAAAGAAGCGGGTTGAGAAAGGTTATAAGCCTGAGAATCAGGTTATACAGGCTGATAGATCAATCTGAAGAAACATTCTCTCAAATGTATCCGTCGGGATGACGGCAACTTTCTAAATTACCTTAGCCGGTATGGCAGGAAATCAATCTGCCAGTTTCGTGCGGGTTCCAATTGTCCGTTTGCAAGTCAGGCCGCCGAGGCGGCACAGTAAACCTTAAATCCTTGCGGATTTTTTGTATTATACATTATTTTTTAACAATGTGTTAATGAACTTGAAACAATCCCACAGGTGTGGAAATCAGAACTTTTTTAATCCGATAGGTTAAGATAGTTTGACTGGTGTTACACTAAAGAGTAACAAACATGGCCGGCTGGATTTTTTGCAAAGTGCCATAATCCAAAACCACGATTTACCTCAAAAGGAGACCTCATGGCTAAAATCACACGCGAAGACGCTCTTGAATATCACCATCTCAAAGGAAAGCCTGGCAAGATCGCTGTTGTTCCAACCAAACCTATGGATACGCAACGCGATTTGAGCTTGGCTTATACCCCGGGTGTGGCCGAACCAGTTTTGGAGATCGAGAAAGATGCGGAACTGGCTTACGAATATACCTCAAAGGGAAACCTCGTCGCCGTGCTCACCAATGGAACGGCCATCCTCGGCCTGGGTGATCGCGGCGCGCTGGCTTCCAAACCGGTGATGGAAGGGAAAGGCGTTCTTTTCAAAAAGTTTGCCGATGTGGATGTATTTGACATTGAAGTCAATTCCCATGATCCGGACGAAATCATCAGAGTCGCGGCTGCCATCGCGCCGACGTTTGGCGGCATCAACCTCGAAGATATCAAAGCACCCGAATGTTTCTACATCGAGGAAGAATTGAAGAAGATGCTCGATATCCCGGTCTTCCATGACGACCAGCATGGCACCGCGATCATCTCTTCTGCTGGCCTAGCAAATGCACTCGAAATCGTTGGTAAGAAACATAGCGAGATACGAATTGTGATTTCAGGCGCCGGCGCCTCCGCCATTTCCTGTGCAGAAATGGCTATTCGCTGGGGTGTGAAACGTGAGCATATCATGCTGTGCGACAGCAAGGGTGTTGTGTATAAAGGCCGCAAAGAAGGCATGAATAAATACAAGGAGCGCTTCCTGGTCGAGACTGATGCGCGGACTCTGGCTGACGCAGTGCGCGGGGCCGATGTGTTCTATGGTCTTTCGGTTGCCAATGTGATGACTCCAGACATGGTCAAATCAATGGCCAAGGATCCGATTGTGTTTGCGATGGCAAACCCGGACCCTGAAATCAATCCTGATCTGGCGAAGGCTGCCCGCAAGGATTTAATCATTGCCACAGGCCGCTCGGATTACACCAATCAAATCAACAATGTGCTGGGCTTTCCCTTCATCTTCCGTGGAGCGCTGGATGTACGCGCCAGAGCCATCAACGATGATATGAAGTTCGCGGCATCCAAGGCGCTCGCCGCGCTTGCCAAAGAAGACGTGCCTGATTCTGTTTTGCGCGCATACGGAGTGGACAGCATTAAGTTTGGGCGCGACTATATAATTCCCAAACCGCTCGATCCGCGCGTATTATTGTGGGAGTCGCCTGCAGTCGCCGAAACGGCCATGAAGACCGGCGTTGCGCGCAAGACGATTAACATTAACGAATATCGCGAACAGCTTGCTTATCGTCAGGGCAAGGGCGAACAGGTGCGTTACTTCTTCCAGAACAAAGCCCGCTCATCGGGTGGAGGGAAGCGCATCGCATTTCCGGAAGGAGAAGAGCCGAAGATCATTCGCGCCGCATATCGAGTCAAAGAGGACGGCATCGGCACACCAATCCTGATTGGCCGCCCGTCGGTCATTCAACAACAGCTGAGTATTCTGGGAATTGATTACAAGCCTGACATTGTCGATCCCGCTGACTTCAAGGGCTTGAGCAAATATGCCGAGGCTTATTATGAACTGCGAAATCGTAAAGGCTTGAAGATTTCCGAAGCCACCAAGAAGGTGCGTGACCCAAATGTGTTCGGCGCGTTGATGGTCAAGATGGGTGATGCGGATGCGTTTGTCAGCGGCCTGACCTACGATTATCCCGAAGTGATCCGACCGGCTTTGCGAATCCATCACACCGCATCCGGCGTGGTGCATGCCGCGGGTGTTTACATTATGATCGTCGAAGATCGCGTTTATCTGTTTACAGATGCAACCGTCAACATAGAGCCGACTGCGGAAGATCTGGCTGAGATCGCGACTCTCGCGGCGGACTTCGCGGTTCGACTCGAACTTGACCCGCGCGTGGCATTCCTTTCGTTTTCCAACTTTGGTTCTACGCCGCATCCACTCTCGGACAAGGTGCGGAGGGCCGTTGAACTGGTTAAAGCGCGCCGCCCGGATCTGGCCGTAGATGGCGAGATGCAAGCCGATACTGCAGTTGTCGCAGATATTGTGGAAGGGCGGTATCCATTCAGCGCTGTGAAAGATGCAAATGTGTTGGTCTTCCCGTCGCTTGAGTCTGCGAACATTGCATACAAGTTGTTGGCGCGGCTCGGCAATGCCAAGGCCATTGGCCCGATTTTGCTTGGCACGGGTGCACCTATCCATGTGTTGCAAACCGGAGATGAAGTCAACAATATTGTTCAAATCGCTGCAGTGGCCGTGATGGATGTGATGAATCGCGAAGAATCCATTGAGAAGTAACCAAAAAGTAAGAAGTAAATATTGGAATTAGACTTCGGAAGTTTTACCGACTTCCGAAGTCTTTTTTATTGCGAGAGTCTTTGCAAGCAAATGATAGACGGGATTATTTATACTTCAAGTTGGAAAGGAGAATTTTACATGAGTAAATTAAAGATCATCGTTAGAATCTGGCTCCCTTTCGCAGTTGTCATATCGGCGTTTTGTCTGTTGGCTTATACGACTGTGCAACAAGCTTTGCGGCAAGGATTGAATGATCCGCAGATACAAATGGCGGAAGATACTGCTTATTCCTTGAATAATGGTGGAACGATTGATTCGCTTGTTACTGGCACAAAAGTTGAGATGTCACGCAGTCTTGCGCCATTCATCGACATTTATGATGTGAACGGCAAGCCGAAGGCAGGTTCCGGTTTGCTGAACGGTCAATTGCCCGATTATCCAAAGGGCGCATTGGATACTGCCAAACAAAATGGAGATAATCGCGTTACCTGGCAGCCGAATGCAGATGTTCGGATTGCCTCTGCGGTTGTGCCATACAATGCTGGCTTTGTTATGGCGGGACGCAACATGCGTGAGGTTGAGCAACGCGAATCTCAAACCGAATTGTTGGCCGGTGTAACGTGGCTTCTAGTATTGATTGCGACGTTCCTTGTAATTGCATTCGGTGAGTTTGTGCTGGCGGAGAAATGATCGATTAGCTGATCTCACAAAACAATTCACTCTGATGAAAGAGTCTTATCTAGCTCCTCTCAGAGTGAATTGTTAAAATGAATGTTGACTGGCTATTTCTTTTTTGATTTTGGTTTGACTGCCCGTTTCTTGGTAACGGCTTTTTTTGTAACGGCTCTTTTTGCAGCAACTTTTTTCTTGGCAGGTTTGACCGGCTTTTTTGCAGCGGGTTTTCGTTGAGCGGGTTTGGCTTGTTTCACCAGATCGGTGCGCATCATTTCCAGTTGATTCGGTTTATCCACATCCATGCAGGGTTCTGCATAGGGCCAGACAATGGCGCGGCCCTTGATGCCAATCCGCTGGCTGACGCGCGTTACAAAATCCTGAAGTGTTGCCTGCCGAGTGAGAAGCAAATAAAGCGTGTCTAAACCCATGACGCGTGCCTGTGCGACGGGGTTTTTACGATTGGCGATGAGGGCTTCCCACACATCCAGGTGTGCGCTTGCCATGCGGACATGGACAATGTTGATGTCGGCGCCGCAAACTTCCATATCCTTAAGTTTGGTGTACGTTCGTTTCGATCCGGGGTAGCGCATTTCCATCACGTCGCGCGGACAGACGCCGTAATAGATGTCGTCGCTGGTTTCCATGCACGTGTTGATCAGCCAATCCACCATCTCCGATTTGAGGGCGGGAATGTCGGATGAAACCAGCAAGACATGTTTGTTCTTGGGATTCAGCTCCAGTGACTTATTTATACCGGCAATCAAATTTTCCAGCATCTTTCCTTGATTGGAAAGATAATGAAGCGGCTTCTTACACTTCAGATTGCTCTTGGGTGAAAGGCCGGTGATGATGACGTTATCTACATCTTTGGCGCTGCTTAATGCATCGAGCACCCACTGGATCATTGGCTTCCCGGCAATGTCTACCATTGCTTTTGAGTCGCCTTTGGTGTAAGCATATAACGGCTCATCGGGTTGGGGGATTCCGCCTGCGGTGACTACTGCATCCATAATTATCTCCTCATATCGTTCTCATAATGTTTACTTAAGTTCCTGCACCTGCGGCTCAAATTTGAGCTTGGTCAACATTTCGCTATATTCGTCGCGCGTCAGCGGGCGTTTCTTTCCTGAGACGGCAACGAACGCGGCTTCCATCATGTTCGTTCCGAACGAACGGCCATCCAACACAGGCGTGGTTGTCATCAGATACTTGATGCCGCATTGCTTGAATAATGCCACATCTTCGGGCGTGGTCGTATTGGTTACGATGATCTTGCCCTGCATGTCATCAGGCAGGTGGCGCTTGACATACAGACAATCGCCTGCTGTAACCGTCGCGTCATGATAATATTTTTGAAACTTGGGAATCCGATGTTCCTGCTTCTCGCCGGTCGGATAGACCCATTCAAAGGGCAGACGTCCAGCCAATGGCATTAAAATGGCGGCGAATGTCTTGAGTTGTTTGGCTGTATGCAGCGCGATCGGAATGCCCAGCCCAAACATCAGATCGCCGAATGTGCACTCATATCCTGCGTCAAAAAAACCGCTCGACATTCCCCAACGATCCGCGCCGCTCACCACGAAAACTTTTTTACCACCCATCTTCTTGATATAGTCGCCGATCTTTGACTCGAGCTGGGCGGCGGCTTTTTTTTCCAGTGTGTTCTTTAAACCGACTCCATCCACAAGTGGCGTTTGCTTGACGAAGCGCACCATCGGCTGGACCGAATAGAGCGGATACCATTTCTCGTCCACCATCAATCCCAAATCTGCGCCGCCTACCCCGAAGGCATCTACCTTGCCATCCAACTCCTGGTACTTGCGAGCGGCAGCTTCCATGTCTCCGTCGGTGCCAATGCGTTCAATGCTGACGGTCTCACCTAATAAATTCACTTCAACGGCTTTATCCCGCTTCGATGAACCAATACTGATGCTGACTGCGCGTTTCATTTGGCGCTCTCCTCCGAGGATAAATTTCGTTCAGTATACACCCAACCGAAAGGTCTCTCAAGATTTTGATTTTGGGGGTAATGTGAAAAAGAAAGTTGCACCCTTTCCAGCCTCGCTCTCGATCCAGATGCGGCCGCCATGCACTTCGACAATTCTCTTGACGATGGCTAATCCCGCACCTGTTCCTTCTGTTTGCGCATCCAGTTTATTGAACAAGCCGAATATACGATCATGAAATTCTGGCGCGATGCCAATGCCATTGTCTCGAACGAAGAAGATCGGTTTGCCATCCTCGGCATATTCGTGCAGGCCTATTTCAATACGTGGGTTTGGCTGGTTGCCCATGAACTTGGTAGCATTATCAATCAGGTTTTGGAGGACCTCTACCAGTCTTGGACGATCCCCATAGACCTTCGGCAAATTAGGCTGGATTTCAACTTGAATGCCACGCGCCTGAATGCGTCCCTGCACGAGTTCTATCGCGTCGTTTGCCAGTGTCTCAAACGAGATGTCCTCCGATGGATTCACAAGTCGGCCAATGCGCGAAAGTTCCAGTAATTCATTGAGCAAGATTTGCATTTTATCGCTGGCATCTGAGATACGTTTAATATCTTTCTCCAGACGTTGGACATCACCTTTTTCCGCGTCTCCGCGCAGGAAGCCCAGAAATCCTTTAATGGTGATGAGCGGGGATTTTAGATCGTGTGAAACGGTATATGTGAAACGCTCCAGCTCTGCGTTTTTGGATTCAAGTTCATTAATCAACGCTTCGCGTTCTGTCTCGCCCCATTTGCGCGCCGTAATATCCCGCACCATTCCGAGCACGCGGTCCTCGCCACTTGCGATTAAGCGCGATTCGTAATTATGAATACCATCTTTACTGGGCAGCTGATATTCAAACGCATAAGTTTGATTTGTCAGCAACGTCCTTTCGATCCCGAATAATGTTGGCGAGGAGATGAAGTCGGGCATTACATCTCGTATATTTTTGCCGACGAATTGCTCGGGAGGAAGCCACGGATTCATTTCTTCTGATTTGAAGAAATTAATGAAAACACCGTTCCTATCCAACTCGAAGATCATATCAGGGATGGCGTTTAGAAGTGCGCGGTTACGAGCCTCAGTTTGATGAAGCTCCTCCTGTATTTTTTTCTGTCCTGTGATATCGTAAAAAGTTGCAAGAATACACTCCTCATTTTCGAGGTGAATTAGTTCGTAAAAAGCCAGAGAATCATACACTTGGCCGGTCTGGGTCACGAAGCGATATTCCTTGTTTTGAATGGAATGCTTTTCCTTTAACTCTTTCACCAACTGACGCCGCTCTTCCACGCTGCGCCATAGACCAAATTCGAGCAGGGTATGACCAATCGCTTGTTTGGGATCCAATCCACTTAAGTTCCAAAAGGCATCATTGGCCTCTACAAACTGTCCATCCTCCAGTGTCGAGATTGCGATAGGTAATGGGCTAGCATGGAAGAACTTACGAAAACGCTCCTGGCTGGCGCGGAGAGCTTTCATATAGTTTTGCAGGCTGTCCATTAAGAGATACATCAGAATGCCGGCCAGTAAAAAGGCGGCGGTCAGGTCACCTGTAATGCTGTAGGTGCTGTTTGTCGCGATGCGCAAAACGCCGCGGCTTTCGAGAACTGCCATGACCCATAAACACAATATGCTTAGAAAACTTAATCCTGCAGTTGCTTGCCACCCTAACAAAAGACCGCACATCAAAACAATGACCAATTCGCCTGCCACCGCGGGATCGCTAACACCTGAACCGGTCCATGCCTCATACACCAGGACGAGCCAGCTGCTGAATACCAAAAAAATACCGGTCCATCGTATCTGCCCCCGCTGGATGAACCGGCTCACGATCAAAATGACGAGCAGGAGCGCTTCAAGGATAAGGTTGGTGCTGTTTAGCAGACTAATCGATTGAACGGCGTGCGTGATGATTAGAAAAATTAGAATAAGGATCCCGCTCCAGGCAAGGAAGTTCAGTAGCTGAACCTGGCGATTCTTTTCCGGATCGTCAAAGTGGGGCGGCATGATGAATTTATGAATTCGTTCGATTACTTCCGCGCTCTTCATACAAGAGGATTATAAATCATTGTTTGATTTTAGTGACTTTTTGTGTTGACTCCTGCGCAAATATTTTGTATATTATCGTAATGACCCTTCCAACCGTCATTACTGTTATTGGCGCAGGCAGCGCTTCGTTTGGCGAAAACACGCTTGCTGCTTTAATGCATTCACAAAAATTGCGCGGCTCCACCCTGCGGCTCGTGGATCGGAACGCATCCAGCCTGGACATTGTTTATCGTCTCGCGAATCGGCTCAACGTCGAGTGGGACGCGCAGATGAAGATCAGCGCATATGCTCACCATCAAGATGCGCTCGATGGCGCGCAATTTGTTGTGTCCGCCATCGAGGTTGGCCCGCGTGAAGAACTATGGCGCAAGGATTTTGAACTCACTCAGAAGCATGGACTTCGTCAGCCGTACGGTGAGAACGGCGGTCCCGGTGGATTCGCACATGCGGCGCGCAACGTCGTGCCGGTGCTTGAAATTGCGCGCGCCATGGAACAGGCCTGCCCCGATGCATGGTTCATCAATTTTACGAATCCAATGGTTCGCATCTGTGATCTGGTGAATCGGCATACGAAGATAAAAACTGTCGGCTTATGCCATCAAATTTTGATTGGCTATTGTTTTGTCGGCATGATGTTGAGCATAGAGCTTGGAATTGAAATTCCGGATGGCATCACCGGCATGCAGGCGGATGTAGTTGAGCGTGATCTGCGCGCGCAGGTTGTGCATCAGACATTGCCTCTGGTGGATATCCGGGCCGCAGGTACGAATCATTTTACATGGATTCTCTCCATTCGCGATAAACGCACAGGCGATGATTTATATCCGCTCTTCTGCGAACGCTTCGCGTCTTTTGATCCGAAATTTGAACCGCTGACGCGAGATGTATTCAACGCCTTCGGCTGGTTCCCAGTTCCTGGTGACACGCATTTGTGTGAATACTTGCCTTGGGTCGCCGATTCGATTACGAAGCCGTGGGATAAATACAATCTCCGTCTTTATGAATGGGACAAGCGAGCGAACTTGCGCGATCTCGATTTAGCCCGCTTAGATAAAATGGCAAAAGGTGAAATGACTATTGGTAGCTTGCTCGATGCAGATTCTGAAGGCGCACTGGAAATGATCGAGAACATCGCAGGCAATGGAAATCATTATCACATTGCCGCCAACTTGCCCAACGTCGGACAAATTTCAAATCTGCCAATCGGCTCTACAGTTGAAACGCCTGTCTTCGTAGATGGTGCGGGGATTCATCCGGTGCATGTCGGAGAATTGCCAGAGGGCATCGCGGAACTTTGCCGCCGCGAATTGACCGTCGCTCAACTGTGTGTGGACTCAGCCGTTGAAGGCTCGCGCGAAAAAGCCTTGCAATGCCTTTTGTTTGACCCAATGATTACAGATATGGATCGAGCCAAATCCATTCTCGATGATTACTTAATAACCTACAAAGAATATTTGCCACAGTTTTGGGAATGAAGAATTGCCCAACAGGATTTTGGCAGAAGAATTGTCGTAGGTCTGAGATGGACCAAAAAACCCGAAGATGAAACGTGAGGCTTCCCGTATCGTATAATAAGGAATGAGAATTGCATGGATTTTTGTCCTATGATGGGTATCTCGCTGTTTCGTGAATCTACATCATGACCTAAGGATACATTGCCTTCTAAACCCACTTTTGCCAATGAATTGAAGCAACTGATTGCCCGGCAAGGTCTTGAGCCATTCCTTGAATCAACGCGTGTGTCAGTTGCTTTGTTGAGTTCCGATGGGCATTTGATTTCGTCCAACCCTGCGTTTCAAGGTCTGAAACAAATTTCGCCGGATGCGAATACATTTCGGGAAATCGTCGCCTCCGTTGAGCGCACCGAATTCGACCGGTTGCTCCGTGATGTAATGCGTGATCACAAGCTGATCCAAAGTGATTTAGATTTTGGTTTGGAGAATCAACCGCACCGCTATTCGTGCCTCTTCATTCCATTGGAGGATGGACGCGTTTTGTTCTTTGGCGAACCTATGTTAACTTCATTTGATCTTCCCGAAAATTATCAGCGCTTGATGCAAAACTTTCAGCGCGTCAACGCGGAATTGAAAGAAACTCAGCAGGCTTTGGAAAGAAAACAAACGGAATTGGAGGCTGTGATTGCCCAAGCAAACGAGGTGTCGCATACTGATTTCCTAACCCTGCTCGCTAATCGCAAACAAATCATTGCCGACCTACAGCGTCAGGTTATGTTCTCTGAACGTTATCAAGAACCGTTTTCCATATCCATGCTGGACTTCGATCATTTTAAAGAGATCAATGATACATATGGTCATGCAGTCGGTGATGAGGTGTTAAGATTTATGGCCTTGCAACTGCGAGATCATGTCCGCTTGCCAGATCTCGTTGGTCGTTATGGCGGTGAGGAATTTTTGCTCTTGTTGCCGAACAGCGCTGTCAAAGCCGCGGGCGAACAGGCGGAACGTCTATGCGAGCTGGTGCGATCCACGCCGATCATTTCCGGCAAACTTGTTATTCACATGACTATCAGCATTGGCATTGCACAGTACCGAATTCACCAGGAAACTTGGGAACAGCTTCTCGAACGTGCCGATCAGGCCCTTTATCATGCCAAGCTGAAAGGTCGTGACCGGTGGGCTGTCATCGATTTGTAAATAGATAAATACAAAAGGAGGCTAAATGTCCAAAGTTGATTTCCTTGTAAAAGATTTTCTTGCTCAAAAGAAAATCGCTGTTGTCGGCGTTTCGGAGAAGCGAGAAACAGGTTGCAATTCGAACTATCTTAAATTCAAGAATGCCGGGTATCAAGTCTACGCGGTCAATCCGCATATATCCACGTATAATGGCGTGCCATGTTATCCTGATTTGAAATCCATTCCGGAGAAACCTGATGCCGTATTCATTTTTGCAAATCCAAAGGTGACTGAGATGATTGTGCGTCAATGTGTGGAGTTGGGTATCAAGCATGTTTGGCTGCACTGCATGATGGGCACCAAGCCCGGTTTAGCGGCGGGCATAACCAGCGTCTCGCGCGAGGCGGTGGAAATGTGCAAAGCAAATGGAATTGCGGTGATTCCAGGAACATGCCCGAATCAATTTCTGAGACCGGATTTCGGTCATGGCATGATGCGAATGATGTGGCGCACGTTTGGCTTCCTTAGTGTAAACTAGGGCAATGACAACAAACACCGCGGAAAACCTCGAAAGCGAAAAAATAAAATTCCCTCTTCATGGCTGGCTGGGATTGATTCTGGCCGGCCTGTTTTGGTTCCTGAACTGGACTCTAAGCGGGCCGCGCACAAATTGGGGATTCTTCCCAATGTGGCTGGGCTTTTGCCTGATGGTTGATGGTCTGGTCTTTTGGCGGACACGCACATCCTTACTCATGCGCAGTTGGCGGAAATACATTGGGCTATTCGTAATTTCTGCACCTGTCTGGTGGCTCTTTGAAGCGCTCAACCTCCGCACACAAAATTGGATTTATCTCGGTATAGATGTATTCACACCTTTGCAATATGCGATTTGGACTACGATCAGTTTCACGACAGTCATTCCCGCCGTATTTGGAAGTGCGGAGTTCATTGCCAGCTTCGATTTTATTAAGCGCCTCAAACGCGGACCGGTGATTAGTACCGATAAACCGACCACGATTAGCTTCTTCTGCGGAGGCTGGATCATGCTTGCTCTGGTGATGATCTGGCCAAATATTTTCTTTCCTTTTATTTGGCTGTCTCCATATTTCATTATCGAGCCGCTCAACGTCTGGCTTGGACACCGTTCGCTGGCAGATTGGACGAAAGCGGGGGACTGGCGTCCCGTGATTTCGCTTTGGCTGGGCGTGCTGATGACGGCCTTCTTCTGGGAGATGTGGAATTACTTTTCATATCCAAAATGGATCTATCATGTTGCATGGGGCGCATGGTTCCACATTTTCGAGATGCCCCTGCTCGGTTACGGAGGCTATCTGCCGTTTGCGCTTGAGCTATATGCGATCTATCACTTGGTTGTGGGAATTTTAGGAGATAGGAAGACGGATTATCTTCGAGTTGCTCCGGAGATAACTTAGTTTTCCATAAGGAGTTGAAGACTATATGCTTCCCGTGTTTGCGACCAATCGCCTCGCTGCTTTTATTCTTTACGCGGCTTTTTTCATTTGGTTGTTGCCAGAGGTTATCTCATCTTTTACGGATACTAAGGGCAAGGATATCAAGGTACACGATCGTTCTTCGGGCGTGGTTTTACTTATTTGCATTTGGTTTGGGATTTTTGTATCCATAAACATTGCTTTTGTCGCTCGATCCTTTGCATTCCCATGGCATCCGACAATTCTATTTGCTATTGGCATCTTTTTGATGCTGGCAGGCGTGGCGTTTCGTTGGTACTCAATTAGAGTATTGGGAGAATATTTTACGCGTCAAGTGGCTATTCAACCAGGGCAAACGGTCGTCGAAAATGGGCCGTATCGCCTGATCCGCCATCCGTCTTATAGTGGTGCGCTCATTACGATATTTGGATTAGGATTGGCTTTTACCAATTGGCTGAGCCTGATTGTCGTTATGGTAATTACCTTTATCGGATATAGTTACCGCGTTTGGGTGGAGGAGAAGACTCTCGCTAATGTCTTGGGCGAGCCATATCGTCAGTATATGAAGCGCACCAAACGCTTCATCCCGTTTGTGTAGTAGCGGACTCTGTCTCCATTCCTTTATATCACGAACCGTCGGATGGTTATTTCCTTGCATTGCGTTTTGCGATTCTACGTTTTCTTCCTGTGACCATTAATTTCTCTATCCAGCCCACGAATGATTCGGGCGGTAAATAATCTACCAGAGGCCATTCATTAAGGCCGCGCGTTTTCAGTACTTCATTGGCGGCTTTGATTCCCGTCGCGCAAGCGCGCTCGAGAAAGAACGAGGGCATTGGGTCGCGCACCCAATCTCCGGCGCAGAAAAGATTTGTCCAGCGCGTTTTGATTCCGAGATGCCGTTCTTTCGATCCAAGGCTTGGCAAGGTATGTGTCGCCGCGTTGCGCTGCAAATGCTGATGGATCAAATGCCCGCGCAACTCAGGATAGACTTGATAAAACTCGGTAATTACTTGTGCCAATAAAGCTACATCGGCTTTTTGCAAAACATCAGGCGGCCCATAAACATGCACTTCAATGGCAGAACCACCTGTCGCCTTGTTCCATTTTCGATACGACGCGTAAATTCTATCGAGCCAGAAAAAATTGTGCATCACAAAATTACCAGTAAACATCCCGCTTTCGGGTCCGGATTTGGGCGCGCAATCAAACCACAAACGTATGATGTCATTCGCCAAACTACGCGGAAAATATAAATCGGTTTCATTGAAACTATTTTTTATAATGGATGATGCCGCCGAAGCATCCACTGCCAAGATGATTTGCTTTGCGCTGAAAATTTCCTCGCCGCAATAAACTTTCCAGATCGAACCGCGCTCGAGGCGTAAGACTTTTTTCCCAAGCCGAATCTCGCCTCCGAGTTCGCGGACTTTATCGGCGAGTGGTTCGGTGACCGATCTGCCTCCATCCTCAGGTAGATAAGAAAACGCCCACGCATCGCGCCGCAGGATTGTATAGAAACGTAAAAAGGCTAGGAAACCAGAGAGCGGAATCTCTTCCGCATGTGTGGAGAATCCACTGCGCGCCAATCCGATAAAAAAAGCGCGTATGGCAGGCGTCCAGTTTTTTACTGCATCACCAAGCGTTAAACCTTCCATGGGTTGATCTTCGCGGAATGGGTCGATGCCTACAGACATGATGAGCAGCGACCAGACGTGAAACATCCTGGATATGTCTCGCAGATCAATCATCCACCAGAACCGAGGGCGAAGAAAAAGTTGAATGTAATGTACCGGTGCAGGGAAAATACTGTATCGAATGGCACTGCCTACGGACGCCATGCGCGTGTCATGACTATCTCGATAAATCCATAGCTCTTCCTGTGATGGTGTGAAGACTGGTCGTAGATGATGCCGTGCCAACATGGATTGCAAGTTGCGATACTGGGACCAGATTCCGTGCACACCGTGTTCCAAACGAAAATGCCAGCCTCCAACTTCGACTTCTTCGCCGCTAGCCAATCTCCCGCCAATAAAACGCGGATCAGCCTCCAATACCAGCGGCTTTAATCCACGTTCAACCAAATGCAAAGCCGCGCTTAATCCCGCCATTCCCGCGCCGATGATCAAGACATCATCTTGCCTTGATGGTTCATCCGGCGGCATACGTTCTTAGATTCCCTTTGCGGCTGGATGGATAAAGCAAGTATTCATGCAAAAATGTTAAAGGATGGGATTGCATCAACGACGGCTCGATGTAGCATTGCTGAAAGCAACTATGACAAGTATGCGGCGGTTGTCCGTAAGCAGTATATGCCTTGCTCCAAGCTTCATCCCAAGTTTTGACATTCAGTAAATTTACCGGTCGTCCGCCCTGACCATTATTTGCTTTTTCAAATGGGCGGCAGGGATAGGTTAAGTCGCCGTTTGGCATGATACGCGGCGCGAGCGTTGGATAACAATCATACGGTTGAAAGTTAATCAGTGTTTGAAGATAGGCGATGCTTCCCGCGATCGGTGCGCCGTGTTTTTTATATGCGATTAGTTTTTCGATAAAAGCTCTATATTCCGATGAGACCATCAATTCATATCGAACCCAATTATTGACAGCCTGCGGCGAGAAAGAAATCAACAAATGATGTTCCATGCAAAATTCGAGCAGGGCTTCCGCGCCGGAAAGAATTTCCGGAGAAAGAACCGCATTGACCATCATCTGATAACCAAATTCTTTTTGACATTCAGCATAATTGCGAATGTTGGCATGAATAGATTTAGTCGAGGCGAATGGAATGCCGATGATTGGCGACCAGCTTTGAGCGTTCAACGAATCGAGGCTAACGATTAAACGGTCAATGGCTGAAAGCGCGGTCGCATGCTTGGGAAGCAAAAATCCGTTTGTGATGAGAGTCATCTCGCGGAACTTTAATTCATGTTTCGCACGCATCAGCAACTCATCAATATCAGGATGCAGGAACGGTTCGCCGCCGGTAATAAAGAGCGAGTCTACGCCGGAACGAATGACGCGCAAAACTTGCATGGCTTGATGAAGCGGAAGCGGCGGCTCGGCATGATCATTGCGGCGCGCGCCGAAATCTTCGCAATACGCACAGTTCAGGTTGCATTGCGTGGTGACATAATAAATTGCCACGCTCGGATTCAGATGACGGTCGTTGCGTGCCAGCTTGATCAGGTTGGAAGCGTAGCTCAACATTGGATGGATTATACAGGGAGTTCATGTAAGTAGAAATTGCAAACAGTTTTCAAATCCAGCGATACTGATACAATGGGGTGATTATGCCGACCAATATTGAAATCAAAGCCCGCGTCCGCAACTTTCCAGAATTGAAGAGGCGCGCTGAAGCCCTGAGCGATTCGCCCCTTGAACTGATTCCACAGGAAGACACATTTTTTGTCATACCAAAAGGTCGGCTCAAATTGCGCGTCCTCGCACCTGACCGCGCACAACTGGTTTATTACGAACGTCCAGACCAGGACGGACCGAAGCGTTCGGATTATTTTATATTCAATACAAATGACCCCGAAAATCTAAAGATTGCCCTCCAACTCGCATTAGGCGTTCGCGGTGAGGTCAAAAAGACGCGCCATCTTTACAGGGTCGGACAAACGCGCGTACATCTTGATGATGTTGAAGGACTGGGATATTTTATGGAACTAGAAGTTGTTTTGCGCGACGATCAATCCGATGTTGAAGGTCAAACTATTGCGAACGACTTAATGAAAAAACTTGGTGTCGAGTCAACGGATTTAATCGAAGGCGCATACATGGACTTGCTTGAAAATTTATCATAACATGTCATTGCGAGGAACGTAGTGACGAAGCAATCCCCAACTAGGCAAGAGATTGCTTCGCTACGCTCGCAATGACATTTGAAAAGGAGAAGATCATGTCAAAAGTCAAAGCCATCAATCATGTCGCCATTGTTGTGGAAGATATGGAAAAGTCACTTTCGTTTTGGCGCGATGCGCTTGGAATTGAATTAAGTGGATTGCGTGATGTGCTAGCTGAAAAGTCGCAGGTTGCGTTTTTGCCGTTGGCTGGTTCTGAGATAGAGCTGGTCAAACCCACTTCTGATGATTCAGGCATCGCCAAATATCTTGCCAAACGCGGACCGGGTTTGCATCATCTCTGTGTTGAAGTGGATAATATTGAAGGGATGTTGGCGCAATTGAAATCCAAAGGGATTCGACTTATTAATGAGGAACCGCGCATCGCTGCCGACGGAAAGAAGTACGCCTTTGTTCATCCGGAGTCCACTAGCGGTGTGTTGGTGGAACTGTATCAAATCTAAAATGCCATAGCGAGACCGAAATCTGGCGCGGAAGTAATCCCGTTTATTATAATAGAAGCCATGTTGGAAAATATTGATTCAATCCTCCGCGATCAATGCGAGCTGGATAAATCCAGGCCGATCATTGTTGGCGTATCAGGAGGACCTGATAGCTTATGTCTCATGGAAACCCTTCGACAAGCGGGCTATCATATCATCGTCGCACATTTCAATCACAAATTGCGTGAGACGGCGGACGCCGAAGCGAATGCGGTTGAGCGGACCTCGGCTCGATTAATGATTTCCTCGGTAATGGAAAGCGCGGACGTTAGTTCTTATGCGCAAGCCAATAGCCTTTCACTGGAGGAGGCCGCGCGGAATCTTCGCTATCGTTTTTTGTTTGCGCAAGCGCATCGGTTTAATGCGCAGGCGGTGGCAGTGGGACATACCGCTGACGATCAGGTGGAAACAGTATTGATGCATTTGATTCGGGGCACAGGCTTGACGGGACTTAAGGGCATGCCGTATCGTTTGATCCTTCCGACTTTCGATCCAGATATTCCCATTGTTCGGCCCTTATTGGATACCTGGCGCGAAGAGACTGTTGCTTACTGTGCCGCTAACGGTCTCCGGCCTAATTATGATCCCAGCAATGATTCGCTCAACTTTCTTCGCAACCGTTTGCGTAACGTTCTAATTCCCACGCTAGAAATGTATAATCCAAAATTCCGTGAAGCCATTTGGCGCACTGTCCAGTCGCTTAATGCCGATTATGCAATACTCAAAGAAAGGCTTAATTCAGATTGGGATAAAAGTCTGATTTTGCAGGATGATGAATACGTGATGCTCGACTTGTCGTTTCTTTCCAAGTGTTCGGTGGGATTGCAACGTCACATGATCCGCCGCGCAGTAGAACGCCTCATGCCGGGACAGGAAACGGTCTTTTCTGTTTTGGAACGCGCCTCCAACTTTATAGCGGATTCGACTCGAGTCCGCGTTGATCTAACCGGCGGCTTGACTCTTTTCCGCGAAGGCAATGCACTGTATATTGCCAAGCCGGATGCTGAGTTGCCATTTGATCGCTGGCCGCAAATGCCCGCTCAAAAAGATTTTGTCGGCGTCTCTGTACCGGGACAAGTGAATCTATCTGGCGGCTGGAAATTTTCGGCGGAGAAATGGCGG
>Ga0209039_10001148_pt1 | contig 25240 bp, 18 predicted proteins | sample BogFormECP12_OM1_FD_188238 | JGI IMG/M metagenome (GOLD analysis project Ga0209039, IMG submission 188238) | Bog forest soil microbial communities from Calvert Island, British Columbia, Canada - ECP12_OM1 (SPAdes) (version 2) | ecosystem: Environmental > Aquatic > Freshwater > Wetlands > Bog ... | reverse complement strand
GCAATATGACGTGGATTTTGCAGAAAAATTCAGGATATGACGGGCAATATACCTTGATTGACACTTTTAGAGCGGGTTTTGGCGGATATTCGCGGCGAAAATCCCCCCCGGTCGCGCGCCGAGCGCAGCGCATATTCCGTCAACACGGATTTCGTAGCGCCGGCTGCCAGCCGGCATTGAGCCGCCAAGATGGCGGCGCTACGAATTTCCTATCACCTTCGCGTTTCTGCGGTTGCAATCGCCCGCCGGTTCATCTATCGTCATGGGCGCGCGATCGGCGATCTTATTTCTTGAGCAGCAACACTGGCATTGAAGTTCGAATCGATCAGAGCAACCGATTGGCTCGAATCACTGGGTGGGGAAATGAAAAACCTGATCCGATTTGTCTGGGTTGGAATCATCACCATCATGCTATATGGGGCACATCCCGCTCAGGCTCAGACTTATAATCTGATGCCGCAGCCGGCGAAGCTCGAGCCCGGTTCGGGCCGGTTGGTGATTGACGGAAGGTTCCGAGTGGCGCTGGACGGGTACCGGGAGCCGCGTCTGGAGGCCGCTGCTGCCCGCCTGATTCAACGTCTTTCGCTCGAAACCGGAATTCCCTTCCCCGGCGGTCTGGAAAACGAACCTGGCAAAGCCACCCTGGTGCTCCACTGCGAGCACCCGGGAGAGGCGGTCCAATCGGTGCGGGAAGACGAATCCTATCAACTTGATGTGACCCCGCAACAGGCCCGCCTGAGCGCTCCCACGCCGGTGGGGGTGCTGCGGGGCGTGGAAACTTTTCTCCAGCTTGTCGAGCTTGATGCGCAGGGGTTCAGCGCGCCCGCCGTGCGCATCGCGGACCGTCCGCGATTTCCCTGGCGCGGTTTGATGATGGATGTTTGCCGCCACTGGATCCCCGAGGAAGTCGTGAAACGCAATATTGACGCCATGGCCGCCGTAAAACTCAATGTGCTGCACCTTCACCTCACGGACGACCAGGGTTTTCGTATCGAAAGCAGGAAATATCCCAAGCTCCACGAACTGGGCTCGGATGGCCATTATTACACTCAGGCTCAGATAACCGAGTTGGTCGCCTACGCGCGCGACCGCGGCATTCGCGTCGTCCCGGAGATTGAGATGCCGGGCCACTCCACAAGTTGGTACGTGGGCTATCCGGAACTCGCCAGCGGTCCCGGCCCGTTCCAGATCGAGCGCAAATGGGGCATCTTCGATCCCACCCTGGACCCGACTCGCGACGAAACCTACACCTTCCTCGATGGCCTGATTGGCGAGATCGCCGCACTCTTTCCCGATGAGTACTTCCACGTCGGCGGTGACGAGGTGAACGGCAAGCAGTGGAAAACGAACCCCCGGATCGTGGCTTTCAAACAGGCGCAGGGGATGAAAGACAACGCCGACCTTCAGCTTTACTTCAATCGTCACCTGTTGCCCATTGTGCAGAAACACGGCAAGAAAATGATTGGGTGGGACGAGATTTTTCATCCCGACCTCCCCCAGGATATTGTCGTGCACTCCTGGCGCGGGCCGGACTCTCTGGCCCAGACGGCGCGCCTGGGTTACATGGGCATTCTTTCCAATGGTTATTACCTCGACTTCGCGCTGCCACCCGCCGACTACTACCGAGTCGATCCCCTGGACGGCGCCGCGGCAAGCCTTACGCCTGAGCAGGCCGCGCGCATCCTGGGCGGCGAAGCTTGCATGTGGAGCGAATTCGTAGCGCCGGAAAATGTCGACTCGCGCATCTGGCCCTCCACCGCCGCCATTGCCGAAAGGTTCTGGTCTCCCGCGGACGTGAAGGATGTAGATTCCATGTATCGACGACTCGAAGTGGTCAGCCGCGAACTCGACGGGGTGGGCGTGACGCATCACTCCAGCTACCCGCTGATGCTCGCCCGACTGGCGGGGACGTACTCACCGGAGGCGCTCGAAACACTGGCTGATGTGGTGGAACCCGTCAAGCACTATCAACGCGAGAAGGCGCGCGAATACACCAGCTTCACGCCGTACAATCGCCTGGTGGACGCCGCGCGCCCGGAGAGTGAAAAGGCGCGGATATTTGCCGGCATGGTCGATCATCTGAGCGCCAATAAAGACGCGGTTCGCAAACAACTCATCGCTTGGCGCGACAGTCGCGAGGAACTGCTCCCCCTTCTGAAGCAGTCGGCGCTGCTCGAGGAAGATATCCCTTTGGCTGAGGATTTATCTGCCGTGGCCCGGGCCGGGCTGGAAGCGTTGGACTACTTTGACTCCGGCAAGCCTGCCCCCCCAGCTTGGGTGCAGGAGCAGTCCGTGTTGTTGGACTTGGCCGCCAAACCCCACGCGGAACTGTTGCTGATGATTGTGGAGCCGGTGCGCAAGCTCGTCGCGGCAGCCCAGCGAGGCTCATGAATCAGCTCTGCGCGCAGATTCGGGAAATGACTTTGCCCAGCGCATCCGCGAAAAGTTCGCGGGCGGACAGCAGGCTCAGGACGAGAAAGCCTTCGGAGGGGAAATCATAGAAGTGTCCCGGATGCACCGAGACGCCGTCTTGGGTGAGGAATTCCGCCGCCCACTCCTCAGCGCTACGCGTCGAAGGCACCCTTAGAATGGCATACCAGCCGCCTTCCACTTTCAACCTGGTCACGGGCAAGCCGGGGGTGAGCAGTTGATCGAGCTGGCGCAGATTGGCTTGTACGCGTTCGAGTATTTGCGCCTGAATGGCGTGCCGATGCGCGAGCCACGCAGGCGTGGCCAGAGCCACGGGCGCGCTCACGGAAAGGTAAGTGTCGGCAATCACCTCGAGACGCGCTTGTGCTTCATTCCGCAATTCCGCCGGGCCATTCACAACAATCCAGGCCACCTTCATCTGCGGCAAGGCGCAGATCTTCGATAGCCCGCTGAGGGTGAAAGTGAGCGCCTCCGAGTCTTGCGCGTGGGTCACCACTCGATCCGGGTCCGCGCCGAAGCCATAATCGGCGAAGACTTCATCGGCGATGATGGCCGCCTGGTTTTGACGGCAAATTCCGATCATTCGCCCCAGTTCGCGCTTTTGCACGTAGGACCCCGTGGGATTGTTGGGGTGGACAACCAGCACGGCGCGTGTGCGTGATTCCCATCGCGAGGTGAGCGCTTCGATATCCACCTGCCAACCGTCGTCGTGGACCAGGGGGTAAGAAAGCACCTCGACGTCGTTCAAGCCGCCGAGAAAATCGAAGAGGGGATAACTCGGCTGAGGCGCCAGGATTTTGTCCCCCGGGTTGGCAAGAAGCCGGAACACGAACGAGTAAGCTTCGCTGGTGCTGGTGGTGAGGAAAATCTGGTCAGGGTCAAGCTGCGCTCCGCGCTCGGAGTAGTACTTCGCCACCGCTTCCCGCGCCGTGCGCAGGCCGCGCGGGTCCGGCTGGTACGTCAACGCGCGGGGATTGTGGAGCGGGGCAAGAATTTCTTCCATGTCGAGCGCGAAGCCGCACCGCGTAGGATTGGACTCCGTCAGATCCAGGATCGGCAAGCCGCCCGCCCTCCGCTCACGCAGGAGTTCGGAAAGGCGATTGGGGGTTAGCGGCCAATTGGTGCGGGATGAGAACATGGTGGAAGAAGTCCGAAGTCCGGAGTCCGAAGTCCGAAGCCAGGAGTCAGAAGTCAGGAGAAAGGCATCCTTATTCTGGCTCCTGACTCCTGACTTCTGACTCCTAGCTTCTCCCTAGTGTTTCCCGCCGCCCGCTGTCCGGAGCTGATGGGAGTAATTATGGCAGACCAGGCTACAGGAGTTCGTCGCGCGGTTGTAGGAGATCGGAGCCCCGCCGTTGGGGGCCACCACCCTGGCATCAAAATTCACCAAGCGTTCGCCCGAAATGGTGCCCGATTGTGCGCCCATCCCGTGCGCCGTATGGCAGACCGAGCACGAGAATCCGTCCTGCTTAACATGGCGGGCGTGTTCGCTGAAGCTGGTGTTATTCATGATCTGCGTGAGATCGTGGCACTTGGCACACAACGCAAACGGTCCGCCGCTGGGGCCGCCCTGGGCGCTTAAGGCCGGGTTCGGGAAGAGATTTGTGACGAGCTTGCCCGGAAAGGGCGCCTGACTGAACTCATACCGGCGCTCCATGATGTGCGGAAAAATTGATCCATGCGGTCCGTTCGGCCCGCTGCCGCCGAATTCTCGATTGTCGTCGCTATTGTGGCAGTCGGTACACAGGATTCGGGCGCCCATGCTGCGCCCTATCGTCGTGCCGTCAAGGTTCAGCATGTTAGCTCGCAAGCTGGGTTGCGGGAACATGCTGGTGCGGTCGTGGAATACCGGGTGACTCGAGGTCGCAAACGAGTTGAACTCGGGAATCACATTCAGAGCATCGCTGGCGGAAACCGCCCATACGGGGAAATAGCCATAAACACCTTTCGCTTGTTTGCCCGTGCTCGAGCCATGGCAGCGCAAGCAATTCTCATACTGATTGCTGGCCGTGTTGATGACGGTCTTGCCGTCCGTGGCGCTGATCCCTACAACCTGGGCCTGCGAAGGACGGATAGCGGGCGCAGGGGGGAAGCTACCAACCCGATTGGTGGAATGCGGATTATGGCAGTCGACGCAGGTAACATGGCGGTTTTGATTCAACAACACCGCCTCATGGGGGAGGTGCGCACTGTTTCCCGGCGAAAAAGCGTGACCATACTTGGGCGCGACGGTTTCCGCAAGGATATTGGCGGTGGGGGGAGACGTATTCGAGCTCCCGTTATGGCAGACGACGCAGGCTTGGTCTTCAGCGGCGCGCAGCAGCGAGTTTCCCCCTTGGGCGTGATGCGTGGCGTGGCACGACGAGCAAGCATTCCTTGCCACGGTCCCGTACCTTCCCAGGGTTACCTGCGCCCTGCTGGTGACACTCCCCTTCGAAGTTATGGTGGTGGTTTCAACGGTGATTTGGCTGGGAACCCGGTTGGAAGCGGTAGCGTGGATGCTTGTCGACCATCCGCCGAGGGGATTGGTTTTGGCCGTGGCGGAGCTGGTGGCCAGGGGCGTTCCCGCCGTCCGCGCCACACTTTGGCTCGCTGTCTGGGGGCTCAGACCCATTCCCGATCCGGTCGGGACCGTACTGTGGCAGGCCGTGCAGAGCGCGCCGCCGCTGTTGTTAATCACAAGGAAATAACCGTTCGAGTCGGTGTTCTGAATATGAGGATTGTGGCAGCTTCCACACTCGACATTTCCCCCGATAAGCCGCGCAGCCCCAGTTGGATCGGACGTCGAAGGGGGGGTGCCGATTAAGGATTGGACCAGGCCAATAGAAGGACAATTATTATTAGGACACTGCAAGGGAAGTTTGAAGTTAATCGGATGCATCGAGGAAAGGTCGGTGCCAAGCACGTCCCCGGCCAGCCATGACCCGGACAACTGAACATTCCCGTATGGGACCAGCGCGCCGGGCGACCCGGCCACTGTGCCATCATGGCAACTGAGACAGAGTGTGCTGTTCGTGCCCAGGGTCAGTGAGGGGATAGTCGTGTTGAACATTGCCCCATTGTAGAGCTGGTAGGCCTGGACGCTGGAGAGCTTCTGGTCCCAGAGCGGAGTTGGCGCGACGCCTTGCGTGCCATTCAAGCCGGAGTGCGGAGCATGGCAATACAAGCAGGAGCCGGAAAGAGTACCCTTGATCGGCGAGGGCCCCCCCGGCGAGAGGTCGTGCTTACCGATCACATCGGCCGGCGCCGCCGTCTGCGCCCGCGCGGCACCCGCGAAACCAAGAAAGATCACCACCAAGGCAACAAGGAACCAGGTAACAGGTGACAGGTGACAGGTGACAGAAAAAGGACCGGCCCTTTTCCTATCACCTGTTTCCTGTTCCCTATAACCTGCCACTTGGTCCCTCCGTCTCTGGTTGGTCATCATTCCAACATCTGTAACCTGTACCCTGTCACCTGTTCCCTGCCGCTTGTTTCCCCGCCGCGAAGTACTGAAAAACTTGAACGCGACGATGGTAGGAGTCGACCACAAACACCCGGTCGTTGCGATCGATGAACAAACCGGCGGGCAACTGAAATTCTCCGAACCCCGAGCCCTTCTGACCGAAGTAATAGAGCAGACGTCCCTGCCGGTCAAAGACCTGCACCAACCCACTCAGCCCTTCGACCACGTAGAGGTGTCCCTCGGAATCCCTACCGATTCCCTTCGGCCGAAACATATACCCCGAACCGTCCCCCATCTGCCCGACGGCGTATTCGAATTTCCCGGAACGATCCAGAACCTGCACCCGGAAGTTCATGGCGTCAACGACGAGCAGGTCCTGGCCGTCCAGCCGCAATTCGGTGGGAAAGTTGAATTGTCCATCGCTCGAGCCGGGCGCGCCAATCTTCTGCAATACCGTGCCCTGCATATCGAGCACCCAGACCTGGTGGCGCAAGGTGTCGGTTACGTAGATGCGCTGGGCGGGGGAATCGACCGCGATACCAGTTGCGCGCTTGAAATACCCTTCACCCTTCACACTGGCGATGACGCGCTGAAATTTTCCGCTGGGATCGAAGACAAAGATTTTGCCCTCATAAGAATCGGTTACGTAGATGTTGTCGTCGGCATCCACGGCGACGCATTGCGGGGATGTGAGCCCATCGGTGTCTTTCTGGCGCGCAATGAACTTATATTTGTGCTGAGTGAAATCAAAGATGTGAATGCCTGCGGCGCCCGGGTCGGTCACAATGATGTGATTCTGGGAATCGGTCACTACACTGTAAGGGGCGATCAGGGCGTGGAACGCGGGTTCGCCCGCCACCACGTCGAGCAGGCGGCCCCAGAAGCGGCGCTGGGTTCTGACTTCCCGCTCGGAGTTGACACTGCCTTCGTACAAGAGCTTGCGTCCGCCCGTAAGCTCCAGTTCGGGTAAGGTCACGGGTCCTGCGCGTTTTGCTTTCGACCCCGCCGCCGCGACCCCGACAAGATCAAAAAGACTCACCACCAAGACACCAAGACACCAGAGCAGGAGCCGGAAGTCAGAAGTCTGCAGCCAGGAGAAAAGCGGTCCCCTTCTGACTCCTGACTTCTGACTTCTGTCTCCTCGCCTTTGTGTCTTGGTGGTGATCATTTTCTCTGATTTGGCTCTTTGCTTTATTCGTTCTCCTTGGTGTCTTTGTGTCTTCGTGGTAATCGTTCAAGAGAGATTGAACCATCTCGAAATCCCCACGAAGAACGATCCTAACATCGTCTGCGGGGTGCCGGAAAGGCTGAAGGCCCGTACTAACCGGCACGACACCTACAAGGCCAAGAAGATTCGCCACCAAGACACCAGGACAGGAGCCGGAAGCCAGGAGAAAGGCAACCCCATTCTGACTCCTGACTTCTGTCTCCTTTCCTTCGTGTCTTGGTGGCGATCGGTCAGAAGAAATTGAACCATCGCGAAATTCCCACGCTGAAAGATCCTAACAGTGCGGGCGGGGTTCCGGAAGTACTGAATCCCTGAAGCAGCCTACTGTACCCAGCATTGAAACTGACTTTGCGAAAATGGTAGAGCAAAAGAAAATACATGGTATCACTGTTATTATTCGAGCTCGTCGAGCCACTCAGGCTTCCACTCAAGCTCCTGCCATAGCTGGCCGACAGCGTCAGCCCGCGAACCGGGCTCGATCCGAGTCCCACGGAGTACGACGTGCCGTTAAACAGCACCACATCTGCCGGGTTGACGACGGGCAGGGGAAGGGGGTTGCTTACCAAACCTGTGGAGGTGAGAAGCGCATTCCCGCTGGACTTCGAGTAGGAGCCATTAATGCTGAACCGGGGCAAAGAAAGCGAGGTGGAGTAACTCTGGCTGGAGTTGGCGGAGCCAGGTTCATTGGTCAGCAGGCTCCTTGCTCCAGCCGCGTAGGCCCCCCAATAAGACCTGCGGCCAATCCGGCGCCCCACGCTGCCATTGTAACTATAGCTTGACATCGTATAGGCGATCAGGACGGTCTGGGTGTTCTGCGAGTAGGCAAAGCCGCCCGTCACGTTCCAGTGCCGAACGGCATGCGAGTAGTTGAGGGAAGAGTTCACCCCCAGCGTGCTTTGCTGGGTCGACGTAACGTAGGTCTCCGTTAGTCCCAGGACGCCGTTGAAGGAACCACCCAGCAGCATATTCGAATAGGTGGCCGTTCCGTTGACGTCGTCAGATGCGAACGACATTCCCAGAAAGGTTTGTTGTTGGCGTTCGGCTTCAAGGCGAAGGTAAAGGTGCCGGGCGGGCATATCGTAACTGGCATAGCCGGTCAGGTTAAGACTGTGCGATGACTGTTGGGCCTCGTTCCCGGGCACAATCGCGCTCGCCGTCAGCAGGGCGTTATAGAGCGTTCCCTCCAGGTTGTCGGTGTAATAAGTGGCCCCCCCCATATTCAGGTGCGACATCGGAGCGAAAAAGATGCTGCCATTGAGCGTATCGATACTGGTGTTGTATTTATCACTGAAGGTGGCATCCACGAAATTGGTGCTGATGTCAAATCGGGTGGCGGAGGCGGAAATGTTTCCATGCCCTGGCAAGTCGTGTCCCACGCCAAAGAAGAAAGAATTGGAGCCGGAGTCGGATTGCGCCTGCAACTCACCGGCCAGGAACTCCGGCGTGACACTCTTGGAACCCGCGTATTGATAGCCGCCATTCAACCTAAAACCCGCAATTTTATACGATGAGGTTGCCGCAAACGTGTCATCATGCAGTGTCCCTTGAGTATTCGCTCCATAAACCGAATAAACGCTGTTTCCATTCGAGAAACTTAAGTTGAGAGTGGGTAAATCGTCCAGGTGAAGCCCCCAGTTAATGGCCAGCAAATCGTTGTTCCCATTCGTGGTGTAGTTGGCCAGGCCGGGGATGCCGTAGTTCCCAGTGGCGTCGTACACGGTGGCGTAGGTGATGGAGCCGGGGAATGGGCTGCCGCCGAAGATCGCGGCGGTGGCGGTGACGCCACTGCTGGCAGTCATCGACTGGAAAGTGGAATTGAGACGCGATTGATTGTAAAAGGGCTGAACCTCGAAGGAGAGAAAATTGGGATTATGGTAAAAGCCGGAAAGGTCAGCGACCCCAGCGCCTCCGATGCTGTGGTCGGACCCAGCAGTGTTCGAGTAGTTATCATTGTATCCGGCTGTGATGGTGCCGTTCAGGTTCAGACTGGCCTCCCCGGTCTTCATCTGCGCGGACGCGCGCGGGACTAGGGCCAGTATGAACACAGCGAGAATAGCGACATTTTTAATCACAGCTTATGCTTTCATGCACGTTGCCTTCCAACGTCTACCCTGGATTTCTCACCACGGGTTTGGAAGAACAGGGCGTTAGAGGTTAAGCAATAAAGCCTCCCGGCCGGCCTTCGGTGCGAAGCTTTGGAGTGCGGCAGCTTGCTGCCGCTTTCCTCCCCCCGAGCTTGCTCGCGGGGATTTCAGCCGCGAGCACAAATCCCCGCCGGCAGGGGCACGCCATGGCGTTGCCCCTATTGGTGAAAGTTGAAACTTCAGACCCGCCAGCAAGCTGGCTGGTGACAAAGCGGCAGCAAGCTGCCGCACTCCAAAGCTTCGCACCACGTTCCGGCAGAAGTTGTGTGGGGCACGCTAATAATTAGGAAGGCCTTGTAACGGCGGAGCTAAGGCCCCGCCCTTCCGACAGATCCCAAAACCATCAATCGGCAATCATCCATCGGCAATCGGCAATCGTCCTTCGGCAATCGTCACGCCTTCTCGATCTTGGCCGTCTTGCCCAGCTTGGTGGCGAGCGCGGAACGCAGTTGCTCGTTCTTATCTTTCGTCAGTTTCTCGCGCAACGCGTCCTTGGCGGTTTCAAACTTCTGCATGCCGACAGGAAGGTGAGCGTTCAGCCGCAGGATGGTGTAGTCGCCGGCGTCAAACTCGATGAGGCTGCTCACTTGACCGGGCTGCATTGCCGCCAGAGCCGTCACCACCACGGGAGGCAATTTGGAGCGGTCTGCCGCCTTGTGGTCACCCATCATCACCCGGAAATCGTCTTCGGAAATCTTCTCGGCCAGCAGCCCGAACTCCTCGTAACTCTTGGTGGCCTGGGCCTGGCGCAGCGCGTTGTCAGCACGCCGACGTGCTTCCTGCAACTGGGCGGCCGTCGCCTGGGGCGGTGGCAGAATCGAAATACTCTGGAACGTGAAGGATTCCGGCACGCGGAAGCGCTCGGGGTGCTGGTCGTAGTAGGCCTTCACCTCCGCGGCAGAAACCACCGCCTTGTCCGTCACCTCCTGCTTCAGAAACTTGTCAATCAGCAATGAACGCTCCACTTTGGCTTGCAATATCATTGGCGAACCCTGGAACTCTGCCTGGAGGAACTGCTGATATTCCTGCGGGGAATGAAACTGCTGGCGGAACTCCGCCGTGGCGTGCGCCACCTGCGCGGGCGGCACAGTCATGTTGCGTCGCGTGGCCTCCTGATACACCAATTCTTCGAAGATGATCATCTTCATCGCGCCGTTGCGGATGTCCGCCACCATGGCCTGGGGAAACCCGTTGTGTACACGCGCGTAAGGAAAGATGGTGAACATTTCACGGAGCAGGTCGCGGTCCGTCAGGGTTGCCCCATTCACCCGGACCACGGGCCGCCCCACCGGCACGACGATCGCGCTGGCACTGTCATCGGTTGGCGACTGGATCACCACCGGGGCGTGGGAGGCCACCTGGGCCGAGGCCCAAGAATTAGCCACGAGAAACCACACGACGAGCGCTTTGGAACTGGCAATTCGCAATCTCACTTTCATCACTCCATTCTTCAATCACCCGATTACCGGCACGTTGATGGCCTCTTGTAGCGCTGACCTCTAGGTCAGCATGTGCCGACCTGAAGGTCGGCGCTACAGCCGTGCGTGCCGAGTCGATCTAAGAAATCAGGGGGAGGGAACTTCCTCCCCCTGATGAAACGCAAAGAACAACAGATTACGTGGTGGGCACGGTCAAGCCGACAATTTCGTTCGACTCGCCACCGTGGCAGTTGCGGCAAAATTGTGCTACCGAGTTGCCGCCGGTTGAGGGGGCGTATTCGCCCTTAATAAAGAACATCGTCGGATAGGTGCCGGTCTTGTTCTGGTACACCGTCATGCTGTGCTGATTATGGCAGCTCGTGCAGGTGACGGCGGTAACAATGGCGCCGCCATTGGCAGAGGCCAGGTTCGTAGAACTAGTGGTGCTCCAGAAGGAAGCAGGATAGTCGAGCAGGAACTGCTTTGAATGGGTTCCGGCGCTCATGGTGATGCCCGTTGCCCCGCCGCCGGTGCAGTCCCAGCTATGGCTGCCGCCGCACGTTACGACAGCGTTGATCCCAACCGGATGGTCGTTGTTATAGGCCGTCCCGTTGGCCGGAGCTTGCGCGCCGAGCAACGTGGGAGCTGTCCCGCCCACGATGGGCAAGGCCTCAACGGTCTGCCCTCGCATCATGCCGCCTTTTGCCAAAGTGCCGTCGTGGCAGCTCAAGCAAAAGAGGACTCTGACGCTGGCGTCCCCTTGGTTAAAGAGAGTCTCGAAATTAGCGGCAGTAGGCAGCGTGACCGGGTATCCTGCGGGCCCCGGCCCCGGGTTGCCGTCGCCGGCGAAGTTGAAGGTTTGGCCGTACAAGGGTGCAAGGTCCTCACCCCACAGAGCGTACATGCCGTTGTTAGGATCGGCGCTGGAGCCGCTTTGATTGTTGCCAAGCCCGCCGCTATGGGGAGAGTGACACATGACGCAGCCACGGCCGTAGCCGTTGTGCGCGCCCAGTACGTCAGCCCCCAGAGCGGTGTTGAACGTCGGGGTTGGTTGACTGAGTGCTGGCGGGGTGCCGGGCGTGGGGAACGGCGTATTCTGGGCCATCACCATACTCACCGCGGCAAGCGCTATAATTACGAATAGACTGATTTTCTTCATTTTAGCACCTTTACCTTCCTTTGGTTTTTTGTTGCTATGCCGCTCCGGGTTTTACCCAGGGCCGCATTTTTGGCTATCGCGAGATAGCCGAAACTTGTGGCAACGCTATGGCGCTGCGCAATCCTTTTCCACCGGGCCGAGCGCCGCTCGGCCCTACCCGCGGCGCTATTGCGCCGCAGAATCCTTCTTGGCCGCCAGCTCCGGCTTTGCTTGTGATGCCTGGGGCGCCGGTTGCTTCTGCTCCGGCGCGACTCCCGCGGGCTTCGTAACGCCGGCATCTTGCCGGCTGGAAGCCGGCGCTACCGCCGGTTTCTTTCCCTCGCCGTCTCGGAGCGCCTTCTCAGCGGCGGCCTCGGCATCGGTGATGTAACGGAAAACCTGCACCCGGCCCGGAAAAGTCTCGGAAACCACAACCTGATTGGAGGGGCCGATCGCAATTCCCCAGGGGCCCATGAACTGGCCGGGGTAATATCCCGGCCCGCCAAAGTAGATGAGCAGGCGGCCTCGCTGATTGAAGACCTTCACCCGGTTCTGGGCCGCATCGACCACCCAGACGTGGCCGTCGCAATCGATGGCAATCCCCTTGGGCCGCTCAAAATCCGCAGGAGCATCCCCGTTCTTGCCGAACGCGCTGATAAACTCGCCGTCGGCGTCGAAGGTTTCGATCCGATTATTAAAAGTGTCGGCCACGTAAACGTCGCCGTCCTTGTCCACGGCTACACCCTCGGGAAGAGAAAAAGTTCCCGGGTCCGTCTGATCGTGCTTCGTGCTGGGCTTGCCAATTTGGCGCAAGTACTTGAAACTATCGGCATCAAAAACATCCACGACATCGTTGCCGGTGTCGGCCACATAAACGAACCGGTTCTCCCAGTCGATAGCCATCCCCCCGGGGCGAACCAACACCTCTGCCCCGAAGACCCCTACTTGCTCGTGCTGGGGATTGAAGACCAGAACGCGATGCAGCTTGGCGTCAACAACAAAAAGGCGGTCATCATCGTCCAGGGCCAAGCCCGCGATCATCGCCAGGTTCGCCTGCCGGCCGTTGCCGATTAATTCAACGTGATTTTTTTTCTCCGGATCGAAGATGAACACCGCACCCACGGCTTGGTCTCCCGCATAGATTTTGCCCTTCGAATCGACCCCAACGCCGTAAGTGCGAATCAATTGGAAGGGGAGGGTATCGACCTTGATCTCATCGGTAGACTGCGTACCGGCCAGACGGTCCATCCAAGTCTGCTTGCGCGCCTTTTTGGCGTAGAGGCTGGGATCGATTTTCTCTCCTGTGAACAGATCTTTAAACGCGATCCGGGGGATCGCCGGAGGGTTCGGCCACACGATCTTGGCAACATCGAAATAGGCCTTCACCCGCTGATCCCCCAGGTTCACTGGAGGCGGCGGTGTGTCGGCTTTCTTTTTGCCGGCACGGAGTGGCGCCGGCAAAACCAAGGCGAGCGCCAGCAAGCTCAGCGCGGCTGCCGTGAACGCGCACGTACGATGCGGACGCGGGCTGGAAGCACTGATGGGTTGCGGGTCTACTGCATAGCGAAGCAAGCCTAGCCCATTCCTTAACACGTTATTTTCCTCCAACTCGAACGCACAGTAGCTACTAACCAATAGCCATTAACCACTACCTTACTTCCCTCCCACCCGTACGTCCGTAAGGTCCATTCCATTGGCGTGGCAGGTTTTGCAGAAATTCATATCATTCTTCTGGTCTTTCACCAGCATCCCCGGCTCATTCCCCGAGTGAGGCTGGTGGCAGGTGAGACAGCTCATCGCAAACACGGCCTTGGTCTTCGGGGTCAGGGTGTCGCCCACCGGGTGGTTCTCCGTCGGGTGTCCCAGGCCATATTTCAAGGGCAAAATGGGTACCTTATTAAAGTAGTTTTCCGGCAGTTTCACCTTGCCATTGAAGATCGCCACCAGGTGCTCGTTTTCCACCTTCTGCGGGCTGGCGTCGGGCCCGTGGCATTCCAGGCAAAGCGTATTCACACTCTTGGCGCGCAGCAGATGCGCATTGTCGCCGCCATGCGGCTCGTGGCAGGTAGCGCATCCCAGGTCGGAGGCCGGTTGGTGCACGTGCTTCTTCTTCAAATCCTCGACTCGCTCGGGGTGACAGACCAAACACGCCGCCACGGGGCCGGGCTGCAAGAAGCCCGGTGTCTGGCCGCCGTGCGGGTTGTGGCAGACGGTGCAATCTTCTTGCGCTCCCGGGTGCGGCACTTTGGCGGAAGCGATCTGCTTGGCCTGCTCCTCGTGGCAGACCGCGCAGGTGGACTTGACGTCCTTCTGCGTCAGCACCACTTTGCCGTTTTTGGCGGGTTGATGGCAGTCGTCGCACTCCTTGTTTTCAAACGGGTTGTGCAGAAACGCCTGCATCAGCTTCGGCGAGTTGGACTGGCGGGCATCGTGGCACTGGATGCAATCGGCCGTCTCAAAGGGTTGGCCATGATGGGCCTTGACGATTGCCGCATCTTTTACGTCGTGGCAGTCAATGCAAAGCGCCGGCGCGTCTTTGGTCAGGTGATAGGCGAACTCGCGTTGCGCGGGGTCGCCGGTCTTGTGAATAATGTGGCAAGTGTCGCAGCCACTATCGAGCGCCGGATGACGGCTGCCGCCCTTGGCAACGTGCACCCCGACGTCGTGACAGGTCAGACAAAGATTTTGCGTCTGGTCACCCGACATCGGCTTCAACAGCAGGGCCGTGTTGTCAGACTTGTGGGGGTCGTGGCACTTCAGACAATCGCGAGCATCGGGAGGATGGATCTTGCCGGTGAGGGTGGAGGCGTTCTTGTTCTTGTGGCAGGTGAGGCAAAGGGAAAGAGGGGTGGCGGTGATTAACTTCACCCGGGTGATGTCCTTGTTCACTCGAACTTCGTGGCAACTCAGGCAGCCGCTTGCTATCGTGGAGTGTGCCGACTTCGCTTTGGTTTTGTCGGCATGGCACTCGAGACATTTCGCCGCGTTGACATTCGGGTCGAGCGTAGGGTGCTTGGCCGCCTCCAGCCGCGGAACCGTCAGACCCATGAATAGGGCAAAGATCAGGACCTTCTTCACAACTGCCCCCCAGAAAGCGAGCCCTGAAGGGTGGCGATATTCTGCGGTCCCGCATTTAAACCTATAAAGCTACAGTAACCTCCGTGGGAAAGATTATTGGCTATGCCTCCGCTCACCGCCGCTCCGGGCCGCAGGTGTGCCGTCTGGCTGGCCTCGGGATCGGAGTAGGAGAGACAGTTGGGGCAGGTTTCGGGCTTTAGGTCCTTGATTTCCACATAAGGGTGATCCGGGGAGTTGGCGGCAGAAAGCCTGCTAACGTTCGACGCCCAAATTGCCGATATGACGAGAAGGAGTGACATGTCCCCTTCGGAGCCTTCCCCTAACCGGATTCTATGAGAGTGGTTCTTCAGAAACATCACTTCGAAATCCCCGAGCAGGGGACAAACAGCAAGGGCTTCGCCAAAGATACGAATAGTTTGTCCCTTGAGATCGTTAGAAACCGTTAATTTTCTATACGTTCCAGTCGGGCAAAATTTCGAAGCCGATGCGGTGTGGTGTTTTGCAGCATACTGCGCTATTTTGCACAACAGTCCGTAATCTAATGGGCTTACTCACGTACAGGGGTTAATATCGAAGGTATCGGACAGGCTGTTATGTCGAAGCGGCAGTTTGTCGCTTGGGCATTCCAACTTCGGCGGAAGGCAATATGACCCTGGGCGATAGCGCGAGCCCTGGGCCAACCCTGCGTAGTCATAGACCCCAGGCACGCCTAGACACTTTCTGCACGAGAACCGGGAGACCTCCCAGGCGTCCCGAGCTAGTGGGGACCGATGGGCGAAGGCTAAGGCCGGACGGCCCATAGGCACGCGTGGGAGGAGTCGGACAGCGACATAGTACCGATGAATCATTTGAACCAAGACCGGAAGCCGTTGGCGGAGAATGAGGAGGGAAGGCCGCTGAGCAAGCAGAACCCTCGTTGGCCTAGCTAAGGAGCGCCCGTACGGATCCGTGCGGGGGGTGCCGGGCAACCGGCCTCCCTACCGCGACTTGAAGAACAGTGGCCAGTGACGAGTGGCGAGCAGCAAAGGCTCTGAAGGACAGTGATCAATGACGGGTGGCGAGTGACAAGAAAAGGATAAAAGGACGGTGACGAGTGATGAGTGACGGGGAAAAAGTGCGAGAGCGGAAAGGCGGGCAGGGCGAGATTCTTCGCTTCGCTCAGAATGACAGCGAAGGGCTCAGGATGACAGCGCGGCGGGCGAAGGGATCGGCCTTGGCACTCACGGGAACGGCTCAATCATGACCTCGTCGATGTAGCACCATCCCCAGTCCTCGCCCGGCTCGATGGACCGCATAATCGGATGCTTGGTTTTTCGGAAGTGCTTCGTGGCGTGCCGGTTTTTCGAAGAGTCGCAGCAGCCCACGTGGCCACATATCTCGCAGAGGCGCAAATGCACCCACGAATCTCCCATCTTCAAACACTCCTCGCATCCCTCGGTGTTGGGGGATGGGTGTTTTATCTGGTCAAGGTGTGAACAAGTTCCCGGCATCGGTTCCCTCCTCTAACTGATGAAAAAACTGTTTGCCACGACGGATGGCGGGGTACACCCGCCGCGACGTCCGCCTCCTATTCTGCCGCTAACTGGGCTTTCGGCTGAGTCACAAGCAAATAAACCTGGAATCGAGTGTCGCCCGGGTGTGAAGAAACACGGATCTCGCCATGATGATTCCTGATAATGCGGCAAACCGTATCCAGTCCCAGACCCGTCCCCTCGCCGACTCCCTTGGTGGTGAAAAAGGGGTCAAAAATGTGGGGCAGAACCGCGGGGGGAATTCCGGGTCCGTTGTCGCCAATTTCGACGAGGACGCGGTCGAGTTCACGCGCGGTCCGCACTCGCAGCTCGCCCTTCCCTTGCATGGCCTCGATGGCATTGGAAATCAGGTTCGTCCAAATCTGATTGAGCTCACCGCCATAGGCGCAAATTTTGGGAAGATTTTTGTCATATTCGCGGACGACGTTTATTCCCCCTTTAAGGCGGTGGTGGAGAATCGTCAAGGTATTCTCAAGCCCCTGATGCAGGTCGACATTCTGCATGGCAGCCTGGTCCATGTATGAATACTCTTTGATCGCACGGACCAGGTCCGAAATGCGTTTGGTGCTGATCTCAATTTCGCTAATCAGTCTCGCGATCGTGAGGATCGAAGCGATACGGACGAGCGCATCGCACAGCACCTCGTCTCCGACCTGGGTGGCTAAAGTTTCCAACTTGGGTATGTCCACGCCCCCATCGGCGAGGGCCGGCGCGACCTTCCAGGCTTGCGGGACGTGGCGGCCTTCAAGCCAACTAGCGATGCGCTCTTCGCGATCACTTTGGGCCAGGGGATCGGCAGGGATCGTGGGGCTGAACTGCCCGGCCTCTCGCTCGAAACCCGTAATCATCTCTCGTTGCTCGGTGGAAAGGGCGTGACGGGCGAGCCGGATGCTGGCGTCGCGCACCGTCTCGAGCGCCTCGCGAAGGCTGGCGGTGGCCCGCTGAGCGGCGGCGGCGGGGTTGTTCAGTTCATGCGCCAAACCCGCGGAAAGCTTACCGAGCGCCATCAGCTTGTCGCGCTGCGTCTCCATCCGGGTGGTCTCGCGGATCCGGTCAGACATGAGGGCCACCAAACGCTGGCCGAGGAGGGGAATTCGCTGCACCATTTCCGGGAAGAGGCTCCTGTGCAGCAGGGCCACACGGGTGGGAAGCACAGCTTGGGCGGTGCCGCCGTAATGCGTCAGCCGGGAGTAGGGGAGCAGGCCGGTAACCTGGCCGGCATACACTCTGAAGATAAGCGCGTCCGGGCCGTTTCCACGTTGTATCCGCATCTCCCCCTCGAGCATCACAGTCAGATGGTCCAGAGGGTCACCCTCGCGCGCCATCACTTCTCCCGGCTGGAAGCGCCTTTCCTCAAGCTTTTCCACCAGCCAGGCGAGGTGCTCCTGGGGCAGGTCCGCGAAGACCTCGATCTTGCGCAGATCGTCGATCAAACTCTGGCCCGTTTCAGTTGTAAGGTCCTCCGCCAAGTCACACCTCGCTGAGGTATTGATGAGTGAACTGCACGGCAATCGAGCCTTCGCCCACGCCCGAAGCAACCCTTTTCACTGAACCGTGACGAACGTCACCCGCCGCGAAGATGCCGGGCACACTGGTTTCCGGCCAGTACGGGTCACGGCCCAGCGGCCATCCCGGCGGCCGCTTTCCGTCGCGTATCAGATCAGCTCCGGTAAGGATAAAACCGCGCTGGTCACGCTCCACCACTCCCGAGAGCCAATCCGTGTTGGGCTCGGCGCCAATGAAGATCGAGAGCAAGTTCGTGGGTACCGTTTCGGTTTTGCCGCTGTCCCGGCAGTGAATGGAAACGGATTCGAGGTGTCCGTCTCCGTGAACTTCCACCACCTGGGAGTGTGCTTCCACGTGGATGTTCGGTGTTTTCTTGATCTGGTCGATCAGGTACTGCGACATCGAGGCCGAGAGGGACGCGCCGCGCACCAGCATGACCACTCGCCGCGCATACTTGGAGAAGTACATCGCCGCCTGCCCGGCGGAGTTCGCGCCCCCGACAATGTAAACGTCTTGACCCTGGCACGACATGGCCTCGGTCATGGCCGAGCCATAGTAAACGCCGCACCCTTGCAGGCGCTCCGCGCCGGGCACGTCCAACTTGCGGTAGGCAACCCCCGTCGCGATCAGCAATACTTTGCAACCGATTTCGGTTCCCTCCGCCAACTTGACGATGCGCGAGGGGCCTTCCACGCGGACGCCGGTGACTTGTTGCGGGGCGAGAATTTCAACTCCGAAACGCCGGGCCTGGGCCACGGCGCGCCGCGCCAAGTCGCCACCGCTCAATCCGGACGGAAAGCCGAGGTAGTTCTCAATGCGGGAGCTCATTCCCGCCTGACCGCCCGGCGCTTCCATTTCGATCATCACCGTGCTGAGTCCTTCCGAGGCGCCGTAAACAGCCGCCGCCAAGCCGGCCGGCCCACCGCCTACGATCACCAAATCATAAAACGCCATCTCGGGCCGAATGCGCAGACCGAGTTTTTCGGCCAATTGCCCCGTGCTCGGATTCGCCAAAGATGTGCCGTCCGGGAAGAGCACCATCGGCAGGCTGGAGGCTTCGGCTCCGGCCGCGTCCACCAGGCGCCGCACCTCGGCGACTTGCCCCGCCGTCTCCACATCGATCCATTGGTAAGGCGCCTGGTTGCGCGCGAGAAAGTCTCGGATGGCGTAAGAATGGGGAGACCAGCGGGTACCGAGAACGCGAACCCCTTCAAAAGGAGGCCGGAACGACCCCATCCAATCATCCAAAAGGTCATCGAGGACGGGGTAGAGATGTTCCTCCGGCGGGTCCCAGGGCTTCAGCAGGTAGTGATGGACTCTGGCGCTGTTGATCGCCTGAATCGCTGCCTCGGTGTCAGCGTAGGCCGTCAGCAGCACTCGCTTGGAATTGGGAAAAAGCTCCATGGCCTGCCCGAGGAATTCTACTCCGGTCATCTGCGGCATTCGCTGATCGACGAGAAGGAGCGCCACCGAATCGTTTCGCCTCTTGAGCCCTTTCAGCGCCTCCAGGGCGGCCGCGCCGGAATCCGCGCGTAAGATTCGGTAGCGCTCGGCATAGCGGCTCCGCAGGTCGCGCTCCACCGCGCGCAATACTTCCGCGTCGTCGTCAACCGCCAGCAGGACGGGCTTTGCCATTTATTTTCCTTTACAGTCCATTACAAAGGGATACAAAGGATCAAAAGGATGGGGCTCGCCTTTATCCCCTTTCTCTTGACACCTTATTAGATGAACCTTGGCCATGGTGCGTTTCAGCCAGATTGTCCGATTCCTGTCTGCCGCTGGAGCAGCACGAGGGTTTCGTCGTCCCGCTGGGGGCCGTTTCCGCGAAACCTTTTGAGCCTCGCGACCAAGGCATGGCCGAATCCGGCGGGTCCCTCCAGCGGACTTATAGTCAAGCCGCGTACCAGTGCCAGCAAGCCTTCGTGGCCCAACTCGTCCCCGCTCTCGTTGCGGGATTCGGTAATTCCGTCCGTATAAAGCAGGAGCGTGTCGCCTGGACCGAGCTCAACCGCGATCTGGGCGTACATTGTCCCAGTTATAAGGCCCAGGGGCAGACCGGCCACGTCCTTGGCATAAGAGGTGCCTTCCTCAAGCCAATCCCAAACTCCCGTCTCAGCGTGATGCCACAGCAAGGGCAGGTGGCCGGCATTGCTGAAGAGAAGTTCGCCCGTTCCGAAGTAGAAGCCCAGCACCACGGCCGTGGCGAATTGCACACCCGTCGCGTCCCGCTGAAATGCCTCATTCAGTTCTCGCATCAGCGCGGACTGGTCCCAGTTATCCGTATGCTGTTGTAGAACCCGGCGCAGGCGTTGGCCCACCGAACTTGCGGATTCGCCATGCCCCGCCACGTCGGCCAGCGCAATGCGCGAGACCTGTCCCTTGCTGCACACCGACACATAGTGGACGTCGCCGCCGCTCGTCGAGTGCCCGAACGGGGTGCACGAAATCCAACCCTGCAAACCGGGAAGCTCAATCGGATGTGCCGCTTTGCTATTCCCGCCCCACAGCTCGAAACACGCGAGTCTCGCGACACCCTCCCGGGATTCGCCCATTGCGCTGCCACTCCTATACCATTACTCCCAGCCGGGGCTTAAGTTCGGCCGCCGCGCTGGCCTGCGAAAACTGGGCTCTGTTGTCTCGGTCTTCCACGGGATCGCTACGCCTTGATAAACGCGATCAGCTCCGCATTCACCTGGTCCTTAAGGGTCGAGCACATGCCGTGCGGCGCACCCGGAATGATTTTCAGGGTAGCCCCTTTGATCATCTTGGACGAGAGCATGGCCGAGGCGCCGATCGGCACGATCTGGTCGTCGTCCCCGTGGAGCACGAGCGTCGGCACGTCGAACTTCTTGAGGTCTTCGGTGAAATCCGTTTCTGAGAAGGCCTTGATGCAGTCGTAAGCGGCGGGGAAACCGGCCAGCATCCCTTGCAGCCAGAACGAGTCCCGTACGCCTTGCGAAATCTTAGCGCCCGGCCGGTTGTAACCGTAGAACGGCATGCTGAGGTCCTTGAAGAACTGCGAACGGTCGGCGAGGACGCCGGCGCGAATCTGGTCAAACGCCTCGATCGGCAAGCCGCCGGGATTCGCGGCCGTCTTAAGCATCAGCGGAGGCACGGCGCCGATGAGCACGGCCTTGGCGACGCGCTGCGTGCCGTGACGGCCAATATATCGGGCGACCTCACCCCCGCCCGTGGAGTGACCGACATGGATTGCCTCCTTCAGGTCCAGCGCTTCGCTGAGCGCCGCGAGGTCGTCGGCGTACGTGTCCATTTCGTTGCCGTCCCAGGGCTGGCTTGACCGGCCATGGCCGCGGCGGTCATGGGCGATGCAGCGATATCCTCGGGAAGCCAGAAAGAACATCTGGTCTTCAAAGGCATCTGCGCTGAGTGGCCAGCCATGGCTGAAAACGATGGGCTGGCCTTTGCCCCAATCTTTGTAATAAATCTGTGTACCGTCTTGCGTCGTAAGGGTTGCCATGTACTATCCTCCTCAGTTAGAAATGGTGTTCTCCCGAGTGGCTCATTTCCTCGAACGCCTCTCCCAATTTGGTTTTAGCCCTGTCGCGGCTCGCGAATAACCTTAGTGTAGCTCGAAATGGCCGCGCTGACTCTCCATCACAACGCGCAGAATGCGGTTAATGCGCGTCTGATACCCCCTGCCCTGACTCTTGAGCCAATGGAGCACGTCCGCATCGAGACGAATCGTCAATTGCCTTTTCACCGGGGGCCAAGCCGTCGTTGCCTTTTTGAGAAACGTCCTGTCGAGCGGCGGAATGTCCGAAGAGTCAATATCGGCATCCCGCATGCGGTCAATTCGTGCCAAGTCGCTTTTGATAGATTTTTTGTTCACGCCGGTTCCCCTTCCTCATGGAGATGATGCGCGTTCCCTCATCGCGCGGTGAAGGGGTATGACCACCAGACGCCCGGCCAGTAAGCCCAAAGTGAGGAGCCGTTCTTCCCCGTAGTCGAAGCGGTCATCTTCGAACGTGACGCAAGGATTCAGGAGCCAGGAGCTGCATTCGACGATCTCAAATCGCAGGTCGCAACGCTCAAATCGCTCAATCACTCGATCGCCGGATGACCCAATGACAAGCTACAGCCTACCGATCTCTCGAAACCCTGAGTCCGACCACTGTTTCAACCGATGCTTGCCCTCCTCGATCAGCTTGAGGATATCCTGCGCGTCTTGCGTCTTCACCACTTCGTTGCCCCAGAGCGGTGCCAGCAGAGCGCGGGCGGGCATGTCCGTTTCGAGATATGAAGACTCGAGTTTTGCCAGGGCGGCGGCGGCCCCCAGGGCGTAGCGGCGGGGGACAACGTATTGCTGCAAAGCCAGGCGCAGCGTTCCCACCAGGCGGTCGTCCCAGCCCAATTTGCGGAGCGGGTCGCGGCCCACGCGTTCCACGCTGTCCTGCAAATAAGGATTGGTCATTCGCTCCAGCAGATCGAGGGCGTACTCGCGGTATCCTTCGCGCGTGAACAAGCGGTCCTTGCCGGCATGTTTGCGAATCAACGCCTCACCCGATTCTTCCAGGAACGCCGCCCGGATGAATCCCAAAAGATCAGGTACCTGGCGCAAATCGGCGATGAGTGGAAGTCCGCGCAAGGAACAGAGGTAAGCGGCCAGGGCGTGGGTGGCGTTGTGGCCGTAAAGCTTCGCTTCCTCGAAGGGGAGCAGATCTTCCTTTTCCACGAAGGCGGTAAGGCCTCTTTGGAAACGCGGTTCGCCCTCCACTTTTGGAAAGCTCACTTGCGAAATCAGGATGCGGTTGAAGGCTTCCACCAGAAAGGCGCGGGAACTATCGCGCGTGACCGTGGCCAAATGCCGGGCTTGAATTTCACCCGCCTCGGAGATGACTCCACTCATCTTGCCAATGACCGTGTTGAGAAAGCACACCCGCCCGCGCACCGCAGCCTTTTCGGCGGCGGGGATTTCGTCAAAGACGGCCGCCTCCAGAATTTCCGCGGCGTGGTTGTGATTTTCGGCGGCGTATACGACCGCACGTGGTCCTCCGGTGGCGGCTTTCTTGCGAAATCCCTGCGCCAGGATGCGATGAATACTGCCGGGCCCCGGCTCGGCATAGAAATGGACACTGGGCACGGCGGTGGAAATTTCTTCCGCCTCGGCCAACGCATCCACAAGACGCGCGATATCCGGTGTCGCGGCGGGATTTTCAACCTGCACCGGACCGACGCGGGCGATCTCCACACGATCGGCGTGGGCGACGTTGACCGCGTAGCACCCGGCGTTGCGGCGAAGCGTGTCGATGGTGTCCGGCGCCACTTCGCCCACTACCAGCCGAGCGAAGCTCCCGGAGCGAAAAGCTTCATAGAGAAAGAGGCCCGCCTGAATGGCCCCGAAACCGAAACCCACAAAGGTGCGATGGCCGGTCAATGGCATGGGTTAACCCCAAAAGGTCACCACCAAGATACCAAAAAGAGGAGACAGAAGTCAGGAGCCAGGAGTCAGAATGCGCGTGGTTTTTATGCTGACTTCTGGCTCCTGACTTCTGGCTTCTGTAAGTAGTTCTGCTCGTCCTGGGCCGTCCAGGATTTTATGGAGCGGATTTGGCCGCTCGGCCGGTGGGGATAAACCACCGCCTTGCCGTCGATGGCTTGCGCCTTGATCATTTGCAGAAACTCCGGGGCATGCGCAAGATCCCCGATGCGCGCAATGTGGTCGCCCGCGTCGATCTCCCGCGCGGCCATCAACTCGAGTGTGCGCGCCACATCCCAAGGTGAGCCGCCACTGGAGCCGGTGATGTTGATCTCCTTGTAGTGTACCAGGCTGGTGTCAAATCCCACCGTGTCCTCGCCCTTCTTCAATCCGCCGAACAGGTTCAGGACGGCGCCGCGGCCCACCAAGCTCTGGGCCTCGGCAATAACCTGGCGCGCCCCGACGGCAACGATCACGTCGTCAGCGCCCCCGTAATCCGTCAACTCGCTGACCACCCGCTTCAAGTCCTCGCTCGCGGGGTTGAGCGTCCGAAGCTCGATGCCCAACGCCGCGGCGCGCGGGCCGAAGAGCGTTTTCACCACCTCCAGGCGCGATTCCACCAGGTCCGCCGCCACAATCGCGCGCGGCCGGTAGCTCATCGACAAGGCAACATGCATGCGTCCCATGGCGCCCGCCCCAAGAATTACAGTCACGCCGCCGCGCTTCAAGCCTTTCACTACTCCGCGCGAGCCAAGAGGGTTGTCCTGTGTCAGGTGGACGTGGTGATCCTGCGCCGAGATGACGCAGGAGAAGGGCTCGCTCAATGCCGCATGGGCATAAGGCAGGGTGGCATCGGGAAGCGGAAGCAAGCAACCGGCGGCCAGTATCTCCTCGCTGATCAGGACGTATTCCGCCAGATGCCCGCCTAGAGTGTAGCCCACCGCCACCTTGTGGATTCCTCGCGCGTGGTCACGGTAGCGCTCGCGATGGTTGATGGGCGCGCAATCCACGGCGGGCTGGATGACGTAGCGCTGCCCTGGGCAGTAACGCGCGCGCAGGCCGGCGCCAACCTCCACCAGGGTGACGGAACCTTCGTCGCCGAGAATAAGGGGAAAACGCGTGATGTCCCAGCCGGAAAGGAGCGAGTGGTTCGGCCCCTGTTCGATCAGCTTGATGAGCGACGTGCAAATCCCGGCGGCGTCCACCCGCGCCAACATCTGCTGTGGGCCCGCGCGAGGGGTTGGTACCCTGCGCACTCCCAAGTGGGAGAAACCAGTTCCATCCAAGACGACGGCGCGCATTTCATCCGGAAGAGTGGGCGCGCCTTGGGATTCATCGCGCGCGCTGTCGCTCGCCTCGCTGGCTTCGCGATTCATCTCTCCTTGCACCATGTTTCACTCCTTCCACCACTATACGCCGTCTGCTGCTACCCCGCTAGAATCTGAATTTCCGGATTCGGCAGGTCGTGAACGAAGTCTGACCTCGCAGCGCACAGAAGAGCCTACCCCAAGGTATCGGCCGATCAGGCTGCGACCAACCCGGCTTTGGGCCGTTTATGGTCGCCGAAATGGATGCGAGGGTCAACCTAAATTCGCGTGGGATAATAGGATAAGGGCAAAGTCAACAGCGTCAGCGTCCTGATTGCTAATCCGCGCCTCACCCAGCCTGTTGCAAAGCTTCCTCGATCGCGACGCGGAGAGAAAAAGCGGACGCAAAGACCAGGCCTAGCGCGGACCTGTTTTGCGGGTCCGCGGCACTTGGGCGCGATCGGTGAGAAAAGCCTTCGCAGGATGCTGAAAAATGGGCCTCAACAATAAAATTCGGCGGAGTCAAGCGTTTTCAACATGCCCGAGTAGGCACAAGAAGCGCCTCCCCGCTGACCCG
>Ga0209039_10001147_pt1 | contig 25252 bp, 25 predicted proteins | sample BogFormECP12_OM1_FD_188238 | JGI IMG/M metagenome (GOLD analysis project Ga0209039, IMG submission 188238) | Bog forest soil microbial communities from Calvert Island, British Columbia, Canada - ECP12_OM1 (SPAdes) (version 2) | ecosystem: Environmental > Aquatic > Freshwater > Wetlands > Bog ... | reverse complement strand
TCGATCTCGATCGCGGGCAGCATGATCGCGTTCCTGAAGCTGCAGGGCTGGATGCCGTCCAAGGCGATCGTCCTCCCGGCGCGGCAATTCGTGAACACGGGGATCCTCATCGTCGGCGTCGCATGCGGTGTGCTCCTCCTTGTGACCTCGAGCCTCTTCTGGATGCTACCGTTCTTCGTCCTCCTCCTCGCCTACGGGATCCTCCTGACGATCCCCATCGGGGGCGCGGACATGCCGGTCGTCATCAGCCTGTTCAACGCGTTGACTGGGATCGCGGTCGCCCTCGATGGGTTCGCGCTCGTCAACGGCCCCCTCGGGGACGCGGGCTACGCGATGGTGATCGCGGGGACGCTCGTCGGGGCGTCGGGTTCGCTACTGACCTTGCTCATGGCGAAGGCGATGAACCGGTCGGTCGGGAACGTCTTCTTCAGCGCCTTCGGCGCGGTCGAGGAGACCGGCGTCACCATGAAGGGGTCGATGAAGCCGATCGAGGCTTCCGACGTCGCCGTGATGATGGCGTACGCGAACCAAGTGATCATCGCGCCCGGCTACGGGATGGCGGTCGCCCAGGCCCAGGGGAAGGTCAAGGAGCTCGCCGACCTCCTCGAGGCGAAGGGCGTCACGGTGAAGTTCGCGATCCACCCCGTGGCGGGCCGCATGCCCGGCCACATGAACGTCCTGCTCGCGGAAGCGGGGATCTCCTACGACAAGCTGTTCGACCGGGACGAGATCAACGCCGAGTTCGCCAACACCGATGTCGTTCTCGTCATCGGGGCGAACGATGTCGTGAACCCGGCGGCCCACCGCCAGGGAAGCCCGCTCCAGGGAATGCCGATCCTCGACGTCGAGCTGGCGAAGAACGTCATTGTCAACAAGCGCGGCCAGGGAAAGGGGTTCGCCGGCATCGAGAACGACCTCTTCTACCGCGACAACTGCCACATGCTCTACGGGGACGCGCAGACGGCGATAGGGAAGCTCGTCAACGCCCTCAAGAAGGGGTAACGGTCGCTTCCTGTTTCCCCCGACGCGCGGCGAGCTCCCCGCGCCACAGGTCGACGAACAGCCCGAGGAGCAGGGCGGTGAGGACGACGTCCATCGCCTCCGCCGGCCAGACGATCCCTTGGCCCGACGACCAGCTGATTAGCCCGAGGTTGAAGTTGACCGCCCCGACGGTGGCGACCCCCCACAACCACCAACGAGCGCGGGTCCCGGCGAGCGCGCACGGCAGGAGCCAGATCAGGAAGTTGTAGGAGAGGAACGGGGTGACCAGGGCCACCCCGACGATCGTGATGGCCACGGCCCGGACCGGGGAGCGCACCGCGACGAAGACGGCGACGACCACGGCGAGCATCAACGCCGCCTGGAACGCCTCGACCCCGAGGGTGGACGGGAGCGCGTTGTGGAACAGGAGAATCCCGTAGACGTTCAGGGAGTACGAGCGTCGGGCGATCTGGCCCACGAAGACGCTGTTGAGGAATCCCGTTCCCCACACGGCGTACGACAGCGCCGTCGCCCCGCCGAATGCCCCGGCCGCCGCGAGGAAGCCCCAGCCCCTCCATCGCGGCACCGACCCGTTCATGGCGAGCACGGGGAACAGACTCGGGAACCTCGCGGTCGATAGGAAGCCCCCCACGGCGGCGGCGAGAACCCCTCCGCGCTCGGCGAGGTAGAGCGCGAGCAGGAGCGTCATCGGAACGATGGCGTTCGTAGCTCCGCCGAACTCGGAGGTGGCCAGGGGCACGAACAAGATGGACGACGCGACGTAGACGGTAAGGTAGCGGCGGTCGTCGCCGCCGACCCACCAGGTGAGCGGCAGGAGGCTGAGGACGACGGCCCCCCAGACGAGGCAGATGCCGGTGAGACCCCCAAGCGAGCCGAGCGCATCTAGGAGCACCGCCGCGAGCCCGTACGGCACCCCGATCGTGCTCCCGCAATAGGGAACGGCGGCGAACGGGTTCGATCCGGCCCAGAACGCCCGTCCCGAGTTGGCCACCCCCAGGGCATCGCTGAGGATGCCGGGCTGGCAGCCGTACTGGCCGCTCAGGATGCCATAGGCCGAGAACCCCCCGAACCAGATCGCCGCGATGACCGCTAGCGGTCGCCAGTCGAGCCATTCGAGGTCGCATCGGCCCGAGAGCCTTTGGAGGAGTCGCACCACCCTCGGCCGAATCGCTGCCCCGTACCGGGTCCGGTAGAGCAGGACCACCAGGTTGACGACGGTGAGGACCCCGAATACTCCCCAGGTGTCCCAGTTGCTCAGGAGGGCGATCGTCCCGTCGGCCATCCGATCCGTTGAGGCTCCCGTTCGGGGAGGAACATGGTTCCTAGAGAACCGAGGCTAGGTAGCGCGGCGAGCGCATAAGCCCCCGTCGGGGCGGCTCCACCCTGGCTCAGGGGGGGGCGTCGGTGGCGTTGCGGTCCTTCGGGGGAGACGCGGTCAGGCCACCCGCAGGATCCCACGGGGAGGCGCGGTCCGCGTCCGTCCTGGGCCGGGTCCGGGCACGGAGACGGGTCTCTTCGTCCCGCACGATCACGATCAAGAGGCTGATCGAAATGGCCAGCAGCACTATCCCGCTCAGCTCGTACGGCCACCACCACCCGCGGACGAGGGCCAGGTACCAGTAGAAGAAGCTCTCGTTCACGGCGGCCAGGGTGGCGTAGGCGAACAGCCACCAGTTGACCGTCGCCCCCAGCAGGACCAGCGGGATCAGCCAGGCCACGAAGTGGTAGTTGAGGTATTGCGAGAAGATCATCACCCCGACCAAGGGCACGGCGCAGGATGCGACCGGTGAGTATCCTCGGACGTTCACGAACAACACGAAGGCGAGTAGGCCGACACCCTGGACCGCGGCCACGGTCAGGGACGGCTGGACCCATCCCTCGTGGATGAGGAGCGCGAACAGGTTCAGCGACTCGCTGTTGGCCCTCGCGAACTGTCCGAGGTAGACGACCTGGATTGCGTCCCATCCCCATAACGCCCAGCCGAGGGCCGCCGAGCCGAGAAAGACCCCGAGGATGAGGGCGACCTGGTACCCGCGTCGGCGGCCCATCGAGGCGGACGACCCCAGGAGGGGGAAGAGCGCTGGGAATCGTGCCGTGCTCAGGAACGCCGCCACCCCTTTCAGCAGGGTCCCTCCGCGACGCGCCGCCCCGAGCGCGTAGAGCATGAGCAGCACCGACACCGCGACGACCAGGTTCTCGACCCCGAGGTTCGTGGCGATGTTGGGAAGATAGAGCACGGACGTCGCGGCGAGGACGCTCACGTAGCGTCGAGACTCTCCCGCGATGCCCCAAACGAGCGGAACGACCGCGAGCGCGAGGAGCTGCCAGACCAACCAGATCCCGAGGATCGTCCCGGAGAGCGCGCCGAGGGCGTTCAGCGATACCGCGGCCAACCCGTACGGGATCACCGTCGAGGTCGCGTGGCTGCAGAAGGACACCGAGAACGGGTCGTGGCCACCGAGGGCGGCCTGACCGGAGGCCAGGATCGCGAACGAGTCGTCCGAGCAGTGGGCCGAGGAGACGTTCCACGCGATGTTCCCCGCGGTGATGAGGGCGAGGGGCACCATGATGTGCCACAGCCGCAGCCAGCTCCAATCCGACCGACCCGTGGCCCAGCGTTGCCATCGGTCGATGGTGGGTCGAACCGACGGAAAGACCCGGGACCGGTACGCGAGCACGATGAAGCTCAGGACGAGGCTGGCGACGAAGACAAGGAGCGAGCCGGTGAACCCTACTGCGGACATGGGTCACCCGATCCGGCCGATGATGGGTCGGGCCAGGCAGGCGCTTCTCGAATAGACTCCTCGGCCGAACCGTCCCGGCGGTCGATGGTGTCGGCGTGGTTCCGGCGGAGACCGTTCACGGAGCCCCACTTCGGGTGGGAGTGACGCAACCCGCCCGTCGGCTCCGACGACCGAGGGCTCATATTCCTTGCCCAATCTGGCGGGCTCGGGGAATCCCGTCGGATGGCGGAGCGCACCGAAACCCGGGGATCCCCGATCCCCGTTCCGGGACTCGGCGCGCGCGAACTCGCGACCTACGGGGCCGCGTGGCTCGCGGGCGCCCTCCCGCTCTTCGCGGTCATCACCGCGCTGTGGCTGGCTCCCCACACCTTCGGTTCGACCGGCGAGATCACGATCGGTGCGTTCGCCGTCGCCTTCCCGGTGGTCGTGCGCCGGCTCGGCGTGCCGAGGGAAGCCCGATTCGTACGGTTCCTGCTCGTCGCGGGAATCGTCTTCGGGGTGATCTCGATCCTTACGGGGGCGGGCAACGGTCTCACGGACGAGCCGTACACCACCCCTCGTTTCGTCACGCTCCTCTGGGCGCACCAGGACCCCTACGTGGTGCCCCTGGTCTTCAACTACGTCCAGTACGGGCAGACGATCCACTCCTACTCGATCTACCCCTATCTACCGCTGCTGATGTTCCTTCAGGTCCCGGGACTCGACTACAAATGGTTCGCGCTCGGCTGCTGGGTCGGGATGGTCCTCCTCGTCCGGAAGCGGTTCGACGCGGGGGTTCTCCTCGCCCAACCGTACGTCGTGGTCATGGCCGCGAGCGGCTACAACGACTTTCCCGTCCTGTTGCTCCTCACCCTCGCGTTCGTCGGCGTGGAGGGGCGCCGGCAGCGGTGGGCGCAGCTCCTCGCCCTGGGGGCGAAGCAGTTCGCAAACGCGATCGTCCTCGTCTACTACGCGGTGCGACGCGATTGGAAGAACTTCCTCGTCACCGTCGCTGTCAGCGCGGCGTTCATCCTGCCGTTCGTGGTCTGGAGCGGCCCCACCGTTCTCTGTCCGGCGGTTCTCGCGGACCGCCTTTCCTCATGCCCCGCCGGCGGCGAGGCCCAGTTCCTGCTCAACTACGCGCTCTGGCCGGTCTGGGCGCTCGCTGTCTTCTATCTCCCGGTGCTCGGGACGCTTCGTGCGTCCGCCGAGAAGGGACGCCTCTCGCGTATCCTAGCCGGGCGTTGGGTTACGGTCCGCGACCTTCTCCGGACGCCCTCGTTCGTCATCGTGGGAACCTCGGGCGCGCTGGCCGGCGTGAGCATCTTCCTGGGTGCCGGGATCTACTTCGGTTCGTCCGTGGTGGCGACGATCGGCGCTGCGGTCGTCGGGTTCCTCGCTCTGGCCGGGTGGGTCGTGGCCTGCCACGGCGCTGCGAGTAACGGCGGACCGTTCCTGGGACGGCCTCTCTCGCGACTTCCGTTCCAGTTGAGCGTCCAGGCGGTCGCTCTCGCGCTTAACGTGGCCGTTGTGGCCGGAGTGGTCCTCCTCGGCCGACCCGCGCTCGTGGGAGAGGTCGGGGGAGCGTTCCTCGCGAGCCTATGGGAGAGCGTCGCCTTCTTCCAGGTCCAGCGCCAGTGGGATCCCTCGGCCTCGATCCCGACCGCGGGGGCCGCTCCCAGGCACGGGATGGGCTAGTGGAGGCTACCCGCCCCGGCTCCGAACGCCGTTTCCCTCTCGAATCGGCGCGTTCGCGCCGGCCAACTCAGGTGCGCGAGGTTCAGGTCTGCGGGGATTGACGGGCCGCGGCCCGATCCTCACGGGCGGCGCGCTCCCCCCGCCACAGGTCGATGAACAGTCCGAGGAGGAGCATGGTGAGGACGACGTCGAAGATCATCGATGGCCAGCCGACCCCATCGTCCCACGCCCAGACGTTGAGGGCGAGGTCGTAGTTCAGCGAACCCACGAACGCGACCCCCCAGAGCCACCACTGGGCCCGGGTTCCGAGGAGGGCGACCGGGAGCAGCCAGATGAGGATAGTGAAGGAGAGAAACGGCGTCAGCAGGGCGAACCCAACGAGGACGATCGAGACGGCCGCGGCCGGGGAGCGGACGCCGAAGAAGACCGCCACGAGGAGGGCGACCGTGAGGGCTCCCTGGACAAGCTCGATGCCGAGCCCCCCGGGCAGCGAGTTCGACAATAGGAGGATCCCGTAGAGGTTGAGCGAGAACGAGCGCCGACCGAGCTGCTGGAGGAAGACGGGGTCGAGGAACTCGTGGCCCCAGACCACGAAGGCGAGCCCTGTGACTCCCCCGAACACCGCCACCGCCGTGAGGAACGAGAGGTAGCGACGGCGCGAGAACGAGCCGGTTTCGCCGAGGATTGGGAGAAGGTTCGGGAACCGGGCCGTTGAGAGGAACCCTCCGACAGCGGCGCTGAGAAGCTCGCTCCGTCGGGCGAGGTAGAGGGACAGGAGCACGGTGACCGGGACGATGGCGTTCGTAGCGCCGTCGATCTGCGAGCACACGATCGGCACGAAGAGCACCGACGTGCCAACGAAGACGGTGACGTAGCGCCGGTCGGGGCCCGCGACCGCCCAGGTGAGCGGGACCACGGCCAAGACCACCACCCCCCAGACCAGGTAGATCCCTGGAAGCCCGCCGAGGCTCCCGAGGGCGGTGATGAGGACCGCGGCGAAGCCGTACGGGACCTCGCTCGAGTGACCGCACTCCGGGATCGTGAAGGGGTTCTGGCCGGCCCAGAACGCCTTCCCCGAGTTCAGGACCGAGATCGGGTCGCTTCCGCCCGGCCGGCAGCCGTACTGACCGCTCAGGATCCCATAGGCACTGACGCAGGCGAAGGCGATTCCCGCGGCCACGAGGAGGGGCTGCCAATCGAGCCAACGCAGGTCGTCCCGTCGGGAGATCCGTCGCAGCGTGCGCAGGACCCAAGGGCGGATGCGGGCGCCCCGCTCGGTACGGTAGAGCAGGACGAGAAGGTTGAGGGCCGAGAGGGCCCCGAGGACCCCCCAGGTGACCGCGTTGAACCAATCCGCCATCGACGGTCGGAAGTTGCGAGCGGGGTCGCGCTATTTCAGGGCTCGCCCGTCACCCACCGCCCTCGTCGGCGTCCTTCGCCGTGCTTGCGTCCGCCCGGGGCCACCGATCGATTCCGTGCTTTCCGAACGCGAACGGCGGTCTACACGAAGAGGATCACGTTCACGAGAATCAGAACGACGACCGCCGCGACCAGGATCTTCACCCATTGAAGGAGGTTCGTCGTGTTCTGTTCGATCCGCACGAGCGTCTGGGAAGGGTCGTTCGTCGTGGGGGCTTGTGTCGTCTGCGACCAAGGCAACGAGGGGCTCATGTTCGGAAGGCCTATGTTCCGGCCAATTAAGGATTCGTGGGGTGGCCCCGACGCAGGTGCGTCCCAGGGGGCTTGCCTCGAAGCTCAACCTCGGCCGAGCCTCCTCACCCGTAGATGATGACCGCTAGAATCCCTACGGAAACCACGAAGCCCAGGCTGGCCCAGAAGGCCCCGCGCCAGAACCCTCGGGAGGCCTCCGAGCCCATCACCCGAGAATCCGAGGTCAGCGTGCCCACGAAGATCCCGGGGACAATGAGAATGAAGACCATCGCGACCATGAGGGCGAGCACGAGCGTCACGAGCTGCGGGAAGAGCAACGGCACCAGGACGGCGGGGATGCTCTCTCCCGCGTAGATCCAAATCGTGCTCTTGGGGGAGAGCCCGAGCGCCTCCCTCACTCCCCAAGCACTGCCGAGGGAGATGACCACGAGTGCGAGGAACGCGGCAGCCACGAGACCCACGCCCAGGACATAGGCCCCGTACTGTCCCAGGCCGGAGGTCAAAGCGGAGGCGAAACTGGCCCCGGACCCGAAGCTGAAGGACCCGCCCAACCCGGCTCCGATCATGACCACGATGATCATGAGGAGCTCGCTGACGATCGCCCCGAGGAAGGTCGATTGTCGCGAGATCGCGACGGAGGTCCGTTTCGCGGCGGTGGCGGAGGATTGGAAGAACAGCATGAACGGCATCACGACGGCCCCGGTGTTGGCGGCGAGCAGGAGGAAGAACGTGGGATCGGCGGAGACCCCTATCGGGGAGTAGGAGAGGAGGCCGCGATGGAGGACCACGACCGCCAACGAGACCACCACCCCGGCGGAGATGCCGATGAGGACCCGCTCGACCCAAGCATAGGGCCCCCGCGCAACCAGGGCGATGTGAGCTAGGAACGCCATCGGGAGGGAGATGATCGGAGGAATCCCGAACAGGCTCAGGCCGAGGGCGATGCCGGCGTACTCCGCGACGTACGTCGCGACGTCCCCCGCCGCCATCGAGATGGCGACGGTCGAGGCCACCCGGGGAGGGTAGCGTTCCCGCGCCAGCTGTCCGAGTCCTTTGCCGGAGACGGCCCCGAGGCGGCCCGAGGCCTCCTGGATGAAGAACAGGGGGACTGTGAGGGCCGCAAGGAACCAGATGAGGTCGTACCGGTAGCTGGCTCCGGAGGCGAGCGCGGTCAGGATGCTCGCCGCGTCCACGTTGGCGATCATGACGAGCCAGGCAGGACCTCCGCGCCACCGTCGCGGCGCCCGAAGGTGACGGGAGAGGGCGGGTAGCGTCCGGCTCCTACCCGAGGAGGAGGGAACGTCCGGGGGACGCAACGGGTCCACCATCTCCGTCTTGGTCGAGCATACGGGGTCCATAAGCGCCCGGGTTCCCGCCCAATGGGTCACGGAGGGGGAACGCAATCCTCCGGTATCCGACGCGCCGGATCGGGGTACATCGAGATCCCCGGTCCACCGCACCGCCCTCCCTACGAGGACGCTTCGCCGTCGCCCCGCGGCGTTATCATACCCCTCGGAGTGGCTCTTCCCGCGAACAGAGAGGGAATCATCATGACAATAACCCCACGAAAGCGCCCTTCCGCCGCCGGAAAGAAGCGGCATCATAAGGCCCGTCAGCGAAGGATCGCCGCCCGCCGTCGTCAGGTCCCGCTCGGGGGAAACCGGGCCCGGCGCTGACCGCCGGTCCCTCCGTCAAGACTCGACCGGTCCGGTCAGAACGTCGCCACCGGGAGAGCGGTTACTTCAGCGACTCCCCCGGTTCCCGGGAGTGCATCGTCACCTGTCGGTCGGTCTTCGCTACGGTCTCCGGCTCGACACTCCGGTTGATCGTGATCTCGTTGAAGATCACGAGCATCTCCAAGATCATCAGAAGGTTCGAGACCACTCGCTGGGCGGACACGGCGAGCCGATGGTCGGAGACGTGGCGGGCGAGCGAGTCCCCGAGGGTGTAGTCGGCGGGTAGCGTCTCGTCGATCTCGTTCAGGTTCGCGTTCGCGTCCACGACCGAGAGCCGAACGAAGGCGTCCATCGTTCGCTCGAGAAGCCGTTCGACCCGAGCGATCAGGGCGAGGAGGTCCGAGACGGCCGACTTCGGCAGGCGCTGGAACCCGGGGAGGTTGTCGCCCAGCTCACGGGCGACCTGGTCCATGGAATCGGGACCGAGCTCGAGGGGAACCTCCCCGGGCTACGACGCTTGCCTCGGGCCCTCATCCGGGAGCTCGTGACCCGGATCGAGCGGCTCGAGCTCCTCCTGACCCGCACCATGGACGCGTTCGACCGCCTCTCCGTCGTGGAGGCGAACGCGACGCTCAACGTGATCGGGGAGCTCCTCCCCCAGGACGCCGGGTTCGGGCAGGCGATCTGTCGGCGCATTCCGAATCGGAAGGTCGCCGTGGCGGCCCAACGGATCGCCTACAACCTGGACATGGCGCTCGAGATGTTGATTATCGTCAATGAGGTCACGATCAACCGGAGCGTCGAGCCGGAGACGGTGGCGCGCACCGGGCTTCGGGTCCCCACGAGTTCCGTCGGGTCCTCCTCCCGGAAGGCTTCCCACCGGTCGAGTGGGGGACCGCCGACCGCCCATCGCCGCCGGGCGGGATCCGGTGCCTGAGCCCTCGAACCGCCTACATTTCTTCTCCTTCCGGCACGCCCGTCCGGCCTGACTTACCCCGTCCACGGAAACCGGGGACCGCTCGAACGATCGAGGGGACGGGCTTATCGAACGGGGGATCTATCTCGATGAGAGGGGTTCCGTCCGTGCCCAGATCACATTGGATCGATGCCATCGAGGGGATCGCCTGCATCGCCTTCATTGCCGCCGGCTTCGCGGTTTACGGAGTCTGCAACGGAGGCGACTCCCTGATCCTGTTCGGTGTGGCGACCGCGTTCCTGGGCGCCTTGCTGTTCCGCACCGGAGCGTGGGCCACGGTCATCCCCTTCGCGATTCTCTCCTTCATCCTCATCGCGGGAGGATGGTACGGAGCGACTATTGCCGGCTGTTCGCTGTAGACGTAGGTACCCACTCGCCTCCGACGGCCCGCCCTCGTGGGCCCCCGCCGTAACGACCCAAGAACGGCTCGTCCGAAGAGCCTATTCGGCAAGGTAGGGTGAGGATGACCATGTCGGCGGGTGCTCCCCCGAAAACCTTTGTCTCCGACCTCCGGCCCGGACGCGTCGCTACGTTCGAGGCGACCGTCGTAAAGCTCGAGCCCGTCCGGGAGGTCGAGCAGCGGGTGGGGGGCCGGAAGAAGGTCCGGAACGGGCTCCTCACGGACGGAACGGGTGAGATCTCGCTCGTGCTCTGGGGCGACGAGGTAGAGATGGTTGCCGAGGGCGACAAGGTCCGGATCGTCGAGGGGTGGGTAAAGGACTACAAAGGCCGGCCGCAGGTCTCCCTCGGAAGGACGGGAAAGATCGAGAAGACCTGACGGCCGGACCCCGCAAGCGGGAGCACGATTCGATCCGGTCGGCGCCTGAGCCCAGGCCCGTGACGGTCTTCGGGGTCGCGGTCCGCCACGGCGGCGTCCCCCGCCCGACCGAGGAAAGCTCCTAATCAGGGTCCCCGCTTCCTACGGCCGTGCGTCGCAGAGCCGACCCCCTCACCCGAGAACAGCATCGGAAGGTTGCCGCGGACCTGTTCAACTACACCTGGTCGCTCCTGGACCTGAAAGGGCGCAGCCAGGAGGAGGTCGACGAGATGCTCCACGCCGCCCACGCCTCGCGCTACCACTGGGGCCACTCGGGAACACCCCTCAACCACTCGATAGGCGAGTGGCAGGTGTCCCGCGTCTACGCAATCCTGGGGCGGGCCGAGCCGGCCCTGTACCACGGCCGTCGAGCCCTAGAGATCGCCCGCCGGAACCGGTTGGGCCGCTTCCATCTCGCCTACGCGTACGAAGCCCTGGCGCGCGCGGCCTCGGTGGCCGGGGAGCGTCGCGCCCGGGACCGCTACCTCCGAGAGGCTCGTCGGATCGGCACGGGAGTCCGCGACCGGGACGATCGGAGAATGCTGCTGGAAGACCTGGAAACGATCCCCTGAGCTGGGGGTCCACGGACACAGCCCCTCGTCCCAGGTCCCTTCCCGGAGGCGAGCGAGCGCAGGAATCTCGGGCCGGGGCGAGCTCTGGGCCCCGGCTTTGCGCTCACGTGGGGGAGCGATGAAGGAACTCGGTCGGTGCGCGTCGAACGAGGTCGTCGAGCAGGGCTGTGAAATCCCGCATGACGGGGACCCCGTGGCCCGGAAGCAGGACCTCCACGTCGAGCTCCCGGAGACGAGTTAGGGAACGAACCGCTTGGTCGAGGTTCGCGGCATACTTCGCCGCGGGCAGCGTGAGCCGCCCGTCCCGTTCGACCACGGAATCCCCCGAGAAGAGGATCTTGCGAGCCGGATGGTAGAAGGCCACCTCACCCGGGGTGTGGCCCGGGGCATGGACAACGCGGAGCGGTCCGACCTGGTCCCCGTCCTTCAACGTGAGGGCGACCGGGGCGGGACGGACCCGGGCGAAGAGCCGCATCAGCAGAGGCATCGAGGGCTTCGCCCGTCCGTCCACGAAGGCGGCGTCGTCGGCGTGACAGGCGAGAGGCGCCGACATGTTCTGGAGGAGGTACGCTGCCCCTCCTATGTGGTCCAGGTGATGATGGGTCAGGAGCACCTTCCCCACGCGCGCCAGAGGGACATTGGCGTTCTGGAAGGCCCGAACGATCGGTTTCGCATTTCGGCGGAAGCCGGTGTCGATGAGGTAGGTCTCATCCCCCTGTTGGAACGTGTAGCTGTTCACGAACCCGCCGGGGATCCGACCGACCCCGTCGACGACCGGGACCCCCACGGCAGGCGTGGGCATCACCAGTTGCGCAGGGCCTGGGCCACTTGCTTTCGCTCGGCCTTCGTCTGATGGCGAGGAGCGTTCCGGGTGTAGCCGGGGCAGGCGCACGCCCGGCAACGGTTGTCCGACCCGTGCAACCGCCGCTGGTGCAGGCAGCCCGGGGTCTCACATTCCGTCGTCATTCGGTCCCCTCGCCTGCATCGACCACGTCCTTTACTCACCCGGGTCGAACACTAAAGGACAATGCTGCCTAGCGACCCCGCGTTCTTCCGAGGACGGGGGCGACTCCTTCGTTCCGAGCCGGGGTTCCCGGTCGCTCCGACGCGGACCCGCTACGAGCGTCCTCCGAGTGGAGCTCGTGGACGTAGCGGCCGCCGCGCATCAGCGAGACCACGGCGGCCACCCCCGTCAGGACGGCCGAGATCGCGAAGGCGAGGTCGATCCCTTTGAGGAAGGCGGGTGCCACCGCGTTCGGGAAGAACGTCTTCGACTCGAGCACGGCCGTGGCTGCTTGGCTGAAGGTCCCGGGCGGGAACTGCACGATGTACACGCTCATCGGATTCTTGCCGAGAAACGCCCCAAAGAGGGCTCCCGTGGGGTTGGACGCGACCATGTTCGAGAGCGCCGTGGCGGGGGATCCCGTGACCCCGTTCGCGGCCAGGGCGCTGGAGACCGACCCCGAGAGTCCGTTCGCGAGCCCGACGAGGACGATCGTGAAGAAGACCGCCATGGAAAGCTGCATTCCCGCGTTCTGGAGCGTTGCCCGCATCCCCGACGCGGCTCCCCGATGTTCGGCCGGTACCGAGTTCATGATCGCCGCAGTGTTGGGAGCGGCGAACATTCCCATGCCACAGCCCTGAACGAAGAGGATGACTCCCATCTCCCAGTACTCGAAGTTGTACGGCAGGAACAGGAGGAAGACGAAGGTCGCCGCGCTGATGCCCATTCCGGCGCTCGCGAGGTACCGAGCTCCGAACCGGTCCGATAACCAGCCGCTCAACGGCCCCAGGACGACAAAGCCGCCCAGCATCGGCATCATGTAGACGCCGGCCCAGAACGGCGTCTCCGCGAACGAGTAGCCGTGGAGGGGTAGCCAGATCCCCTGGAACCAGATGATCATCATGAACATCACGCCCCCGCGCGCGATGGACCCGAGGAGTCCGGCAAGGTTCCCTGCGGCGAACGCGCGGATCCGGAAGAGCTCGAGACGGAACATCGGGTCCGGGACGCGCGTCTCGATGAACAGGAACGCGACCAGAAGCGCGAGGCCCCCCGCAATTCCCCCCCACACCCACGGGCTCGACCAACCCATGCTCTGGCCTCCGTAGGGCAGGAGGCCATAGGTCGCCGCGACCAGGAGGACCGTGAGCCCGATTCCGAACGTGGAGTTCCCGAGATAATCTATCCGCTGGCCCTTGCGGAGCTCGGTGACGTCGTGGAGCTTGTAGTAGGCCCAGATGGTCCCGCCGACCGAGACCGGGACGCTCACGAGGAAGATCACGCGCCACGACGGCAGGACGACCGATCCGAGGTGAATGTCGCCGATGCCGGCGAGGAGCCCGCCCAGGACCAGGCCGACGACCGACCCACCCATGGCGGAGACCTGGTTGATCCCGAGCGCCTTGCCCCGTTCGTCATGCGGGAAGGCGTCGGTGATGAGCGCCGCGGAATTGGCGAAGAGGAACGCGCCCCCGATTCCCTGGACGACCCGGAACCCGACCAGCTCCCAGGCACCGAGGGTCCCGGTGTTGGGGACCAGGAACAGCATGACGGAACCGACCGCGAAGATGGCGAACCCGAGGTTGTACATCCGGGCGCGCCCCCACATGTCCGAGATTCGGCCGAAGGTGACGAGGAGCGTCGCCGTGACGATCCCATACCCCAGGAGGAGCCAGATGAGGAGAGTGAAGTTGCTCGGGAGGAACGGGTCGACGTTGAGACCGTTGAAGATGACGGGTAGGGAGATCAGAATGATCGTCCCATTGATCGACGCCAGCAGGGCGCCCAACGTGGTGTTCGAAAGGACGGTCCACTTGTACTCCATGGTCACGTCCCTCCGTCGGGGCCATCGACCTGCGCGGGGAGGGCTCGCGTCGCGGCGAGGGAACCGCCCGCGACTGTCCGCAGTTCGTCGGTGGTCATCGTATCGTCCCGGTCACGCTTTACCGTCGATTCGGTCGACCTCGCCGTAAGGAAGAATCGGTCGTCCACCGTCGGTGGGGACCGACTCAACGCCGAGAAATCGCGACGAGGGCGGGCCTAATCTTGAGCGCGTAAGCTGGGATTCACCCACTCCCCACCGAAGAGACGGGGCAGGGAGCGGGTCGGTCCGCGGGACCCACGCGTAGGTTCGTGAGCGCGGATGGGCGGAGCTCGCCGAAGTTAGTCGTCTCGTCGCCGGCGCTTTCGACGATTGTCGTCGTCGTTGGATCGAGGGGGTCCACGCCGGTCTGACCCTCGGAACGGTCGGCCGCCGCGGTCCCCTCCCCGGCTCTGGTAGGGGGGCCGGGACCCGGGTCCGGGGCGATACTCGCGGCGCCCGTACCTCGGTCCTCCGCGATCGCCCCGACCGCCTCCTGGTTGGTCGTCGCGCGGAGGCAACGTGAATCGGTTCCCACACGCCTCGCACTCCCCCACGAGCATGCCGTCATCGCCCGTGGAGAACCGCAGAGGAGCGCCGCACTTCCGGCACGGCCGACCGCGAGGCGCCCCCGCGTCAAACCGCTCGGGTCGTTCCCGCTCCCTTTCGGGCCCAGCGACCTCTCGTTTCGGCACGAAGACGGTCGTGGTCTCGCAATCGCCGCAGACCGCCTCGATCGACCCTCCCTTGCCTTCGCGGAACGATAGCGGGGACCCGCACTCCTCGCACTCCGGTCCTCCTTCGGTTCCCTCGCTCGCCAGCACGGCCTCACCCGAGGGGGCCGCAGGTCCCGACGGGGGAGTGCCTAGGCGTGACGAGACCGTGGTCCCTTCCACGAACGCGAATTCCTTCGCGCACGAGGGGCAGGTTCCGGTGCGCAGGCGGACCTCACGCTGTTCGAAATCCATCGAAGTTCCACATTCCGGGCAGGAGTTGGTCATGGTAGTTCAAAAGTGGAATTCGCTAGCACCACATTACATCCCCCTAGCCCTTTTCGTCGGGTAACCCTGCCCGCAGGTCGAGTCTTCGGGGGGCGTCGAGCGGAGGGTCTTGCGGACGAGAAGTCTCGTCGCGGGATCAGGGGGGATCCTGCCGGACCTCGCCCTGATCTGCCTTCCCCTTCGAAGGACGAGACTGAAAACGCACGAGAGTCGGGCACGGGCTCCCGGTCATCGTGATGGGCCGGAGAAAGTACTTACGGTCGCTTAGGATGGCCGCTTGACAATTCACCTAGGTGAGTGGTTGCTGCTATGGCGGTAGTACTGGACGGGCACTCTCTCCGGGCAGAGGATGTCGTCAAGGTGGCGAGGGGCGGGGAGCCGATATCGATCAGCCAGGACGCGGTCGCTCGCATCAACAAATGCCGCGCCCTCTTGGAGCGCAAGATCGAGGCCAAGGAGATCATGTACGGTGTGAACACCGGGATCGGGGAACTCTCCGAGGTCGTCCTCAACCCCGAGCAGGTGGTGCAGTTCCAACGATACCTCGTCTATTCGCACGTGGCGGGTTGCGGGGACCCGATTGCCGAGGAGGACGCGCGCGCGGCGATGCTCGCCCGCTTGAACACCCACTGCTGGGGTCATTCGGGCATCCGGCACGAGCTCGTGGACCTGATGGTCGAAATGCTCAACCGAGGCGTGAACCCCGTCATGTGCCAGAAGGGGTCGGTCGGTGCTTGCGGGGACCTTTCCCCTATGGCCCAGATGGCGCTCGTCCTCATGGGCGAGGGAGAGGCGTTCTACCGAAGCAAAAGGATGCCGGGCGCTGAGGCGCTGAAGTCGGCCGGGCTCTCCCCGATCGTGTTCAAGGAACGGGACGGGCTCGCGTCGATCAACGGCTCCAACGTGATGACCGCCATGGGCTGCATCGAGCTGGTCGACGCCGAGCGCTGGCTCAAGACCCAGGAGGTCGCGCTAGCGATGACGCTGGAAGCGCTCAACGCCAACATGAAGGCGTACGACCACCGGGTCCATGATGTGCGAGGGTACCCGGGCGCTCAGGCGTGCGCCGAGAACATCCGGAAGATCACGGAAGGCTCCGACCTGCTGAAGCGGCCCGGCAAGAAGGTGCAGGACGCCTACTCCCTGAGGTCCAGCCCGCAGGTCGTGGGGGCGGCCAAGGACGCCCTGGCCTGGACGAGGTACATGCTCGAGATCGAGCTCAACCACGCGGCCGACAACCCCACGTTCTTCCCCGACGAGGAGCTCGTGCTCACCGGGGCCAACTTCCAGGGGACGCCCATGGCCTTCGGCATCGAGGTCATGGGAATGGTGGTCACTACCGTGGGCGTGCTCTCCGAACGAAGGACGAACCGCCTGCTGAACTCCCACCTCTCGGTCGGTCTGCCCGCCTTCCTGACGAAGGGGGCGGGAATGTTCTCGGGGCTCATGCTCTCGCAGTACACCGCTGGGGCCTTGGTCGCGGAGAACCGCGTGCTCTCCCACCCGGCCGCCACGGGTTCCATACCCGCCGCGGCCGACCAGGAGGACTTCGTCTCCATGGGCATGACCTCGGCGATCAAGGCGAGACAGATCATCGAGAACTCCTGGTCGATCGTCGCGATCGAGCTTATGGCCGCCGCCCAGGCCTTCGAGTTCCGTGCGCCGACGAAGCCCTCGAAAGGTTGCGAGGCGGCCTACGAGGTCATCCGGAAGCACGTGAAGAAGCTGGAAGAGGACCGGCCGCTCTACAACGACATCAATACACTGACCAAGGTCGCGCGCTCCGGAGAGCTGCTGGACGCGGTCGAGAAGGTTGTCGGGGCGTTGAAGTAGGTCTCAGTCGCTGGCGACCCCGGCCCGTAGCGGCAGCGCTACAGGGAGATCGCGTAGCGGATGGTGGGGTTGTCGATGTACTCTAGGACCTTGTCGATTCCCTTCTCGAAACCGGTCCTATAGGCGAGCTTCAGGACCTCCTCCAGGGCCCCCCGCTCGATGGAAGCGATGCCCTCAATCGTGGAGGTGACCGGCGTCGCGTGCCGGTCGAAGGAGGCGAGGAACGCCCGGAAGCCCGGAAAGGCGCACTGGAACAGCTGCAGCTGGAGCCGCACGTCAGGAGGAGTCGGGTTCGCGTAGTAGCTCTTCATCTCATAGAACCGGTCGCGACCGTCCCAGTAATCGGGTTGCGCGTAGACCCCGACCCTCTCGTTGATCAGGATCAGCCGGCTCCGGGGCCGGGACAAGCCCATGACCTCGCTCCGGCGGAACGCTTGGAGCACGCCGAAGACCTCCGAGAGCTGCTGCTCCCGATCCTTTGACGTCAACTTAACGTCGGCGTCGGCCAGCTCCCGGTCCAGGACTTCGGTGGCCAGTCGGTTCATCGACGTGAGCGTGGGTCTTCGTGACTGGCTAAACTCGTGGCTGTACCGGGACAACGTCTCGTCGATCGCTTTCCCTACCGCCATGCCGATCTCGTCCTTCTCGGTCACGGGGCGGGGGTAGGCCGCTTGAACGACCTCGTGTGCGGCAACGGTCTTCACTGCCGTCATCGAAGGGATGCCAGGACCACAAGGTCAGTCGACTATTGGGCATATTGGTCCCGTGGGTCCACTCGCGCGAGGGGGCCGGCGCAGTTCAGATGGTGCGTGCTCGCAACGCCGATCTGGTTCGACTTTGGAGGCGACCCAACCGGGAATCTCGAGCGACGGCAAGGACCAACAGGTATAGCCGTCCAACCCCTTACACCCTCGGGGCCGCAACGGTGGCGACACCATCGCCGGACGGCAGAGCCCCTGCGCGTCGGCGGAAGCTCGAGAACGAGCTGCGGGCCAGTCTGGTCTTCTTCTTTGGCGGAGTGATCCTCCTCGGGGCGTGGGGACTGTTTTCGGTTTTCGCCTCCGTTCCAACGGGACCTGGTAGCTCGTTCTGGGCAATCGGTGTGGGAATGGGTTCGGTCCTACTCCTTGTCGGAGGGGCCTGTGCGGGGATCAACTGGGCGCTGCTACGAGGACTCCCGTCGGTTTCCGTAGCCTGACGTTCGTGGCGCTCTCGTGTCTAAGGTTCGACGGTGTGCAATGTGGGTTGCACCTACGCGGACCTACGGTCCCCGACGGATTCGAGGCAGGAACCGTCCCGTCCGAGCAACGTAGGCCCTGTAGGTCTCTCCGAACGCCTCCGGAGATCCGAGGAGCTCCTCTTCCATGTGCGCGCGGTAGACCGCCATACCGACCAGTAGTACCGTGATCACGGCGAGCGGCGGGCTGAGATAGAGGGTGCTCAGTCCGCCGGCCCCCGTGACGATCGCCGTGTACGCCGGGTGACGGATGTAACGGTATGGGCCCTCCTGCACCAACCGGTGGCCTTCCTGAACCTGTATCGCGGGCGTCATGTGACGCCCCAGGGTTCGTAACGCAGCGAGGAAGAGAAGTCCGCCCGAAATCGCGGCCACGAACCCGAAGACCTGGACCACCGCGGAACCCGGGAAGTCCGGGCTGGCCGGCCAGCGGTAGGCGTAGGCGGGATTGACCAGCACTCCGATCGACCAGAGGACCACGATCAGCGCCCCGCCTACCCACACGACCTCCGTCCATCGTGCGGGAATCCTCTTGGTCACTACGCGGACCGCTCTCCTGGGCAGGTGCTCTAGGCCGTGTCCCAGCAGGAACCCACCGAGGAGCGTTGCGAGAGTGACCCCCGCGAGGATCTGAACGATAAGCAAGCCCAGCACGGACGGGCGTAACAACGGGACGATGATTTACCATGCGCGGCCGCTGGCGCGCGACATCCGCACGGTTCGCCGTCACGACGTGTAATGGTTGTTGCACCCCGGGTCCGGTCGTTCGCGCGGCGCGTCCGGTCAGTGACCGCGTCGGCCTCTTGACTCGGGATCCACACCCACGTGCCGAAGGAGACGCAGATACTCGGTCCTCTTGACCCAAGGCACGTGCAGGTACTTCCGAAGGTAGCTGTCGGGTACCCCTATCCGACGCGCTTCCGCGACGGAGAAGGCGTACGCCTCAATTTCGGTGGGTCGGTCCACGTAGGGAACCCTTCGGCCGGGCCAGATCTGTCGTCCTTGTTTTCGTTGGAGAATGTGCAGGAATTCGTGGATGATATCCAGGTAGACATCGATTCGTGCGCCATTTACGAGATAGGAGCGAGCCACCACGATCACATCCTCCGAACTCTCCACCATCCGAAAGCCGGCGTCGCGGATTTCTGGAGGGGTTCTCACGGGAGCGACGTACATCCACCCGGGTCCATCGAAAACCTGGGCCCAAGTATTCTCGGCGGTTTCTAGGATGGCCTCGTCATCTCCAGGGTATTTCCTGAAGGGTACCGTCTCCTCGAAGCCGCCGAATACCTTGAGCAGGGGGAGTCGTCCTGCCGGCGAGTCCTGGACCGGGCGGAACACGCGAGGGACCGAATAGAGCTCCCGGCCTCTTCCCGCTCGAACCGCCGGCAGAACCACCCGACGCCGTTTCGCCCGCGCCGCCACGCTCAGGGGGCTCGTCGCCGGGTTATAGCGATTTGTGAGTGCAATCGTAGTTGCACACTCGCCCCGATGGGCCCCGTCTCACGGCGCCCGGGGCGTTACCCGTAGGCGCGGTGCTCGAAATCGGTTCAGAAGCTACCGGACCGCCTCGTAATGCAGGACCAGCTCGCCATCTTTCAGTGCCTTGGCGGACAGGAGCTTCAGGGTCTCCTGTTGCTGCAGAGCACGGAACCAGTTCAGCCCCTTCCCTAGAATCACGGGAAATACCACAAGCCGGTAATCATCGATCAGACCTCGCTCCACGAACTGCTGAGTAAGATTAGGCCCGCCTTCGAGAATCATGTCCTTCCCGGGTTCCCGCTTGAGTGTTGAGACGACTTCAGCCAGGTCTCCGTTCACGACTCGGGAGTTATTCCATTCCGCTTTCTTCATCGAATTCGAGAAGACGATCTTCTGAACCGCGTCCTTCCAGCGTGCAAATTCGCGAACGAACTTGGGGTCCGCCGCGGTCCGCTTCGATTCCGGCCAGAACGCGTAGTGAGTATCGTACGCCGTCTTACCAAACAGAAGTGTGTCGACCGACGCATAGCGATTGATCCACATCTCAACGAACGCCGGGTCGGGTTCGTCCGATGGGGCGTCGCTTCCGGGGTACTTCGGGAACTCGGCACGGCCATCGAGGGTCATGTACATGTGCGCCGTGAGTTTCCTCATGGTGAGTCTCCTTCTAGGCGCCCGAGAGGGAGAGAACTCCTACATATAGAGTTCAAAGTGAGGGGGATCAACTCCCCATCGCCAGCTCGCTTGAGGCGACTTCGAAAAGAGTCCGTCGATACCCGGCAAGTGGCTTTCAAGTCAGAGCACGTGCTATTTTGGTTGCACCCAGAGAAACGGCACGGACGTCTGACACCGGTTGCAGCGGGCGGGCATGATTCATTCTTACATCGGGCCGTTGCCCGCGTGGTCGCCCTCAGGATTCAGGTTGCAGCGTGACGGGGAGAGGACGTAAGTAGTGGGTTCGGCCCTAGTATTCCTCCGACCAACGAATGATACTCCGAGCAGTCGTCGCGGGAGCGGTCCTCTTGGTGCTGGGGGTCGCACTGTTCTACGTTCCCATCCCCGGTCAAGGGATCACGTCATTCTCGGATCAGGGCTCGAACGGATACGTAGCGGGGAGCAACGTTCCCGCGACGTTCTACGAAACATCGATCACGCCTGCGGCCATCAGCTTCTCGGTAAGTTGGGCGTACTCCGACCCGGTCACCGTGTCGGTCTATTCCTGCGGGACCGACACTTCGTGCGCCGCGGGATCCGCCTACGAGACTCCTGCGCAACTGGTGGCACAGGGAGACTCCGCGGTCGGCAGCCTCACGTTCAACGGCGTGGCCGGAAATGGTTACGAGGTGTATGCGAGCAGCATCATCTCCGTGAACATTGCGTACAATGGTCCCCTCTTTGGAGGCATTGTCGGCCTGCTCTTCCTGGTCATCGGCGTTATCGCCCTCATCGCGGGTGCCGCAGTTCCGGCTGGAGGGCTTCGCCCACCGACCGCCGTGAAGGACGCGGTTCTTCGCCAGCCCGGTGAGATGCTTCGATGGTACTGGAACGGGAATTGGGACGGCGCCCCGGGGGGGCTCCTGCTGTCGAACCAGCGACTGGTGTTGCTCGACCGCCGGGAGATCCCGGGAGGTAGTCAGTTCTCAACCCGCGAAACCCTCGGTCTGCGAGAGCTCGTCGCCGCCGAACCCACCTCAACCAGCATAGGAATTGGCCAGCTCGTCCTGAAGGCGCCCAGTGGACCGCCCCGAACGTTCACTCTTGAGGGCAAGTTCACGCCGGCCCGCGCCGCCCGAGCGATCCAACGCGCTTCCTCGATGCAGATGGTCGGGGCGACGAAAGGCGGGATGGCTAGCTCGGGAGTGAAATCCGGGGTGGGGGGCGCGGGAGCCTCAGTGGGGGCGCCCGGCGCTGCGGCCCAAGCGGATTCCACGCAGGTCGTCTACCACGAGAGAGAGGTCATCCGAGAGGTCGTCAAGATTCCCTGCCGTTATTGTGGGACGCTCAACGATCAGCTGAGCGTGAAGTGTTCCGGGTGTGGCGCCGTCACCGGCCGACCCTGAACCGGGTTCCCCGACGCGAGCACCCGAACTACCGGCAGATAGCGCAAGCACGCTGGCACCTTCGCCTCGAGCCGAGCGAGGTTTTCACGGAGTCTGCGGCGGGTTCATATCATGTCAGGCGAAGTTCGTTCGCGACGTCGTCGGGTAGAGTGAAAGAAGGACATGCCGGATGGGAGAGGATTTCTCGAGCCTGTCGAGCTGTGACGGTCAACGGACCCCAGACACCGCGAGCTCCCGTGGCCGCACGGAAGGCGACGAATCCCTTCCCTACGAGCGTCGGGGCCGCCAGCTGGTCCCACCGCAGCCGGACGTGGCTTAGCAGATAGCGGAATTCGACCGCGTCGGAGCCGACCCGAACGTCGCGGGGCAAGCGGTCGAGGACGGCCAAGCCCATGAGGAACACCGCCAGACCCAACAGCGCCCCCGGAAGATCGACCTTGAACAACCCGGGCGACGTGACCACCAGGTAGACGGTCAGCAGGACCAGCACGACCCCCAGCGCGAATACGACGTACGCCGAATACGCCCACCACGCGCGGGCCCTCTCGGGCACAGGGTCGGATGAATCCGTGGAAGGAGCGGTGGGGTCCATGGTTCCGGGCTTTAGTCGACGCCCGAGGTCCTCCAAGGAACCGGACGATGCCGTGGGCTAAATCAGTTAGCCCGGGCCCGCTGCGCCGGAACATGATAGGTCCCGGCTCCGCGGAGTGATCGACAGGAGTCCGAGGGGGGCCGAATCACACTCCTCGGCGCTTTCACCCCTTGGGTTTCCGGCGTCTTGACACCCTTCGCCCCTCGTAAACCTCCCCCCAGCCCATCTTTAAACAGCGGAAAGCTGACCCAAGCGCCGCTCCCCGCGACGGCAAGGACCGACCCGACGGAGGGGACAAATGACCACGAGCATCGAAGTCTCGAAACTGGTGAAGGTCTACGGAACCCTTCGAGCGGTCGACGGGGTGGATTGCGAGGTCCACACCGGGGAGGTGTTCTCGTTCCTCGGCCCGAATGGCGCCGGCAAGACGACCACCGTCGAGATCCTGGAAGGGTTGCGCCGCCGGTCAAGCGGGGAGGTCCGGGTGCTGGGTCTGGACCCCTGGACCCAGATCGACAAGCTCAGGACGCGCGTCGGAGTGATCCCTCAGGACTTCCATTTCTTCCCGAAGCTCACCCCACGCGAGGCCGTCCGTCTGTACGCGAGCCTCTTCGCGGTGAAGGTCGACGTGGACGAGCTTCTCGCCCGTGTCGAGCTTTCGGACAAGGCCGACGACCACTACGACACGCTCTCCGGCGGACAGCACCAGAAGGTCGGGGTCGCGCTCGCCCTCGTAAACGACCCCGAGCTCTGCTTCTTGGACGAGCCCACGACGGGACTCGACCCACGGGCTCGTCGGTCGATCTGGGACGTGATTCGACGGTTGCGCGGAGAAGGACGAACGGTCTTCCTGACCACGCATTACCTCGACGAGGCCCAACAGCTCTCCGACCGGATCGCGATCATCCACCGGGGCAAGATCATCGCGACCGGGTCCCCGACCGAGATCATCTCTCGCTACGGTCGACCCGAGCGACTGCGGATCGTCGGTGAGCCCGCGCTCGCGGACCGCCTCGCCGCCCTCGGCCTACGGGTGGAGCGTGACGATGGCGGAGTCGAGGTCGAGCTCCGGACGAAGGCGGACGCGCTGAAGATCCTCGAGACCATCGCGGCGAGCGGCCTGCGGTGGGAGAGCTTCTCCACCCGCACCGATACGCTCGAGGACGTGTTCATCCAGATGGTCGGCCGGCTCGAGGACGGGTCGCTGCCCGGGGCGAGCCAGGAGAACCGGCTATGAACCTGCGACGGGCGGGGGCGTACTTCCCGGCATTCGCGAAGGGATACATCCGGAACCCGCTCGGTCTGTTCATGTCGCTCATCTTCCCGGTAATCCTGATCCTGATCTTCGGGGCGGTCTTCTCTAACACCGGGAGCAGCCAAGTCCCCCTCACGGTCGAGAACCTCGACCACAACTCTCCGGCGAGCGTCGCCTTCCTATCGGCCCTGAACCGCACGGGGGCGGTCTCGATCAGCATGGTCTCCCCCGATGTCGGCAACCTCTCGACCTACCTCGCGCACAACGACCTGAGCGCGGGTCTCGTGATCCCGGCCGGGTTCGCCGCCGACCTCAACGGCAGCCCCCCGATCCCGGTGCACCTCCTCGTCTTCACCAATCCCTCCTCCGGTTCCGAGGGGGGGATCGTGGAAGGAGCCGTGCAGGGCGCCGCGAATGCCGAGAACCTCCGCATTGCGGGAGGGACCGAGCTGGTCATCCCCATCAATCTCAACGTCGGGAGCCAGATCTACACCTACATCGACTACCTCGTGCCGGGCCTCATCGGGTTCTCGGTGCTGGTGAGCCCAATGTTCTCGATGGTCAACGTCAGCTCGACGTGGAAGCGAGACAAGCTCTTCCGGCAGCTCTCGCTGACTCCGCTCTCCCGGTCGGAGTGGCTCACCGCGACCTTCCTGTGGTACGTCCTCCTCGCGTTCATCTCCACGGCTCTCCTGCTCGGCATCGGCCGACTAGTGTTCGGTGCCCACGTGACGCTGACGCTGCTGAGCCTGCCGTTCCTGGTCCTGGGTCCCATCCTCTTCGTCGCGATCGGACTCCTCGCCGGTTCGGTATCGAGCACTCCCGAGAGCGCGGCGGTCATCGGGAACATCATCACCTTCCCGATGATGTTCCTCTCCGGCACGTTCTTCCCCGTCTCGCTTTTCCCATCGTGGCTCGTGCCGGTGGCCCACGCCCTTCCACTCTTCTACGTCATCGACGGTCTCAACGCGGCGATGGTCTTCGGTAATCCGTCGGCCGCGTACGTCGACCTGCTCGTGATCCTGGTTCTCGCAATCGCCTTCTCGGTGGTCGCGACCCGGGTGTTCAACTGGCGAGAAGAATAGCCCCATCCGGTCCCACCCCCCTCTACGCGGACCGGGGAGAAGGCCCATCCCCGGATTCGCCTCCCACTCCTCCGGTAGGCACTTCCGGTGTGTCCCGTTCTTAAATCCGAATACGGGTCCCCAACGGATGGCCGCGCATCCGTTCTCCGCAACGACCTCGACCCGTTCCCCTGAATTCGACTTCTTCGGAAGCATCCGACGAAGGGTTCTGGCGTCGGTAGCGGCGACCGCAGGTTGGCTTTGTCTGGTCTTGCTCTACCTGGCCTTCTGGGCCGCCGGTTTCAGCCTCTTCCAAAGCATCGTCGTGGTGGTCGTTTCCCTTCTGGTCCTTGCGGCCGTCCTTCTGGGGGCTTGGATCTCCTTCGGATTGCGGTTCGTGGGTCGCTGGGACTGAGAACGCACCCGGTCCGGGAAGGCGCGCCCTCGCCTCCCGTGCCGGTTTTCGCCACAGAGGAATTGCGGTTCGAATCCCGCTGGTGTTGGTCACTCCGAGGTGAGTCTCCCGGGGGCCGCGGGGGTCGACCCGTAGACGAAGGCGATCTTGGCCGCGGCCAGCTTGTGGAGAGCACGGCTCTGGAGTCGGATGAAATAGGAGTCGAACAGGAGCTTCTCGATGGGGTCCCAGAGCATCACCCAGACGATGGTGATGAACACGAGGTACGCGAGCGCGGTGAGGTAGTCGACGGCGCTGGACGTCCCCAGGTTCAC
>Ga0209039_10001146_pt1 | contig 25268 bp, 20 predicted proteins | sample BogFormECP12_OM1_FD_188238 | JGI IMG/M metagenome (GOLD analysis project Ga0209039, IMG submission 188238) | Bog forest soil microbial communities from Calvert Island, British Columbia, Canada - ECP12_OM1 (SPAdes) (version 2) | ecosystem: Environmental > Aquatic > Freshwater > Wetlands > Bog ... | reverse complement strand
ACTCGCTTAATACGCCGGACAACTTCAACGTCTCCAATGTGATGACGATCTCGGCGGTCGGAGACGGCGTGCTGACCACGACGTCCACACTCACGGCCCAGCAGTTTGCCGCCTGGCAGAACAAGTACGGACAGGATCAGGGACTTCTGCGCCGCGACATGGACAACAACTACACCGGCCAGTTCGACACCAGCGATTGGGATGTCAAGATCGACTCCATGAACCGCGTGGTCACCGTGTCGGTCAAGATCATGGGCGCCGTCATCCCCAGGGGCGGGGGAGTCTTCGAGTTCCGCGTACCCAAGCAATGGCAGGGCGGCGAACGGAACGGCGCCACGTACTCGTATAACTTCGCCGACTCGCAAGGCGGCGGCGTAATCGCGCAGACCAGCGTCAAACTGGTGCTCCCCGACTCGGCTTCGCACTTCGTCGAGGACAAGTCCGAAACCGGCGAGCGCATCATTCAGTACCGGGTGCCGGCCGGCGGGCTGAGCGGCATCCTGCTGTGGGCCGGCCTCGCGTTTGTGATACTGGGCGCCGCGGCGGCGGTGGTCGCCCTGGCCGTTCTGAAGGACGCGCCCGTCCCCGTTCCGCCTCCGCCGCCGATGCACGCGTAAGCCGCGCGGGGCACGGCTAAACTACGGGCTACTGGCTACCGGCCGGTTTCGGCAGCGGCAACGATAGTTCCACCACCGTCCGGTTGCCGCGGAACTGCAGCTCCAGCCGCGCCGCGGGGCCGTAGCAGATCTCCAGGCGGCGGCGGACATTTTGCAGCCCGACGCCGGGCCCGGAACTGGCGTCCGGCGAATCGCCGCCGCTGTTCTCCACCGTGACGCACAGCGTCCCGCCTTCGCGGGCGGCGTGGATATGGACGTAGCCGGGTTCGGTGCGCGGCGCAACGCCGTGCTTGATGGCGTTCTCCACCAGCGGTTGGATCGAGAGAATGGGGATGGGGACGGCGAGCGCGGCGTCATCCGCCTGGATGGCGACCTCCAGACGGTCGCCGAGACGCGCCTTCTCCACCTCCAGGTACGCCCGCACAATCCGCATCTCCTCGGCCAGCGTGACGAAGGTCTTGCCGGATTGCAGGAAGTAGCGGAAGATGTCGGCCAGGTTGAGGACCATGCGGCGGGCGCCCGCGGCTTCGCGGGGGATGGCGCCGTAGAGAGCGTTCAGCGCGTTGAACAGGAAGTGGGGATTGATCTGCGATTCCAGAGCGCGCAATTCGGCCTGCGCCACCAGCCGGTTCATCTCCTCGCGCCGCATGGATTCCACGCGCTCTTCCACCTCGCCCGAGGCGCGAGCCAATGCATCCAGGTCTTCGCCCAGGTAACGCCGGCCGCCCTGGCGGTGGCCCAGGAGGATGACGCGGGAATCGCCGGCGGCGAGACGCACGGGGACCAGGGTCTCGGCCCACTTCCACTCTTCGGCGGCGGCGGAGCCGGCCAGCAGGCCGGCGCCGGCGGGGGCGCGGAGGCCGGCGGCGCTTCCCGCCTGGCTCTGCGGCACTACGGCGTAATCGGCGGTGCGGGCGGCCGCGGCCATGCGGGCGGCCGCCCAATCGAGGTAGGCCTGCTCATCGGAAAATGCCGGGCCGTCCTTGAGGGCCGCCGCCAGCGGCTCCATGCCGCCGCGAAGGAACACCGCGTGGGCGAGCCAGGAATGCAGGCGGTCGCGCAACCACGCGAAGAACGCGAGGAAGAGGCCGACGGCGATCACCAGGAGCGCTTCCTGCAACGGGCCGGGGCGGACGCGCTCCACCAGCGCCAGGCGGAATGTGGCGGCGATGACCAGCCAGGTGAGCACGGCCGCCAGCAGGGCGTTCGCCAGAAAGCGCACGAAAGCGTCCAGCAGAACGAAGCGGTAATCCTGCAAGAGCACGAAGAGGGCCAGCGGAATGCCGGCGTGGTGAACCACCAGTTCGCTGGACCAGGCATGGCTGGCGTGGCCGGCGCCGAAATGCACGAAGGACATGGCGAACAGGGCCAGACACATGGACGCCAGAATGCGGCCGCCGCCCGATGGCGTGCCGGTTCTCCGCCGGAGGGCTACGCGCGCCGCCGCGATTCCGGCCAGCAGCAGGAACCCGGCGGTGATGAGCAGCAGCGCCAGTTGGTGGAGCGATGCGCCATTGCCGGCGATTTCCAGGAAGTGCATCGCCACGGCCAGGCCGCTGAGCACGTAGCCGCAGACCACCAGCGCGGGCTGGCTGTCTTTGAGCGAAATGTGCAGCAGCACGGCGGGCAGCAGGCTCAGCACCGAGAAACTGACGGCGACCACCAGACTGAGAACCGCGGGGGGCATGCCGGGCCGCACCAGCGCCGCCAGCGATCCGAGGTTCCACACCAGGGAGAGCGCGGCGGCGAGAGCGGAGAGATTACGGCCGCGCGAGCCGCTCCAGCCGCGGCCGCTGAAGAGCAGGGCGAGGAAGATGGCGAAGATCAGGGCCCCGGCCGCGTGACCGAGGATGTTGATGAGCAGGGGTTGGTCGAGGCCCGGCATCAGTATTCATAGTAGCCGGTGGGCCCGTTCGTGTCCTTTCGGCACGCTGACATGGAGCCGGCGGCAACCCCGCGGCCGGCACGGCGATCAAAGACGCCAGCCAGGGCTTCATTTTTCCGCTTCCCGGGCCCGGCCGGGCGTGCCCATCCTTTGCGTCAAAAAGCCGATGATCGCGCCGACGACGAAGCCGGGCATCATGATCTCCAGGTAGGGATGCCTGCCATTCACCGTATCCACAGCGGCCACAAGAAAAGCGAACAACAGTCCGAATGCCGCGCCCACCGCGATGCCCCATTTCATGGATTGCACTCTGCGTGCGAACCAGCCACTCAGCAGACCCACGACCATGCCCTTGATCGACGACCCTACCATAATGCCGGCCAGCATGGAGTGCGTTTCCGGATAGAACCACGCGGTCGCGCCGTCCATGGCGCCAAGCACCAGTCCAACCACAAGTCCGACGAGAATTTTGTTCATCTTTGGCTCCTCTCACTATGTAATTCCAGGCCGGCGGCGATTCCTTTAAAGATATCGCAGAAAAAAAAGCAGGAACCTCACGCCCGCGTAGGCGGCGAGCAGCCAGAGCAGAAGGGCGTTGCGCGCACCGAAGCGCCGCAACCGGTGCCACCAGGGTTCGGACCAGGCCTCCACGGCCAGCCCTACCGCGAAGCGCTCGATATCGGCCAGCAGCGCCGGGGCATCGGGATACCGGGCGCAGGGGTCCGCCTGCATGGCCTTACCGGCGATGGCGCTCAGGGCAAGCGGCGCCGAGGCGGGCAGCATGAACCGCAACAAGGCGCCCAACGCGTAGATGTCGGAGCGCCGGTCCAGACGGGCATCGGGGGCGCGAAACGCGGGTGTCCCGGCCACGGCGTCGACTCCCCAATCCATTACGTAGACCTCGCCGAACTCGCCGACCATCACGTTCTGGGGTTTGAGATCGCGATGAATGACGCCCCGGGTGTGGGCGAAAGCCAGCGCCTCGCCGACGCGCCGGATGACCCGCAGACGCTCGGCCAGCGACGGAGATCCACCAAGGAAGTGGTCGAGGCGCGCGCCGGTGACCAGCTTCATCGCGTAGAACACGCGATCGTCGGGCAGGGCGCCGGCCTCATAGATGGGCACGATGGCGGGATGTTCGAGTTGCGCCATGATCCGGGCCTCGCCGGCCATGGCGGAATCGAGGATTTTGAGAGCTACCCGGCGGCCGAGTTGGCGGTCGCGCGCCGCGTAGACCACCCCCATCCCGCCGCGGCCGATCTCCGACTCCAGTTCGTAGCGGGTTGAGGTGAGGTCAGGCAGCGCCGCGACATGGCGCAGATGCCGCAGGACAGAGTCGCTCACATCCATACAAACCGCATCTCATTGCGCAGTTCCCGGTCCCCGGATGTGACGCCGCGCAGCCGTTCGGTGACGATGGCGCGCAGCGTGCGGCGCGCCCAGGCGAGATGGTTGGTCACGGCGGTTTCGGCGATGCCATGACGCGCGGCCAGGGCGGCGTAGGAGGGCCGCTCGCCCTCGGCGAGATCGTAGGCTTCGAAGATTTGGAATTGGAGGCGCTTGCCGCATCCTTCGCAGTGCGCGCGCAGGTCGTCGAGGGCTAGGGAGAACAACTGGCGCTGCCACTCGCGCTCGAAAATCCGTTCGGGCGACTCGGCGGTAGCCGCCTGTTCCTCCACGGGCTCGAACCCGACATCCCCGCCGCGTTTTTGCCGCTTGGCGGCGGCGTGCTGGCTGGCGGCGAAGCGTTCGAGGGCCATCCGGAGATAGGTCCGGAACGAGGCCTTCACCGGGTCGAAGCGCGCGAAAAGATCGCGTTGGAGCGCGGCGGCGAAAAAACTCTGGGTCAAATCTTTGGCGTCTTCATTGTCTTTGCCGAACCGGGAGCGAATGTACTTATAAACCGGTTTCCAATAAAGCGCGATCACGCGGTCCAGAGTTTCGCCCGGCAAGCCGGCAGCCGCCGCCTCCAGCAGCGATACCTGGGTGGAAGGGAAGCGGCCGTGAGGGCCGCCGATCGCAGTATCCTTGTCCATCCTGAAACTCCTGGCGCACTGGCGCGGGTCTCGCCGGAACCGATTATATCGTTACGCCGGCAGACCGTGCGCCGTCCGCGCCCCGGCGGGGGCAGGACCGGACACGCCAGTTACGGGCACGCCGGGTCATGCAAGCGTGCCGGAAACGCACGTCCGTCTACCATTGCAGCATCCGGCGGACATTGTGGGCCTGGCGTTTGCTGACGATCAACTCCCGGCCGTCGCTGAGCGTCAACATCCACCGCTGGCTGCTGATGGGAGCCATCTTGCGGACGTGACCGACGTTCACCAGCGCGTTGCGGTGCACGCGCTGGAACGTGGAGCCCGCCAGGCGCGCGTCGATGGCGCGCAAGGTTTGCGTGGCCATGAATCGCTTGCGGGCGGTGTGAATCCAGACGATCTCATGCTCGGCCTGCAACGCCAGGACGTCGTCCAGATCCAAGAGGAAATACTCGGAGCCGGACTTGCCGACGATCTTGCGGCCCTGGCGCGCGGGGGTTCCCGGTATCTCGCTCAAACGAACGATGGATTCGGCCACGCCGCCCGGGTTCCGGCGGAGCTGGCGGACGCGGTGCAAGGTCTTCTCCAGGCGCTCGCGGCCGACCGGTTTGAGCAGGTAGTCGAGCGCGCCCGCCTCGAACGCGCGGATGGCGTGCTGGTCGTAGGCGGTGACGATGACGACCACCGGCAGGGCGCCCGGCGGCAGGCGATGGATCACGTCGAAGCCGCCCAGGCCGGGCATTTGCAGATCGAGCAGGACGAGGTCGGGCTGGAGCCGCGCGATCTGGGCGAGCGCCTCCTCGCCGCTGGAGGCTTCGCCCGCGACGGTGACATCGTCGAAGCCCGCCAACTCCTCGCGCAGCACCTGGCGGGCGGCCGGCTCGTCGTCAACGATCAGCGTTCGAAGCGTGGACATTTCCGTTAGGCGGAAAAACGGGTTGGCAGGCGGAAGCGCCTGCCCCACTAGAATACCAGCCCAATTCGCGCAATGGCCGTGCGGGGCGCCAGGAAATGCGTCCCGCTGAAGGTGGACAGGAAGTTGTAGAGCGCCACCTTGTTCGTGAGGTTGTCGATCTGGAAGGAAGCCGTGAACCTGGTGTGGCCTTCGCGGTGGAACAGGTTGTCGGTGCCCAGGCCGAGATTGAGCACGTTGCGGGGCTTGACGCGGTCGGGATTGTGATCGTCGTTCTCCGTGCCGGCGGCGGGCAGCGTCAGGAGCTTCGAAGTCACGGTTCCGCCGCACGAAGCGATGGGATTCGCCGGGGTGGCGTAGACGCCGTTGCAGGCCAGTCCGATGGTGGTCTGCTGGTTGGCCGTGAGGGCCATGGCCGCGGCGGCATCCGGCACGCCGCTGACCACCAGCCCGCTGTCGTAGCGCCAGGTGAGGGCGATCCACTCGGCGGTCTTGTGCTGGTAGCGGAAGACGCCGGTGGATTGGAACGCCTGGTCGTGATCGATGCGAAAGACGCTGCCGTTGAGCGGCGCGCCCTGCGGAATCAGGCCGCCCTCCTCGGGGAAGAAGTAGCGGGCGCGGGAGTGGCCGAAGTTCCAGTAGGCCTGGAAACCGTGCAGGTTGGTGGTGCTGAGGCGGCCGGTGACGCCGTCAATCTTGGAGTTGTGCCAGGAGATGGGGAAGGTGATGGTGGTGTTGAGCAGCGTGCTGAAGTCGAAGCCGCCGTGGGTATACTTCCAGAAATAGTCGGCGTCGATGAGCAGGAACTTGCCCAGCGCCTGTTGCAAACCGGTATTGAACTGGTTGCGGAAGCCCGGCTGGATGGGCACGGAAGTGGAGCCGAACACGTTCTGCGCCAGGCCGCCGGCGCCGGTCGAGCTGGAGAGCAGCAGGTTCTCGTTGAAGGGCGTCTCCATGGTGCGGGCATAGGCCACGCGCAGGACGGCGCCGGCGCCCTTGACGTTGTAGGCGATGCCGAGACGCGGCTGCGGCTCGGTCCTGGTCACCAGGCCGGCGTAGTGGTCGGCGCGGAAACCCACCGTAAACAGGAAGTGGCCCTGGGTGATTTCATCCTGCGCGTAGGCCGCCTCCTGATCGACGTTACCGGCGCCGTGGAAGGCGAAGAGGCTGCCATTGCGGGTCAGGTCGTAGGCCAGCAGCGCGGGGGAAAACGGCGTGGTGGCGTTGGGATTGGCGGCGGTGTTGGGCTGGTATCCGGCCGCCGGGCACTGCGACGGGTCGATGAGCGACGGGTCGCCAACGGAAAGGCCGGTCGAGTCGATGCAGGGCGAATTGAAGGCGGGATCGGTGATGCCGAAGTTGAAGTTCTCCAGCAGGCGGGTCTGCTTGAGATCGATGCCGTACTTGATGCTGTGGTGGCCCTGCACGGTGGAGATGTCGGCCTTCACGCCCCAGTTCAAAAGCTGGCGGTTCTGCGACTGGGTGGCGGGCCGATCGTCGAGGGGATCGGGGCTGGCGTAGTAATTGAACTGGTCCTTGCGGATATATGGGTTGATGGTCAACAGCGTGTGGGCGCTGAAGGTGTGCTGATAGCCAGGGGCGAGACTCCAGGTGAGCACGCGCTGCCGCTGATCCTGGCCGAGCTGGTCGTAGCTATTGGGAATCTCGATGGAGTTGCGGGCGGTGAACAGGTTGAGATGGAAAATGTTGACGCCGTTGGGCTGATAATCGAAGCGGTCGAAGAGCGTCTGGTTGTCGCCGGTATCGTGGAGGTTGACGAACTCGGGCGTGTCGAGGAAGCGGTTGCTGCTGCCGCCGTCGAGGGCCAGAAAGTTGCCCATTTTGGAGTTGCCGTACCCCAGTCCCACGCTGCTGCCGATTTCGGCGAACGATCCGTAGGAAGCGTCCGCATTGCCGAACAGGCGTCCCGCGCCGAGGCCGGAGCGGGTTGTCACGTTGGCCACCAGGCTGGTCTTGTCCCCGAACTCAGCCGCGGGAGATCCGGTGGTCAGTTCCATGCTCTCGACGGCGCTGGTGGGAAGCTGGGTGGAAAAGACCTTGCTCTGCTGATCGCTGATGGGTTGTCCGTCGATTACGAAGCTGACCTGGGCGTGGTCGCCCAAGGGATGGAAGAAGCCGTTTCCATCGGCCGCCACGCCGCCGGTGCTGTAAGTGATGGCCTGGCTCAATCCGGCGCCGGGGTCGCTGATGGGGAGCTTGGCGAGGGCGCTGAAGTCGGTATCGACGTGGGCGGAGGAGGTGAGCTCGAGCATATCGGCGCCGGTGGCCTCCACCGTGACGCTGGTCTTCTCGCCGGCCAAAGACAGGGTAGCCGGGGCTCTGATGGGGATGGAGTTGCGCACGTCGATGTCCTGCGAGTACACCTCGAAGCCGGGCACCGTGACCGACAGGTGGTACGGATTCGGTGGGATGTTGAGCAGCCGGAAGGCGCCGTCCTTATCGGTGGTGGTGGACTGCTTGTAGCCGGTGATCGGATTGTGGATGGACACGACGGCCCTGGCCACGACCGAGCCGGAGGGGTCGGCGACGGTTCCTTCGATGGTGCCGGCGTTGCCCAGAGACTGGCTGAAGGCGCAACCGAGAGACAGCAGAGCGCACAGACAGAAACCCAGAGTTCTTCTCATGGTACCCAGTATCCCCGCGAGCGCCGGCTGGGCCTATGAGATTCCCACGGGCGGGCGCGGGTGGGCGATGAGCGGGCTGAAATTTCCGGTGGGCGGACTTCACGCAGCCGCGGATGCGACCAAACGGCGTCCGTAGAACCAGGTGGTAGCCGCCCACACGGCGATCACGGGCAGCAAATAGAGGGGGCTCGAGAGGTACACGCTGGACGCCGCCACGGTCAGGAACGCGGCCTGCAGCAAGCCGAAAACCATGCCGGCGCCGGTGGAGAAGCGCCAGCGGCTTTGTGGGCGCGGGCGGTTGACGGTGGGGGCGTGTCCCATGGCGAGCGCGGCGAGCGCGGCGGCGACCCCGGCCAGGGGGGCCAGCGGCAGGGTCAGCGGAATGGCGACTAACAGGAACGCCACGTCCTTGGCCGCCAGGATCTCCCATCCGGCGAGCGGCAGCAGACGGTAGCGCGCCAGGCCTCCGGCGCCATCCAGACCGAAGAGGCTCTGCGCGTAACTGGAGAGCGCCAGCACTACCAGGACGGTGATAGCCAGGTAGGCCTCGCGAGGCAGCGGCAGGTGGATGACGCGGCAGGCTACCGCGCCGAGCGAGAGGACCAGGGCGCAGTAGAAATCCAGCGTAGAGACGATCTCTCGCAGGTTCTTGCGGATGAGATGGTTCCAGGGGCCGGGGAAGTGCGGCACATGCACCCACACGGCGCGGCCGGGGGTGAAGGGGAGATCGGAGAGCAGGAACGTAGCCGCAAACACGCCGGCCACGGCGCCCCAGAGTCCGAAGGTCAGCTTGCCGCGGGCGGCCCATATTGCCAGGCCGGCGAGCAACCAGCTCACGGGGTTGATCCACGGGCTCAAGAGGCGGAGCAAGCGGCGTTCGCCGGTCTCGAGGGGCCACAGCGCCAGCCGCGAGGCGGGGATTTTCCGCAGCGGATCGGTGCTCAGGGGAAACAACAGGACCAGCGCGATCAGCAGATAGACGAAGACCCCGGCTTCGCGCAGCAGGTACGCCGTCACCAGGAAGAAGTTGTTCCCGGCTACGGATTCGAGCGACCGCTGGTCACGGCGGAAGGCGGTCGCCAGCGCTTTCAGGATTACGCCGGTCCGAGCCATTTCAGTTCCTCGACCACCGGCGCTTCGACCAGGTCGAAATAATGCTGCTCGAGCGAGCGGGGGAGATCGGCGGGCGGCGAATCCCAGACGATCTTGCCCTTGCGGATCATCACCACCTGGGTGGCGATCTGGTCCACCACCGAAAGAATGTGGGAAGTAAGGAAGACGGTGACGCCGTGACTGGCTACGGCCAGCAGCATATCGCGCATGACCCTGGATGTAACCGGGTCGATGGCTTCGAACGGCTCGTCCAGAAACAGGGCGCGCGGGCTGGGAAGCAGGGCCATGGCGAAGGCGGTCTTCTTGCGCATGCCGTGGGAGCAGGCGCCGGCGAAGGTATGGCGGCCGTGATCCAGGCTGAGCGCGTGCAATAACTGGTCGGCGCGCGCGCGGGTTTCGCGCTTGTCGAGGCCGTAGACGGCGCCGGTAAGCGAGAGGTGCTCCTCCACGGTGAGGTCATCGAACAGGCCCAGGTCTTCGGGAAGAACTCCGATGCGGCGCTTCAGCTCCTGGGCGTTGGCGGTAACGTCCAAGCCGCAAACCGTGATGCTTCCCGAGGTGGGCGGCAGCAAGCCGGTGAGCATCTTGAGGGTGGTGGACTTGCCGGCTCCGTTGGGGCCGAGGAAGACGCAGACCGCGCCCTTGGCGACATCGAGGGTGATGCGGTTGACGGCCACGAGGTCGACGAAGCGGCGGGTGAGATTGCGGCAAGAGATCATGGGTTCGGCCGGTTGGACGCCAAGCAACCATTATCGCCTGTCCGGGAGCGGGCCATGTGGGGCAGGTTTTCAACCTGCGGCGGGCTTGCAGCCCACCTGGGCGGCACAGGCAAACGCTTGCGAGAGGCCGATTGAAAATCGGCCGCAGGTTGAAAACCTGCCCCACATACGCCATGAAGAGGAATTAATCGAAAGGGGCTTGCAGTAACTACCTCCGCGTGGTAATCTGCTAAAGATACCAGTTTGTCCAATCCCAAGGAAAGGAGGCACTGCTTGCTTTACGAAAACGAAGAACTAGCGTGTAACATCCGGTTATTCGACATTGACGCATCGCGGCGGCGCCTGCTTTCCGCCGCTCGCTCCCGCGTCTAAGTCAACCCGTCAACCCAGCATCCGCCGGACGCTATAAGTGCGTCCTGGCGCATGAGTCATGGCCCCTTGCGGGCCGAAGAGTCTTGGTATGCAAACTGTAAGTGTACTTACGCCCTCCCAGGAGGAGGCCGCCGCGGGGATACTGAGCGGCAGCCAGCCGGGGAGCGTGACCGTTCTGAAATCGAAGCCGGGGCGGGGCAGAACCACGGTTCTGCGGCACGTCCACGCCGCCCTGGGGGGCGAGCTTCTGGGCATGCGGCAGTTCATGAATTCGGTGATGAGCCACCAGCCGTCGGCCCTGGAAGAGGCGTTTCTGCAGATGCTCGACCGGGCGACGGCGAGCCACGACACCGTGATTGTGGACGATCTGCATCTTGTCGCCGCCGTGGTGGGGAGTTGCGACTACGCCCGCACGTACCTGCTGGACGCCGCCTTGACGGCCGCGCTGGCGGACGCCGCGATGCAGAAGAAGACGCTGATCTTCGGCGTGGAAGACGAAGCGCCCTGGCCCATTGGGCGGAGGGCGTACACCTATGAAATCGCCGCATTCACGGCGTGCGATTACGGCTGCCTGTGCGGCGCCTGGCTGGGCGCCGAAACGGCCGGGCGCCTGGACTACGCCCGCGTATTCCGCTTCGCGCCCGCGCTGAACGCCTGGCAGTTGAAGAACGCCTGCACATGGCTGCGGCGCGAGGCGGGGTTTGACACGGCGCGCTTCGTCGAGTACCTGCAATCGCAGGACATGGCGAGCAACGTCGAACTGGGCGAGGTGCAGCGCGTCGACTGGAACGATCTGAAGGGCGCCGACGACGTGATCCGCGCCCTGGAATCGAAAGTCGCCCTGCCGTTCGAGAACGACGATCTGGCCAGCCGGTTCGAACTCAAGCCGAAACGCGGCGTCCTGCTGGCCGGTCCGCCGGGCACGGGGAAGACCACCATCGGACGCGCGCTGGCGCACCGGCTGAAGAGCAAGTTCTTCCTGATCGACGGAACCATGATCGCGGGAACCGATAACTTCTACCGCCAGGTGCGGCAGGTGTTCGAAGCCGCCAAGAAGAATGCGCCGGCTATCATCTTCATCGACGATGCCGACGTGATCTTCGAAGGCAACGAAGACCGCGGGCTGTACCGGTATCTCCTGACCATGCTGGACGGCCTGGAGAGCGCCAGCGCCGGCCGCGTGTGCGTGATGATGACGGCCATGAACGTGAACTCGCTGCCGCACGCCATGGTCCGCTCGGGACGCGTGGAGCTGTGGCTGGAAACCCGGCTGCCGGGCTGCGGCGCGCGGGCCGACATTCTGCGCGCCAAACTGGCGAAGCTGCCGCCGCCCATCGGGGAGGCGGATGTCGAGAGGCTGGCGGCCGCCAGCCGCGGGTTGACCGGCGCCGATCTGAAGGCCGTGGTGGAGGACGGCAAGTTACTCTACGCGCACGACGTGGCCAACCGGCAACCGCAGAGAGACGTGGAGGAGTACTTTCTGGAAGCCATCGGGACGATTCGCGGCAACCAGAGCCGGTTCGCCAGACGGCGGCCGGCGCGGCTGCCGGGCGCGGCGGCGGTGGGGTTCATCGGGGAGGCGGACGGAGCGGAGTGAGCGGCGGCGAGCGGCCGGCGGTTGTGATACTGTGAACACCGTATGACGCGACGCACCGTACTGGCAACTCTGGCGGCCTCGCTGGCGCGCGCCGCCGGACGGCTTCCCGCCAACAAGAACGTCCGCTGGGCGCTGAGCGCGAACCTTTGGAGCTCGCTTCCGCGGGGGCCGTTCACCGACATTCTCGATATCATGCGCGACACCGGCTTCATCGGCATCCGCATGACGCAGTTTCCCCAGATACTGACCACTTACGACATGACGGTTCCGCGCCTCCAGCAGGAGCTCTCCAAACGGAACCTGCACATCGTCACGGTTTCCTTCAACGCACCCACGCACGATCCGGCACGCCGCGCGGACGTGTTGGCCGCCGCGCGCAAGGCCCTGGAGTTCCTCAAGCAATTCGGCGCGGACCGGCTGGTGGTGTTTTCTCCCAACCGCGCCAATGGCGCCGCAGAAGGCGCGTTCCAGACGATGTGCGAGGGCTTCAACCAGATCGGCGAACTGGCCGGCGAGATGGGCTTTCGCGCCGGCCTGCACAACCACATGGGCCAGATGGTGCAGGACTCGGCCGAGGTAGAGCGCGCGATGGCCATGACCGATCCGCGCAAGTTCGGCTTCTCGCCCGACACGGCGCACCTGTATCTGGCGGGGATCGACCCCGCCAGGACGCTCGATAAGTACAAGGACCGGCTCATGCTGGCGGATTACAAGGACGCGAAGAAGGTGAGCGCGAAGCTGTTCGACAATATCTTCGACCTGGGCGACGGCGATATCGATTTCCCGGCGTGCCACCGCGTGCTGAGATCCATATCTTATAGAGGATGGCTGTGCGTGGACCTGGACGTGGCGCGCAGCGGTCCGCGCGCCAGCTACGAACGCTGCGGGGCGTACGTGGTGGATAAGCTGGAACCGATTTATGTGTAGCGTGACCCGCAGAACGTTTCTGGGAGCAGCAGCCATGACTGCCGTCGCGGCGGAAGAGTACCGCATCATCGATCCTCACGTGCATGTCTGGAAGCACGATCCCGAGTTTCCCTTCGCGCCGGAGGCCCATCCGCCGGGGCGCGACGCCACGCCGGAGACGCTGCTCGATCTGATGAAGGCGAACGGCGTCTCGAAGACCGTTCTCGTTCAGGTGATCCACTACCGCTACGACAACCGCTACACCGCCAGCGTGGTGAAGCGGTATCCGCAGTACTTCCAGGCCGTCGGGCGCGTGGATCCGCTGGACCCGGCGGCGCCGGACCATCTTTCGCGCCTGGTGGAAGAGCAGGGCTTTCGCGGCGTCCGCTTGAGCCCGGCGGCGAGCGCGGCCGGCGACTGGATTCACGGACCGCTGATGCCGCCCTTGTGGGAACGCTGCGAACGGCTGAGGGCGCCGATGACCATCCTGGCGCCCATTGCGCGCATCCCCGAAGTGGGGCGGCTGATCGAGAAGTTTCCGCTGCTGACGGTGGTCATCGACCACATGGCGGACTGTCCGGTGGACCGGCCGGCGGAACTGGAAAAGCTGATTGCGCTGGCGTCCTACCCCAAGGTATTCGTGAAGATATCGCACACGTGGTCGCTTTCGCGGGAGGGTTATCCCTATCCGGACGCTCAGGAGTTAGTAAAGCGCCTGCATGCCGCCTTCGGACCGCAGCGGCTGATGTGGGCCACCGACTGGCCGATTGTGGAGCAGACCGCCGGGGCCAGTTACGAGCGGGCGTTGCGCGTGGTCAGAGACGACATGAAGTTTCTCAACGCCGAGGACAAGCGGTGGATGCTGTCGAAGACCATCGAGCGCATCTGGCCGTTTGGCTGAGGACTCGCCGTTGTGGGGCAGGTTGACAACCTGCGGCGGGTTGTCAACCCGCATTCGGAAGCTTGCGCAAGGGCCGCCCGGCGTGGGGCGAGCTTCGCTCGCCGGGCCGATTAACAATCGGCCGCAGGTTGACAACCTGCCCCACATAAAACCGTCGCAGGGCACGGAGAATTTGACGGATAGTGGTACAGGGCGGCGGCCGAATCATCGGCTTCCCTATTTGATATAGTCTGGGTGGGAACTCCTATGGAACGGACCATTTCATTCCGATTGAACGGCCATCTCACCAGCTTGAAGGTGGACGACCAGCGCATGCTGCTATGGGTCCTGCGCAGCGATCTGGGCCTCACCGGCACGAAATTCGGGTGCGGCGAGGCCCTGTGCGGAGCTTGCACGGTGATCGTAGGCAACCAGGCCGCGCGGAGCTGCGTCACTCCGGTAAAAGCAGTGGAAGGCAAGCAGGTGCTGACCATCGAAGGCATCGGCCAGAACGGGCTGCACGCCGTGCAGCAGGCCTTCCTGAGCCACCACGCCTTCCAGTGCGGATACTGCACTCCGGGCATGATCGTCTCGGCTTACGCGCTGCTGCTGCATACGCCCCATCCCACGCGCGAGCAGATTGTCAAGTATATGGAGGACAACTTGTGCCGCTGCGGCGCGCATGGGCGGATCGTGGAGGCCATCCAGGAAGCCGCCGCGGCGAAGAAAGGAGGTGCGCTGTGAGCAAGCCTACGGTCCCAACCGGTGAACTGAGGCGGCGCGACTTCTTCGGAATCGCGGGCGCGGGACTCTTCGTCTTCTTCCGCCCGGGCGCGGCCGCGGCCCAGGAACCCGCGCGCATTCCCACGCGCCAGAGCGGCCCGGCCGATTTCAATGCGTATCTGAGGATCGGCGCCGACGGGCGTGTCACCTGCATGAGCGGCAAAGTGGAACTCGGCCAGGGCGTCATGACCGAGTTGGCGCAGGTGCTGGCGGAGGAACTGGACGTATCGTTCGATTCCATCGACGTGGTGCTGGCGGATACGGACCTGTGCCCCAACGACGGGGGCACCTACGGCTCCATGACCACGCCGCTGCTGGTGCCGAACGTGCGCCGCGCCGGGGCGGAAGCGCGCGCGGTGCTGCTGCAAATGGCGGCCGAAAAGCTGGGCGCGCCGGCGGAGCGGCTGCAGGTGAAGGACGGGGTCGTCAGCGATCCCGGCAAGCCCGCCACCGTCACCTACGCGCAGCTCGTGGAAGGAAAGCGCATCGAGCGGCATTTGGCCAATGTTCCCGTGAAGCCCGCCGCGGGGTTCCGGACGATCGGCAAGTCGCCCCGCCGCAAGGACGGGTTGGAGAAGGTTACCGGCGCGGCCAAGTACTCCGGCGACATGATCTTCCCCGGCCTTCTGCACGCGGCCATTTTGCGGCCGCCGGCGCACGGCGCGAAGTTGAAGTCGGCCGATACGTCGGCGGCGGAGAAGGTGCCCGGAGCGCAAGTGATCAAGGATTCGGGGATGGTCGCGGTGCTGCATGAGCGGCCCGACATCGCCAGGCAGGCGCTGGCCCTGGTCAAGGCGGAGTTTGAGAATCCGCCGGAGGGTCCCGACGACCGGACCATCTTCGACCACATCCGCAAGACCGCGCCGGCGCCCCGCGTGATGGGCGCTGCGGGCGACCTGGCGGAAGGCGAACGGCTGGCGGCCGGCGGCATGGTGGAGAGCGTGTACCTCAACAGCTACGTGGCCCACGCCGCCATGGAAACCCACTCGGCCACGGCGCGGTTCGAGGACGGCGCCGTCACGGTGTGGGCCGGCACGCAAGCTCCGTTCCAGGCCAAGAGCGCGGTGATGAGCGCGCTGGGCCTCTCCGGCGACAAGGTGCGCATCGTCTCCGGGTACGTGGGCGGAGGCTTCGGCGGCAAAACCGAAGCCGACCAGGGCGTGGAGGCAGCGCGCCTGGCGAGGATTGCCGGCAAGCCGGTGCAAGTGGTGTGGAGCCGCCAGGAGGAGTTTTTCTTCGACCGCTTCCGTCCGGCGGCCGCGATGAACATTCGGGCGGGCGTGGCCAACGGCAAGATCGTGCTGTGGGACAGCCAGATCGTGGGAGCGGGCGACCGCGAGGCGGTTCCGTTCTACGAGATTCCGCACCGGCGGACGACGTCGGCGGGCGGATGGATGGGCGGCAATCCTCCGGGCATGAATCCCTTCGAGGTGGGAGCGTGGCGCGCGCCTTCGGTAAACAGCATCACTTTCGCGCGCGAATCGCACATTGACGCGCTGGCTCTCAAGGCCGGCGTGGATCCGCTGGAATTCCGCCTCGACAATCTCACCCATCCGCGAATCCGGCGCGTCCTGGAGATGGGGGCGAAGCAATTCGGATGGAAGGCCGCGCGCGCGCCCAGCGGACGCGGCGTGGGCATGGCCTGCGGCATCTATTCCAACTCCTGCAATGCGGCCTTCGCCGAAGTGACGGTGAACCGCTCGACCGGGGCGGTCGAGGTGAAGCGACTCGTCATGGCGCTGGACGTGGGCCTGGTGGTGAATCCCGACGGCATGCGGCAACAGGCCGAGGGTTCGGTGATGATGGGGATGGGAGCGGCGCTAACCGAAGAAGTGAAGTTTCGCGGCGGCGAAGTGCTCACGCGCAACTTCGACAGCTACCCGCTGGCGCGCTTTTCCTGGCTGCCCAAGGTGGAGATCGTCTTCGCGGACAATCCGGAGGGCGCCCCGTTGGGCGGCGGAGAAGCGCCCATGATCACCGTAGGAGCGGTTCTGGCCAACGCCATTTACGACGCCGCGGGCGCGCGCCTGTTGCAGTTGCCCATGACGCCCGAACGCGTGGTTGCCGCGCTTGCCAGGGGGTGAGGCGGCGCCGGGCCATCCGCTTCATCCGAACCGGCGCCGGGCGGCGAGGCGCGCGTCCTCAGCCGGGAGCCTCTGCGCCCGGTTGCGCTCCTCGCGCATGGCGAGATGGCTGTCCAACTCGCCGCTCCATTCGGACTCGCGGAGGCGCCGCCTCCGGAACCACTCCGCAGGCGCCGTCATGCAAACCTCAGCAGCTTGCGGACGCCCCTGGCCACCGACGTCCAACTGTTCTCGGCCTCAACCAGCCGCTTCCGGCCGGCCGGGGTGAGCCCGTAGTACCGCGCCTTGCGGCCGTTGTCCGTCACGCGCCACTCACCCCTGACGGCGCCCGCTTTCTCCAGGCGATGGAGAGCCGGGTAGAGCGATCCTTCCTCCACTTCGAGCAGCCCGTCCGACGCCGTTTGCACGTGAAGCGCGATCCCGAATCCGTGGTTGGCCCGGCGATCGAGGGATTTGAGAATGAGCAGTTCCAGCGTGCCTTGAAGGCGATCCGGTTTTCTCATAGTCACGTAGATAGCTAGGGTAGACCTCTATGGGACCGGGGTCAAGGACCAGCGGCGTCCCGCCCCAGGATTGGCCGCGGGGGCTTCAAGCGGGGCCGGCATTCAAGGGCGCTTCGCGACGTTCGAATTCACGCTGCGCGGCGACCCACACCCCGACTGCCAGGCCGCCCATGGCTGGAAGGTAGAAGAAGTACGCGAAATTCAGAAACGTGATAGCAACCGTGAAGCCGACCATCCCGAGCGTGATATAGAAAACCGCGGCCCGGATGTCCTCACAGCCGGGCCGCCGGCTCGCCTGCCGGAGGGTCTTAAGCAGGAGCAGAAGCGTCGACAAAGTGCCGCCCGCAAAGAAAATGAATCCTGGAATCCCGCACTCCGACGAGGCCTGCGTGAAGGAATTGTGCGTTTCGTGCCAATACCCATGCGTTCCGATGACTTTCTCGTGCATGCCTTCGTAGAGGGGGAACTGTGCGGGCCCCACGCCGAACAGGGGATGTTCGAAGGTATACCGGATGCTGGTTCTCAGCGTGTACTGCCGCGCCTGGGACGATTCCATAGCCTCCTTGGACTCGGCGTTGTTGACCGAACCGCTCCAGACCTCCGTCAGGCGCCGCAACGACGCGGCCGGCACCGTCGCCAGGAGGAGCATCGCGGCAACGGGTCCAAGCAGCACCAGCGCGGCCTTCTGACGTCCGGTGCCCATCAACAGCCAGAAGACCGCGTCGAAGGCCAGCGCCAGGAGAGCGCCGCGGGAGGAGGTGGCGAGAACCAGGTACAGTCCGGCGCAGACGCACCCCAGCGCCACGATGCGCGAGACCACTATCTTTCCGGCCGTTACAACCCAAAACAAGAACGGCAGCACCAGCAAGAGGTGCGCGGCATAGTCGTTCGGGTTGCCGATCGTTCCCAACGCCACACCCATCCGGCCGCCCATGTCGATTCGAAGGAAGCGGGCGCAAAGGACGTTGACGACCGCCGATGTTGCGATCACGTTCATGACCTTCCTGATGTCGCTCCACTCCGACAGCATCGCCCCCATGATGAACAGCATGATCAGGTTGGATCGCCAGTAGGCATAAGTTGAAACGACGGCAGTGCTGCGCCAGGAACTGAAGGGACATATCAGCCACATCCAGCAACCAAAAGCCGTCCAGTAGTGCGCCGGCCTGGCGCGAAAGCACCTGCGGAATCCGCCGCTCACGATCATCGCCAGTTGGGCGGGCAGGGCGATCACGTAAAGGAGATACAGGTTGGTCTGGAAGATGTAACCTGTCACCTGGGGCAGAACGCTGAACTGCAGGAAGACAGTAGCCATCCCCAGGTAGAAGGCCATCTGGTTGAGCGGCTCGTTCCGGCTGGAAACAAGCTGCGCCACGCCCAACTGCACGGTTTGCGCGCCCGCGAATCCAGTCCATTTCCGGGCAGGCTGTGGAGTCACGAGGTTGCCCGAAAGCGCGGCTCGGGGAGCTGTTGCATGGAGCGGAATCGGCGCAGAGTCGTTCACTTTTCCTTCGCCTTATACGAGTCTGTTGCCGGACCCGGCCCGGACATCGGCTTCTTGGTGCTATTGTAAACCATTTGCCGGCTCCGCCCGGCCAAGCCCGGGTGGGCGTCCTTATTTCGCGCGGGGCTTGGGGAAGATGGGTGCTATCTGGCCTTCAACTGCTCCGGCAGAACGGCGTATCCTTCGGGCGGCGGAAACAGCGATATCAGCAATTCCAGGCGGCGCCGCAGATAGCGGCTGGGCATCTGCCGCGGCCCGGTGTCGACGTCAATATCGCAGCACGTCCCGTGCAGGTAAAGGGTCAGGGTATCCTCGAACGCCTGCCGGGCGTATTCGCGGAACATCTTGGTCTCTCTGCGGACGTTGGTCTGGCGCCGCACCAACGCCTGCTTCAGGTGCCAGCTCTTCTCGTCCACCTCGCCGTGCACCTCGGCGTTGAGTTCCTCGCGGATGGCGCGGAAGAACCGCTCCTGCACCTCCGTTGTCCAGCGGCCGGCCACGATTCCGGACAGTCCGTTGTAGAACTGGTAGTGGTAATCGGCGATCTCGATTTCCTTGATGGCCAGCGCCAGAAACGCCGTCTGGTCCACGTCCCATCGCGACCGCGGGATGAACCGCCCCTCCGCGGGCCGATCGAAGGCGATCGTGTCGCCGCCCTTTCCGTTGGTCTTCTCCAGGTAGGGAGCGAGAATGATCCCCACGCCCGGCAGCATGCCGAGAATCGCCGGAGAGAGCGCCGCAATGGGATCGCTCAAGTACTGCCGCAAGTCCTCTTCCGCCACCGGCACGGTAGAGAAATACGAGAACTTGCCGGTGAGCGGGATCATCTCGCCGCGAAAGCGAGACGCCATCTCCTCAACCGTCACTCGTGGCCGAACCGGATCGGTGCTCATCCTCGTGTCCCGATTGTAGCAGGAGGATGGCCGCCGGTTGACACGCGCGGCCGGCGGCCTCCTTCGTCAATACGTGGCCAGCGAGACGCGCAGCACCAGGGGCTCGGTTCCGAAGCTCATCCCCCAGTCGGTCTCGTCCCCGTTCCAGATGCGCAGGAACTTGAAAGCGCCGTTCACGTAAGTTCCCTCTTCGACTTTCAGGAACTGCCGGTGCTGCCATTTGCCTTCAATCTGGGCCGAGGGGTTCTGCCCGGTTCCTTCCACGATCTGCCCGGACTTGCGTTGCCGCTCGGTGCCGGCGGGGCGGAAATCGACGCGGCAGGAGAACCCCGCCACCAGGAACTGGTTGTCCTTCAACTGGGCCACCAGGGCACGTCCGGTGGGCTCCGCGTTCCCGGTGGCGCGATTGCCGCGGCCACTCCCGTAGGTGACCACCGCGTTCCACTCCCCGAAAGGCATGGTGTCCGCCGCCTTGCCCTTCTCCTCGGCCACGGCCTTCAACTTGCCTTCGAAATTGAGGCGCGCGATATCGCGCATCATCGGGCCGACCAGCCGGTAGTTCAGCGCCCAGGGAGCGAACGCCTCTTCGCGGGCCTTTGCATCGGCGCTGGCGCGGGTGTAGTCCATCCCGAAGGGCGAAAAGCCGATGGCCTGGAGGCCCAGTGCCGAGAAGAAGAAGCGGGTGTTGGTATTGCCGCCGGTCTCGGGCACGAACAGGGGGTTATCGTCGCGGTGGTAGAGATCCAGCACCTTCAGATACGCCACCGGGTTGTTGGTGTAATTGTCGGGCGCCAGAACGTCCAGCGCCGGAGCCGCCACCTTCCAGATGGGGAGCACATTGTCGGTGGGGCCGCCGCTCTCGTAGGTGCCGGGAGCGCCCGGCTTCAGGGGATCGCGCAAGGCCGCGTTGGCGTACATCGGCAGCGGATAGGCGGCCTTCCCCGCGGCGGCCACCTGTCCGAGATACTTCGCCACCGACCAGGCGTGGAAGTTGACCTCGGCCTCCGGGCCGAAGGCTTCCTGCCAGTTCTGGGGCGGCGTAGCGGGCTTCACGCCCATGGCGGTGAGGACCTCGGGCGGCGCCGGCGCCTCGAAGAGCTTCTGCGCCTCGGGCGAGTAATCGCGCTGGCTGCCCCAGGTGCCGGGCTCGTTTTCCACCTGAACCATGATGACGGTGCGTTGCGGGTCGGTCGCCTTGAGACGCCGCATGAAATTGGCGAAGGCGGTTTTGTCCGCCTGAAGCGAAGCATCGGCGTAGGGCGAGGGCGAGTCCACCGCGCGCCCATTCTTGTCGACCATGTGGGGGTAGCGGACGGGATCGAGTTTCATCCACTCGGGCATGTAGTGCTGGCTGCCGTTTTTCCAGGTGCCGAACCAGAGCAGCACCAGGCGCAGGTTATGCTGCCGCGCCCCGGCGAGGAGCGCGTCGACCACGGTGAAGTCGAATTGGCCCTGCTTGGGCTCGATCTGTTCCCAGTACACAGGTGTCTCTACCGTGTTGACGTTGAGGTATTCCATGGCGGGCCACACTTTGGGAAGCACGGCGGGCCAGGCGCTGGAGTTGTGCGTCTGCGCGCCCAACATCAGATAGGGCGCGTCGTCCACGAACAAGGCGAAGCGGCCATCCTTCTTCACGATGCGAGGAAGCGGGCGTTCCTTAACCTGGGCCTGGAGCGCAACAGCGGCGCCCGCGGCCACGAAAGCGGCCAGTACTGCGGAAGTCAGTCTCATGGTTGGTCCTACTATGATACGCCTCCGAAGACGGGTCTGGACGGCGCGGAAAGGCCGTGCCGCCATCGCACCCAGCGGAGCGGCAGAGCCGCCATCGGACCGGTGGAATAGCCGGGCTTCCGGGCGAGCGCCGCTCTCCGGACCGGGTGCGGGCGCCCTCTGGGCGGGGCCGCAGGTTGACAACCTGCCCCACAAAAGCGATATGTGATATGTCTATCTCAAAGACACCTTTATGAGACAACACCAGGCCGTTCTCCAGATTCTTCTCGTCGCGGGCATGACGCAGACCCTCGCCACCGCCGCGGAGCCATTCCGCGATCCCAACATTCCGCTCGAGCGGAGAGTGGACGACCTGGTTTCCCGGCTGACGCTGGATGAGAAGATCGCCCTGCTCGGGCAAATGCAGCCGGCCATCCCACGGCTGGGAATCAAGTCCTTCACCAATTTCACGGAGGGACTGCACGGGCTGGGCTGGGTGGCCGGCGGAAGTGTCACGGCCACTACCTTTCCGCAGTCGTCCGGCCTGGGAGAAACCTGGGACCCCGCGATTCTCCGCCAGGTTGGGGCCGTCGAAGGGTATGAAGCCCGGGTCTATGTCAAGAAGTACGATGGCCGCCGCGTGGGCCTCGCCATCCGCGCTCCCAACGTGGACCTGGTCCGCGATCCCCGCTGGGGCCGCGCCGAAGAGTCGTTCGGAGAAGACCCCTACTTGGTCGGGAAAATGTCGGTCGGTTTTATCCAGGGGCTGCAGGGCGACAACCCGAAGTACCTGCTCTCGGCGTCGACCATGAAACACTTCCTGGCCAACAGCAATGAGGACGGCCGCACCAGGTCCTCGTCGGATTTCGATGAGCGCAACCTTCGCGAATACTACCTGGTTCCGTTCCAGATGGGCATCCAGCAGGCTGGTGCGCAATCCTTCATGGCATCCTACAACGCGGTCAACAAGATCCCCGACACGGTGTCCCCGTTCATCCGCGACATTGTGGAGAAGGAATGGAAGTTCGACGGGATGGTTTGCACCGACGCCGGCTCGCTGCCCAACCTCACGCGCCAGTTCCACTACTACCCGGACAACAATGCGGCCGTCGCCGGGTGCGTGAAGGCGGGCATCACGGTGTTTCTGGACCGGTACGCCGACGCGTTGAAGGCGGCCCTGGATATGAACCTGGTCACCGAAGCCGACATCGAACGCAACATCCGCGGCAACCTGCGGATGCGCATGCGGCTGGGCGAGTTCGATCCCGAGGGGATGTCGCCCTACGAAAAGATCTCGGGCTCCGAGGAGCCCTGGTACTCGGAGAAGAACAAGGCGCTGGCCAGGAAGGTGACGCAGGAATCCATCGTGCTGCTCAAGAACAGCGGCGGTCTTTTGCCGCTCGACAAGAGCAAGCTGCGCTCGATTGCGGTGATCGGACCCAACGCCAACGACGTGCTGATCGACTGGTACGCCGGAATGCCGCCGTACACGGTCACGCCGCTCGAAGGGATTCGCAGCAAGGTGGGACCGAACGTGCGGGTCCGCTATTCGCCGGACGACAACAACGGCAATGCCGCCAACCTGGCCGCCGAATCCGACGCGGCCATCGTGTTCGTGGGCAACCATCCCACCTGCAACATGCAGTTCGGCAGGTGTGCGAACGAGAGCGAAGGCAAGGAAGCCGTGGACCGCAAGAAGATCGAGCTGGAACCGGCGCAGCTCAACCTGATCCGCCGGGTGAAAGCGGCCAACGCCAAGACCGTGGTGGTGCTGGTTTCCAGCTTCCCGTACGCCATCGGGTGGGTGCAGGACAACGTGTCCGCCATTCTCCACATGGCGCACTCGAGCCAGGAGGAGGGAAATGCCCTGGCGGACGTTCTGTTCGGCGATTACAATCCGGCGGGCCGGCTGACGGCCACCTGGGTGAAGTCGCTGGACGACCTGCCGCCCATGATGGACTACGACATCCGCAAGGGCCGCACGTACATGTATTTCAAAGGGCAGCCGCTGTACCCGTTCGGATTCGGCCTGAGTTACACCAGGTTCGAGTATTCCAATCTGCGGTTGGAGCGCACGATGAACGCCGCGGGCGAGATGGCCGTCGGCGTGGACGTCCGCAACACGGGCTCTATGGCCGGCGATGAAGTGGTGCAACTGTACGTCAGCCACATGGGTTCCGCGGTGGAGCGGCCGCTCAAGGAACTGCGCGGATTTGAGCGCATCGCGCTTCGGCCGGGCGAGACGCGCACCGTCAAACTGCCGCTGAAAGGCGCCGATCTGACTTACTGGGACGCGGGCAAGCAGAGCTTCGTGGTGGAACCCGGCACGGTCGACATCATGGTGGGCGGGTCTTCCGCCGACGTGCGGCTGCACGATACGATTTCGGTAACGCAGTGAGGGGCGGCCGGCGCGGTGGCGGGACCGGCGCGCCAGCGCCCAGGATTGTAAACTGGGAACTGTCCACTGTGAACCGTCCCCCCCGCATCCTCGTATCGGCCGGCGAAGCCTCGGGCGACCTGTACGCTTCGCTGGTGGTGGAGGAACTCCGCCGCCAGTGTCCCGGCGCCGAGTTTTTCGGTTCGACCGGGCCCCGCCTGCGGGCCGCCGGCGTGCGCACGGTGGTGGATGCCGCCAGCCTGGCGGTGGTGGGTCTGCTGGAGGTGGCGCCCGACCTTGTGCGCGTCTTCCGCCAATACCGCAAGCTGTTGGCCGCGGCGCGCGCGTCCCGGCCGGACATCGCCCTGCTCACCGATTCGCCGGATTTCCACCTGCGCATGGCCCGCCGCCTGGCGCGCCTGGGCGTTCCGGTGGTTTACCTGGTAGCCCCTCAAGCCTGGGCGTGGAGGAAGGGACGCCTCAAGACCATGCGGCGTACCCTGAAGCGCCTGCTGTGCATCTTTCCTTTTGAGGAGGAGTTTTTCCGGCGCGCCGGCGTTCCGGCGGACTATATCGGACACCCTCTGGCCGGCCTGGTGAAGCCTTCTCTCGGCAGGGACGAGTTTTTTCGGAAACACGAACTGCCGGCGGACCGTCCATTAATTGCGGTGCTGCCGGGGAGCCGCCGTGGCGAGGCCGCCCGCCATCTGCCGGCGCTGGTCCAGGCGGTGCGCCTGTTGAACCGGGACCAGGCTATGAGTTTCGTGTTGCCAGCCTCGGCCACTACCGGGGCCGCGTTTTTCGAGGACCGGACGAGGGGGTCCGCCATTCGCGTGATTGAAGGGGAAAGCTGGGATACCATGGCGCATGCCTCGCTGGCGCTGGCCGCCAGCGGAACCGTCACCGTGGAGGCCGCTTTGCTCGGAACCCCCATGGTTTCGTTCTACCGCGTGACGGCCATCAGTTGGCTTCTGGGGAAGCTGCTGGTGCGGGTCCCGTTCTATTCCATGGTGAACCTCATCGCCGGCCGCCCCGTCGTCCCCGAGCTCATGCAGCGCCAGATGACCGGCGAGCGCATCGCCTCCGAGGCCCGCCGCCTGTTGGGCGGCGAAGCCGCGCGCGGCGAAATGCTGGCCGGGTTGGCGGAAGTCCGCCGCAAGCTGGAAGCGCGCGCCGGCGCCACGCCGGCTGTCCGCGCCGCCGCCATCGTTCGGGAAATCTTGCAAGGAGAAGCCGTAAATGTTTCGTGATCTTCGTGTATTCCGGGGCCTGCTGCCCTCGCTCGGCTTTCTGGCCATGGTGCTCGCCGCGCCGGCGCCCGCGCCCGCGCAGGAGCAGCAGCGCCGCGCCCGCATCGACGTCCAGGACTACACCATCGATGCCGAAATCTCTCCCACTGCCCAGACGTTAACCGCCAAGGCGGCGGTGCGCTTCACGGCCGTCGACGACAACATCGCCACGGCCGGTTTCGAGCTGAACAACGCGCTCAACGTGTCGCGCGTAGAGGACGCCGCCGGCAAGCCCATCGAGATGACGCGCAACCAGCAGGATTTCAGCGTGCGCCTTACCTTTCAGCCGCCCCTGCCCAAGGGCCAGACGTTCACCGCGATCTTCTCCTACGACGGCAGACTCACGGGCGCCGAGGAATCGCCGGTCTACGGCATCCGTTTCGCCGCCATCCACCCCGACTTCGCATATCTGCTCTATCCCTCGCGCTGGTTCCCGGTGCTG
>Ga0209039_10001145_pt1 | contig 25284 bp, 24 predicted proteins | sample BogFormECP12_OM1_FD_188238 | JGI IMG/M metagenome (GOLD analysis project Ga0209039, IMG submission 188238) | Bog forest soil microbial communities from Calvert Island, British Columbia, Canada - ECP12_OM1 (SPAdes) (version 2) | ecosystem: Environmental > Aquatic > Freshwater > Wetlands > Bog ... | reverse complement strand
TGGTGCGGGGGGGGGGACTTGAACCCCCACGGGATTGCTCCCGCTAGCACCTCAAGCTAGTGCGTCTGCCAATTCCGCCACCTCCGCAAGTGTATGGCACCTTTGAGTTTACCACGGTTTCGGCGGAGGCGTGGTAGCGGTTCTCGATTAGCTGGCCAACGGCGCGCCACGCACGCAGCTCCATCGCGTATCCGGTTGATTCTGCACGCATTCGTTTCCGACGGTCCGTAGGGATTCTTCGTCCGTTGCCGATTTGCGCGCAAACGGCGAGCAAAAAGCTAGTGCGCCTGCAAGGCAAACGCCCCGACGGGGAGGCATCTTATGAGGCGGCTGGTATCCTCGCCCACTTGGCCCCACCGGGGCGTACGCAACCGTGCGCACGGATGTGGGCCCGTTTGTCCTTTCTGGTTCTATGAGACATCTGCCCGCGCTACAGGATTTGCCGGATGACACCCTTGGCGATTTCCCACAGCATCTGGGCATCTCCCTCCCAGCCCAAGATGCGCTGCTGCTCATCCGACTTAAAGTCCTTGATCGCCTCCACAACAGTACGGACTGCTTCGAGATCATCTTTCGGGGCATTCATAGGATTCTCTCTAAAATTGATCATAAACGAAAAGAACTGCTTCTGTTCTGGTGTTTGGCTCGGGGCTTAAACGCAGCGCCGGCGTGGGGCTAAGTGCAGCCGCCGTGGGCGCCGTTGCTATGCGAGGCCCTGTAGATGGTAGGATGAGGCAGGAGTGGTTATGGCGGAAATCGCGATCCACAACGTACGGGACTTGGGAGAGGATGCCAGGCGGGCATTGGAGGCTCTTTTAGGCCGCCAGTTGGCGGAAGAAGAGCAGGTGGGCGTGACTGCCTTGGCGGCGCGCCCCGCACCCACAGGAGACGCGCGCAGGATGGCTGCCGAAAGGCTTTCCGAGACTCTCAAGGAGATGGCCAATAGGGCCGACCAGGTCCCAGACGACGAGCTGGGATCGCTGATCGATGAGGCCCAGCGCGACGTCCGTCGGCGACGCGGCTGATGCGCATTGTCCTGGACACGAACATCCTGGTCAGGGCCGCCGCAGACGAGCAGGGCTTGGCGGGCCGCTTGCTGGTGGAGATCATTTCCGGACCCCACAATCTGGTCATCTCGCCATATATCCTAAGCGAAATCGCCCGTGTGCTGGCCTATCCGCGGTTGCAGGCGCGTTGGCAACTCAACGAGAAGACCATCATGGAGTTCGTCAGCCGCGTGGGTGACATTGCCGAAATTGTGCTCACGACGACGCCCGACCGGGTAGTGATTGCCGACCCGGACGACGATCCAATTGTGCAAACGGCAGTGCTGGGTGGTGCAGATTTTCTCTGTACTCGCGACGCCCACTTGCTCCAAGCGGCGGCTGTCGAGTATTGCGCCGGCCGCGGGATCAAGATCACGAACGACATTGATCTCTACCACGTTCTCACTGGCCGACCAATCGGTGGACGCGCTCAGCAATAATCACCATGTCGGCACGTTCGCTGGCGGCTTTGAAGCGCGGCGATGGGAGTGCGAAACCGTCTGCCGCGGCGCAGCCTCCTGGAAACGCGTTCAACATCGGCTGGTTTATCGAGGTGGCAACGCGGCGCTTCGCGGTAGCGGTCCGGTAGCGGTTCCTACGGGAAATTCGGTTGCCGTGGGTTGCCGCCCATGGGGAAGTTCGCACCCTGCAAACGCACGCCCGTGGCTTTCCGGCGCGGAAGGCGCCTCAAGCTAGTGCGTCTGCCAATTCCGCCACCTCCGCGTCTCCGGAATCTACTTCTTGGCCGGCGCTGGCTGCGCCGGTGGATTCTGCTGATTCGCCGGAGCAGGCGGTATCGTAATCGGTATCGTCTTTCCGCCCGGCGGCGTCACGGGAACCTGCACCGGTGCGCCCTTCCCCGGAACCGGCGCGCCCTTCACGGGAGCGCTGCCTGCCGGCGAGGCCTCCAGCACCGTCGTGCCTAAGCCCGCATTCCGCGTGGCCAGGATCGAAAGCGACAGCGAGGTAATCATGAAGAGCACCGCCGAGATCGTAGTCGCCCTGGAGAGCAGGGTGGCCGAGCCGCGCGGGCCAAAAGTCGTCTGCGACCCCATGCCGCCAAACGCGCCGGCCAGATCCGCCGCCTTCCCGCTTTGCAGCAACACCACAATAATCAGGAAAATGCAGACTACTATATGAATCAGCAAAATCAAAATATACATTGTTGTCCTTTCAGTATAGGCAACCGGCGGACCGCCGGTCAAACCGGGGCGCCGCGGCGCAACAGGCCGGAAGGACTTCCCGGCGGCCGCAACTGCCTCGCGTAGGTCAAAAACAGGTCCATCCCCTGGTATTCGCGCGGGCCCAACTCGTTCACAATTCTACGGGTCAGATACTCTTCGACGAATTCGGGCGGGAAACCGCGGCGCCCGGCCTCGGACGCCACAATCTCATCGATTCGCGCGCGGCCGTAGCGGCAGGACTCCCGCAACGCCTCGCCGACCTCCGGCGTAACCACGCCCGGGCGGCCCGCCCATACGGCGAACACCATGGGCAGCCCGGTCATCTCGACCCACTCGCCTCCCAGATCGTAAACGTAATAGGGCAGGCGGGCCGGGTCGATGCGCAAGGCGGGGTCTCCGATGATCAGGGCCGCATCGGCAATGCGCAACATGGCTTCCAGATCCGGAGGATGCGAAATCGATACCGGCGCCGCTCCATAGCGGCGTTCCAGAACGATGCGCGCCAGCTCGACCGAGGTTCGCGAGCTGGAATCGGCCGCGACGGTCCGGATTTCCGGCGCCGGGCGCGAGGATATTAACAGAATGCTCCGCACCGGTCCGCGGCAGGCGATGCCAGGGCCGGGAATCACCTCGAGATCCTGCCGGGTCAACTCGAACGAGGGGATCAGGCCGATATCGGCGGCGCCGGCGGCCATGTCGTCGGCACAGCCCGACGGGATGCGGAAATCCAGGTCGAAAAGGCCCTGTTGCGGGCCGTGCAGCATCCCCCAAACCAGCGGTGTTGTGTTCAGATAGCCGACCGCGGAGACCCGCGGCCTGGCAGAAGCGATTGGGATCAACCCCCCAAGTGTAGCAGAGGTTCGTGTCTGGTATTCTGAAGAGAGAGCGCTTTCTGCGTCGCGCCATCATTGAGGTCTCGATGATAATGAAGCATAGTTCCGTCCTATTTCTGGCGTTACTCAGCGCCACCGCCGGTTTTCCGCAGGTCACCCTGAACACCATTCCAGCCCGTGCCCTCGGCCAGCCCATACTGATTCCCGAGTCGGGCACCCCGAACCTGGTCGAAGGCCGCGAATTGTATAGCCCACAGGGTATCGCGGTGGACCCCCCAACCGGGACGCCGCTTTATGTCTACGTCGCCGACACCGGCAACAACCGCGTGCTGGCATGGAAGAACGCCGCCAGCTTCAGCAACGGGGCCGTGGCCGACCTGGTGATTGGGCAACCCGACCGCTACAGCACCGTCGCGTATGGACCAGGCACCACGTTTTCGACCGGTCTCAGTAGCCCCACCGGGCTGGCGGTGCGCAACGGCGATCTTTATGTTGTGGACAGCGGCAACAACCGGGTGCTGCGTTACCCGAAGCCATTTTCCCAGACCGGCCAGGTGTTCCCAGACCTGTATATCGGGCAGCCAAATCTGAACTCCAATGCGCTCAATCAACCCAACGGGCAGGCCACCGCGCCCAGCGCGCAGGGGATCTACACCCAGGGTCTGGTGGCCAACATAACATTTGACCTCTCGGGGAATTTGTGGCTGACGGACCCCGGCAACCGGCGCGTACTGCGATTCCCCGCCGCCTCCATTGCCAAGGGAGGGGGCGGTCAGGCGGCCGATTTAGTGCTCGGGCAGAACGATTTCATCACGGAGACGACACCTCTCTTGGATCCCACCAATGTCAACAGCCAAACATGGAAGAACCAGTTCGCCGTTCCGGATGGTATTGCCTTCGATACAGCCAGCCCCAACCATCTGTTTGTGTCCGACAGCGATCCGAGCGGAGGGGCCTTGGCAGGGCGCGTCCTGGTTTTCACGGGGCCGTTCGGCTCGAGCATGAATGCCGACCGGATCATGGGAGTGCTGCAGCAACCGGCCAGCGGGACCCTGACGCAGACACAGTACGATCGCACCCTGATGAGGAATCCGCAGGGCATTTTCGTGCTCCCCACCAACCAGGTCGGGGTGGTCGATACCAATAGTAATCGTATTTTGATCTTCGACCCCGTCTCCAAATGGGCGCCCGAGAGCACGTTGTATTCGCCGCAAGCCACGGCCATCGTCGGACAGGCAAATGGCTGCCTGCAATATCCGTCGGGAGCGTGCCGTGCCTTCAACAACGGAAACCCGTCACCCTCCGCGAGCACGCTGTCTGTCCCGTCGGCCGTCGCACTCGCGGGCACCGACCTGCTGATCGCCGACGCCGGCAACAACCGCGTTCTCGGCATGCCGCAGCAAGCGGGCGCCTACGTGTCCGCCAACCGGGTGTTGGGGCAGGATCGTTTCGACACCTTCTCGGTCAACCTGATTGAAGGGCGCGAGTTTTCCTTCGTCTCGCAGGTCATCGCTCAGAGCGGCTCGAAGTACGTCGGAATCAGTTGCCGGGATGCGGCGTTGGCCGTGGATAGCACCGGCGACACGCCACGCCTCTACGTGGCCGACCCATGCAACCACCGTGTGTTGGGCTTCAAGGATGCGCGCAAGGTGACGCCGGGCGCCACGGCGGATCTTGTCATCGGCCAGCCGGACATGCAGACGGCGCTGTGCAACTATCCGAGTGGCGATATCAACAGTCCGGCGAAATCCAGCCTGTGCGACCCGATCGGTCTGCTGGTGGATTCGAGCGGCAACCTCTACGTGGCGGATTCCGGCAATGGGCGGGTGCTGCGGTTTCCCGCGCCGTTCGTGCACCTGGGGGTGCTGCCGGCGGCGGACCGCGTGGTGGGACAGGCCAACTTCACTTCCAAGATTACCGACCCCACTACCACTACCATGGCCGCGCCGTACGGTCTGGCATTTTCCGGCGCCAACGGGGTGATGGTTTCGGACGTGCAGCACAATCGCGTGCTTTATTTCCCGATGGCCAGCGGCGACCTCACTTCACCGCAAGGGGAGGCGGCCACCAAGGTATTCGGACAGCCGGATTTCAACAGAAGCATCGCAGCGGGGAGCGACGATACCTCCATGAACGCGCCGCACCACATCGCGGCAGACACCAGCGGCCGGCTTTACGTGGCGGACACCGGCAACAACCGGATACTGATCTTCGCGGATCCCCACGACCCGAATACCGCCAGCACCCATGCTCACGCGATTCAACCCATTCTCCCCGCTAGAGCGCCGCAAGGAGTCTACGTCGGTCCGCTCTATGGTGAGGTTTGGGTCACCGATACGGGCAACGGCAGATGCCTGCGGTTTCCCTATCCCGAAGAGTATTACCTGACCGGCACATACAGCAGCAACATCATCCCCGCATGGGGCGCGACACTGGCGGTGACGGAGGACCAGTACGGCGATCTCATAGTCGCCGACTCCGTCAACCGCGTGGAGTTCTACTACCCCGGACTGGCGGGGGTGAACGCTGCCAGTTCCTTCCCCACGCAACCGCTGGCGCCGGGAGCGTTCGCCAGCGTCTACTCGGCCGGCACATTCGGCGCGGATCTCCCCGCGCTCGGCGTCGACGTCTCTTCACTGCCCAACCCGCTCCCCTTCCCAACGCTTCTGGCCGACGTCCAGGTGCTGTTCAATGGGCAGCCGGCGCCGGTCAAGTACGTCAGCCCGGGCCAGATCAACTTTTTGATTCCCATGAGCGCGCCCACCAGCGGCACGGCAGAAGTGCAGGTGGTGCGGCAATCCACCGGCCAGATTGTGGGCGACGGGCTGGTGGCCATGAACACGGTTTCTCCGGCCATCTTCGCCGGAAGCTTGGCCAACTGCTCGCTGGCCGGCGGGAGGTGCCGTCAGGCCGCGGTGACCAACGACGCGGACGGGACACCCAATGGTCCCAATAACGCGGCGGCGGCTGGTTCGTACATTTCGATCTACGCTACCGGGCAGGGATTTGTGCAGGGCGCTCCGCCGGACGGAGACGTTCCGCGAGCGGGGGTGGTGCCGACTTCGGTAATGCCCCACGTCTGGATCAACGCCTGCGATGTGGCCGATTCAAACTGTACCCATGAAACCGGCGTCGACACCGTCTCGTTTTCCGGACTCTCGCCGCAGTTTCCGGGTATCTGGCAAATCAACGTGCGTATTCCCAAGAACACTGGGCCCGGGGCGCAGGTTCCCATCCTGGTCTTGATGAACAGCTATGCCAGCCAAAGTGTGGCGACCGGTTACGTCACCACCATCGCGGTAAAGAACCAATAGAGGCGTTTCTTGTGGGGCGGGCCCCCCGGCCCGCGGTCGACCCCCTGGTCGACCTGCCGCTCAAACGCAAGAAGAGCCGGACCAGGGGTCCGGCGCGGACGAGGCGTCCGCCCCACTTTGGCTGCACTGTGAGGCGGACCTGCCGCTCCTCAGCGCTCCGGAGGCGGCTCCCGCGGAGGCCACGGGGCCGGGGCGCGCGCGCGCTTCATGGCGTACATGTTGCGGTCGGCCTCGTCCAGCGTTTCCCTCAGGGCGCGGCCGCGCGCATCGGCGGTTCCCCAACTGAACGAAATCGGCAGCACTCCGTACCCGCGCACGCGGAACTCCCGCAGACGGGCTTCGATGCCGCTCATGCGCGTGCGCGCCACCTCGGCGCGCTGGTTGTGGAAGAGCATCACGAACTCGTCGCCGCCCCAGCGGAAGGCCTCGTCTTCATGGCGGATGGAAGAGTGCAGCAGGTTGCCGATGTTGCGCAGGATCTCGTCGCCCGCCAGATGGCCGTAGCGGTCGTTGACGTCCTTGAAGTTGTCCATGTCGCAGACCGCCACCACGCCTTCGAAGTCCGAGCGGTCCTCGATGCGTCGCGCCAGCGCGGCCTGGTTCAACAGGCCCGTCAGCCGGTCCAGATCGGCGCCCCGCTCGCTCTCGCGCCGCAGGTGGTCCAGTTCGGCGCGCAGTTCGCGAACGCGGTCGAGCTGGCTTTCGCTCCACATGGCCATGGCGGCGAAGGCCAGCACGCAATGCAGGGCGAAATCGTAGTACGTCTCATGGTGCAGGTAGTTGGCCCATGCCGGCGCGCCGCCAGCGTGGTAAATATACCAGACCAGCACGGCATGTTCGAGAAACACCGTGGCGAGTACCGCCAGCGAGAAACGGAAGACACGCGCGCCCACGCCGGTGTTGCGGCGCAGGGTAAAAAAGTTATAGAAGTACACGAAGCTCAATACCACCGCGTGCGAGGCATAATAGGCCTCCACCCGCGAGTACAAGCCGAAGGCCCAGACCAGCGCCACGAAGATCGGCAAGATCGAGATCAGCCGGAGCACCGTGCGCCAATCCTTGAAGCCCGAGGCAAAGCCGGCGCGGGCCGCGGCGACCAGCACGATGGCAAAGCCGAACTCGAAGGTGGCATACGGCGCGAGCCACCCGGAATGCGCCGTGCGGAGCAACTCGAATCCGAAAAAGGCGGCCAGAAGCCGCAGCCCCCAGGCGATGCCCCACAGCCCGAAATAGACCACCCGCGACTGCCGGTACAGGAATAGAAACACCAGCCCAAACAGCAGCCCGCCGATCTCCTGAATGTAGAGGGCGGTGATATCCGGGAGGGGGATCGAAGCATCCATCCGTTCAGTCCCCGCCGATGGCATGGCGCCGGATGGCGCGCGCCTTGCCGGTGGTTTCGTCGACATCGACGATCACGGCGTGCATCTCCGCGTGCTGGCGCGCGGCTTCCATGCGCACCGGCAAGCCCGTTAGAAAGCGCTGGACGATGATATCGGTTTGCACCCCGATCACGGAATGGTACGGCCCCGTCATGCCGCAATCCGTCTGGTACGCGGCGCCTCCCGGAAGAATGCGGGTGTCCGCCGTGGGCACATGGGTGTGGGTTCCGATCACCGCCGACACGCGTCCGTCCAGGTACCAGCCCATGGCCATCTTCTCGCTGGTCGCCTCCGCGTGAAAATCCACGAACCGCACTTTGATGGCGGGGTCGAGCGCGCCCAGAATCTGGTCGGCTTTGCGGAACGGGCAATCCGTGGGCGGCATGTACGTGCGGCCCTGGAGGTTCACCACGGCGCAATCCACCCCGTTGCGCGCGCGCCACACGATGGCCCCCTGACCCGGAGCTTCGGGATAGTTGGCGGGGCGCAGCAGCCTCGGCTGGCGCCGAAGGTAGTCGTACACCTCACGCTTGTCCCAGACGTGGTTGCCGGACGTGAGCACGTCCAGACCGAGAGCGAATAATTCCTCCGCGATGGCCGGCGTGAGGCCGAATCCCCCAGCCGCATTCTCGGCGTTGGCGATGGTGAGGTCGATGCGGTTCGATTCGACGATGTCCTGGAGATGATCGGCGACGATCCTGCGCCCGGGAGAAGCGAAGATATCCCCGACGAAGAGAATATTCATTCCTGGATTTCAAGGTAACACGTAACCCCCGGCCCCCGGCTCTCAGTACGCCCAGCGCCAAATGCTGGCGCCCACCGTATAGCCCGCCCCCACGGCGGTGAACAGCACGATGTCGCCCTTGTGCAGCCGGCCCTCCCCGATGGCGTCGCGCGTGGCCAGCGGGATGGTGGCGGCAACCGTGTTCCCGTAGCGGTCGATGTCGATGAGGACCTTTTCCGGCGCGATGCCCAACCGGTCGCTAGCGGCGGTGATGATCCGTTTGTTGGCCTGGTGCGGAATCACCACGGCCACGTCGTCACCCGTGAGACCGTTACGCTTGAGCAGATCGCGGCAGGATTCGTACATCTTGCGCACGGCGTACTTGAACACCTGGCTGCCGTCCTGGTAAACGTAGTGCAGGCGCTTGTCGACCGTCTCGTGGGAAGCCGGCAGGCGGCTGCCGCCGGCACGCATTTTGAGGAAATCGCCGCCTGAGCCGTCCACCTCGCCGATGAAATCGATGAACCCCAGGTCCTCCTCGCCGTCGCCGGCGGGCTCGATCAGCATGGCCCCGGCGGCATCGCCGAACAAGATGCACGTGGCGCGGTCCGTATAGTCGACGATGCGGCTCATGGTATCCGCGCCGATGACCAGAACCTTGCCGTGGGTGCCGGCGGCCACCAGGTGCGCACCCACGTTCAGCCCGTATACGAATCCGGAGCAGGCCGCGACGAGATCGAATCCCCAGGCGCCGCGCGCGCCAATCGCGTTCTGCACCAGGCACGCGGTGGAAGGGAAGAAGTAGTCCGGCGTGACCGTGCAGACGATGATGGCATTAAGCTCGGACGCCGCCACGCCGCGTTGTGCGAGCGCGCACTTGGCCGCTTCAATCGCCATGTCGGAAGTGGCCATCTCGGGCCCCACGATGTGGCGCTCCCGGATTCCCGTCCGATCCACGATCCACTGGTCGTTCGTCTCGACCATCTTTTCAAGGTCCTGGTTGGTGAGCACGCGGGGAGGAGTGTAACACCCCAGCGCGCTAATCTTGGCCTTTGTCAAGGTAATCCTTTCCTTCAAAAATTCAGAGTAACCCATCCACATGTGGAAAGTGCAACCAAAGGGGCTGGCACACGCGTAGGGACCGGGCATGCCCAGCCCGTAGTGGAAAGGCAAACCAACCGGGCCGGCGCGCGGTACCCTGGATAGGAGATGGACAACGCCGGGGGGATGCGCGACACGGAAGGCCTCCGGAGTTCTCTCTTCTTCGAAACGCCGGAAGAGATCTATGCGCGGGTGTTCCGGGAGTTGAGGCCGCGTGCGCCGCTGCCTGATTTGCGCGTGGAGTTCCGCCGCTTCGCCAATGCGGACAGTTTCATCCGGCTGGAAAACGGGCGCCTCGAAGTGCGTATTTCGGATCTGCTAGCGGGCGCGCCGGCGCCCGTCATGGAGTCCCTGGCCCACATCCTGCTGGGTAAGCTCTACCGCAAACCCGTGCCCCCGTTGTATGCCTACCGCTATCGTCTCTATTTGAACCGGCGCGACGTCCGGCGCCAGGCGCATCTGGTGCGGCAGATCCGCGGCCGCAAGTTCATTTCGGGGCCGCAAGGCGCGCACCGCAACCTGGAAGAGATCTTCGAGCGTTTGAACGGGCAATTCTTCGATGGCTTGCTGGGCAGGCCCCAGTTGGGATGGAGCCGCGGGGCATCGCGCAACATGCTGGGGCACTTCGACCCGTCGCACAACGCCATCATTATCAGCCGCATCTTCGACCAGCCGCGGGCTTCCGCGCTGGCTCTGGAGTACGTCATGTTTCACGAGATGCTGCACCTGCGTTATCCCGTGGACCACCTCGCGTCGCGGCGCCGGGTTCATACGCGGGAATTTCGGGAAGCGGAGAGGAAATTCCCACAATTAAAGGAAGCGAAGGAAATACTCAAACGGCTCTGAGCGGGAAAATCACGCCGCCGATGCGCAATATTCGCCGGAAATTCCAGCGGTTTCAGGCGCCCGCGGCCGCGCTGGCCGGGACCAGGCGCCGCAGTTCCAGGCGCATCTTGTCGAAGATCCCGACCAAGTCCGTGACATCCACCCCGCACAGTCCCCAACGGTAGAGGAACAGCCGGAAACCAACCAGGACCATGCCGAACTCGAATTTCACCTGTTGATGGACCAGTACGCTGGCCAAGTCCGGCCGGTCATAGCGCGAGTGCAACATCAGGAGCTTGAGGGCCGCGCACACGCGTTGAAAATCGGTGTGCAAACTGCGCAGGTATCCACGGAAAACCTGGCACCGCTCGATGCGAAGCTTGGCCGCCATGCCCGGCGTGAATCCGGGTTGGGAGCGCAGAAACTCCACGTCGCCGCCGTCGAGCAGGTGCATCATCGGCCGATAGCGTTCAATCGACAGTTCATCGATCCATTCGGCGGTCAGAGGGAGGCGGGCGTCTGTGGACGCAAGTTTGCGGGCCAGCACAACCACCGCCGCCAGCGCCAGAGCTATCGGAATTGACAGGACTATCAATAAACCCATCGTGTATACTTTTGCCGCTAGAAACAGCATACGGACGTTTTCATTAAAATGCAACAAGATTAAGGTAATAATGGTACTAGTTTAACGGAGGATAACGGGCTTTATTTGTGGGAGGCTCTCAACAGAGTGTCGTTCAGCGAATCCAACTGAAACAGAATCCGCTCTTCGTCCCCACGGCCAAACTGCATGGTGCGCAGCCGCACCTCCTCGCCTTTGGCGTTCAAAAGGACCAGCCACCCTACCATGCAGGCGGAGCAAATTCCCATAAGAAAGAGGTTTACCTCACCGTTGACATGCAGGCCGAAGACGCTGTAAAGAAGAATCCCGAGCGTATTGCTGAGGAAAAATAGCGAGAACACCACCGAGTGTATTACCACATTTCGGCTCAACGGCACGGGGTATCGGGTCAAGAATAATAGAATCAACAGAATAAAGAGGGCCAGGCTGAAATCTACTCCACGCTCCGTTGCCAGGATATAGCCCATGATCCTCGACCGTTGTGGTGTGGCGGGCGTTATGTGCGGAAGCAGGCTCAACACGGAAACACTCACAGCCACGGCAAGGCCCGCGTACATCGCCCACCGGCCCAGCGTGTACAAACCCTTGTGCCTCTCCAGAATCAATCCGCAAAGTTCAAATACTACAAGGATATAGAGGAGCCAGAACAGTGGTGTGGTGACCGTCCAGAACTTCTGATACGAACCGGAATGCACGTCGAGCACAAGAAGGCAGATACCGTAGGGTACCAAAGAAACCAGATATACCAAGAAGAACCGATATCGGCGATATAATCCGGAGCTGATGAGTTTCAGGCCCGTCAAGCCGGCGCCTAACAGCGAAACCCACTCCAGAAACAAAACCAGCGCGTGACTCGGCATCGGAATTGGCTCTCAGGCCCGATTCTAACACCGGCCGCCGCGCTGGTTTCGCGCTTTCCCTGGGTCTAACGCACCCACGGGCATGGATCGCACGACGGAATCGGACCCTGAATCTTACCGGTTTGAGCCGTTGCGACAAATGCAAATACAGCCAACGCGAGGAGAATGAGTTTCCTCATGTAGTATCCTTTCTACTGACTTAAGACAGTACGCTGAGTACTATACTAGCTGGGACCGTACCCTCATAAGGGGGTTCACTGAAAGATTTTCCGAAACCGGAACACCATTGAGAATTCAAGAACCTACGGGACCTGAGCACGGCGAGGCGGCAGCTTGCATTCCTACATAGATCGGATTTCCCGGTACTCTTAGAACATGGCTTGGCGGCTCTATCTCAGGGGTTTGGCGACTTCGCGGGCGCCGATGAAACTCGGCTATGGCGGCGTCTTCTCGATTCCAGAAGCATAGCCACGCCGACTACCTGGCCCACGATGTCGATCTCCTTGGGATACTCAAACACCAGCGGCGTACTGTGGGAGGCGGGATGCGGCTGGACCAGCAGGCGGTTGTCCGACAAAACGCACCAGCCGCACACATAGCCGCCGCGGTGCTCTAGGAAATAGATCGGGCGGTCAAACTCATTGGTCCAACCGGAACTGGCGATTTTACGCCGGCTTTCATCGATCGCCACCAGCGATCCCGGCTGCAAAACCGGGTACATCGACCAATCTTCCAACCCGATCAGGCCATATCGGTATTCCAGCAAGTCCAGACCGCTCAGAAAACTAAGCGGCATTCTGCCCCAATTTCGGACTAAATAGCTCAGAAAAGTTGTCTTATCCGGGTCGATTTCGAGATCCGGAGGCTGGGGAACAGCCGCCATGCCGCTGGGCTTCATCTGGATGGCGTGGGTCTCATCCAGTCCGACGCGCAGGGCCTCGGACGCCAACTGGTCCACTGGGACCCCATACCAGCGGAGCACTTCGGTCAAATCCCGCCGGTAAATGGCGCACAGCGTGTAGAGCCGATAAATGGTAGGAACGGTGCCCTGGTTCTCGATGTCCGCCAGGCGGCTCAAGGCAATCGCAAACTCGTCGCTCCCGCGCCGTTCGGCGATCTGCTGGCTGGCTTTTTCCACATCGCGGTAGGTGAGCTTCAGCCGCTCGCGAATCCGCTTGAGTTTTTCTCCGGGACGCTCCATGATATGATCCTCGCTGTACGGTTGCGTTCACGACGCATCCGAACGGCATTATAGCCCTCAGGGGTGCTTGGAGCAAGCGGAAACGCGGGTTTCTGTTCCGATAGCGGAACAGAGGGGACCTGGCGGCGGAGAAATCGGCGTGAGGATCATCGTGGGCATCACGGGCGCTAGCGGCGCGATCTACGGATTGCGCCTGCTGGAACGGCTCCGCCAGCGGCAAGGCGCCGAGATCCACCTGGTGGTGACAAGGTCCGGCGAGAAGACACTTTTCCTGGAGACCGGCCGGCTGGCCGCGGACGTCAGGAAACTGGCGGATTTCTGGTATCCGCTGGAAGACATTGCCTGCCGGCTGGCCAGCGGATCGTACCCCACCGATGGCATGGTGATCGCGCCCTGCTCGATCCACACCATGTCCGCCATCGCCAACGGAATCAGCTCGAACCTGCTGGTACGCGCCGCGGACGTCACTTTAAAAGAAAAGCGCAGGCTGATTCTGCTGGTTCGAGAAAGCCCTTTGCACCTGGGACATTTGCGAAATATGACCTCTTTATCCGAAATGGGCGCGATAATCGCTCCCCCAATTCCCGGCTTTTATAACCATCCCCAAACCGTGATGGACATCGTCGATCACAGCATCGATCGCGTTCTGGACTTGATCGGCATCCCCGACGCCCAGGTGCGCAGATGGGAAGGAGCGGAAAAGTGAGCGTGAAAACCAGGCGGGCCCGGTCGGCGCCCCCGGTGGCGATTGCCTTTCAGGGAGCGCGCGGCGCCTTCAGCGAAGAGGCCGCCCGCAACCTGCTGGGACCGGGTGTTACCGTTCTGCCATGCGAACGTTTCGAAGACATTTTCCGCGCCGTGAAGGAGGGCCGCGCCGCCGGAGCGGTGGTGCCCATCGAGAATACGCTGGCCGGGTCGGTGCACGAGAATTACGACCACCTGGTGAACTTCGAGCTACCCATAGTGGCCGAGACCAATGTGCGCATCGTGCACAACCTGATCGCTCTAAAAGGCGTGCCATTTTCCGGAATTAAGAGAGTGTTTTCCCACCCCGTGGCATTGAATCAGTGCCTGGATTTCTTTGCGCGGTACCGGCGGATCGAAAGAATTCCCTTCTACGACACCGCCGGCAGCGTCAAAATGATAGCGGAGGAGAAGCTCACGGACGCTGCGGCGATCGCTTCCTCGGTGGCCGCGGAGATCTATGGCGCCCGCATTCTCCGCCGGTCGATTGAAGACGACCGCCGGAATTTCACCCGGTTCTTCCTTCTCCGAACGCCCGAATACGCGCGCCGGCATCCCATCAAGGTCGACCGGCGCGCCCCCTGGAAAACCTCGCTGGTCTTCAGCACGCGCAACGTTCCCGGGTCGCTGTTTCGCGCCCTCAGCGCTTTCGCTCTTCGCGACCTGAATCTAATCAAGATCGAATCGCGCCCGCTGCGAGGAAAGCCGTGGGAATATCTTTTCTATCTCGATTTCCTGGGCCGCGCGGATACGCCTAACGCGCAGAATGCGCTCAACCACCTGCGGGAACTGGCGGACTTTATGCGCATCCTGGGCTGCTATCCCAAGGGGGCGTAGGCCGGACGGAAAACCGGGAAACGTTCCGTCAGTCACCGGGTTTTTAGAGCAGTTGGGGGAGCACCTCGCCGGCGGGGGACTGCAACGCACAATCCACCGTCGCCGAAAAGGGCGTGGGCTCGAGGTTGATTTCAATCACCTTCGCCCCCGATTGGCGGGCGTACGGCACCAGGCCGGCGGCCGGGTATACCACGGCTGACGTCCCCACCACCAGGAAGACCTCGGCGGACCGGGCGGCGTGTTCGGCTTCGCTCATCATGCCGTCCGGCAGAGGCTCGCCGAACCATACCACGCCGGGCCGCGCCAGACCGCCGCAATGGCAATGCGGCGGAATCCGGGGCAGCGGCGCGCGGCGATCCGGCCAATTGGCGCCGCAAACCGTGCAGCGCATCCTCCAGATGTCGCCGTGCAGTTTGAGAATTCGCCGGCTTCCCGCGCGATCGTGCAAACCATCCACATTCTGTGTGATGAGGGTAAATTGCGGTTTGCGGGTCTCCAGTTGCGCCAGGGCCAGGTGCGCCGGGTTAGGCCCCACCTTGGCGATCAGCTCGCGCCGCCAGTTGTACCACTCCCAGACCAACTGGGGGGCGCGTGCGAAAGCTTCGGGCGTGGCCAGATCTTCGGGCCTGTAATCCTTCCAGAGGCCTCCCGCTCCGCGGAAGGTCGGGATGCCGCTCTCAGCGGAAATGCCCGCGCCGGTGAGCACGGCCACCGAGGCCGCCTCGGCCAGCCATTCGCGAGCCTGCGCGATCACTTCGCGGTGGATACCGTGTCTCCCACTTTGGCCGGAGCGGCTCCCGTAAACTTGCCGACGGCCGACGTCTCGTCCACCTCGGTGACGAGAATCGAGCCCACCGCATCTTCCACGCTGCGGATCACCTTGCCGGTAGATGGGTCTTTCACCTCGCGCACCTTGCGCCGAATGTCCAACCGGTCGCCGACTTTCACACCGTTCTTCGAGCCCACATTGATGATTACGGTGCCGTCGGGCGAAGCATCGGCGACCAGTCCGCTGATCTGCACCACGGTGGTGGGGAGCGCCGCGGCCTTGGCATCCAACTGCTGGGCCAGGTCGGCGACGGCCTTGTTCACGGCTTCGCCCAGGATGGTGGCGCCAAAATTGCTGGATCTCATGTCGATTCCGCCCCCACCCGCCCCACCGCCGCCGCCGCCGGCTCCGAGGAGGCCCGTGCCGGAGCGGGACGACTCGCCTTTGCCGGAGGCGCTGGCGAGGATTTCGGCGGTGCTGGTATCGATCATCCGCGCCGTGACCACCACCACCGCGGTGGATTGGCTCTTGCGCACGCCACCAATGCCGAAGCGCCCTGTAACGCCGCCCAGCGCCCCGCCACCGACGTTGGTGCTCTTATCGTCGCGGCCGAACTGAGTGATGCTGCCGATGATGATGGAGTCCACGCCGAGGATGCGCGCGATCTTGGCCGCGGTGTTGGGGTCGGCGCGGTCGCTGTTCGAGAAATTCTGCTCGGCGAGAATCTTGTCGAGAGCAGCCCGCTCGATGACACGGTAGGTGCCATCCGAGACGAGCTTGTCGACCAGAAGGTCGGTAATTCCCTTACCGACATCCTGGTCGGTACCCCAAATCGACGCCACCGCGCTCCGCACCGTGGCATAGTCGAAGTTCATCACGGCCACGCGCTTCTTCTGCTGGGCCTGCGCGGTCGTGAGAAATGTCAGAACTACCAGGAACATCGCCAATTTACGGAACATGCATACCTCCACCAATCAAACATATTGAAATTGCCGCACAGAGTCAACTGGTTGCCGCAAATGCCGCTCGGACGCGTTCCAAAGTCTCGAGCGGGTCGGGCCGGTCCACGCGAATGACGGCGGCCCGCTCGCCGGTGGGGCGCCAGCGGTGAAACATGCGCGGGACGGGAAAGCCGGCGAAAATGCTCACCAGCGGCACTCCGCAGGCGGCGGCGACATGCTGCCCGGCGGAGTCGTAGCCCACATACAGGCGGCTGGCGGCAATAATGGCGGCGAATCCCGCGAAGGAACCTTCCCAGAACGTAGCCTTGACTCCCGAGCGTTGGACGGCGCGCTCCGCGCGGGCGGCTTCCTCTCCGCCGGCGCCTTTGTCGATGACCAGCGCCCCGCCGCCGGCCGCCAGCAACGCCAACAGCCGCTCCTCGAACGGGTCCGGAATCCGCTTGGCGGGGTTCTCGCCGACCCCCAGACTGATGGATGTGTCGAAATCACCGGCGACAAGATCGCCGGCGCCACTAACGTACGGCTTTGCGCCGGATACGCCGAAGGTTTCCTGGGCCCAGGCGGCGGCGAGGTCGGGAAGCGCGCGCTCCGTCTCGCCGCCGTACCCGCGGCTTTCGAAAAGGTGGTAGCCGTCTTCCGCGCAAACCGGCAGCAAGCCCAGTTGCGTGATGCGGGAATCGGGATCGATCACCACCGCGTCCGGCGCGGCCAGCAGCGCCTTCAACGGGCCCCAGACGGCCAGCCGCTCGCGCAGGCTGCCCCGCCGATAAGCCATGTCCGCGTGGCGCAGGCGCGGGTCTCCGGCGAACAGCTCGTAATTCTTCCGCGGACCCACAAACACGATCTCCGCATGGGGGAAGCGCTGCTTGGCCGCCGCCAGCAGCACGCTGGTCACGGCCACGTCCGCGCCCAGGGTGACGCGCGAAAGCACAAATACGCGATGCGGCTCGCCGGAAATGGGGCGCGGCCGGCGTACACGCTGGTACCGGGCCATGAGCCAGGCCGGGTCCACGTTTTCGGACACCTGGGCCACCGCGTACGAGAACAGCCGCGCGTAAACGTCGCACAGCCTCGGCTCGAAGCGGTCCGCCAGGCCCTCCACCAAGATTCCGAACAGCGCTTGCCCGCCCGGATCGTCCACCAGCTCCGGCGGCAATTCCGCGGGGGGCCGGCCCGCCAGACACCGGTCCAGCAAGTCCCGCGCTCGCTCGTTACACGAAGTACTTGTCAATCAGGATACCCAGCTTCTGGCGCGTGGCCGCGGGAACCAGTTGGCGGTCCGTGAGGATGGCGTGGGAAAGCGCCGAGCCGCACTGGCAGCCGCGGGCCGCGGGCATGCGGGCCACCGCTTGGGCCACCACCTTGCACGCGTTTTCGGCGTTCTTCATGAGGTTGGCGATGATGTCGTTCACCGTCACGGCGTCGTGGCCGGGATGCCAGCAGTCGTAGTCCGTCACCATGGCCACCGTGGCGTAGCAGATTTCGGCTTCACGCGCCAGCTTGGCTTCCTGGAGGTTGGTCATGCCGATCACGTCCATGCCCCAGCTCCGGTACACGTTGGATTCGGCCTTGGTGGAAAAGGCCGGGCCCTCCATGCAAAGGTACGTGCCGCCCTTCTTGATGTTGACGCCCGAAGAGCGGCCGGCGGCGGCCACCACCTCGCTCAGCTCCGGGCAGACCGGGTCGGCGAAGCCGATATGGGCCACCAGTCCCTCGCCGAAGAACGTGGAAACGCGGCCGCGCGTGCGGTCGAAGAACTGGTCGGGGACCACGAAATCCAGCGGCCGGTGCTCCTCCTTGAGCGAGCCCACCGCGCTGAGCGAAATAATGCGCTCGACGCCCAGCGATTTCATCCCATAAATGTTCGCCCGGAAATTCAGCTCCGAGGGAGAAATGCGGTGCCCCCGCCCGTGCCGCGCCAGAAACGCCACCTGCCGCCCCGCCAGTGTGCCCACGACGTAATTGTCCGAAGGCCACCCGAAGGGCGTTTCGACGGCGGCCTCCTCCCGGGTTTCAAATCCGGGCATCCCGTACAGCCCGCTGCCGCCGATAATTCCGATTTCCGCTTTCAAGTTCCGCCCCCTTCGCGTCAGACCATCTCTTCCCTGGCGGCATCCCAGCGCACGGTTCGCTGTTGCCGGTAGCTCTCCACCGCCATGCGGCAGGCGATGGAAACGCGGAACCCCAGCTCGAACGGGCAGTTCGGCTCCTGGCCGGAGCGGATGCAATCCAGGAAATTCTGCATATGGGCGCGCGGCGCGCTGCGGGTGGCGCCCATCATTTCGTTGCCGTCGGGCCGGTTCACCTTTTGCGGCGTATAGCGGATCTGCTGGCTCCGGGAAATGGTGCCGTTTTCGCCCAGCGCGTCCTCGCTCACCTTCAACTGGTCGTTGCCGAAACCGGAATCCCAGGAAAACAGAATCTCCTCGGCGTGTTCCATGGCGACGCTCATGGTGTCGGGGACTTCCCGGCCGTCTTTCCACAAGTAGACCCCGCCGGTCATGGTGACCGCCTTGGGGATCTTCAGTCCCAGCGCCTTGTACCAAAACGCGAGCTGGTGGCACATGTTCTCGTGCACGTTGCCGCCGGAGTAATCCCAGAAGTAGCGCCAGTTGGTGTACCGGTTGGCATCGAAATCGCGCGCCGGCGCATCTCCCAGGAACGATTTCCAGACGATGTTTTCCGCCGTCATGTCCGGATACACGGGCCTGGCCCACTGCGGCTTCCCGTGCGGCGTGTTGCGGTACATGTGCGCGTGAATGCCCGTAATTCTGCCCATCAGCTCTGGCTTCAGAAAACTGGCGGCGTCGGGAAGTTGCCCGCTCGAAACCCCCTGGTGCCCGATCTGGACGGTGCGTTTGCCCGCCCGCTGCCAGGCCGCGCGCATCTTCTTGGCGTGCTCCACGGTGAACGCCATGGTCTTTTCCTGGTAGACGTGCTTGCCGGCCTCGAGCGAGGCCACGAAGTGCTCCGAGTGCAGGTGCTGCGGGGTCGCGATCAGCACCGCGTCGATGCTCTTGTCTTCCAGCAGGCGGCGGTAATCGAGGTAGGTCTTGGCATCGGGCGCTATCTTATTGACGTCCTCCAGATGTTTGGTGTAAACGTCGGCGGCGCCGGCGCACTCGACATTTTCACAGGCCAGCGCTTCACGCAGGATCTCGCTCCCGCGCGCCCCCGGCCCGATGATGCCCACGCGGATACGATCGTTCGCGCCCAGCACGTTGGAGGCGGCCAATGTGCCCGCGAGGCCCGTGGCCACTTTGCTCATGAATACACGGCGAGACTGCATGCAGAAACTCAGCTCCGGAGGATCAAGTTAATTATATACTTGGCGCCGGTGAGCGTGCCCGGCCTCCACACCGGCCATGTTATTCTAGAAATTCCTTACCGAAGATGGCGCAGACCAGGTCGCTCCCGCGTATTTGCATCGCGTTGGGCCTGCCGGACGTAGCTACACTGCTGGACCACGCGCGGCGTGAAGCCGAAGCCGGCGAGACGTTTCTGGAATTCCGCCTGGACTTTCTCGATAAACCCTGGAAGGGCGCCGACGCCATTCGTGGGTTCCTCGACCAGTTTCCCGACTCCATCGTCCTGGCCACCTGCCGCCGGCACCAGAACCACGGAAGATTCAACGGCAGCGTGGAAGAGCAGTTTGCGGTGCTGGACCGCGCCGTCGGCAACGGGGCGCTGGCCGTCGATCTCGAAATCGAAACCGCCGAGGTGGCTCCCGAACGGCTGCACCAGTTTCGCGGCCGCGCGCATGTGATCGTTTCGTACCACAATTACGAGGCCACGCCGCCCATGGACACCATCCTCAGCCGGGTGATGCAGGTGCCGGCCGATGCCTACAAGGTGGTGACCACGGCGCGCAAGCCTTCCGATAACATGCGTGTGCTGGCGGCCGCCAAGGCGCTGCCCAAGCATCGGCTGGTGGTGCTGGCCATGGGTGAAATGGGCTTTCCCACGCGCGTTCTTTCCCCGGTGTTCGGCGGCGCCTTCACCTACGCCGCGCCCATGTTCGCCGAAGGGACGGCGGCCGGGCAGGTCAGCGCGCGGCACCTGCGCCATCTGTACCGCGTGGAGAAGCTCGGGAAGGCCGCCAAGATCTACGGCGTCATCGCGGACCCCATCCGCCATTCCATTTCCCCGGCCGTGCACAACCGGGCGTTTCAATCGCGGCGCGTGGACGCCGTGTACCTGCCATTCCTGGTTTCCCCGGTCTACTTGCGCGACTTCTTCACCATGGCCGCCAAGCTGCCGCTGGCCGGTTTCAGCGTCACCATTCCGCACAAGCAGAAGATCATCCGCTACCTGGACGTGGTGGACCCGCTGGCGCGGCGCATCGGCGCGGTCAACACCGTTTGGCGAAAGGCCGGCAAGTGGCGCGGCACCAACACCGATGCCGCCGGAGTCACCGGCCCGCTTTCCCGGCTGCTGCGCCTCGGGAAATCGTCCATCCTGATCGTGGGCAATGGCGGCGCCGCCCGTGGCGCGGCTTACGCCCTGGCGGACGCGGGCGCCAAGATTACCCTGGTGGGCCGCAACGCCGAACGCGTGCGCGCGCTGGCGAAGATTTGCGGGGCCGAGGCGCTGACGCGCGAGCAGCTCGATTCGCGGCGCTTCGATGCCGTGGTGCACGCCACCCCGCTGGGCATGTACCCGCAGGTCGACGAGTGCTTCTTCGACGGCTCCATCCCCGCGGACGTGGTCTTCGACATGGTGTACAATCCCATCGAGACCGTGCTCATCAAGCGCGCCCGGGAGCAGGGCAAGACCGTGATCCCGGGAATCGATATGTTTATCGAGCAAGCCGTGCGGCAGTTCGAAATCTGGACCGGCGAATCGGCCCCCCGTCCGGCCATGCACAAGGCGGCCACTGAAGCCCTGGAGCGCGACTACAAGTGAATAGGAAGCTCACGCGACGCCAACTCGCAACGGCGCTGACCTCGGCGGCGGCGCTGGCGCAAACTCCGTCCGGGCCTCCCGCCACTCCCGAAGACGAACTGAAAGCGGCCAGGGATCGCCTCAAGGCCAACGGCGCCGCGCTGGCCAGGCAGGAGGTGCCCATGGCCGCCGAGCCCGCCTTCCAGTTCAGAGCCTGAGGACGCCATGGCGGACATCGGCAACGACGTTTTCTTCGCCACCATTCCGGAGTTGAATGCCCGCCTGAAGTCCAAGGAGTTTTCCGCCCAGGAACTGGTGCGGGCCTTCAACAGCCGGCTGGCGCAGCTCGGAGGGCGCTACAACGCCCTCGCGCTACCTTTGCCGGAACAGGCGCTCCGCAAAGCGCGGGAAGTGGACCAGGACATCAAGCGCGAGCGCCTGCGCGGCCCGCTGCAAGGCATTCCCTACGGCGTCAAGGACTTGTTGAGTCTGGCCGGCCAGCCCACCACCTGGGGCGCCAAACCCTATGCCGGACAGGTCTTCAATTACAACGCCACGCTGATCGACAAACTGGCGGGCGTGGGCGCGGTGCTGGCGGGCAAGCTGTCCATGGTCGAGCTGGCGGGCGGAGGCGGATACCGGTATGCCTCGGCATCGCTCACCGGCCCGGGGCTGAATCCGTGGGACCGCGCGCGCTGGTCGGGCGGTTCTTCCAGCGGGCCGGCTGCCGCCGTGGCCGCCGGGCTGGTTTCCTTCGCCATCGGATCGGAAACCTCGGGATCCATCGTGACGCCGGCATCCTACTGTGGCGTGACCGCGCTGCGGCCCACCTATGGGCTGGTCAGCCGCTACGGCGCCATGGCGCTTTCCTGGACCCTGGATAAACTGGGCCCCTTCGCGCGCAGCGCTGAAGACTGCGGGCTGATCTTGCACGCCATCGCGGGCAGCGACTCGAAAGACCCCGGTTCCGCCGGCAAGAGCTTCTACTACACACCGCAATACGCGCGCCCTTTGAAGGATCTCATAGTCGGCTACGCCCCCGTGGATTTCTCGCAGTGGGCCGAGCCGGCGGCGCGTCCGGCCTTCGATGCGGCGCTGGACGTGCTGCGGCAAACCGGCATCCGGCTAGTCGAGACCAAGCTGCCGCCGTTCCCGTATGGCGCGGTGCTTTCCACCATTCTCGCCGCCGAACAGGCCTCTATTTTCGAGCCGCTCATCGCCAGTGGGAAAGTGGACGAGTTGGCCGACGCCGCCCAGATCGCGGGCTTAAAGGCCAGCCTCGAGGTCCCGGCCAAGGATTACCTGAAGGCCATGCGGGTGCGCAGGCTGATTCAGGAGGCCTTCTCCAGGCTGTTTCTCGAAGTGGATGTCTTGCTGGCCCCCGGCCGGCCTGGTACCGCAACCGCCATCGATCAGCCGCTCGACCGCGGGGGACCGGTTGCCGCCGCGGCGCCGGCCGATCCCGGATTCCGCTCCATCATTCCAGCGGGGAACCTGGCCGGTCTGCCCGCGCTGGTGCTGCCATGCGGCTTCGCCGGCAACCTGCCGCTGGCCCTGCAAGTGGTGGGCGTGCCGTTTTCGGAGAACCTGCTGCTGGCCGTCGGCAAGGAGTTTCAGGCCCGCACCGACTGGCATAAGCGGCGGCCGCCGGGGGTCTAGTCCCGAATGGCTGCGAAAGGAGATTCAGCGCGCCGGTGGACGGTTCGCGGTCGCGTGCAGGGAGTCGGCTACCGCTATTTCGCGCAGCGCGCGGCGGCCGGGTTGGGCCTTACCGGCTACGCGCGCAACTTGGACGATGGCCGCGTGGAAGTCTACGCAGCCGGCAGCGCGGAGAAACTCTCGCAACTGGCCGCCCTGCTATATCGCGGCCCGCGCTGGGCCGACGTGCGCGGCGTAGAAGAGCAGGAAGCCGCGGTGCATGAGTACGGCGGCTTTCACATCGAGGCTTGAGAGGAGAGACGGCCAATGCTTTGGCATGACATTCGGTACGCCCTGCGGCTGTTTTCCAAGAGCCCAGGCTTCGTGGCCATGGCGGTGCTCGCGCTCGCATTCGGAATCGGCGCCAATTCGGCCATCTTCAGTTTCCTGAACGCCTTCGTGCTGCGGCCGTTGCCTTCCGTCGCGGACGCCCACCGCGTGGTCACCATTGAAGGCCGCCGCCGCGGCGACACCATGGGCGTTTCCTACCCCGATTTCCTCGACTGGCGGCAACAGGCCCGCGCGTTTTCGCGAATCGCCGCCACCGAGAGCTTCGACCCCATCGTGACCGGCGCGGGCGAGCCGGAGCGTGTGCCGGCCGCGCATGTTTCCTCCGATTTCTTCGATCTCTTCACCGCCCGCCCCGCCCAGGGCCGCATCTTTTCGCCCCAGGACTACGCCCCCGGCGCGCCGCCCGTGGTCGTCATCGGCCACAGATACTGGCAGCGCCGCTTCGCCGGTTCGAGCGGCGTCGTCGGCGCCAGCGTGACCATCGACGGCGTCAGCCACAAGATTGTGGGCATTCTGCCCGCCGGGTTTCGCTATTCCTGGGAAGACGACGACCTCTTCGCGCCGTTGCCGGACGCCGCCGGCGCGCCGCGCGGCCGCCGGTCGCTGGATGTGATGGCCCGCCTCAAACCCGGCGTCTCTCTGGCCGCCGCGCAGACCGAAATGAATACCATCGCGCGCCGGCTCGAACTCCAGTATCCGGCCACCAACACCGCCGTCCGCGCCAGCGTCGAAGACCTCATCCGCACCTTGGGCGACGGCCCCGATGAAGGCATCTACATGCTCATGGGAGTGGTCGGGTTCGTTCTTTTGATTGCCTGCGCCAATGTCGCCAACCTGCAACTGGCCCGCGCCGCGGCGCGCGAAGGCGAGATGGCCGTGCGCACCGCTCTCGGCGCCAGCCGCGCGCGCCTGGTCCGCCTGGTGCTGACGGAGAGCACCGGCGTGGCGCTGCTCGGCGGCCTGTTTGGCGTCGCGCTGAGCTACGCCGGCGCGCGCCTCCTGGTGGCTTCGCTTCCCGCGGGTGTGCAGCCCCTGAACCCGGATTTCTTCGACGCCCGCGTGCTGGCCTTCACCGCAGCCGTGGCGGTCCTCGCCGGCATTCTCGCCGGCATCGCTCCCGCCCTTCGCGTGTCGCGCATCGATATCCATTCGACCCTCAAGGAGGCCCGCCGCGGCGCCGGCGGAGCGGCTTACGGAACTGGCATGCGCGGCGCGTTTGTGATCGCCGAGATCTCGCTGGCCGTCGTTCTGCTGCTGGCCGCCGGCCTGCTCATCCGCAGCTTCAACGCGCTCCAGAGCGTCGACCCGGGCTTCCGCGTGGATGGCCTGCTCACCGCGCAGGTTCAACTGCCGCCGGCCCGATACCCCAAGCCCGAATCCCGCGCCGCGTTCTTCCGCGATTTGCTGGAGAAGATCGCCGCCATCCCCGGCGTCGAATCCGCCGACGCCTGCTCCAGCCTGCCCATGACCGGCGGGGGCTACACCACCAGTTTCATCGTCGATGGCCGGCCCGCGCCTCCCTCCGGCCACGAGAATATCAGCCACTGGCGCGCGGCCACCGCCGGGTATTTCCAGACGCTTGGCATTCCGCTCGTCCGCGGCCGTGCTTTCAACGCGCTGGACACCGCCGCCAGCCAGCGCGTGGCCATCGTCAACCAGCGCATGGCCCGAACGTTCTTCCCCAATGAAGACCCCATCGGCAAGCGCATTAAGTGGAGCAGGGACCCCCATTCCCCGGCTCCCTGGATGACCATCGTCGGCGTCAGCGGCGACGTCAAGGCATGGAGGCTCAACGCCCAGCCGCTGCCGGAGATGTTTGCCCCGTTCAGCCAGCAGCCGCAGGCATTCCTGTTCCTCGCCGTCCGCACCTGGTCCGCCGATCCCACGCCGGTTGCCGGCGCGGTCCGCGCGGCGCTGCGCCAGGTAGACCCCGGCCAACCCATCACCGAAGTGCGATCCATGCGCAGCACGGTGAGCGAGTCGCTTACCGACGTGAAGTACGTGTCG
>Ga0209039_10001143_pt1 | contig 25327 bp, 22 predicted proteins | sample BogFormECP12_OM1_FD_188238 | JGI IMG/M metagenome (GOLD analysis project Ga0209039, IMG submission 188238) | Bog forest soil microbial communities from Calvert Island, British Columbia, Canada - ECP12_OM1 (SPAdes) (version 2) | ecosystem: Environmental > Aquatic > Freshwater > Wetlands > Bog ... | reverse complement strand
TCCTCCTGTGCCATATGCCCCTCCCCGGGGCATTGTAGCACCCTTATACCAGGACATCTCTACTTTGGCACAATAGGACATTATCATTTTGGTGTTACAAATTTTTTGAGAATTTTTTGAAGTTTTTTGAATTTTTGTCTTGTTTGTCAGAATTATCTTTTTGTTCTGACTTTTCTGGTTTGTCCCGATGGGGAATTCTCGTGGCTTCCTTAGTTCATTCTTAGCGCAGTTCCTGGGTTAGTTCTTACTGGGTGAATATGCCCCAGTATGCCACGTACGCTTCCACGGACTGCGTGACAGCCCCGCACAGGGGATCACACGGGGCTTCAACAGACCCTTTCTTCGCGAAATCGAAGGAGTAGCATTTCTCTTCCTTCACTGCCTGGCTGTGGAGTTGCGTGCCGCAGTTATACCATCCTGTTCGCACCTGGCCTCCCACATCGAATGCTGCCGTGATGGCCTTCACACAGCAGTCTCCGCAATGTAGCTGCAGATTGTTTGAGGCACAAGATGGAAGAGTCACAAAGCAAATAATGACAATAAACGCACGCCATTTTTTCGTCGTATGCCCTTTGTTTTGCACCTCTATGGGGGTCCTCCTAATCTTGTTTTCGACAACAGACGGCAGCGGCTTAAGGAAACAACCCACCGGAAGGGGAGGATACGCGAGCCGATATACAAAAGTGTTGATAAATCGGGGCATTCTTTGTCACGTTTCCCTTTGTGTTACAGGCCCTTACACAGGTTCAAAAAATGCCGCTTTTTTTACATGTTGAGATGTAAAAAATGTGGCGATTTTTTTTGAGGTTAACTCCACGATATTACATAGGAATACGGCAAAACCCATCAACACTTCCTTAATATCGGCTCGGGAGGATACGTCTGGTGTGGACAGCGTGCGAGGTGAGAACGGCCGAGTGAACCGGCTATTGATCTGTACAAAAAATGATATGCGAAGCGCCCGTGCAGACGTTCGGTCGAGCATTGCGAACAGGAGCCGGTGGGGGTTATTGCCCTCCGAAGAGCGCGCGGAAAGTATTTTCATTCTGCCAACTTTTTTGCTTGACAAAATGTACAGGCATGCTACGATTGCCTGGGGGGAGATTCGGAGGGTTCTCAAACAAGATTGACGCAGGAAAAGGACTATAGCGATCGTGCGTACAGTTGTTGTTGCCTTCTGCGAAAATATCACGGGCGGTAGCTTGTACACGAAAGAGCTCCGCCACCCCTCTCAGGGTAGTCCCCGCCCATAGCTTTTCCCGATTAGTACTGTCGCATTGTTCTGTTCTCATGGAAGCATACTACGCGGCCAGTGAGGTTCTTCCATATCGAGGCCCCGGAGATGAGAGGAGGACGCGCATGGGGAGGATGAAAGAAATCCCTGCTTTGGGTTTGCTCGCATCCGTTCTATCGCTATCGGTCTTGACCACGCCGGCCGGTGCCGAGATAGGATACGGACGCTTTACTTTTCTGCCCCAGCTTGCGCTTCAGGAAACGTACAGGAGCAACCTCTACCTGACCGAGTCCAACAGGAAATCAGACTTCGTCACCACGGTGACTCCGGGCCTGGGCTTCCGGTACCTGTTCGGAAATAACTCCATGTTTTCTCTCGATTACAAGGTCGGCTTTCTCAATTTTGCCAGATACTCCAGCAACAATTATCAGGACCACCGCGCGAACGGCCTTCTCCATTGGGTCGCGCCGGGTGGCCTCGAGTTCACGCTCGGGGACAGTTTTACGAGAAGCACCCTGGAGCGGGTGCAAACAATGGTCCGTGAGGAGCCGTTCACTGAGAATTTCTTTAACGGCGCTGCAGCTTATCGCTTTACCGACCGGTGGAAAGTGGAGGGAAAGTACGTCCGCGATGATACCGCCTACGATTCCTCTCAGTTTAATATTGCGGATTACACCAGCAACCTGTATGGCACGAGCCTCTATTATCGCTTCCTCCCCCGCACGTCGGGGCTGGTGGAGTATGATTACGTGATCAAGAGCTTTCCCAACGACCGCCTTGTCGACCAGACCCAGCATCTGGCGTACGCGGGGTTAGCCTTTGACCCCGCAGGAAAGCTGAAGGGAAGCTTGAAAGCTGGTTACGGCTGGCAGGAGTTCGATACGAGTGTACAGGGCAGGGACAACAGCCCCCGCAATTGGATTATGGCCGTGCAGGTTGTTGACGATTTTGACTCGAGAACGAGCGTCACCCTCGATGCTATGAGGGCCTTTGCAAATGATGCCACGCTGGTCAACGCTTCCTACATCAACACGTGGGCAACCCTCACCTTTCAGCATTTCTTCACGGGAAAGATAGGAGCCGTTGGCGTAGCGTCTTATCGGGAACGCGATTACACTGAAAACCTTCTAGACCCAGGAACGGGGACGCTGGGGAAGCGTACCGACAGGATATGGACGTTTGGGACGGGAGGTTTCTACAACATACAGAAATGGCTCCAGGTGAGGCTCGAGTACCAGTATCAAGACTCGAATTCGAATTTTAACCAATACTCGTATGTCGACCACCGTGTCTCGCTCCGGGTGGTTCTGTCCCCCTAGACCATGGCCAGGGTCCGCACCCGAGTTCTGACGTGGAAAAATCAAGTGGGAGATGGATGTGGTGTATCTGCGATGAGCCTTTCTGCCACTCAATATAAGGTCAGACGCGAGCGGCCGATCCGCAAATGGAGCTCTCATTATTTCCGAGCTTCGTTAGCCTTCGCTCTTCTCGTTTTTTTTGCCCTCCCCGTTTACTTCGCCGGCATCTACGGCGGTTGCGCATTACCCGGAGCGTCCTTACGCTTCGCGCTAACCCCCACCTGCGCCTATGCTGACAACGACTATGTTCTCGGCCCTGAAGATGAGATTTCGATTATCGTGTGGGACCACCCCGACCTCACCCGCAGGACGCGCATCAATCTGGAAGGCACGATAAGCTTTCCCCTCATCGGTGAGTTCAAGGTTGCGGGCCTTACCCAGTTTCAACTGGAAAAAAAGCTGAGAGACATGCTCGCGGACGGGTACATCGTGAGCCCGCAAGTGAGCGTCCAAGTGACTGATTACAGGAGCCAGAAGGTCTTCGTAATAGGCGAGGTCAATTCTCCGGGGGCCTATCCGGTCACGAAGAGAACCATGGTCGTGGAAGCTATCGCCATGGCAGGCGGGGTAAAGCCCGAAGCGGACCAGGAAATCATGATCGTCCGGCCGAAGAAGAATCATGTTGTCGAGGGTGCTCTCCTGCCTGACGAGGCTGATCCTTCGGAGGTGATCAGGGTCCGGCTCAGGGATGTGCTTGAGGGGGAGAGAAGCCAGAATGTCGAGGTACTCAACCTCGACACGATATTCATCCCCAAGATGAAGGTCTTCTACGTGACGGGTGAAGTGAAACGGCCGGGCCAGTACACGTTCCTGAAGGGCATGACTATCCTGCACGCTATCAGCACGGCCGGCGGCTTTACGGACAAGGCGGCGCGGAAGAAGGTGAACGTTGTCAGGGAAAAGGACGGCAAGAAGCAGGAATTGCCCCTGGCCTTGGAAAATCCCATAGAGCCTGGTGACACGATCATCGTACCCGAAAGCTTTTGGTAGGGAGACACAGGGAGAAGGTATTATGAATGCCAACGTAAAAGCAAGAGAGATCGATATTTACGATTACCTCCGCACTCTCTACAAATGGCGAAAGGTGGTCCTCACTGCGTTGATCGTCGTTATCGGCACGGTCTCCGTCATTTCATTCGTAATGACACCGGTATACAGAGCAACAGTAAGGATATTAATTGAAAGGGAGGCACCCAAGGTACTTACCGTGCAGGAACTTCTGCCTGTCGATCCGATGAGCACGGACTTTTACCAGACGCAGTACATGATTTTGCAGAGCCGCTCACTCGTGCTGCGTGTGATCCAGGCGCTCAACCTCTCGGAGAGCGCCGTCTTTAATCCGGAGAAATCACATGACACTCCGAAGATAGAGAAAAAAGAGAAAGAATCCATGCTCGTGAACAAGTTTTTGAAGTCGCTGAAGATTGACCCGATCGAGAACAGCCGTCTTGTCGATATCAGTTTTGAAAGCACCGATAGAGCCCTTGCCGCAGCTGCCGCGAATATGGTTGCCAGGGCATACATCGAGCAGAACGCGGGATGGAAGAGTGAAACTTCGAGCGAGGCGAAGGATTTTCTCACGAAGAAGATGGAGGAGCAGAAAAAGACCCTTGAGGAATCGGAGCAGGCCCTGCAAAAATACAAGGAACACTACGACATTGTCCAACTGACACCCTTTGGCGGTGACAAGGAGCGGGAGAACATTGCCATGCAGAAGCTTGGAGGCCTCACTGCGAAGCTCGTCGACGAGCAGGCGAGAAGGGTCGAAGTGGAAGCCCGCTACAAGGAAGTGCAGGACCTGCTTTCAAAGGGCTCCAGTCTCGATTCAATCCCACAGATTATGGACAACCATCTCATCCAGAGGCTCAAGGAGAATGATGCGAGGCTGATGACACAAATGTCAGAGCTGTCGCAAAAGTACGGGCAGAAGCACCCCAGGATAATACAGCTTCAATCCGAGATCGACGCCAATCGGCAGAAGATCAGGCAGGAGGCGCAGAATGTGCTTACGTCGATCAAGAACGAACTGGCTATCGCCAATGCGAGAGAGGCGAACGCCCGTAAGGCCGTGGAGGCCCAAAAAGGAGAGACGCAGAAGCTGAGTGAGCGGGCGATCCAGTATGGCGTCCTCATGCGCGAGGTTGAGAAGAACAGAGAACTCTACGAGAATCTCTCAAAAAGAGAGAAGGAGACGAACGTTGTCAGCGAACTGGGGACCACGAACGTGAGGATCATCGACCCAGCCGAGGCACCGCGGTCCCCGGCAAGGCCGAACAAGGTTAGGTACATAGCGCTCTCCATTGTGGTCGGTCTCTTCATGGGGTGCGGCCTTGCGTTCCTCTGCGAGCACCTGGATAATACGATCAAGACCCCACAAGATGTGGAGGAGTACGTCGAGACACCCTGTGTTGCCCTTATCCCCGCCGCCCACCTTTCTGAAGAGACCGGCGAGAAAGCGGCAAACGCAGAGATAATCGTATATCAGAAACCCAAATCGGCGGTCGCAGAGGCGTTTCGAAGCCTCAGGACGGCCGTAATTTTCTCCTTTCCCGACAACCCTCCTCGGACCATTCTCATTACGAGTTTTATTCCACAGGAGGGGAAGACATTTATCGCGGCGAACCTGGCGCTCGTAATGGCGTATGCAGGCGAATCGGTCCTGCTCGTTGACAGTGACCTGAGGAGACCCCAGCTCCACAAGATACTCGAACTTGACAACCGCAAGGGACTGAGCAATGCCATACTGGGTGAGGCACCAACAATCCATCGCTCAGTTCTGCATGAAAAGCTCGATGTCATAACCTGCGGACCCATCCCTCCCAACCCGGCCGAACTGCTTGGCTCGAAGAGAATGGCCCAGTTCATCGAGGAGATGAAAGGTAGTTATGATAAGGTATTGTTCGATTCGCCCCCACTCGGTTCAGTGACAGACGCGGTAGTCTTGTCCAAGCTTGCAGATAGCGTGCTCTACGTTCTGCACGGGGGCGTCACCACGAAGGAAGCGGCCATGCATGGAGCCCGTCTGGTGAGGGATGTAAATGCAAGGGTACTGGGCTCTATTCTCAACAATGTCGACACAGGCAGGGAAAGCTACTATTACTCACACTACTACCACTACGACGATTATTACGGGCACGACGGCGACGGTCAGAAGTCAGCCCGCAAGGGCGGCGACGGGAAAGGAGCACACCATCTGCGGGCACTCCTTAACCCACGCTTCTTTGGCAACAAGCGGACTCCACGGCGAGAGGATTCCGTATGATCGACCTGCACGCCCACATCCTCCCCGGTCTTGATGACGGGGCAGAGAACCTGGATGAGTCGCTCGACATGTGCCGGGCAGCCGTTCGGGATGGGGTTACGACCATAGTGGCAACGCCGCACACGGGCAATGGGAATTACGATAGCAGCCGGGATCGCATCCTCGCGGCCGTGAGTGAGTTGACAGATCATCTGCGAAGCCGGGGGATCGAACTCACGATACTTCCCGGTGCCGACGTTTACGTTCATGAACAGCTCGATGTGCTCATCACGAACAGGGAGGCCATGACCATCAATGACAATATGCGGTATGTTATGGTCGAATTCCCGAAGCGTGTTATTCCGCCGAATTACAGAGGCTGGCTGTTTCGTCTGGCCCTTGCTGGCTTCACACCCATCCTGACCCATCCCGAGAGGAATCCTGCTATTCATGATAAAACGGACATCGTGAGGGAATGGATCGAGAGGGGGGGTCTCGTCCAGTTGACCGCGATGAGCCTGACCGGTGCATTTGGTCAAGAAACGAGGAAGTGCTCCGAGGAATTACTGAAATATAACCTCGTCCATGTCATTGCTTCGGATGCCCATTCCGCGCTGAGACGGCCTCCGGTCCTCTCTAAAGCACTGGAGTATGCCGCGTCTTTACTGGGACCTGACTATGCCCGTAAACTCGTTGAAGACTATCCTTCCGCCATCATCACAGGCAAAACCTTCAACATCCCGGAGCCGGTCAGGAAGAAGAAAAACTTCTTCCTCAGGTTCTTAAATCGAGATCAATGTTCTCTCACATCATCCTAGCCGGCTTACTTATCCTCATCATCTTTGCCCCCATCGCCGTCGGTTCTGTTTACATCGTCACCTATTCGGCCATGGAGCTTCTGATCTATTCGCTTCTGGCCCTCCACCTCTGGACCGCTGATTTCGCCCACCTCAACGCACAGTTGTCAGGCTCGTCTTCTGTTAACTCAACACCGAACACTCAACACTCAACACGCTCCTCCTATCTCCGTCGCACCTTACTCCTCATGTCACCTATTTTTCTCTTCCATATCTTCTGCCTGTTCCAAATGCTGCCTCTGCCCTTTTATTTTCTCGAAAAACTTTCGCCTCAGACCGCAGCCCTTTACATGCGTCTCGGTCTTCCCCTTGGCTTTACTCCCTTAGCTCAAAGCTCTCTGCCCCTCACCTTAAGCTTGTCTGTAACCAACGCGGCCATGCTTAAATGGCTCGCCTACACAGCCGTTTTTTTTCTTGCTGCTACCTTCGTTCCCCCGAACGCGGACGAGGGCTGGATCGATTGGTTGTTTATGGCTGTTTTTGTCATCGGCTTTGCCGAGGCAGTTTATGGCCTCTACCTTTATCTCAATCAGTCGGAATATCTTTTATGGTTTAAGAGAATGTACCAGCGGGGTGGCGTCGCCGGCACGTATATAAACTATAACCACTTCGTCGGCCTCATGAACATGTGCATACCTGCGTCTGTAGCTCTCTTTGCTTCTCGCATCGGTTTTCGAAGCAAGACCCGTTATTTCCAGCGGGCAACGGTAGATAGGGTAACTATAGCCGCTTCTCCGAACGCTCTTTTTCTATATTTCCTGCTTTTAGGGCTTACGGTGATGGTTCTGGCAGTCATCTTTTCCTTGTCGCGCATGGGCCAATTCAGTCTCATCGCGGCGATCACTCTTTTTGCAGTGCCGTACTTGCTGAGCACCGCCAGAAGGCCGCCGCGAGCCCTCGTGCTACCCGTTGTCCTTCTGGCGGTGTTGAGTCTGGGCCTTCTTTGGGGGGCCTGGAAAGGACTGGACCCGGTTGAGGACCGGTGGCAGACCCTGAAAGTTAGCTACGAAGATAGATTCCTCATCTGGTCCTCGACATCGAGGCTGATCCGCAATTTTCCACTCACGGGCACTGGTCTGGGCACCTACGAGCTTGCATATGCCCCATACAAGCCACAAAGATACGGTGCTCTTATCGTCGATCATGCCCACAACGATTATCTGGAGTTGATTTCTGAGGTAGGTGTGGCCGGGTTTGCACCGTGGCTGGCATTTTATCTTTCGTTTTTTCTCTTTACCATGCACGCGTGGTTTAAACGTCGCAATCACTTTTCGAGGTTTCTCGGCGCAGGGGGCCTCGTCGCCGCAACTGCTATGCTCGTCCACTCGTTGGCTGACTTCAATCTCCAGATTCCCGCAAACGCCATGCTGCTTTTCCTTATCATGGGCCTCACGTGGAGGGTGGTGAACTGTCCAGCTCAGGAGCGAGAAGCGATGAGACGAGATGTGATATGCAAGTAGCAAACGAGAAAAAAGAGCTCGCATCACGCACTTTACGTTTTGGGAGTTTTACTCGGTACGCGTTATGCGCTGTGCTCATCTCTTACCTTGTATCCGGTTTCGCGTTTGCTGGTGATATGAGGGTTCCCGTCATGAACCTTCCCGTTCTGCCCGACCTTCCCTCCACTGAAACGACCTATGATGATGAGGGCTACGCTATTGCCGAAGAACGCGGCGGCAGGGGAGAACTCGACGCGCTAGGCTCTTCCGGTCAGCCGGCTGAGATCCATAGAGAAGGTAAACCGGACAACGCGGGCGTGAGGGACAGCAAGTACAGAATTCTGCCGTATTCCGGTGAAGTCAGGAAGATAGATACGAGCGTGTCCTCTCAGAAGATGAAGTATGAGAACGCCACAAACGGTAAGCAAGCCGTCGGGACAAATGACGATGCAGGAGGCGTGAAGGAGACAGAGGGTGTTGCAAAGAAAGTCGAGAGTCTCTCTCATCTTCCTCCGCTGGAACGCTCCCGCCCAGATAAGCCGTTTGGTTTCGATGCTGAACTGGGTAAGCAATAATGAGCTGCTTTTCGGATTTCTCATAAACGATGTCTCCACAATCCATAGTGCTAAGGAGCCTTCTCACCTTTTTTCTTCTTCCGCTGGTCTACCTTTCTGGCGTCAGACTTTTCAGCCAGATAATTATCCCCACCGACTCGAGTTCTCTCTGGCCAACCCCGTCCCCTACCGTGTATTACAGGCCGGAAGTTCTGACTTCTGTCCTGAAGCACTTGTTGATCCTCAATCCCTTATCCACTGATTACCAGACCCTTCTCGCTCGGTCTTTCGTAGAGAAAAATGATCCAAACGCAAACAACTCCATCCATCGAACCATTTACTCCAGCGTTGCCAATCCTGGAGGCTGGGTTTTGCTGGGTACGCTCTTGGGCAGCAGGGGCCGGTTTGATGAGGGCTTCGCAATGTTCGAAAGGGCACTATTGTTGAATCCCAGCCGGCCAGAAACCTACCGTGACGCCGGGCTCTACCTGTATGACGCGCTTCCATTGGTCGCCCTTGATCGAAGATCCCTTTACAGAAATCTCGCGGAGCTTAACTTGAACCTCAGCCTGAACCTTGATCCCTCGCTCTCTGTGGACCCACATCTATGCTTGGCCATGGCGTCCATCATGGCCGAGAGAACCGACACGGGTAGAGCCGTTTTCTGGCTGAAACGGACCGTCCTGCGGCGTCCGGTTGAATGGTCCTTTGCGGTGAGAAAAATGGCTCTCTGTTTTTACCTGGGCGAAGGCGTCGAGGCGATAGCATCATGGAAGCAGGTATTTGTTCCGGGAGAAATCTCTGAGATGCAGATAAGACTGATAGAGACGGAAATAAAGAAATATATGATTCCTGATTTCCGGTACTTTCTGGCAGAGCTTTACGTCACACAGAACAAACCGGAGGCTGCCGAAAAGGAGCTTGTGTCGTTGGTCGGCATCAGGCCCAATGTTCCCGAGTATAGGATCGCCCTCGGCAATGTGTACGAAAGGCTTCACCGCTCTCCCGAAGCACGGCTTTGCTACGAAAAAGCTTTGCAACTATCACCCGCCAACCAGGAAGCAAAGAAAAAGTTGGTGGAGTATTACACTAAAGAGAGGAGGTACCCATGAAAAGAATCCTAACCTTCTTCATCTTGTGCTTTCTTACAGTATCTGTCACTGCGTTGGCCGCTCCCTGCGGCAGGATCACCCATGTTGAGGGCCAGGTGGACGTTCTGCGCCCTGGGGAAAAGGTGGTTACGCGGGTTTCTCTGGGAGACGCTGTCCAGGTGGGAGAAATTTACAGCGCGAGAAGCCGGAGCAAAGCAGAGATCACCTTCAACAACCGTAACGTCCTGCGGGTTGCCGCGACCACCAGGGTCGAGATCAAGGAATTCATGTTGGGACCAGACAAAAGCAGCACAGTCGTAAGGCTACGCAGTGGACGTGTCCAGGCGATGACCTCAGAAGATCTCGCGATGAGAATGGTTTCCTTTGCCGAGGGGAAGTTCGAGGTCCACACCGAAAACGCCGTTGCGGGAATAAGAGACACCAACATGCTCGTCGGCTTTGACCGAGGCGTAACAACGGTCCTCTTGGTCTCCGGAAATATATACCTCTTCAATCCGCTACGCCCCGAAAACATTATATCCCTCGGCGCTGGACAGATATCGACCATACCGACATCGAACGCGCTTCCAACTCAGCCGAGACCCGCAAGCGATGCCGAACGAAGAACGCTCCTCGTGCAGGTAACTCCTCCACCACGCATCGCAGCAGACATAAAGGGAGGCGTGCCGCTGTCGCAGGTTATAACGAATGCTCATAATGCAGGGATGGACATGGAGACAATTGTTAGTGAGGCCCTTCATGCCGGCGCAGACCCTGTTGCCGTTGTTACAAGTGCGGTCACTACTGATCCGAGCTCGGCTTTCGTTATTGTGGACACTGCTGTCAACTTGCATCCGAGCCAGGCGCCCGAAATTGTGAACGCCGTCCTAACTGTTCCAGGAGTCAACGCAGGTTCAGTCATTACGTCCGCCGCGGTTGGCGCATCTGGCAACGCTGATGCCCTGGCGAACCTGCGGAGCGGCGCGCTGAATAGCGGTGTCCCGCAGTCTACGGTGGATGCAGCTCTTGCAGCCGCCGCAGTTGGGCCAACAGGAGCAGCCGGTAGTGCGGGGGGCAGCACAGGCGGCATAGGTGGGACGGGCGGGACTGGTGGTTACGGTTATGGCGCTGCAGGCAGTACCAGTTATTCGGGAGGGGGCGCGGGAGGAGCGGTGAGTCTCTCCAGGTAGGCCCGGTAGAAGAATCGGCGGCAAGACATGGGAAAGCACAGACGAACGGTCCTGGTGATAGGGCTTGCGATCACCCTGTTCTACGGTTTCTGTTTGGTGCAGAGGGCCTTGCCCCTATACAGACTCGAGTTGCTGTTCTATGACTTAAGATTCCACATGCGGGGCAAGACGACACCGCCCGATTCTGTCGTAATCGTGGCCGTAGACGACAGAAGCATTGAAAAGGTTGGACGCTGGCCGTGGGAACGCAAGCACCTGGCGGAGATTGTCGACCGCTTGAGAACGATGGGGGCACGGGTGGTGCTCATGGACATTATTTTCGCTGACGCTGCCCCCGGCGATGCACAGCTCTCCCGATCTATAGGCCGTGCGGGAAATGTGCTTCTCCCGATCGTATTTACATTTAAGGGAGAAAGGAGGGTTGTCGAGAACGACAATCTCACTAAGTGGTGTTTTCCGATAATCAAGAACATGGATAATTTCAGAACATGTCCGCCTATCTCCGCTACGGGCGTCATACTGACCCTGGATGAGATTGCGAGCAGGGCAGCCGCTCTCGGGCACATAACCATGATCCCCGACTCAGATGGAGTGCTCCGTTGGGAGGTGATGGCCATCGAGTATAACGGCGAGCTCTATCCCTCGATTGACGTGCAGGCGGCACGTTTGTTTCTCGGCCTCCCCCAGGAAGCGATTGCCATCAAGGCCGCCAGTGGCGTCCAGCTCGGCGATACGTTCATTCCCACCGATCTCTGGGGAAGGACCTTGATCCATTATTATGGTCCCACCAATACCTTCCCTCACATAGCTGCCGTCGATCTGATAGAGAAGAAGGTGGATGCCACACTCGTTAGAGACAAGATTGTGCTCGTGGGGGCAACCGCGACCGGCATATACGACGTGCGGGTAACTCCCGCATCCCCGGTAATGCCGGGAATAGAAAAACATGCGAACATGGTCGCGGCAATTCTTGAAAAAAGGTTCCCGGAGAAGACAAAGAACATCACCAGTATTCTCGTGCTTTTCGTGAGCGGCACGCTCTTCTCCCTCTGCATGCTGCGCGCAAAGGCGAGTCTCGGCGCCCTTCTGGCATTTCTTTTTATATCGGCCATATTTTTCGTGGGCTACCGGCTCTTTTTCTCCGAGGGACTGTGGATCGACATCAGTTTTTCGACCATGAACCTGCTTTCCATATATTTTGTCGCTACGGCATACCGGTTCGCCATGGAAGAGCGCTACGCCAGGAGCATAAGGGGCATGTTTTCGAACTACGTCACAGAAAGGATAGTCGACGCGCTTATCAAGAACCCGCATCTTGCCAAGCTCGGTGGCGAGCGTAGGGAAGTTACGGTACTCTTTTCCGACGTAAAGAGCTTCACCACCTTTTCTGAGGGACATTCTCCGGAGGAGGTTGTGTCGACGTTGAATGAGTATCTGGCCGAGATGGCCGGTGTGATCCTAGAGTCGGGCGGAACACTCGATAAGTTCATAGGAGACGCCATAGTCGCTTTCTGGGGTGCGCCCCTGCCCCAGGAAAATCACGCCGAGCTGGCCGTGAAGTGTGCGGTCCAGATGACGGAACGTCTTGGAGGGCTGCAGGCAAAATGGGCAGCCGAAGGGAAAGCGCCGCTTGACTGCGGTATCGGCATCAATACGGGTGAGGTTTTGGTGGGCAACATCGGCGCCGAAGGCAAGAAGATGGATTATACGGTCATCGGGGACCACGTGAACCTGGGGGCACGGGTTGAGGGCCTTACGAGAAGGTACGGTTGCCGCATCATCATCACGCAGTTCACCCTTGAAAAACTGAGGGACTCGGTATGTGCGGGCAACCTTAACGGTCTGAAGATAACAGGGCTCAATGCAGTGGCCGTAAAGGGAAAAACAAAGCCTGTACTCGTTTACGAAGTGGCTGTGGCAGAGCAAGGGGAGGAGTCCGCGATCTTTGAATGCACATCAGGCGAAGTTATTCACCTGACGGAAAAATAGGTAAGATGTGTAGATACCGGACGCTGAAACAATTGTTTTACCTGATCTCATTTTTCATCTGCTTCGCCGTAATCGAATCCCTTACTGCAGTCTTGAGGATCCTGATGCATTGTCGGTGCTTTCGACAGCGGGAGAATCTCGATGCATCAACCTACACTCCGATCTCTACTGATGATCATCTGAACGGCATCCCGCGATGAACTCATGTACCTTTGGGTAGTTGCTTTTTGTAAACGTACGATGCGGTTTGAGAGGTAGCACTATTTTATTTACGTTCCTCGAGGGAGGTGTTAGATGGAATACTATTTTTTTACCGTTGTTTTTTGGGTCGCAATCCCGGACGGCGGGATTTCCCCGATTCGGTTGGAAGCGGAGACCTTCCAAGTAACGCCTCCCCTCGATACTCTCCCGCTTAAGTGATGACTCACCTACTCTGGGTCGCTCTCGGTTTGCGCTACGGTTCATCCTCTCGTTCAGGTCATGTAGACCGACGGGCGCTTTTATCAGAGCGCCCCTGCCTCCCTTTAAGGAGAGAACGTCTTTGCCCAGGGCTCCTTTGCTCGTGAGGACATTACTCCCCATCATCCCTCCTATGAGCCCATGCGAGAATCCTCTTGGCTCTCACCGCTCTTTCGGCATCAACCTCATAAGAGATGCCCTTGCCGCTTGAGCTATCCACGGCTGCTCAAACGGAGCTTCCTTCATATCGGCAATTTCGTCAGTTCTCCTTATCACATGCGCGGGATCAAGCTCATAGCAGAGAAAGTGTTCCGCGACCGGACAAATTCTTCAGCACTCAGGCTCTATTTTGTCTCGCCGCGCTATGAAACGCCTCGATTGCGCCGCTGGTTTTTGAAAACTCGTGGTCTGAAATTTGTGTCCTCGGAATACGCGAAAATGGCCTGGTTCCTCTCCTACATCTATTTCGTCGGATCCTGAGAACCGCTCCCGATACTTTTTTGCGATACATACTCCCCACTCCATGACACAGCTTACGATGGAATCTTTGCAATAGTTACCGGGATTGAAAATTTCCTCCGAGCGTCAGCGATCGTTCACAGTCGCGGGGTGTGAAGAATGAAAAATGGAACCTTGAAATTGTTGCCTCTGTTAGTACTCTACTTACTTATCGTCATAATGTTTTCCTCATCGACTTTTCAGGGCGATGAGGGCGGTTATGTCGCGTTTGCAAGTCGTCTATCACAAGGACACCACTCTCCCAACAATGACATTAGTCTATGGTGGGGACCTGGTTATCCTATTGCCTTGGTTCCTTTTGCATATCTGAGGTTACCTTGGTTGGTAGCCAAATTGCTCAATGCAATTTTCCTCTTTGGAGCTATCCTCTATTTCTATAAGACTCTAGCCCTTTGGTTGCGGGAAACTTATGCACTCATCTTTACATTTGCGATGGGGTTGTATCCTCCTTTTTGGAGGGGAGTACACGTTTTGCTCACAGAAAATTTGGTTTTTTTCTTAATCTGCGGATTTATGTTCCATTTTTGTAAAATGTGTAGGGAAACAAAGAGTTCCTGGTTTCATTTATTGGTATCATCTATTTTTTTGGGGTACTTGGCCTTGACAAAGGTTATCTTCGGTTACGTCATTCTTGTAGGATTATTATCGTTTCTTATTCTGCACCTATGGCAAAAAAGAGATGAATTTAAGAAAACAACCTGCATTTATTTGTTGGCTTTAATTTGGTGCCTACCCTATCTGTGCTACGCTTATTCCTTGACTGGTAAAGTCTTTTATTGGGGAACCTCGGGAGGGATGTCTCTCTATTGGATGTCTACGCATTACGAGAATGAGTGGGGTAGTTGGAAGTCGTTTAGAGATGTACAAGAATCCCCAGAATTAGCGCAACACCGGGGGTTTTTTGACAAAATAGCTGGTCTTTCTGAAGTAGAGAGAGATAGTGAATTCAAGAAACAGGCAGTCTATAATATTACTCATCACCCTACGAAATATCTTGTCAACTGGATAGCGAATATCGGACGTCTGTTATTTTCGTATCCTTTTTCGTACGGTCACGATAGGCTGACTACATATTTTTACCTCATTCCTAACATGTTCATTGTCGTACTTCTCGTTTTGGGTATTTATCCTGCCATTTTGAGATGGAGGTCGATACCTTACGAAATATACGCTTTACTGTACTTTAGCATGATTGCTTTCGGTGGCACGTCACTGTTAAGTGCGTATGATCGACAATTCCGCCCTTTTGTTCCCATTTTGTTATTATGGCTTTCATTTCTATACGTTCGTGTCATGAAAATAGAAGTACGTCCGGCATCTGAAATCACGTCTGTCTGAAAACACGCACCGTCGGTTTATCTGTCCTTTGTCCCTACATCGTCCCTTTTCCTTTCTCCCTTGCCCAATTTAGTAAAGAGGAAGATTTGACCTCAATACGTACACTATGAGTATCAAGTCTGTAGTGGTGTGTTGCTGCCCTTCCTTGATAAGACCGCTTATTGACCGTGTCGAGGCTTCGCCGCTTGGGTATCGTCTGGCCCGCGGAGCTTTCTGGTCAATGACTGGCGGCGTCATTGCGCGCGGACTAGGACTTATTGCGTCTATTCTCGTTGCGCGAATGCTCGGAAAATCTGGCTTTGGTGAACTGGGAATAATTCAGAGTACTGTTGGAATGTTCGGTACGTTTGCAGGCTTCGGCTTAGGCCTGACTGCCACCAAGTTCATAGCTGAGTATCGGACGGTCGATCCTGAGAAAGCTGGACGGATACGGGGGCTTTCCAACGGGTTCGCGTGGATAACCGGCGGCATTACAGCTCTTATTCTATTCTTTATGGCACCGTGGCTTGCTGTTCACACACTTGCCGCACCTGATCTGAAAGGGCTCCTGCAAGTAGGTTCACTGTTATTGCTTCTGACCGCTGTTAGCGGAGTTCAGATGGGTATTCTTTCAGGGTTTGAATCCTTTAAGACGGTTGCGAAGATCAGCCTCTGGACGGGGCTGGCTAGTTTCCCGCTTATGGTTGCCGGAGTATACTTGGCCGGTTTGTCAGGAGCCGTATGGGCTATGGTGTTAGCGATGGGATTGAATTGGTTCTTTAACCATGTCGCCATCCGAAGTGAATGTAATAAAGCGGATGTACCCTATGCATATGGGCAATCTTGGAAAGAAGTGACTGTCCTTTGGAGGTTTGCACTTCCGGCCATGATCAGCGGCATGTTTATTACTCTGTCAGACTGGGCTCTAACTGCAATGCTGGTCAACGAGCCCGGGGGGTATGGACAGATGGGCCTTTTTAACGCAGCCAGGCAGTGGCACGTATTAATTCTCTATGTGCCATTGTCCATTTCTAATATGACGCTGCCGATACTTTCCAATCTCCTTGGTGAGGGGAATCGCCGCCAGTACAATAAACTGGTTATGGTCACTTCACTATTACTGACCGGGTTGGCGTTTGGAGCTGCATTGCCGGTAGCTTTATTTTCAACTAACATAATGAGGGCATATGGCCACGATTTCATTCAGGGAGAACGCGTCTTGTTACTAGTCTGTTTTTATTCCTGCTGGTGGGCGGCAAATATAGTTATCGGACAAGTCTTGTGGTCAACCGGGTCATCCGGGCTCGCTATGATTCTTGCGGCAGCTCGGGCTGTCATCCTTCTTGGTAGTTTTTTGCTCGTAACACCAAAAAATGCGTGTGGCATTGCACTCGCGTACACAATTACTTATGTCTTAATGACTGCTTATCAAGGCATTCTTTCTGCGAGAAGCGTGGATAAGAGCTTTCTTTCAAGGTCACAAGCACTCCAACCGATTGAACAGCCATAAAATTTGCATCACGGACATTAAGAATGCTAGCCGGGATCTCCATATGGGAACTCAAATATCACAAACCTTGACTTCGGTTGCATTGGCGGTATTATTCATTACGAGTTTTTTTGCCATCATTTTCAAACGACCCAAGTATGCTATTTATCTGTATTGCGTGGTCATTCTTCTATTCACAGGTACCGGTCTCGGAGCGAAAGAACGTATCATTCTAATATATGAAAGAGGCATTGGTGTCTTACCTCTGACATTGATTAATATTTACCTTGTTTCAGTATTTATGTTTTTCTTGTTTCTGCGGGTCCTCTCGCGAGGCCGTGGGCAATCCACAGAATCTGTTAAGCCAATAGGTAGCCTTTATATACTTCTTGCCTTCTCTACTCTTTATTTACTGTTTGGTGTCGTAATTGACATTCCTACTCGTGAGATCCTGAGTCAATTTGGCATCATTAATATTGTAAATATGTGTTTTTTCGTATTCGTTCTTTTATGGGGTGTAGAGTCTTCCGAGATGTTGGATGAGTTGAAAAATATTGCTCTCTTATGTTTAGCGTTGTCCGCAGCATACGGCGTGTTTCGTTTCTTTTTTCTGGGCGGAGACCCAGCTAACGTTTACCGAAACATTGAGCATTTAAATGTGCGCCTCACATATTTGGACGTGGGACAGTCCATATTATTTGGCTTTGCATTTGATTACTCGGTTCTTAAATTGTTGAAGGATCGACCTTCAGATCTGAAGGGCCATGCATTTTTCGCTGGCCTCGCGTTGTTGTCGGCGTTCAATATTATTTTTTCATACAGGAGGAATGCTTGGGCTGGTTTTGTGATCTCGATAATATGGCTTATAATCGTACTGGATATAAAGAGAAAATTAGCTTTTGCCGTGATAGGCTTTTTTTGCGTAATGTTTTTGTTTACCCATGTTGCGCCACAACGATTCTCGGGGCAAAGTGATTCATTGCACACACGCACGATGACGGGGGATTTCACAACAGGCGGCGAGATTACATTCAGAAAGGGAAGATTTTCAGAGTTGAGGAATGCCACCCTTGTGACGCTTAAAAAACATCCCTTATTTGGCTTCGGGCCTTGGGGGCATTATGTTCCAAAAGCCTTAGTTGGAAATTTCGCATTCTTTACGCATAGCGCGATTATTCACGTTTTGCTCAAGACGGGTTTGATCGGGTTGTGCCTGTTTTGCTGGCCTTTATGCAGCTTGCTTTTTTGGACGACTAAACACCGTAAACTGTTTCCAAAAAATAGCAAATATCAAATACTAAGCGAAGCTGCCTTTGGTGGTGTCCTGTTTGCCATACCTGAGATTTTGTTTGGAACCCCAATCATTATCTACCGCCACCTCCAAATATTAGGCCTTTTTATAGCCTTAATGTGTTGCTCATATATTTTTAGAAACTCCGGAACCGAGAGGATAGATTTGCCCAGTATGCAAAAGCAGGCGGCATGAATAAGCCTAAAGTGTCCATTATCACACCCACATTCAATCGGGCTGGCTTTATTGAGAGGACCGTCAGGTCAGTGCTGGCCCAGACATACGATAATGTCGAATACATCATCGTCGACGGAGGTTCCGCGGATAGCACAGTGGAGATCTTGGATAAATATGCACAACAGGGAAAGTTAATGTACATTTCTGAACCGGATAATGGCATGTATGACGCCATCAACAAAGGGTTCAGGATGTCCTCTGGCGACATTCTCGCGTACCTGAATTCTGATGATGCGTATTTCCCTTGGACCATTTCTACCGCGGTTGATAGGCTCATGAATGAACGGGTCGACTTGGTTTGTGGAGACACGCTTGTTCAAGATGTTGAAGGTAACACTATAAGACTCAGCATATGGCCTCGGGTTTCAGCGTGCTACTTGAAAACTGGCCACCTAATAGCCCAGCCGACCGTATTCATGAAAAGAAAGATGTTTCTTAACCTTGGAGATTTCGGGAAGGAGGTCAAGTTGCTCGGAGACTGCGAGTATTGGCTCAGGGCTATGGAGGCCAATTACCGGATCGAAAATGTGCACGAACTCCTCGCGATAGAATGTGATCACGAAGAAACTATCAGAGTACGACTGAGACAACAAATAGACGCCGAAAAAGCTTTTCTGCGTACCAGGTACAAGGCAGTGTCCAGTCGCATAATATTGAGCGGATTCTATACAATGCTCAAGTTTCTTGAGAGAGAAACGACATATCTTGGTTTCAAAATCCTTCTTTCTCAAAAATTAGGTAACTTAGCGGCCTGGCAAAACTTCAGAGCATCTTACGTTTGCAAGTTTAGTTTATTCGACTACTATGTTTCCAAGGCAAAGATAGCCAAGCTGTATGATCGCATCTGGTACGTAAAAAAGAGGACAGGCTCTTCATTAAGCATGGGCTTTCAAAATGGCGACTATCGCTAAAAAACTTCGGCATGCTAAAGCTTAAAACGCGTGTAAAGAGAATCCTCATGAACAGATTAGAAGAGGCATGCTTCTGGTTTTTATAGCAGCGATGACCAAAACGGAGCGGGTATTGGAGGAATTATCTGGAATCCCAACGCACCCGTGGCCAATTACGTGGAGAAGTGATTGTTCGTTACACGATTCACTAAGGTGCATAGATGGCGATCAAAGTACTGTGGTTCAGCGGCCTAGCGCCTCGCAAGGCACGAGAGCGCCAAGGCATGCACATTGCAGAAGGGCCCGCTTCCTGGCAGGAATCGCTTCTGCATGCGATGCGTGGGATTGACTCTGTCAGAATAGGTATTGCGGCTCCAACAGAGGTCGCGGCCTCTTCATTTGAAGAGGATAACGTGACCTATTACTGTCTTCCGCATACTATATCAAAACAAAAAGTAATCCGCGGAATGCAGCAATGGTTAGGATATGACGACGAAGCGCATCAGATTGCATCGGCATTACAGGCGGTCGACTCATTCAGACCTGATTTGATTCATGTCCATGGTACGGAGAATCCTTTCGGTCTCCTGCGACGAACTACGGATATCCCTATTGTTATCTCTCTGCAAGGACTATTGACGCCGATTACTCGTGCATATTTTAGGGGGCTAAATGCAGCCGATATTGCTCGACTTTTTGCTAGTAGACAATTTATGAAAGGCGCCGGCGAAATCCATGGGTATCGCAGAATGTGCAAAATGGCCAAAAGAGAACGGGAAATCATGCGGACCAATAATGCCTTTATCGGAAGGACGGAATGGGATCATGCTTTCCAGAGCCTCTTAAACCCAAAGGCGGCCTATTATCATTGTGATGAAGTGATCCGCCCTGTATTTTATAAAGAAAAATGGCAGTGTGAGCCATCGCATTCCGGGATCATATTCAGCACTTCGAGCTCGATGATCTTTAAGGGAACGGAAACGCTCTTGGAGGCTATTCAACTGCTCCGTCAAATGGGGTACGCCGATATAAAGGCTCGGATAGCCGGTGTCCCCGACAAGGGAGATGTCAGTGCCTTCTACAGGAGAAAGGCAAGGCAGTACGATGTTGAGGATGCGATCACGTGGCTTGGTCGGCTCGATGCTGGACAGCTTCTTGGGGAGTTGCTGCAAGCATCCCTATTTGTCTATCCGACTCATATTGACAACAGTCCCAATAGTCTGGTCGAAGCCATGCTGGTCGGGGCCCCCTGCATTGCAACTTTCGTCGGCGGAATTTCCTCTCTTTTGAGAGATGAAAACGAAGGATGGCTGGTTCCAGACTCCGATGCTTTTTCGCTTGCAGGGAAAATAGTCGTTGCGCTCAAGAATCCTGATTTATGCATCGAAATGGGCAATAACGCCAGGGTTCGCTCTATAACAAGAAACAATCCTGGGGTGATCGCGGAAAAAATGGCAGAGATCTACAAAATAGTCGCAGGGTATAGCAGGGCATAGTGGCTGCCAAGATGCTAAAGGCATGCATTACTAAGCAGAGAACCTGCTACGACCTCTACACAAAGACCGGCCCCAATCTGCAGGCCGTAGTCGAATCTTCAAACTGGCGGTCCGGGCCCATAGGGCTATGGGAGAAGTACAATTGCGACATCAGAATAGTCGAGGGGACGGATGACCCTGAGTGCAATGTCGGCCGGTGAACGGTTTTCGTTTGTGAAGGGACAGGCTGAAAGACTGATACCTGTGGCGAGTACGAGGATACATGCCGCAGCTGGGGAGTCGCGACGCACGCGGGTCCCCTGCCTGTTTGGACCGTGAGCGCGGCTTTGACTGACACGGTCGGTCAACTAGGCAGGCGTAAAGCCATTAATCTCTGAGACTATCGCAGGTATTGACGCGAGCTCGTGACTTGTTTACCGAAAAAGTGTGCCGCTAATACATTGATCACTGGTGCCAATTGGGACGCGTGCGATTCCCACGCCGGACCTGACGTGCCCGTGAGAATCGAGACAGGTGTCTGGTTGGGAGTCAATATAACCGTCTCAAGCGCATTACTATCGCGGCGGGCACGCTTATCGGCCCCGGCAGTGTTGTTACGCCGTCTCCGCCTGCCGCGGTCTTCGCAGCCAGCATTCCTGCAAGAATCCTGAAAAAGCTTGAAGCCGCGGGTGCTCGTTGACGATGGGAACAGGTGTTACTGTCTGGCAAGTGTCTCAGGTGATATCCAGTGAGTGAAAAAATCAGGTTGATCTTTATGGGAGAATTCAGGGCTAAAGGCATCCTGGCATCTCTGTCGTGTGGTTGCTATACGTCAGTCCAGTTCTTAGTATTGCTCTCAGCAGCGTCCGATTCGAGCCAATGGCGGCAGATTCGCCGAGGAAGTCAACCCTGGGTGTCTCTCCGAAGAGTTGAGGGGTTACCTGTGGGAAATTATGCGTCATGACAAACACGGCGCATTTTGAATGAACATTATTATCCTTGCAATATCCGATCTACCTGAAGGGGATGCCACATCCTCTAGGGTGAGGCTTATTGCAAAAGGGTTGAGAGAGGCTGGTAATTCTGTCGCTATTCTGTTGATCCATGCCAGTGTTGCTGGATCTGTTGTTGAGAATCACGGTGTCTCTGGCGAGATACATGGCATTCCGTTCTTATACGCAAGCGGCTCCACTGTAAGGCCTAAGAGAGTTCTGGCAATTCTCAAGGACACCGCAAAGGGAATATACAAAGCCTTGACTTTTTTGCGCCATGAGAATAGGTGCAGTAAAGTTGACTTAGTGATTCTTTACACGCCCGACTTGTTCCGATATGGTCCAATTATAGTGCTTTGTAGGGTACTTGGGGTTCCTATTTTCTTTGAAGCCTGTGAAATCATGTCTTTGAGTGCCGGTCCTACTTCATATAGGCAGATGATCTCAAAATTTGGATATCGGTTAATGGAAAATCTAATCCCCTCACAGGCTGCAGGTGTATTAGCAATATCGAGACGAGTCTCTGAATATTATATGTTGAAAGGGATGAAGCAGGATAGGTTATTCAGACTGCCAATCCTGGTAGATACGGACAACTTTTCACCAGGAAATGGCCTTCCAATTAGCGAGCTCATAAATGCGAAATATTTCCTGTATTCTGGAACATTTGGTGAAAAAGACGGCGTAACCTTTATTCTAAAGGCTTTCTCTTTGCTCCAGAAGAAGTACAGCGACGTCATGCTCGTTTTGACCGGGGATTCACCCGGCTCGTTAAACCGTTCACACTGCCAAGCCGCTGCCGAAGCCATAGGCTTAAGGCCATCCGTTTCATTCCCGGGGTATATTCCTCAAGAAAATCTCATATGGTGTTACAATCATGCTTTGGCGCTTTTGGTTTGTAGGAGTGATAGCGCCTTCGCAAATACAGGTTTTCCAACCAAGCTCGGTGAATATCTTGCAAGCGGACAGCCAGTTATCGCTTCAGGAGTATCCGATATTAGCGATTACTTAAAGGACGGCGAGAACGCTCTGCTTGTGCCACCAGAATCACCTGAACGGATATACCAGGCAATGAAAGCTGTCATCGAAGAAAGCAGAAATGCCGAGAAAATAGGAAAAGCGGGACGAATGGTTGGGATAGAGCATTTCGATTATCGAAAGGTAGGAGAGAGGCTGGATGCCTTTCTGAGATCAACGCTTTTAGAAATGAATCTGTGACGGACCACCAAAACGAAGAAGGCTGTGTTATTGGGCGGCATTTTGGGGCGTTTTGTACTCGCAAAACAAAGCCATTTTGCATTAAGTATCGGCTATTAAATTTCAGGAACTGAACCGAACGCGCATTGTCAAAAATCCAGCCTTGGGCGTTAATGAACACCTTCGAAGTCAACCTGCCGCTGGGCATACAGCAAATAGAGCCTCTAATCTTCTTCATTCATTAGCGAAACATCTACTGAGGGTCGAAACTTGCTTATTCACAACAATGATTCTTTAGATTGGCTACATCATGTAAGGGCCTTTGAGCTTAGGAACACCTTAAGATTCGTCGGTGTTGGGCTTTCGAGTAAGAGCATTTTAGAAATTGGCTCAGGCACCGGGTTTCAGCTAAAAATACTGAAGCAATACGGTTCGCTTGTGGTCGGGATTGATCTTAAGAGCAGTCCTTATCAGGAAAGAGTAACTCAGATTATTCTATATGATGGTCAACATATGCCGTTTCGTGCTTCTTCATTCGATATCGTTATTTCATCTAACGTTCTGGAGCATATCAAAGATATTAGTTCCTTCCAAAGTGAAATAAAACGCGTCTTGAAAAAAAATGGTCTTTGCGTTCATATTCTTCCGTCCCACTATTGGCGATTCTGGAGTTCACTCTTTCATTATCCTTGGATTTGTTTATTTACAATACAGATCATTCTCAAATTTCTGACCAGAGGTTCTAATAGGTGTTCAGCAGGTAAAAATAAATTTACAAGAGGGTACCGTCAGGCCACGAAGATGACACCTGTGTCCAAAGATATTGGTTTCCTAAAAGCTTTTCGAACTGTGATTGCCCCTCAAAGGCATGGTGCTCGCGGCAATTTCATCACTGAATTATTCTATTTTTGTCCACTGTGGTGGAAAAGGCATTTCATAGAAAATGGGTGGCATGTTATAACCGTATTCGGCACGGGACTATTCTATTGGAGCCATGATCTGGCTCGATTTAAACTCCCAATCTCTTTTCGAGAAGTCTTGAGTAAGTACCTAGGGAGCGCCTGCTATTCATTCATCTTACGTAAAGCAGACCCTTCGGGGCGATAGAACATCTGCATAACACAGCGCAGAATGCTTCGAATTGGCACATGGATATCACGGCATAGTTAGCGCCTTCGTGCAGTTCCTCATTTTTTGATTTAGGGAAGTGTGGATCTCGTGCGTCGCCTGACTCGATATTGTATGTGTGCTTATAACTCAGCCGAACTTTCCAAGAATGAGAAGTCTTAATCTATCTACCTTGAGATTAGCATTTCGAAAAAATATTGGTCATTCATGAAAGAGATTTACCTACTTACCGACTATAAGGGATTTTTTGAGAACAAGTATACCGCTGTGCCTTATCGAAGCGGAATGAACAGGGAATTGCTAACAAAATATTTTGCAGAAAGCGGGTATGCTGCCGAGTTTATGGCATTTGCAGATGTCGATTTTAGAAAGATGGATTTTAGGGAACAATATATTCTCTACACCTCCTCCGAAGACCATGAGGGTCATTATAAAGATTACATAGAAGATGTCGTCTATGCTTTGTGCCTGCAGGGTGCGCATTTAATTCCTGACGTTAAGTACTTGCGAGCTCACCACAATAAAGTATTCATGGAAATGCTTAGAGATATGTCCAGACTGGAGTCTATTAAGAACATCACAGCAAGCTGTTTCGGTGCACTTGAGGAGTTGCAGGAGAGATGTGATCACATGGATGAGAAGCTAGTTATCAAGTCTGCCAGGGGTGCCACTAGCAGTCGGGTGTTCAGTTCTGCTAGCCGACCAGATTTGCTGAAAAAGGCAGCGAAGATTAGCAGGACCAGGCACACCTACCACGAATTATGGGACCTTGCTAGATCGGTAAAACACAAAGGATACAGAAGAGAATCAAAGCATCGAAGAAAATTCTTGACCCAAAATTTTTTGCCCGATCTTATGAATGACTGGAAAATACTAATATTTGGCAAGAAATTTTACGTTCTTTATCGACAGGTTCGAAAAGGTGACTTCCGGGCAAGCGGGAGCGGACTCTTTAATTTTTGTGATGCCCCACCTGAAGGTTTGCTAGACTTCGCAAAAGAAGTCTTTGATGCCCTGGATGTGCCATATTTGTCGCTCGACGTCGCCCTCAAGGATAACGTATTTCACCTATTTGAGTTTCAAGCCGTTTATTTCGGCACGCTCGTAATTGAAAAATCGAGGAGCTATTTTACCCAAATCGATGGACTATGGTGCATCACAAAGGATGCATCAGTCCTTGAAAGGGAGTATGTGAGTAGTATCAACGATTATATTGCAAGAAAATACCACGTTGCGCAATCGCTATGAAAGCCCAACTAACTGCTTCCTGAGAGGCGAGAGAGTACTTCCCCCGATAAAGTAGACACTCTCGACTAACGATAGAAGGGAGTGGTACCATGCCACAAGGGAGAATGAGAAGAGTTCATCGTTACAGTAATG
>Ga0209039_10001141_pt1 | contig 25353 bp, 21 predicted proteins | sample BogFormECP12_OM1_FD_188238 | JGI IMG/M metagenome (GOLD analysis project Ga0209039, IMG submission 188238) | Bog forest soil microbial communities from Calvert Island, British Columbia, Canada - ECP12_OM1 (SPAdes) (version 2) | ecosystem: Environmental > Aquatic > Freshwater > Wetlands > Bog ... | reverse complement strand
AGAACTTCGCAATGATGTTCTCCCGGGAGAAGACTCTCGGGGAGAAATAGATCATTATGACGTCGAGCACCGCGAAGCAAGCCGTCAAGATTAACAAGACGAGCTCGATCACGCCTAGAAAACCGCTCACGAGCACGGCGATGAATATCACCATCACGGTTCCACCGATTTGTTGCGCGGATTTCGTGTCCCTTGCCCTGTATGAAACCCAAACATCTATATAAATCGTGAAAAAGGATAGCACTGGCGAGAGCACGAAAAGGATGAATAACCAGCTCACGTTGGGCATGTACAAGAATCCCAGCAAAGAATAGGTCAACGAATCGACGATCGTGGACAGTATCGCACCACTAATCCACGTGATGATCAAGCCAGGAATGAAGCTTGCGAGCACCTTTGCCACGAATAATTCCGTATCAGTTAACGGCAGGAGGAGAATCGATTCGGCTGTCTTTCGCTCTTTCTCCCCAGCCCAGCTATCGGCAGCGATTGCCAACGTGACAAGCATAGGGATCATGACAAAGATCGGACGGATAATATCGCCAACCATATAGTTCAAGTAATTGAGGATGCTGCCAAATTGCCCGATGATGGACGATGGATCCGATAATGGCCCCCCAACGATGAGTAACGGGTATACCACTGCAAAGATGACCGGCATCAGGATCATTGGTAACAAGACTTGCCTGTTTGACCTGATTTCATGCCAGTCCTTTCGTGACAATTTTATTAGCAAACCAAGTCGCAACATCACGATTCACCTCCCATTAGCTTGAGATACACGTCTTCGAGGGAATGCTGCATCTTGGCAACCTCCATGACAGGAATATCCAACTCCACGAGCCTCTTGACGATCTCCGGCACGATTTCTTCCTCCGGTTTTGCAAGCACGACGTTGACTTCCTTGTCGGAAACTGGCACGATCGAGAAAGCGTCTTGGAAACCTAAAGATTCCTGGATATCAGTGGGAATCGATTTCGTGGACGTGACCTTAAACACGGTTGCCTCAAATAGCTGTCGTTCCAGTTCAGATGGCGGGCCGATCTTCTTGATGACACCTTTATCGATGATAGCGACCTGGTCGCTCATCTCCTGCGCCTCTACAAGATTGTGCGTGCACATGAAGACGGTCTTGTTCAGCTTCTTCCCGAGATCCGATATATAACCCCTGAACTCGACACTTGCCTTCGGATCCAAACCAGATGTCGGCTCGTCGAGAAATATCAATTCGGGATCGTGAATGAGCGTCTTAATGAGTGCCGCGCGTTGTTTCAATCCCTTGCTCAACGTGCCGAATTTATCATCCTTCCGATCCATTAAATTGAACGTTTCGAGCAATTCTAACATTTTCGATTCGACCTGCTCTTTTTCCAAGGAGTAAAACGATCCGAAAAACCGTATGTTCTCCACGACGGTCATGCGCTCGTACATCCCGGGATTTTCCCCAAGCATGCCTATTCGGGACCGAATGTTTACTTGATTGTCGAGGACGTTCTCGCCAAAAACGAATGCATCGCCTTCAGTCGGCTTGAGCAAGCAAGAAAGGATTCGAACGGTTGTTGTCTTTCCTGCACCGTTCGGCCCGAGAAAGCTGAAAATTGCACCTTGCTTGATCTTGAAGTTGACCTTGTTCAATGCGATGATCCTCTTGAATATCTTCACGAGGTCTACCGTTTCAATGATCCATTCCATGTTCCATCATCATTCCGGAGTGCATCGTGCTGCAGCTCTTGATGCATAAGCAAAATCATATTTCTTAAGTGTTTTCGCGCGTTTTTTTACCTGGCGATTCTTGCATGGACAACATCGTGGTGCGCACCTTCAATCCTACCAGCGACGAGCAGGCCATGAACGAGGTAATCCGGAAGAGTTTCAACAGCGCGACGGCAAACGCCTATCCGTTGCCTCCCGATCGGTTCGTCATCATTGCAGAAATCGATGGAAAGATCGTCGGTCACACGAGCGTTCGGCCGATGCTGCTTCACATGGGAAACGCCCTCGTGCGCACGGCGAACTTGCACATGGTTGCAACCGATCCAGACTACCAGCGTTTGGGAGTTGGCCACGCCATGATGGACAAAGCAAATGAGATCTCTCGGCAGGAGCGCTTGGCTATCTCGATCCTCGAAACTCCCGTGCCGGAATTTTACGCGTTGAAAGGCTGGGAGATCGTCGGGAATCGGGTTTCGTTGTTGGTAAATCGAAAGGATATCGAAGCGGCGGCGAGCCAGGCAAAGATAGACCTTCAATTCAGGGATGGCACGCTCGATCACGTGGATCTATACGTTGACCTGCGAGAAACCGTGGCAAAGAAATGCTGGTTGTTCGCGCACGCTAACAAGGACTACCTGGGAGGATTGATTGCGCCTGCATGCCAGGGCAGCCTCGTGGACTTCTTTCACGAGATATGGCAAGACGAAAAGCTCGTCGGATACGTGTTCGGGACTCGTGATTCGAGCGCGAAGGAAGGCGAGCCATTGAAAATCGGCGTCCGGGAAATGATTTTGGAGACTTACACGCTCGACATCGTTGCCCGCGTCTTCAGCTTCTTGCTGGAATTTGACGAGGAATTCGAGGTAGTTAATGCTGGAAACTTCGTCATGCCAGAGCTGGAGACCATAATGAACTCATTTGGTGGCACGGCTAGCAATCCGGGCGGGAATAAGGACATGGTCCGCGTCTCCATGGTAAAAGAGTTGCTGGATGAGTTGCACGACGTCATCGACCGCGAGCTCGTTGCATTCTTGAAACGAACCCGGAAAAAAAAGGGCGAGGAATTCTTGCTTGACGTTGATGGCGAACGCGTGCTGCTATCGTGTGGCAGCGGACATCTCCAAACGTGGGTGATCAATGAGATTCCAGAAGGGATACCGGCTTTTTCATTAACCAGGAATGATCTTGCCCGTGTCGTGATGGGCACTGCATCCCCCTCATCGCTCGTGAACGAGGGAAAGGCGGGATGCACCACGGATCTGGTGCTGGAGCAGCTCGATGCCATGTTCCCGCCACGGCCCATCGTGATCAATTACAGCAATCATCTTTATCAGGCGTATCTCGAAGAAATGGGGATCGATCACGAATCCTCTTGATCATGCACAATGCTGGTAACACAACTAATGCCTTCAAAAAAATCGTCCAAGCTCGATCCGACTCGCCGGTTTTCCAACCGGGTAGCCGATTACGTGAAAGCCCGGCCTTCCTATCCCCCAGATCTTTTGGATTTCCTGGAAAACGACGAGATCTTGACACCAGGGAAACCGGTGGCCGATATCGGGTCAGGAACGGGGATTTTTTCAGGATTATTGCTCGAGCGGGGATATCCCGTGTTCTGTGTTGAGCCAAACGCGGAAATGCGGACCGCTGCTGAGGAGGCATTTCACGCCAACCCCCTGTTTACCAGCGTCGATGGCACGGCCGAGCATACCACGTTGGACGACGACGCCGTGCACGCGATCACGTCGGCGCAAGCCTTTCACTGGTTTGATGTCGAACAGTGCAAGCAAGAGTTTCGAAGGATAATGCATCCCGGCGGGGCAGCGGTGCTGGTCTGGAATGATCGAGATACCGAGAGCACGACGTTTGCACGACGTTATGACGCGCTGATTCATGCTTATGCCATCGACCTTTCCGCGATCCGGCAAGCACGGCTTGACCTCGTGAGAATTCAAAGATTGTTCGAGCCGCAATCATGCGAAATAAAACAGTTTTACAACAGTCAACGTCTTGATTTTGATGGACTCAAGGCGCGGATGCTCTCATCCTCGTACATGCCACGTGAAGGAACGCCACGATATCCATCGATGCTAGCCGAGCTGCGCAGGCTTTTTAGCGACACACAGAGCGAAGGCTTCGTTACTTTCGAATACACGACGAGTCTGTACTGGGGTTTCTTGTGTGAACTCCGTTACTCTAAAATAATGAAAATCGAGGACAAAGCCTCGTTACATCCGGGAGACACCCGGCGGGGGTGAACTCGTGTAAATTCTCGGTTTTTTCAATTTACAGTCAAGGTTTCCCGGATGCAGATAATTATTGCGGTTTTTTATCCGCCTCATCCACTTTGCGTCGGGACCGTTGGATAAACACTGAATGCGCCAACAATAAGGAAGACAACGCCCACGGCGATGCCAGCAATCACGACAGCAATGAGGATGTTGCGTACCAACGTGTTCCGACTATTCGGGGGATTTATTTCTTCAGCACTCACGCCAATCACGTGTTTTCTGTTCGTGTTCTTGAATAGTGTCAAGGAACCTCGTGACCCGTTCCTTTTTAAATAACCCGGCTAGCGGGCGAGCATCTGCGCCGGTTTGTTCGGCATCCCTTTTTTCATGCATTTAGCAAGCGATTGTGCGCAAATCGGCACGATGACGGGATCATAAGGCTTTATTTGCTTCAAACTAAGCTATGATCAATTCTTATTACTGGTGTAGCACCGTGGAAATAGATAAACTCTCCAAGAATTTAGCAAAAATGCTCGAAAACATAGGGGAAATCGAGCTAGAAAACGTTGATCTCGTCGCAGAAAATCTTGAACTGCATTTCTTGCCGCAACTTGTTTCAACCGTCGCGCAAAAAATGGTTGCACCAGAGATGTTAGCCGCAGGCAAGACCTTGAAAGATTTTGAGTGGGAAGCGACGAAATTCGAGTTTCCCCACCAGCAATACACGCGACCCATCGAGGAAATCCAATTTATCAGGTCTAACGGAACGACGGTCAAGATCGGCGGCGAAACTGTCCCGCATTTCTATGGCTGGGAAAAGACCAAGAATCCAAACCTTCCCGTCGTTATTTACGACGTATTCGACTTCGTTCAACACGTTCCTGGTCCTATCAAGGATAAATACGGTGAAGACTTGTTGCACGACCCCGTGGAGTGGGGAAAATTCGCCGTGGAAAAATACAACGCGCAGATGCTCTCCTTGCACTTCGTTTCCACCGACCCCGGCATCAAGGCCCCGGGCACGCCGCCTGAAGATTCTGCGAAACTCATGGACGAAATGTTACAGGCCGTTCCCGTGCCAGTGTCGATAGGCTGCAGTGGCAACAAGGAGAAAGACGTCGCGATGTTCGAGGCAGTGGCAGCAGCCACGGAAGGCGAACGCTTGATGCTTTCCGCCGCGGACAAGGAAACCTGGGAGCGCGTCGTGCCGATAGCCATGAAATATGGCCACAATTGCCTGATGTGGACCCAGCTCGATATCAACAGCCAAAAGAAGTTAAATCGCGGTGCGCTTGAACTTGGATTACCACGCGACCACTTGATCCAAGATCCGACCTGTGCAACTCTCGGATATGGTTTAGAATATTCATATAGCATCTATCAGCGTTATCACCTTTCCGGTTTGCGAGGTGATTCAGATCTTTCCTTCCCCATGAGCGCAGGCACGACAAATGCATGGGGTGCACGCGAAGCATGGATGGGCGAGTCGAAACATCCTGAGTGGGGTCTCAGGGACTTGCGCGGGCCCCTCTGGGAATGCTATACCGCGATAACTCTAGCGGTCGCAGGCATGGACCTGGCGATGATGTTCCACCCGTCCGCCGCACTGATGTTCCGAGAGCTTTGCGCTTCATTCGAAAAGGACTTGCCCTCGATGATACCGCAAGTGTCAGACTGGATCACCATGAAAGTCTAACAAACAGTGCAAAAACAAGCTTTTTTTCTTTTCACCTTCACTCTTTTACCCATGGCCGAAGAATTTCCCGTGCCAGTCGGAGAACAGTTGTATTGGGTTCCCGGCGAGAACGGCGCGCGGTTTCCATATTGCCATGCGTATCTCTGGGTGGACGAAAAGCAAATTGTTGCCTTCGATCCGCAATGCGGTCAAAAACAATTGCGTAAAGCATTAACACAACTCGGGCATAACGCCCGGGACATTACCTCCATTGTCTGCACCCACTTTCACCTCGACCATTCCACGAGCAACGTGCCCTTGAAGGAAAAATCCGGGGCGGAGATCTGGGCTCACGAGTTGGACGCTCCGGCTCTTAGTTCCCTCGACAAGTTCGTCGAACGTTATGGCATCGAGGATCCCGCCATGCGCGCGAAGTGGCAAGAATTCCTCGTGACCTTTGGTGTCAAGCCGCACGAGGTGGACCACATGTTCCGGGATGGTGATGTCGTGCCAGGAGATTTTCAAGTCATCCACACGCCGGGACACTCGCCGGGCCATTGTTGCTTTTACAAGGCTGGCACGCTGATAGCTGGTGACATCGACTGCACGACACCATGGGTCGGGAACGCTTCCTGCAATGTGGGAGACTTCCTCGCATCCATCGAGCGCCTCGAATCCATGGACATCCAAGCCCTCTTGCCAGGCCATGGTGTGCCAATTAAGGAAAATATCCACGATGCTCTTGAAGCGTTCCGCCAAAAGTTCATCCGTCGCGAGGGCCATTTACTCGAAATCTTGTCCAAAGAACCTATCACGTTGGAGCAAATCGTCCAGCAAATAGACCAGATGAAACAAGAGAAAACCAGCGGCGACGTCCTGCCCGAACGCTCGCCGTTTGCTGCCCATTTTGCGCGGGTCAGCACCCGCAATTACTTGCTGCACATGCAATCCCTCGGCCAGGTGGAAGCGGTGATCGTTGCAAACCAAGAACTCTGGAGCCTGAGTTGAATTAGTTTAAGCAATTCACATAATCCGAATTTTAACCAAAATATCGTCTTCACGGAAACCAAACCTTGTCAATGATACCTTTGAAATGGCCGCCGGTCGTACAAATCGCGGAAATGTTATACTTTTGGCAGCAAGCAATTGTAGAGCAATCCGTGAAACTTTTTAATGCTGCCCGACGCGTGATGTAGCATCTCCTCTGGTGAGTATGGTGGATAGAATCAAGATCGGCATCATGGGATTTGGTTCGTTTGCAGAACGGCGCCTGATTCCCGGCTTTCAGAATTGCCAGCACGCGGAACTCGTGGCATTGGTGAAGCGTGATGCGGATGCAGCGCTGGAAAAGGCACGAGAATTTGGTATCCCTGATGCGTATTCGTATTCCGATAGCGAGACATTTTTCAGCACACCCGGCATGGATGCCGTGTTCGTTGCATCATCGAACAACGCCCACGCGGACGATGCCATCAACTGCTTGAAGGCAGGAAAGCATGTCATCGTCGAAAAACCCATGGGGATGAATGCTGCCGAATGCGAGCAGATGATCGCGGCATCGATTCAGTACGGGAAGGAATTGATGGTCGCCCAATGCCTGCGATATAACAAAACGGTCCAACACTTCAAGCAGCTGGTTGAGGAAGGACAGCTGGGGAAGCTCGTCTCCGGGAAATGTGATTTCCATAGCGAGGGAAAAAAGTCGACGCGGGCGTGGAAGTATGACAAGAACGTCGCGGGTGGTGGCGCTGCATTTGACCTGGGCGTCCACGTGATCGATACCATGCGATTCATCACCGGATTGCCCGTGAGCAGAGCATGGTGTGCCACGCTTCCCCAGGCACGCGAAAGCGATGAAGTTGACGGGTTCGCCTCGTTCTTGCTGGAATTCGACGGGGATTTCATCGCCACGTGCGAGAGCTCGTTCATGACCAAGCGAAATCTCTTTCTCGAGCTCTTCGGCGAGAACGGGTATGCTCGTGCCTTCGATTGGAATGAAAATCAAGCTAAGGTGAGGGTCGAATCCGAGATCGACGGGGCATTCCAGCGATACGAGATCCAGAATGCGGACATGTACGCCGCGGAAATCGATGATTTCTGCAGGTGCATCAAAGGTGAGATTGAAAATCCGATACCAGGCGAAGAAGGGCTCATCAATCAACGGTTAATAGACCTTGTGAATTCCAACGGTTCCTTCCAAGCGTGAATCGAATTGATTTTTTCGCAAAAAGGAAGCCATCGACAGTTCAAGCACCCAACCAAACCCGGAAGGGTTACGATTGCTGGTCACCCTAACCATGATCTCTCACCAGGAACCTTGAATAGCATTATGAAGCAAGCACGAATTGATGAACCAGGAGAATGATTATGTATCGGTATTTGATAGTTGTCGAAAAAGCAGGGTACAATTTCTCTGTTTACGCACCAGATTTACCTGGTTGTGTTGCCACGGGCAAAACACGTGAAGAAGCAGAATCAAAGATGCATGACGCTATTGAAATGCACTTGCACGGTCTTGTCGAGGATCATGTTGACATTCCTGAACCTCAAGCAAGTGCAGAATACGTTATCATCAAGTCACTTGCTGATGTTGTTGAAAATTAACCTCCAAGGTCAAAACTTGTTATTTTTCAAGTAAGCCATTATATTTGCGGCAGGTTGCTTATTCGATATTTGAGTTGCCATGAATTTCATGTACGGGTCGACATGCGTGAAAAATGCCTTGTACCCTTCGCACAAGTAATTTAATCCCGGCTCGCCAGTAGAGGAGAGGAGCAATCGATCCTTCGGGCATCCCCCGTTGCACGTGAACAGCACGTTGCATTCCTTGCAGCATCCTGGCAATCCAGCTACTTTTTCAAGCCCGAACGATCGCTGCTCGGCTGATGAGACAATCGTGGCGAGGGGTGTTTCCATGATATTTCCCCGCTTGCACTCGGGGGTCACGAAATGATCGCACGCATAGATATCGCCAGTATATTCCATGGCAAGGGCATAGCCGCACGTTCTTGCATTGACGCAGAACCCACCAGGGCTTCCAAGCCATGCAGCAAGCACGGCATCGAAATTAAGCACGAACACGCGACCAACGTCGGCGTGAACCCATTCATCGAAGATGGCGGTCATGAAATGACCGAAGCGATGTCCGTCGATAGATCGATCGCTGGCCGGACTGGCACTTGGATCACCAGCATCATCAACCCGCTCGACCACCGGGATGAATTGGATATATTGAACGCTTAGGTCATCCCGTAAATAGCGATACACGTCGAGTGGATGATCGGCATTTGCCGCATTGATGCACGTCAGGACATTATACTCAACCCTGTGCTTTTTCAAGAGATCCAGGCCGTTCTTGACCTTGTCGAAGGTGGCGTTCCCGCGCTTGTCAATCCGAAACGTGTCATGCAATCTGGGCGGGCCATCGATGCTGATGCCGACGAGAAACTTATTGTCGTGGAAAAACCTTGCCCATTCGTCGTTCAGCAGCGTGCCGTTGGTCTGGAACGTGTTGATGACCTTCATGCCTTGTTTCGCGTGCTTTTTTTGGAACACGATCGCTTTCTTGAAAAACTCGATGCCCGCCAGGACCGGCTCGCCCCCTTGCCAGCCGAACGTGACCTCGGGCACGCGCTGGGCGGCCATGTACTGCCGCGTGAATTTCTCGAGCACCTTGTCGCTCATGCGATGGTCGCCAGCGGGATACATGCTTTCCTTCGGCAGGTAAAAGCAATATTGACATGCCAGGTTGCATCGAGCGCCGTTAGGCTTGACCATGACATGGAACGCGGGTGGCGGCCACTCGATGCCCTCGCTTGAATGAACTTTTTTTGCCATGGAAATCTCACTCGCTAGCTGGCACCACGATCGCAAGGTTGCTTTGCTTGATATCCTTGTAAAATCGATAATAATCTCTTAAAAACGAGATGAGAGGGTAAAGTTGCTGGTAATAATCAATGATGATGATGATCTTGCTCATGTCCTCGACCTTGGCGAGAAAGCAATAATTGCCATCTTGCAGCGCGTTCTTGTGCGCCTGCAGCCAGAATGCGGTTCCGTCCAGGCGTCCATCGCCTGGGAATGACGCTTTTCCAAATTGCCGCGTTCGCCGATCGAGCAAGAAAATGTCACGGGTTTCGAGTGCCGAGATGCCCAATTTCTCCCGGATCTTGCCCTGGATGCACGCGCTCTTCATGGCAAGGTCAGTGTTGGAAATGCGCTTTTTCAGGACCGTCATATCACCGTTGATCTTGAGCATATCGAACAGGTTTTTGGATAATATGCTTTTCCAGACGGCATCATCCGTGCCCGCAATGAGCGGCTTGGTGTATCCTTCCGTTCCTTGTGATAACATTATGTCGATGGATTCCTTAGCCATCTTGGCATCGCCAGCACCGCTGGGTTGCTTCTGATCATTGACAATGGACAACATGTCAAGCAACGTTGGCGCCTTGCGACCGATGCTGTCCCAGAATGCTCCAATGGTTTCCACGCTCGAGTTCGCGGCCAAAGCATTGTACATGCCAATCGTCGTGGCCCAAGCAGGCTTTTCGCTGCGGCTGCAAAAGAACAATTCACGCTTGAGGTCGGATCCAACTGGGGCAGCGGAAATGGCACTAACGCTCTTGAACCCGGCAAGCTGGAGCTGGTTGGCGTAGAGCTCCTTCAAGCCGAGTGCCACGTCGCCGCGAGGTACGGCGGTGCCGAAAAAATCATCCAGCATCTTGTGCCCGCGGGGAAGCGCGAGGGAGTTATCAACCGCCGTGCCATCATAATCGATGATAATGTCACCATAGGGTAGTATACTGCGTATTTTTAAGAGAGTCGAAAATTTCACGCTTAGACCATCGGTATCGATGAAACACAAGTAGTGGTAAAACTTTCCATGGCTTGTCTTGATGGCATGAAGAAAATCATTCATCGCGGCGTTGCCCTCGATCGATCCATCATCGCTAACTGGTGAAAACACGTGATGGGACGATGCGGGAATGCCATTCTTGGCGAGTTGCACCTTGAGCAGTTCGAGCCGTTGTCGCAATGCGGAAATATTATTCTTGTTGACCTCGAACGCGTGAACGTGATCATACCGATCGTTCGTCCCGAAGCTTGCTTGCCATGCTGCAAGCAATGTCGGTCCCGGAATGACATGTCGCGCCATGGATTCGCCACGGGAAACGGAAAGCAGTCCCGGTCCTGCTTGCAAGTCGATGAAATTCAACGTGATGCCGTTTTGCTTGCGCATGATGGCTAAATATTGTACCATGCATTTTGCCATGGCAGCACCGCGCAATGCCACCCACCAGCCCTTGACCTCGTCAAGCTCGGTTACTGGCAATTTCAACTCGACCGGTTCGATGCTCTTGAAGTTTTCACCGACGTTCAACAGATCCTCGATGCTTTCCTTGAGCGCGGGCACTTTTTTTTTCGATGGCACGGCAGTCACCGGATCATTCATCGTTCATTGCAGGGATGACGTTGTTTTTCACGACGTGATACACCGGGCAGTGATGCGTGCATTTTTGGCAAGCTATGCCGGCGCACTTGTCAGGATCTATCTGGGTGTTGCCGTCCTCGTCTCTTGATAGCGCCGACGTCGGACACACGTCGATGCACACGCCACAATGCTCGCATGCAATGCTTCTTGCAGCAACGCCAAGTAAATGGACTATGAACCGGTCGAAATCGAAGCGTTCATCGGGTGATTGCAAGAACAGCGATCCATCGGCGTAGATCATGAGCCGAGCGTCAGGCTCGTACAAGTACAGGAGGCCCGAACCCTCGTCGTGTGCGATTCGCTTGTCAAGGGTGCGCACCCACGGGAGCAACTCCGGCAAGATGAGCGGCGCGGAGATGCGCCCCTTCACCGAGAATCCACCGGCTATGCATGGCGACACGCCCTTGGTCACGAACAGCTTGATGTTCTCGGTGCTAACGGCTTCCCTCGATGGCGTACCCTCGGGTTTCGGGAGCTGATCGGATAGATTTTTCCATTGCCCTTTTGGATGCTTGGACCGCCACAAGCCCCACGTTACCCATTCCTGCGGGTAACCGAGCTTGGCTTGATATTCCTCCAGGAACGACTGCCATCGCTCGTGCAAGGCCGGGTGGGTTTGCTTTACGCGTGCGAGGTTTGCCATGCTCTGGGCGGGGCATAAATAGCAACCGAGCCGGTCGTGGCCTTGGAAATACAGCGGGTTGATAGGCAGGGTCGGGTCCTTGCGTTTCTCGCGCAATAAGAAAAGCCATTCATCGATCGCGGTCCATTCCTTGATCGGCGTGCCGATCACTTGCATGGGCACGTAAGAATTCGTGTAAACGCGCTTGTCCTCGGCTCGATTGAAACTTTCGTATTGTCGCTGCCCGAGGAAAACCAACAACCGTGGATCATCAGGATTTCCATCATCAGCAACCATTTGCTCGATCATTTCATTGATCTGGTTTGCCTTTAGCGTGTGGCAGCAGAACCGGAAGTCCCTGGCTGGCGGGCCAAAGTTAGCGGCCAGCGACCAGAACTTGTCACCCGCGGACCGGGTATAGTACACATCGTTAAGGCCTGCCCACTCGACGACATCCTCGATGTTTTGCAAGACCTCGGGAAATTCTAGCCCCGTGTCGGCGAAAAAGATCGAGAACGGGCGTTGCTGCTCCCCCGACCCTATTGCTTTCTTCACGAGAAGCAGGGTCGCCAGGGAATCCTTGCCGCCAGAATATGCAACCGCTATAGGTAAATTGAACGCGGCGATCGTGTGCATTATGAAATCTATCGATGCCTTGACGTTCTTGTTGATGAATTTCTTGTTCACGTCGATTGTACGGTTCAAGGACGTTTCCGGATACGACGCGGGATCAGTAATCTCGTTCGCGGGGACGGCTTCGCTATAATCCTTGGGCTTCGCAATCCGGCCATGATTCGCGGCCATCATGGCAACGATCTCGTCATGGTCAGACGTGAAATGTCCCGTGGCAATGATACCGTTCGTGCTGTACACGATGGCGGGATCGCCCTCGCGCACCGCTTGATCGAGTTTGACGATGCCGGGTACGAGCACGTTGGCACCGCCGGCAACGAATTTCTCTGCATCGGGCATGTATTCGATGCATTTTGGTGGGGCTTCCTCCAAGTCGAACAAGCCGTTATCGAAATAATACTTATAAATCCATTTTCCGCCTTCCAATGTCGGAATGAAGTCAAAATCCTGGTTGAAGATATCATACCGTAAATTGCCAACTATTTTACCGTGAGCTATGACCTGGTAGTCGAGATCTAAACTCCCGATCTTGTTTAGCAATATCACGATCTTCTCGGGAAAAAGATATTCGCCCACGCCTTGCACGAATAGCTTGTTACAGGTTTCACGCAGAAGAGCAATGTCAAAATCGAACGCGGGCCGCACGTCGCCAGGCGGGGTGAGTGACAGCGATTTCAAGTCAGCCTTGCACTCGGGACATACTTTGCCCCGGAGCACCGGCACGTCGCAATTCATGCACCAGCGGGTCGTGATCTTGCCAAGATAAGGAACGCGCTTCTTGTACTTGCCATCGAATTTCCTACCCATTATACGCGGCTAGACGCGGGCAAGGTTAAATTTCTTTTCAAAAATTTACATAAACTGCAAAGAATCGAGAAAATAATAAAGGAAAAAGAAAAGAAACGCGAATCCCGCGTTCAAGCGAAATAAAACGTGAATCGGAGCTTGAGCTTGATGCCTCGGGGGCCGAATGTCACGAGCACGTAGATATTTTCACGACCACCAATATCGAGCTTGTCGCCGACAATGGGCAAGATGAGATTGCGATCGCCAACAGATGTCGCCAAAATATGATCGGGATAGTTGAAATCCGCCCTGTTTTCCTCGGCCGCTACCGTGTGCAGCTTGTCAGACGGATCATCGCGGGTCTTTTGCGCAAAATCATAATGCAACTGGAGGAAATTGCCGCGCTCGTGCTCGTTCATGATCAGCGACGTCGTCGTGTGGTACGTGCGGATTAACAAATCGCCGGTCTCGATCGAAGGAAATTCTGCTTTCACGGCCACCCACGTGGATTCGATCATCGGTTGGAGCCAGAGGAGTTGAGTAATTGCAAAGGATTGCAAGGATGTCTCGAAATCGATAATGGCTTGCTTGTGGTCTTGAAGATCGACGATGGTGCGAGCGGTTTCCTTGCACGTGAACCTTTCATCCGTTGAAAATACTTTGCTCTTTGCAAGCTGATCAAGCGGTAATTTAAATGCTCGAAGGGCGTTGCGTGGTAACCAGGTTCTCAACAAGCATTTTAATTGGAACGGAAGGGGTTCCGTGGCATCCCATAAGCCGCGGATGACTTGCGATGCCTCGAGCGTCGGGGTTGCACTGCCGAGGATGATTCGGTCCCAGCAATTTTGGATGAAGCCAGGTAGCGCGAAAATTTTCGAGAACAATCCTGCAGGATGCATGCCGCCGACGATGCGCGGGTCGATTTCCAGCCATAATCGAGGATTGTGCTTCATTTTCTCAGAAACGATTTGAATACCCGAGATATCCAAGCCTGAAATGATGATCAAGATGTTTTCATTCTTGCCGAGCAAATCCAGGATATCTGGAAGAATAACTTGAAACGAGGGCTCTTTCGGAGCTTTAAATTCATAAAAATCAAGCTTGATTGGCAATCTTTCTTGATTGCAGAAGGCCACGATGTCGCCGAAGGTTTGTCCATCGAAATCGATCTCCTGGTATAACGGGTAGAACACGACGCCGGCAATGCTTGCTGCGTGCTCCTCCATGTATGCCACGTCATCGCCCCCAAGATCAGGGCAGATGATTGCCGATGCCAATCCATTCATTGCATTGCACGTTGCGATGACTTGCTCATTCGTGATCTTGCTATCCGCATCGATGTAGCATGCCTGGAACAGCACGTGACCTGTGCCGACGCATTGGCGTTCGATTTCCCATTGCCCCGACGTGATCTTGCGGTGATAAAACACCTCGTGCTTTCGCTCGTCTTTGAGCGCCACCAATTCCTTGGCCTGGGCATCCATGGGAAGATCCACGAGCAGCGGCCATTGCAACGAATCCACTGGCGCATACACGAACGGATTGGCAAACCGCTCATCGAATATCGCGGAAAAATCCGGGCAATACAGTTTCTCTATCATTTCTATCATTTTTATACCGTATTTCAATCATTTCAAGGTTATGGAATGCAGAAAATTAAATTCTCAAAGTAAAAATAGATAAAATAACTTATTTCTTTTCAGTTTTTGATATATGTTGATTTTTCAACCAAATTATCATCAAAACGATAAAGATTAGGACTACGGGTGCGTAGCTAAAAATCTGCCCCCATGTGACTGGTGTTGTGAAAAAATTGTCTTTAAGAAGTGGTAAATTGAAAAAACTTAGTAAGAACACAATTACGGGTGGAATAACACTTGCAAAAATGATTTTAGATTGCAGCATTTCGACAAGTTTTCCAAATTTAGAGAAAATGTTACCCATTTCCAATCTAATACTAACGGATCTAGTTTGAGGTTTCCAAAGATTTTTGAAATCATTAAATTTCCATTCAATGTTTTCTAATGAGTCTTTAACTGAATTCAAGCCATAAATTAAATCCAATTCATTAAAAGACGATTCATTTGATGAGTGAATCCCTTGACCTGTATCGAAGCTATTTGAATTGCTCGATATAATGATATCTTTCAATCTATCATTTATCCCGTTAAATTCTCTCTTGATAGGATCAAACGGGAGATAATTATAATATTCAATATCGATATTACTGATTGTAATTTCTGCCTCAGGCATGGATGAATATTCAGGGTCGATTTTAAAGACTAAATTGTCTTGAAATTCCATATCAGAATTTTCTTCAGGCTCTCCATCTTCATATTTATTTTTAGGAGTGAATGTAAATTGTGAAAATTTTAATTCATGATTATCTCCACGATTTGTTTTTATTTGAACAACTACATTTTTTACTAATGGTAATAAATATGGTTCTTCAGTTCTGATTACACATTGAAATCTTACATAAGTGTTCTTTCTGTCCGAAATTGGAATTCTCTGAATTCCTTGATCATTTATCAAAACACGACCTTTCTTATTTTCATCTGGAATAATGTAGAGATCGACAGTACATTCCCCACGATCACCTGCACTTGAAGTAACGCTTTTCTTATCTATTTTTTCAAATGCAAATTCCCAAAACTTGCATTTTCCAATTATCGAGTATGAATGCTTTTGGATGATATCTCTTTGAATATGATTATGCAACTTCCGGCCCGTTTCTATATAATTGAATAAAAGAGGCATATTTGCAATTGAAACTTCTCTGAGGTTTTCTTTTCTTGACGGAGTGTAGAAATCTATCATCCATCCCCTGACGTCTTCCAAAAAATTATAATCTAAATATAACCTTTTTATATTTTTCAACAAATCAATGCTCTCTGGGATTTTTTTTAGTCTATTTACCGAGAGATTTAAAAATACCAAGTTTGAAAGATTACCAATTTGATCAGGAAGCGATTCCAAGAAATTATGATCCAGATTTAACCATTCGAGTTGAGTTAAGTTACATATCTCATCGGGAATTTTTGAAAGTTCATTAACATCGAGACCTAATCTCTCAAGATTTCTTAAATTTCCAATCGAGGATGGTATTTCTGTTAAAGAATTTACACCCAACCATAACATCTTTAAACTTCCAAGGTCTCCGATGCTGTCTGGCAATTTATTAATTCGATTTCGAGCCAATCCTAACCAAATTAAATCTTGAAGGTTGGAAATTTCGTTAGGAATGAATTGTATTTGATTATTATCTAAGTTTAATCTTTTTAAGGATCGAAAATTGCATATATTTTCTGGAAAAAAATTAAGCTTAAAGCCGGAAAGATTTAAAAATGTTAAGTGCCCGTTCTCTACTTCGAAATCCTTAGGTTTTCTTAATTCGATATTTATTTCTCTGCTTAAAGCATTTATTAGAGACAATTCTTCCACATTTAATTCTTGATCTTGGTTGTTCAATATTCCCCACTCAACATAATGAGTTCATTTCGATTCTATATGTTAGATTTTTCAATTACAATATTTAAAAATAGCTTTCAAGTAACACACAATTAATTTTTTCTATTGCATTCATTATTCTCACACGTATTCAACCCAAGGTACTACATGTTGAAAGATTAAGGCTTTAAATTAAAGAGTTTTCAAGAAAAAAATTTGATAATACATATTTTCCGAAATTGGAAAAAAATATCAAAAAAATTAGAGTAGATATTACATTTCACGATCATGAACCTCGATTAACCGATGGGACACCCTTCATTTCAAGTTTTTCAAGCAAGCGTTGCTAAAGCACTTGAAGTTGCAGGAAAATAACGCTAGAACGAGAGAAATAAAAAAAATAATTGGAATTATTCCATTTACATTTCAATTGCGAGTTTCATATCATCGTGAGTCAATTTCTTCCGATCAGCGTGGCGGCAGAACTCCAATGCCTTCGTCGTGAGTGCAATTGCTTTCTCCTCTAAGATCGAGATCAATGCGTCCACGGCGTCCTTCGAAACCATTTCGGCGCCGCTCTTCTTCATCAGCTCCCTAATCGGTGACCATGCCAAGATGCGTTTTGCCATTTTGTTCACTTTTTTTTATGTCTATTGAGAGATCTTCAAAAGATTTAAAGATCAACCCGATCCGAGTATTCAACCCGAATCAAGGTGGTGATTAACAGCACTTTTTTTCTCCGCGTGAATGCTGTTAAGTGATAATTCGTGATTTCACTTATAAATTTTTCGGAAGGGGCGCACAAAATCTTATACTCTTCGACAAAATACCGTTATCGTCATATTTCTCCCATGTGATCTCGATCTCGACAACCTTGGAGGCAAAGTATCAACGGATAGTGAAATCTCCTATTTTGACGGACGAACCTTTTTCAAGGCTATCAGCATCGGGATCGGATATTACCGAAAATCTTTTTAACATTGGAATTGGAAACTCTCACTTATCGATTATAAGAAGGTTAAATAACATGATGAATTGCTGCTTTGAGCGTACATCCTTTGATTGATTTCAATTTAGTAATCCCTGCAATTAAGCTCTACCCGGGAATTTCCTGTCAATTTTTTAAAACCGCATGCAACGTGGCGCGTCATTCCAAATCATCGGGAAAGTAATAATTCTCATTGAAAAACATTTTTTCCAGCCAATCGTTATTAGACTTATTACCCGTCATTCTCAAGATCCGTTGAAACAGCTGAAGATCGGGGCGAATTTACCGTGTTCATGGACGAATTGACCAATAAAATCTCGGAAAAAGAAAGCCGCGTGTGCCTGGGACTCGATCCATCGTTCCAAGGCCCAGCATCGATACCACAATTCTTGCTTGAAACCTTCGATAACGCGCCAAGCGAAGCCATCCTCGAATTCAACACGAGAATACTTGAAGCCGTGCAAGACATCGTGCCGGTCGTGAAACCACAGTTGGCCTTCTACATGGCTAACGATGCATTGGACGCTTTGAAAAAAACGATCTCGAAAGCCAAGCAACTCGGGCTCATGGTTATTTTGGACGCCAAGTTCAACGATATCGGGAACACGAGCGAGGCTTATGCGACGACCGCGTTTGATGTCTTCGGCGCGGATGCAGTGACCGTCAACGGCTATCTCGGGACTGATTGCATCGAACCATTTCTCAAGAATCCAGACAAGGCAGATAAGGCCATTTTCGTGCTGGTGAAAACATCGAACAAGAGCAGCGGAGAGTTTCAGGACTTGTTTTCGCTATCTGCCCCGGACGTCCCGCTCACCGTTCCTTCAGCGACTTTCGCGAACGAAACTCTCGAGCGCAATTACGTCCAGATGGCGCGCCTCGTCTCGACGTGGAACGAGCAATTTACCAGCCCCGGGGAGGAATTTGGCAAGGTCGGCGTCGTGATTGGCGCCACATATCCCGAGCAATTAAAGCAGTTGAGATCCTTGCTCCCTGGTGCTTTCATCTTGATTCCCGGTTATGGCGCCCAGGGTGCAACCGCCGTGGATGTGAAGCACGGATTCACGAGCAAGGGCACAGGAGCCATCGTGAATTCTTCACGAGCTTTGCTTTATGCTTACGCGCTGTCCAAGACAAATGCTTGCGAACCTGAGAATTTCGAGGCGGCCACGAGGAAGGAAACCGAGCAAATGCGGGTGGAGATCAACGCGGCATTGGGGGAATATTAAAAGAACCAGGAAAAAAATTCCTTTTTTTGCAAATATCATCTGCTTTTTTGATGTTAGAGTGCATCCGAGTCTTCAGGAGTGGTCATGAACGCGTAAAAAAATGTCGCGATGTAGATCAGCGACGAAATGATGAGGATGATGCCTTGAAAGAGCAAGTTCCCCAGCGCGCTGAAAATGAAGAAAATGATGATGAGGATGTAGGAGATGATGGATTTACTTACCCCAGGGATTTTCCGGCCTTTTATCAAGTTGCCTAAAATTAAAATCACGTTTAATCCAATCACGAGATATTGGATATAAATGAAGGTTGTATACCTGACATAGACCAAATAGAGAAATAACACGAATAATAGAACCTCAAAAAAGCGGATATAACCGATTATTCTTGGACGCTCCTCGTTCTGGAACAAGATCTCGTATTCCGACGTGCCAAAACGAATGAGGTATATGATGGAGCCTATCGTGGCCGCTGTCGCCATTGATTGAGCCAATTTCTGGAGATTCGGGACGAACCATTGCATGTACTGGTTTGTCCAAAATGCATATGCTTGCGGAATGAAAGCGATGTAGAAGTACACGTTGCAAAGTAGCGGTACGATCATGACCAGGGCAACGATGAAGAGGGCCCACGAGGGCGTTTTGTCCTTTTTTTCCCAATCATGACGTGCCGTGACGAGCCGCCATACGATCGAACCGAGGACCACGCTACAGATCAAGGGCGAAACGAGCGGGAAGACGATGGTAAACACGAAAAAAATCGCGGTTAACCCGTAGTACATGTTATACCGTATGGAGACATAACTAACGATGCTCTTCATGCGGTCATAGGAATCCGCGATCCGGTTCGCGAACAAGATCAAGAAAAATTCCCACGTGGCGATGAAAATCCACGGGTTGATGAAGATCATGAACATGATGGCCCATTGTCCCACGGGGGAGAAGTCCAAGGTAATAAACCAGTAAAAGAACAAGATAAAATAAACCGGAATGACCCCAATGCAGCTAATAAGAACGAGCAATCTGCCCTCGTGAAAAGATTTTGCCATTGCAGTTTTCACCCATGAACATTGCTATGACGGCAGTTCGATGTTAAAAATCTTCACGGGGCCGGTGAAAGGGCTCGTGATTTCTTGCGCATGCGCGTTAAATGATGGCGTCTTTGCCCATGCCCCTTCTTTCTCTCTAACTTGATTTTCAAGGTGATAATGGCACGATCGGGAAAAACGCGCCACGAAGCACCTTGGATTCGAGACACGCTAGCAAAGAAGGGCTCAAAACCTTGTTTTAAAGCCAGCACATTTAAAAGGATTTGCCGCAATATTCAATTAAGCTTATGCGTATCGATGGCGAATTTAAGCGAAGGCGGATCGAAGGGCTTCTGTCAACATGTCGAGACCCAAGTTTCTTCGGTCATGCAAATTCTTGAGAGAATTCTCGTTGGCCTTCAATCCCAGTGATGATATAATGTCTCAAATGCGCAAATGTCCTGCATGTGAAGGTACCCGGATTTCTGAGGTCGATGATAAATCGATCGTGCTAAGTTATGCCCCGATCCGGTATGCCAAGAAATTCCAATGCCAGAAGTGCAAGCAGGAATGGAAAAAGGGTGAAGAAGCGCAAATTCAAGCTGAGGCTGCGGCAAAACGACAAAAGCAAGAGCAAGAAATGGCGCGGAGGCGCGGTGCTTCGCTTGCACCACCACCGCGTGTAGCACCACCTCCGGTGCAGGATTTTCAATCCTCTGGAAATGGTAACGACGGGGCCGTTTCTCCACAAGCGCAATACGCGCCGCCCCCTGTAGGAGCACCCGGAGGGATGAGACCGCCGGGTCCTCCGCCATCGATGCGACCACCGGGACCACCTCCAATGGCTGGGCCACCGGGACCACCTCCTCCAGGCATGGGACCGCCGGGACCGCCTCCAATGGCTGGTCCTCCAGCACCGAGACCGTTGGGGGGACGTGGTGGCGGCATGATGGACGAGATCAAGCAGCGGCTCGCGAAAAATCCAAACGCGCCGCCAGAAATCAAGATGGCCGCGATGGCACCGCGTTCATTAGGACCACCAGGACCAAGACCGATGGGACCACCGGGTTCGATGCCTGGTCATCCTGGTGCAGCGCCAGCTGGCCCTCCTGGACCCGTCCCCCGGCCACCAGGACCACCTTCGATGGGTCCTGTGCCTGGACCACCGATGGGCAGGGCGCCATCCCCAATGGGCCCGCCACCAGGCATGCCCGGAGCAAGGATTCCGCCACCACCGCCTGCGAAAGGATTTCCAGGGCCTCCCGCTGGTTTACCGGGCAGCCGCCCCACGGGCTTACCAACATCACCCCGGGCTGCTGTTGCCACGACAGAAAGCACGTTCGAATTCGACACCGACCAGGTCTACCAGTTCGTCTCGAACATGGAAGAATTCTTGCTCAGCAAGAAATCCAAGTCAAAAGCATTCGAGCTTGCACAGCAACTTGGCTTCGAAGATCCCGAAATCTTCTATAACTTCATCGTGGCGTTAAATCGCGAGGATCTCATCAAGTTCGATGGCGGAAAAATTACCGTGAACACGAGCATGGGTCCGACTGATATCGAAGAGTTTTTGGCAAAATACGAAAATTACTTGAAATCTGGTCGAACTTAGTTCCATTTCATTCAAGATTCGGGACATTAAACTTTTTCCTTGCGAAGCAAGTTAAGTAAAGTCGAGTTCAAGCAAGTTGAGTTGGGATTAGTTGAGATTGCCCGCGCCACAACGTCGTGCAGCTGCAGCCGTGCGCGTGCAGCGGGGCCGGGGTGCGACGGGCCGCGAGCGGGGAAATCGTTCCAACAGCTTCGACGCATGACATGGCATGCCACCTATCTCTAGGTTTTACTCAAGTCTTTACATCCTCGGTCTGGAGAAAAAGTGTCAACTTATAAACCTCGAGATAGCTAGTGCTATCTCGGACGATTTTGATCATTTTTTGGTGATTGGATGTTGGCTTTCCCGGGTCTAGCGTGCCGGCCAAGTTTATAAGAGCAGCTATTGTCACGCATCTTTTTTCATACGTGGCGAGTCCGAAACTAGTAAAATGGCTCTACCGGGCAACCCGCAACAAGTAAGGAAGGCTTTAAACGGCGATAAAGATTCTGCCGGAAAAACATAAGTGGGCAAAAAAATAATTAAACAAACCTAGTCAGTCACATCAACTCTTGATCGATGCCCACGCTACCGCCGCAGACTTGCGCGAAGTCAGGTCGGTCCAGTTCCGCCACGTCATGGCAGCGTGGGCTTCGGGATTGGCGAGAATCGAATTCCTTCCCTTTGCGTTTCTTTCCTATGGTAATTGCCAGATTAGTACCGCAATCTGTGTATATGAAGGAGAATGGTAAAATCGAGAAAAATTGAAATTAGAAAATAGCTGGAAAGATGGGCACTCAAGGGCTGTGGAGTCTCCTTTTCAATACCCATGCGGTGATGCCTATCATGCCCAATACCATGACTATCGAAAACGAAACGCCATCGAAAGGCGTCGTTGGTGTCGTGATGATAATCATCGGAAGGCAAACCACTTTGCCATAATAACCCGTTGACTTGCTGAAATAGCCATAGACACTGATATACACACGACCGCCCGCAATAGCAGGCGAAGAGGGTGTGACACCAGTCTCAGTGTAATTCCGCAAGCTCGCACCCGTGGTGGCGTCTATATAGTACACACAGTCACTTCCCAGATCACTTCCAACATAGACGCACCCCGCTGCGACGGCGGGGGAGGATATCACACGACTAGACGTTCTGAAAGACCAAATCTTAGCTCCCGAGGCGGCATCCAAGCAGTACAAATCGCCATCCTCGCCTCCCACGTACACCCGACCTCCTGCTACAGCGGGAGAGGAATCCACCTCGTTTTTCGTGGTGTAATTCCACACCCTTGCTCCTGTGGTGGCGTCCAAGCAGTACACGTTAAAATCATCGCTTCCCACGTACACGCGACCACCAGCAACGGCGGGAGAGGAATCCACCCAATAACCCGTTGTATAAGACCATATTTTTGTTCCCGTGGTGGCATCTAAACAATACACGTTATTATCGCTACTTCCAATATACACGCGACCCCCCACAACTGCGGGGGAGGAGGTCACGGTATTACCCGTAGTGAAAGACCAAATTTTTATTCCCGTTGTGGCATCCAAGCAGTAAACCTTACCATCTTCGCCTCCCACGTAGACGCGTCCTCCCGAGACGGCGGGGGAGGAGCTCACGTAACCACCCGTTGAGTAATTCCACACTTTCGCTCCCGTAGAGGCATCCAAGCAATACACATTATAATCGGTACTGCCGACATATACGCGATTGCCAGCAACAGCAGGAGAAGAATCCACATAATTGCCCGTGGTGTAATTCCATACTCTTACACCTGAGGAAGCATTCCAACAATATACGTTATAATCACCACACCCAACATACACGAGCCCCCCCGCGACAGCAGGTGATGAATACACGTTATCACCGATCATAGTGAAATTCCACATTGGCGTCGTCCCTTGGACCGGTGTGGTCATTGGTACGCCCGTGTGATTGAGTTCACCGCGGAACATAGGCCACTCATCGCCTGTAGGATTGCTATTGCCCGTGGTAGTAGATACGCGAAGTGATGCATTAACAAGTGTACAAGACGCTATAAAAAGACCGTTTATGAAAATAATGCTAAAGATAACTAATGGAGTTCGATGCGCTCGAGTCATGTTCAAAACCTCTATTTATTTTAATACGAAACTATTTTTTCCGTATATCAAAGATTTTACTTGCCATAACTCAGTAGAGTTTATAAAAATATTGACGGATTAAATTCGGGAATCACGCGAAAACACCAGCACTCTTATTTATCGCGCTAGATGGAATGGAACCGGCGGGATCGGAGCGCGGAACTTCAGACGTGCCATGGAATGACATAGCCTTGAATAATTACGTGACCTTGAATAATGCCTGGAGCATTTGGCACGCATAGATCTCGTGCAAGAACCCGAACGGGATCGAGCTTTTCCTTACATAACAAACACGAATCGGCAAATATCGGGTCAAGATAAGAGCGCTTCCATCTTCTTCTACATCGGTACGTCGTCCGGAATTTCGGCATCGGTTTCCACCACCACGGGCCTTCGTGGTTCCACTGGAAATAATTCACACGAACCTTGCCGCCTCTTGCAATGATGGTGAAGCAATGAACCAGTGATTTTGCCACGGGTGCGGTACGGGCATCGTGCGGTTCTCGAGTACCCGAGTGAACAATGCTTTACCATTAGCCATTCACCCCGATACCAAGCGCGGTTTGAAACACTCTCGTCTCGCGTTTCTTCTGCTTGGAGACTGGCCTGCTCTTGAGCCACACGCGAATCTTGCGATCCGTCGTTAGGGTTAATTGCAAGTCCAGGTGCCAAGTTTCAACCCAGAGTTGCACGTCCAAAACTTCCGGTTTTGACACTTGATGAGGGGGGACTGATCTTCACGATGGTCTTTGGACTCGGGTGCTTGATCCCCACGATGATGAGGCCAATGATCCCCACGCATTCTGGAAGGATAACCACGAGTCTTATTTTTGGATGGCCATAATTCTCACCATCCATCTAATAATGACCAAGGCATATAAATACCGAGAAATTAGCAATTAAATGCACGATTTAAAATCGCCGGGATTCGTTGCACGGTATCTTGCAAAAATATCACTACATTGCGATGTCATATGGGACTCATGGGACGGAACGTTAGGCGGTAGCACCACCGGGGAAAATTTCATTGAGTCGGAGAAACGGGTATCGAATGCACGGGCAGCGTGTTATTGATAGAGGTTTCGATCCCGCGTTAAAGTAGGAAGATACATTCTCAGAAGGGCATTTACGAAAAACAACGAAAATCACTTGCACGGGCAGCGCGCTTTCCTGGCAATGATCAAGGGTAATCCTGCAAGGCAAGTGCCACTGAGTGGAGGGTTGACACGAGTGGTACTTCGCATCGCCCTCGGGCAGTATCTCGGGATCGATGTGCCACATGGCATGAAACTTGCAGGGAGGTAACTCGAGATCAAGATCCACAACTCGCATCAAAACAAGGTTCTTGGAGGTTCGATTCCCGGGTTACTTAAACGGAAAAGCAACTGCAAGCCTGCGCATGGATCGTCATGTTCTCGCGCGCCGGGCGGGGGTGAAACGAGGGAACATCGTGGAGGCGAGTTGCTTGCGCGGCAGCTGTTTTCATTTTAATACCACGGCGCGATGCGCTCGTGAACACCTACAATATCGATAAAGACTGCAATCGCAATTTCCGATTCCCGCAAGTTACCAAGCCATGCCTACGCGCCCAAAATTGGATGATATGGGTTCATATGCGGCGGCGTGCAGCGTTTATCCATGCAAGCAACCACGCAAGCATCGGGCGTGCTCGCCATCGTCTTACCCGTGACCTGGACACTCATCGAGCGGTTGAGTCTTCCGAAGCTCGAGCAAGAGGAGCTTATCGGGATACTTTCGACCATCCCGCTCGCGAGCCAGGAAGGATT
>Ga0209039_10001140_pt1 | contig 25366 bp, 13 predicted proteins | sample BogFormECP12_OM1_FD_188238 | JGI IMG/M metagenome (GOLD analysis project Ga0209039, IMG submission 188238) | Bog forest soil microbial communities from Calvert Island, British Columbia, Canada - ECP12_OM1 (SPAdes) (version 2) | ecosystem: Environmental > Aquatic > Freshwater > Wetlands > Bog ... | reverse complement strand
GCTAGGGCCGCCCGGAGTCGGTTCAGGGGGCCTTTTTTTTGCGCTCTGGGGTTCTTGGCTTTCGGCTGCCTTGCGTATTGCGTCCACGTCGGCGAGATCTTGTGCTCTGCCGGAGGCCACTTTCCCAGCTATCAGATCCTCGCGGGAAATGAAGCTCGCCTTCAATCCGCTCGCCGGGTCAATGACCTCCTCCACCCGGCGCTCCCAGGCGGAATCAAAGTCAACGCCAGGTATCGCGGTGAGAAGGTCGACGGCCACCGGCTCACGGCCCATGCGAAGGAACGGGCCTGGCTCGGCCAAGTCGGCTATCGCGCGCACGATAGACTTCGCCCATGCCACCCGCACCGAGCGAGGAAAGGATTTCGTAGGGACCTATTTTAACGCCTGAGGTCAGGAACATCGGTCAAGGTCATTATACACGAGAAGTTGAAGGATGCAGTTACTGCCGGGAGCCAACGTTCCGGGCTGTTCAACCAACACCGCCAATCTGGAAATCGCCCCTGGCCAAAATAAACCCTAACCCCGCAGGGTTTACCGAATCCCTGTCACTTGGCCGCACCGTCGTCATAACTGACCAGTGCTGAAGACCATCCACGCCCCAGATGGCGCATTGGCTCCCCTGATACGGGGTTCAGGGCCTCGAAGGGGACTTTCGGGTAATCAGGGGTTGCGCTTCGACAGCGAGGGAATCATCGCGCAGGTCCTAATTCTAAAGACTCGGCTCGAAATTCCCGATAAAATAGCCTGGGCACGTTTGATAGGGCCTCGAAGACAACGCTACGCCCGACCATCGCCACCGGAGGAACTGTGCAGGTCTTCGATCATATCGACCCCCGAAAGCTCGAGCGGCGCGACGCGGAGCTGTGGATCATGGCGATCACCATGATCGGCATCCTCGCTGGGGGGATGGCCTTGCTCATGTACTTCTCTTCCCTCTGGAGTCCTGTGCTTCCCAAGGGAGTATCGCTGCGAGAAATTATCTTCAGTTTTTGTGTTCTGTCTCTGCTTCTCGTCGCATATCTCGTCGAAAGGCAGTTGACGGTCCGTCACCTGCGCAAGCAGCTCCGGGAAGAACGGACGCGGACGGTAAGGCTGCTCGGCCAGGCGAGCGCTGACCTACTCGAAACCTTGCCGGACCTGGAGCAGTTTCGGGCCCGCTTGCAGCTCGAGTTTTCCAATGCCGAGACTTTCCAGCAGCCGCTCTCACTGGTGCTAACTCTGATCAGACCTTCACGGCAAGTGCTCGAGTCCGACGAGACCTCGACGGTGATAGCGGATGCGGTCAAGGCGACGGCCCGAATGCTCCGTGGCGAGGATATGGTCTATCTGCTCGCTCAGGGAGTATTCGGGATCCTACTGCCCGGGTTACTTGAGGAAGACGCCGAGCGCTTGGCAGAGCGTGTGCGCGAACGATTGCTTGATGCTTCTGGCGCCCACCACCGCTTTGCATTTAACGTGCATGTGATCAACTATCCCCGGCATGTTGCTTCAATCAACGAAATCGATGACTTCATCGAGTCCTGCGGCGCCGAGGCCGGCCCCGAAAAGTACCCATTCTGAAACACTGGCGCTGTAGAGATGGCGCTATCGCAGCACTGGGACGTTGTAGCTCATATTAGTCCGCCGCAGACATCCCAGCGCCAGCCAAGCGTCCCCGCCCGAAATGACCAGGTAGGGGGCCGTTTTTCCTCTGCTGTCCAAACCCATTTGTTCAAGTAGACCCTCACGGTCCTGAAACGGGGTTCGGGGCTCCGAAGGGGACTTCGGGGGAGTCAGGCCTCTTCTACGAAAAGGAGATTGACTGCCACGCAACGATGCGTGGATCATGGACAGCAAGTCCGCGCCATGCCGACTATGAACAAGAGGTCCGTGAGAAGGTGCCCTTGACTCCGCAGGCGCCTGTGCTATGATTCGGACTTATTGTAGTCCAAAGAAAGACAGTATTTATCCAAAACGGTAGTTGGCTCGGCTGTCTGACAAAGATTGCAGGTTCTCAGGGCTCCTCGAGGAAACAGGAAAGAGCAGCGTCTGCCAGAAGGCGGACGGATTTCATCCGCGACAGGATGGGGGGATGTACCTGACTCCCAACATCAAGTTGGACAGGCGGCATGTTGAGGATGTGCGGCTGTGTGGCGTCCCAGAGGCTAGTCCGGGCTTTTTGTTTCTTGGGGTTTCAGATCCATCTATATCGATTTTCAAAATTCCCTAAAAAGGAGAATCGCCATGGCAGAAGAAAAGGAAAAGTCAATTGAGAAGGGCGAGGAAACCAAACCCGGGACGCCCGAGATAGAGGATGAACTCACGGAATCGGACCTCGAAGTAGCAGGTGGTTTGAGGGGGGAGTGTCACATTACAGTGATACGCACATCCGCGAGCGACAACTGTCCGACCCCAGCCTGAAGCGTCAGGCTCGAATGCATGCATCCCATAGTTGCCGGCGCCAACGCACGCAATCGCGACGCGCAACGTGCGCTTGCACTGCATACTACATGTAGTCACAGGAAGGACCGAGCGGCGGCAACCACTTCGCCGGCCGCGAGGGCCCAGTCTGTCTAGGCATCTTGAAGAGAGCGCCTCCTGCCATGGGAAATCCCCTGCCCATCTCAAGCGAACCCCTCTGGGAAATCGTGGAGCAAGCAGCATTTCTGGAGGAGCGTCTGGGGGGCGGCTTCCTGCCGGAAACTCGCGCCGAGGATTCCGAAGATATTGAGCAACGAATGGCCGCCTGGCGAAAGAATTGTGCCAAGGGCGACGAGGAGGTCTTCCGGAAGCGCCTCCAATGGGATGGGCTCGAGGCGGTTCGCGCCCGGCGGCTGGTGGGGCGAGTCCGGAAAGCAAATCCGGTGGGAGAAATGCCGCCATGGGCTGGTTGGCTGCGGCTCATGATCGAGTCCTCCCGGGAACCCAGGGACGAGAGCCTGCAAAAAAACGACTTGGCTTCCATTCGGAGAGAGCAGCCCGTCGCCTTTGAAGAACTTTTTTATCCCTTCCTACGGCTCGCGCGAGAAACACTGCGGAAGGAGTCCGGCGCCGCCTATTCCTTGGTGGCGGAGGCCGCCCATCGGCAGTGGGAGCGGTCCTTGTTGCTTTCCCTGGACGCCATGGCGGCCGCGACTCTGGATCTCGAATTCACGGGTTTCCGCACCGCTCAGCAGATTTCCCCCGCCGTAGCTCCATCCGGGTTGGATCAGCTTCCCGGCACTGACTCCCGACAACTCTACGAATCTTTTCTGCGCTCCCTCGAAGGCGAGGGACTACTTCGCCTCTTTCGGGAATATCCGGTGCTGGGGAGATTCCTAGCTACCCGGCTCTCGCAGTGGGTGGATGCGGCGCGCGAATTTCTCCTTCGCCTGGAAGCTGACCAGACAGAACTGGACATTCGCTTCAACCAAGGCCTGCCGCTCGGCCCCGTCACCAGGCTGGACACCGACTTGTCGGACCGGCACCGGGCAGGGCGCACGGCATTGCGGGTGCACTTCGCCGCTGGGGCCAGGCTGATTTACAAACCCAAGATGATTGCCGCCGAGGCCGCCTATCGGGATTTGCTCAGTTGGATCAATCAAAACGCCGGACTGCCCCCACTCCGGACGGTCCAGGTCCTGGCGCGCGGCGCCTACGGCTGGGTGGAGGAAATCCAGGCTCGCCCCTGCCCACATCAGCGGGACGTCGAGACGTTCTATTACCGCGCAGGGATGCTCGTGTGCCTGGTTTATGCCCTGGAAGGAACCGACTGCCATAACGAGAACCTCATCGCTGCGGGCGAACATCCCGTGCTCATTGACCATGAAACCCTGTTCCAGCCGCGCATCCGGTACTTCGGACCGCCGGGTGAAGAAGGAGCCTTCTCCCTTGCCAACCAGTTTTTCTTCGCGGATTCAGTGTTCCGCACAGCTTTGCTCCCCCGCCGGGAGATCCGGCCTTCCGGTGAGAGCTACGACGTCAGCGGGCTGGGTGGAACCGAGGTTCAATTGACACACCGGCGGAGAAGAACCTGGGAGAACATTAACACCGACGCGATGAGGCTTCGCACCGAACCCATTTCCAGCCAGCCCACCCACAACGTCGTAATCCTGGATGGCGAGAAAGTGCAGGCTGCCCACTATGTCGACCACATCGCCGCCGGGTTCGAGCAAATGTACCGCTTTCTCCAGGCACGCGGGGCCGAGTTGCTGGGCCCCCAGGGTCCTCTCCGCAACTGGTCGGGACTGCGCTACTTGTTCAGGGACTCGGCGATATACGCTTCCCTGCTGAAGCGACTGTTTTCTCCCCGCTGCCTCCGCCATGGCATGGATGCGAGCATCGAGCTGGAGCTGCTCAGCCGCCCTTTGCTCTATGCCGAGGACCGGCCCCCCGCTTGGCCGATTTTGGCGGATGAGCGAAGGAGCCTTTTGCAAGGGGATATCCCCATTTTCCATCACGCGGCGGATGGCGACGGTCTGTTACTGGAAGGTGGCGGTCTGATCCCTCAATTCCTTCGGGAATCCGGGTTCTCTCGGGTCCAAAGGCGTTTCGGAGCCTTGAGCGAGGAAGACTTGGAGCGCCAATTGGGTTTCCTGCGCGCTTCGTTCGAACTGCAACAAGGCGAGCCGGAGATGGTGGGCGGCACCGCAGCGCAGGCTTCCGAGGTCCCAGGGGAACACGAGGCGGGCCCAGATGATTTCCGGGCAGAGGCGCTCCGCATAGCCCAGCAGATTCGCCGGGCCGCGCGCTCATTCCGGGAGGGCGTTAGTTGGAACACGCTCGCCTATTACGACGCGGCCCAGCGCTGGCAGTTGGAGCCGATGACCCCACGCTTCTACGACGGCCTTTGCGGCGTGGCGTTGTTCCTGGCGGCCGCTCACAAGGTTTCGGGCGAAGCGGATTTGACCGCCTTGGCGCGCTCCGCCCTGGCCACGGTTGTCCGCGAGTCGGTGCGCCCCGACTATGTATGGGTGCTCTTCGAGCCGGGCATCGGCGCCGGCGTGGGGCAATCCTCCGTCATCTATGCGCTCGTCCGAGCCAGTGAGTTCCTGGGAGAAGAGGAATGGCTCCACCATGCCCGGCGTTTTGCCGAAATGCTGGATGCCGAGCACATTGCGGCCGACCGCAAATTCGATCTGCTGAGCGGAGCGGCGGGAGCGGCGCTGGCTCTGCTGGCGCTCTACCGGGCGACCCGGCTTCCGGAGATACTCGATAAGGCCGTTCTGTGCGGGGAACATCTCTTGCAGCATCGGTCGGAAAGCCGCCAGGGGCCGAGGGCATGGAAAACGTTAGGGGAAAAGATGCTGACCGGCTTTTCGCATGGCGCCGCCGGAATCGCCTATGCGTTGCTTAAGCTGTATGAAGCCACCGGCGAGAGTTCCTTCCGGGAAGCGGCAGTGGAGGCCGAGGCTTATGAAACCAGCGTCTTTCTGCCTGAGGCCTCCAACTGGCCCGACTTCCGCTATCCGCCTACCGAGCACGGTTATCTCCATATGACGACCTGGTGCCACGGGGCCCCGGGGATCGCTTTGAGCCGCTTAGCCGCGCTTCCCATTCTCGATACTCCGCAGGTCCGCCAGGGTATTTGCCACGGCTTGGGGGCCACCCGCCTGGCGGGAACGCAGGGGCTGGACACCGTATGCTGTGGCGCGATGGGACGCGTCGAGGCGTTTGTGGCGGCGTCCAAAGAGCTTGGCGATCCGGCTTACCTGCAGGAGGCCCGAAAGTTGGCCTCTGCTGTCCTCCGCCGTTCCCGAAGAGAGGGCGGCTACGCCTTGGGTTGGAAAAAGGCTCCCTACCTTGCGTCGTTTCACCAGGGGATGGCCGGGATCGGATACGAGTTCTTGCGACTGGCGGCTCCGGATTCATTGCCATCGCTCTTGCTTTGGGAATGAGAGATCAAACCTCTGCCGGGAATGGGTATCGCGGGAGCCTCAACTTGTCCGCATTTCAAAGAACCGAATGAACGGGTTCGCAGCGTGAAAGCTGGACACCAAGGCGCTAACGCAGTTTTTTTTGCGGATTTCAGCGGGCTACGTTGTTTGTGAAACTGGTCTAGTGGTGCATGTGGAAGTTGTGATGCATTGGATTGATTTGCAAAGCGACCCCAGCGTAGCTTTGGCCTTCCGCATTTTCTCCGGCAGCTTCGAACAGCGTGGCGGCTGTCGAGAAGATTCCGGCGTCCCGCACGCCCGAGGACAGCGCCAGACGGATGTATTCCAGAGCGTCGGAAAGTCGCCCGTTGCGGTAGAGAGCCCAAGCCATCGCCGCCTGCGTCGAAAAGTTTGACCGCATCTCGATGTCCTTACGTGCCCAACGCACAGCTTCGGCGGGCTCTTCCCGCACGTCAGCGTAGAAATCGGCGAGATGGTGAAAATAATGCACTCCGCCCCGCCACACCGATTCCAAATACCTGGCCAAGGCGCTATCGAGCCACGGCTGCGCCTCTTGGAGACGGCCTGTGAACAAATAGAGTTCGCCCAGAGCCTGTTGCAACTCCGGCTTGGGCGACCGCGCAATGACCTTCTGGAACATCGCTTCAGCCTCTTGGAATTTCCCTTCCGCCGCCAGCAGTTCGGCGAAATGTTCGTCCGTATGCCAGTTGCCGGGATAGGCCTCGTCCGCCCGCCGGTAATGCCTCCAGGCGTCGGCGTAACGGCCGTGAGTGAAAGCCAGCACGCCGCGCTGCAATTCCAGCCACGCGTAGGAACGCATCTGTTTGGCGGTAAGATCGTCTTCCGCCTCTACGTACAACTGATCGGCCTCGGCAACCTCGCCCAGTTTGCTCTTCCAATGGCCCAGCCGCGCCAAGTTGTCCCAGGTGGGGTTCTCCTCAATGAGCCGCTCGAATCCCCGCCGAGCCGCTTCGTAGCGGCCCTCCTGAAAGTCGAGATCCGCCACCAGCACGCGCCCTTCGAACCGTCCCCAGAGCAGGGGAGACATTTGCAGATCGCGCCGGACTTCCGCCAAACGGTGAAAGCGAAAATCCAGGTTCGCCTTGAGAAGGCACAAATCTTCCTTGGGGCCGAACTCGTGAATGGTTTCCAGGACCGCCCCTTCCACCGATTCGAAATGGGCCACGCGGCCGGTCAGCGAAGCACGGTGGAACAACCGGTAGGCGAGGCGCACCCGCTTTTCCAAATCGCCAGGATGACGTTGCCGCCGCGATTCCAGTTCAGCAATGTCTTTTTCGGCACGCTCCAATTCCTCCCTATATCCGGCGAGGGGTGGCGCGCGCAAATCAGCTTGGCTGGCCATTTCGTTCACCAGTTCTCCGGCCACGGTTCGGCCAGATAGGGGAATTGATCCAGGAACTCCTTGTCATTCTTCAACGGATTGGGCGGGGTCTTCGGGACGATGGGAGCGCTGTTCCACAGCGCCTGGTCGCCGAGCATATCGATGTGGTATTTCTTGCCGTTCCATTGGGCTTCCATATCGAGGAACATCGAAAGGAAGCGCGTCGCCACCTGGTCTTCCAGGCGGCGCCCGAAGGGCCACGTGCCGCTGGTATCCATATCCACGGCGCAAACGTTGGGGATGAAAATCTCAAAGGGACGCCGCAACGGAATAGGCAAGCCCTTCGGGTTCCAGGAGGGATCTGGCATGTTCAGCTTCTGGAAGAGCGTCTTAGCTACACGGGGAAATGCAGTGGCTACCAGATCGTAGGTCTTGTAAACGGAGACCGGCGAGTTATTGTGGTCGAAGGAGGTCTTCAATCCCAGGGCGCTAATGGAGGGGCCGAAACCCCAGCCCAGGTGAGCTAGGCGCTTGATGAAATGCGGTCCCAGCCAGAAATTGTTGGCGCCTAACTGGCGGTCGTCCTCGCGCTCGCTCAAGGCGGCGTCGGCGAAGGGCTGACCGTCGGTGTCCACCAGTTTGTATTTCCTCAGTTCCTCGTCCAGTTCCTTCTCCCGGACCGCCTTCCAGGGATGCATCAGCCAGGAGGGATCGTCGGGGATACTCTCGACTTTGTGGGCTGCCTTGCGCACCCAACTCTCGCCCCAACCGTTGACCAGGCGGTTATCCGCCGTCGCGGGCGTGATAAAGGAATGCGGCACTTCCAGGATGATCGCATTGCAATTCTGTCCCGCGCGGCAGTCCCGACCGTCGTAGACGAAACGGAAATTGCCGTTGGCGTCCTTCTTGAATTTGTCGCCGTTCCATGTCCACGGTCCCGGCGGCAGGTCCAATTTCGGCGTTGTGCCATCGGGTTGCGTGAAACCCCACTCGGGCATGTCCGGCCGGTAATTGAACAAGTCGTTGCCTTCCAGCTCGAGGAGGGTCTTGGGGATCGGCAATTCGCGCGCTTCCGTCATGGTGAGCGGAACGTGATAGAACTGCGGCGCGTAGTTGATGGAGCGGAAAAATCCAGTCAAGTCGTTAAAAAAAGCGTCGTCCCGCCCGCCGATAAACGCCTGGATCATTTGGCCGTCCGGAGTGGGAATGGCGACGACTTTGTTCACCTCCACGACCGTTGAGAAATTGCCGCAATTGAACCCCAGAAACTTGACCATGACGCGACTAGGCGTCTCCACGGTGACCCGGATTTCTGCGGTCTTCAACTCGCCCAGATACTTGTCCTTGACTGCGTCAAAGTAGCGTAGCACGGACTCCAGGCTAATTTCGTCCGCGTCCGGCCACCCCACTCTCGGATGGGAAGTCAGCAACAGACGATAGAGCAGGTCACTGTCCAGGACGCCGGCCGCAGGCGTCGAGGCAAACGTCAACGCAAACACCACGTTGTTACCTCCGGCTGTGGGCCATCCGAAAAAATCGTACAAATCGGCGGGGCTGTAGTCGATGTCCGAAAAAATATGATTAACAGCATTGGGATCGTTGTGATCTGCCATAAAGCCTCCTCAAAATTTGGGGACAGGCGGGGAGTTTATCAGTAATTAACGGCCAGGTCGATAGGAATCCGATTCAGTACCGGGGGTCTCGTACCGGGGATCTTGGCGCCCCAGGTGGAGGCCTGTCCCGATTCTCACTGCCGATGCCTGTTAAAGTCTACCGGCTGAAAGCGGGTAGAATCCTTTTGCGGCCAAAAGTCGAGTTGTGGCTTAAGCCGTCGGAAGCCTGCTCCGGCGAGAACCGGCTCAAGGCTTGGTGGGCGCTGTGATTTTGAAGCTTTCATCGTCTTTGTCCCACTTCTGGTTCTCGATATACGTTTTGAACGGTGCCTCGTCCACCGCGCCCACCGTCGCGCAGAAGCACCCGCGCGCGCACTCCGCAACCCGATCGCGCAGTATCTTCCCCCGGTTTTTCGTACACCAGATCCTGTGGTACTTCAGACCAAAGACCGCATGCGTGCTATGCCAATCCTCGGCCATCTCGACAGGGTCGTGGGGATGCGGCGGCTCGAAGCGGACCGCTTAAAGGCGGTGGGCATAGACTGGCCGACGGAGCTAAAAGGGAGCGACGGGAAGTAAACGGCGGGCATATACATCCCAAAGCCTGCCGAAGTAGAAGGCACCAAACCGGGCAAGGGCATGTGCACGCGCCGCGACTGTAGGCGAATCTACTCGTATATTGGTTATCTGTTCGATGTCATGTAATAACTTACTTCTTATAATGCCCGCCGCAATGATCCCGGGCTGAGTCTGACTTTCACCCCCATCACGATGGCTCAACTTTGTGAACGCCGTTGAATCCTCCTGCCAGGTGCCCGATTGCGATTGATCCGTCAGGTTCTTTGAGGCGGTCAGTAGAACGGCGACGCCTGGCTCATCATGAAACAGGATTTCGTAGTTGATCTGTTTTCGCGTCGGATCCCCCGAATCGACCAGGAATTGCAGGGTGCCGAGCTCGATGGGTCGCTTTCCGCCCAGGCGATCGCACTCGGCGAAATCCCTTGCGATCGGGCCCCCAGCGCAGGCCCGCCTGTGAATCGACCGCGCGTTCGGTGGCTTTGCGAAACAACCCAGGCGACCCCGGCGTCAGGATCCCCCGCAGGAGGTTGTGTAACGTGACCTCGTACACAGGCAGCGGTGGCTCATTCTCGCGGCCCCAGACACGTTGGTAGGGGTTGGCATTAATAGCGTCGACCACCTCGCGAAAAGTAGAGCCACGGTACCCGCCATCGTCGTCGGTAAACGCTTCAATCCCGAAATCAGGCATCGCTGCCTCCCTCTTACCGTATATGGCGCGATCGTCAAGTCATGTCACCGATGCAACTCCTGCGAGCGGTCATACAGGATCTCAATTCCGGTTACAACGGCGCTGCGTACGAACGACGCTCGGGATTGAGTTGTTGAGCGAATTACAATCATACCCTCCAGGAACGCCCATCCAGCGTTTTGGGGCAAGAGGCGAACAATCGATGTCGTCGACAGAGATTCGGAAATAACGGTTAGCGCTTGAGTCAGCGATGGCATAAAACCATTCGTTCATCAGGCTAACCTATCTGCACGATATTTGCGGAAATAGAGACACCGGACTTACGCGTCCCAATGTATACTTGGCAGGCGACAGATGCCCGGCAGCATCCGCGGTGAACTTTAAACATCAGGACCAGGCTTATTGAGCGAGGAGAAGAACGATGGCTTCCACCAACCGTATTCTCGTCAAAATGAGACCACAGGCCGCGCTGGGCGCGGCTGCGGCGTCGAAAACGAATTTGCGCCCGCTTTACGATATCGGCACCCCGGCGACGGCGGGGTTCGGACTTGCGGCCGCGCCGCAGTGGTTTCTGGCCGACCTGCCCGACGGAGGTCCAAACCCGTGGGATGCTGCCTACGCGCGCGTAGCGGATCAACTCGGCGTAGCGGAGTCCGACGTGGTGGCGGCGGAACCGGACCTGCCCCAGAAATATGAGGACGTGAACGAAGTCGCAAAGGCGGGGCAGCCGTTCGCCGCCGGGACCGACTGCACCTCGAAGCCGCAGGCCACCGACCAGGGACGTCCGGGAGGGCCGGCGTTCGGATGGCATCTTCAGGACGCGTTCTCGCAACTCGGCTCGGCACACGCCGCGGTGGCCTTTTCCGAACCGCGCGTGCGCATCGCTCACATCGACACCGGTTACGACAAAACGCAGAAGTCGAAACCCGAGAACATACTCACCAGTCTTGAACACAATTTCGTCGACGGCGACGGAAACCCGAACAGCTCTCAGGACCCGGACGTCGGCGGGATGTTCGACAATTCGGGCCACGGCACCGGAACCATCGGCATCCTCGCCGGTTGCCAGGTACCGCAGCTCGGGGGACAGTATCTCGGCGGCTGCCCCCATGCCGACATCCTGCCGCTGCGCATCGCCAACTCGGTGGTGATGTTCTTCACCAGCAATTTCGCCAAAGCCATCCAGTATGCGATCCAGCAGCGCTGCGACGTGGTCTCGATCAGCATGGGCGGGTTGCCGTCCAGCGCGTGGAACGACGCGGTGAACGCGGCCTATGCCGCGGGTATCTGCATCGTGGCCGCGTCGGGCGATTGCTTCGGCGGTTTGCCGAGCCACCACGTGGTTTATCCGGCGCGCTATCATCGCACCATCGCGGCATGTGGTGTGATGGAGAATGGCACGCCGTACTTCAACTTGCCCATAGAAATCATTGAGGGCAGTTGGGGGCCGGATAGTTGCATGACGTCCGCACTCGCCGCCTGGACGCCGAATATTCCGTGGGCGCGCATCACGTGTCCCGATACCATTGATATGGATGGCGCGGGTACTTCGGCGGCAACACCGCAGATCGCCGCCGCGGTCGCCCTGTGGTACGAGAAATACAAGAACATCCTGCCGCGCGACTGGCGCCGCGTCGAGGCAGTCCGGCGCGCTTTGTTCAGCTCCGCCAGAAATATGGACAAGACGCATTTCGGCAACGGCATCCTGCAGGCGCGCGCAGCCCTCGATGTAGCGCCCGTGCTGAACCTCCCGATGACCCCGTCGGACAGTGATTCATTCTCGTTCTTTCGCGTGATTACCGGCCTTGGGGTTGCCGATACGTCCGACCGTGAGGCGATGTTCAACCTCGAGCTGGCGCAACGATACCTGCGCAGTAAGGAGATGCAGGATATCGTCCCCGACCCTGAAGCAGACGTCCCCAAAGATGACCTGAAGCAGTTTATGGAGGCGGCGATTCACGATGCCGGGGCTTCCGCCACGCTGCGGAAACAAATCGCGCAACGCTATAGCCAGGTATTCGGTGGTGTGATTCCCGGGGCACCTCCGGAAGTCGTGACGCCAGTGCGCCCGGCATGCGCCGCAAAGGTTTCCATTCCCACACCGCCTTTCCGGCGGCTTCGCGTTTACGGCCTCGACCCGAGTTTTTCGACTCGGCTGGACACCGCCGCGATCAACGAAGTGACGATGCACGTGCGATGGGAGCGGAATCTGAAGCTGGGTCCGATCGGTGAATACATCGACGTGAAGGACGTGGATGCAGCCGGCGTCGAATACACGGGAGTGGACCTGAGCGATCCGCGGCTGCTCGCGCAAAACGGGTGCGCGCCGGCGGAGGGCAATCCGGCGTTTCACCAGCAGTCGGTTTATGCGGTCGCCATGACGACCATTGCCAATTTCGAACAGGCGCTGGGTCGTCCGGTTCTGTGGCGTCCCGAGCCGAACGAGTGTGACGAATTCGACGACAGCAAGTATCGCCAGCACCTGCAGATTCGCCCGCACGCGCTGCGCGACGCGAACGCATTCTACAGCCCGCAGGAGATCGCTCTGCTGTTTGGATATTTCCAGGCGGCCGCCAACGACCCCGGAGATCACGTGCCTGGCAGCATGGTCTACACGTGCCTTTCCCACGATATCGTGGCTCACGAAACAACACACGCCATTCTCGACGGTATGCACCGAAAGTTCGAAACACCCACTAACAAGGACGTGCTCGCGCTGCATGAAGGCTTTGCGGACATCGTCGCTCTGATGCAGCACTTCACGATGCCCGAGATTCTGGAACACGAGATCCGGCACACGCGCGGGAACCTCGAGAGCGAGAGCATCCTGGGCAGCCTGGCCGTGCAATTCGGACGCGCCGCGGGAGGTCGTGGAGCACTGCGCGCCGCCATCGGCCAATTCGATGAGAACGGTGTGTGGCGGCGGCTCGTTCCCGACCCGTCCGATTATCAGAAGATCGAGGAGCCGCATGCCCGTGGCGCGATCCTGGTAGCAGCCGTATTCGATGCTTTCCTTGCCATTTACAACCGCCGCACCGCAGACCTGCTTCGCATCTATACCCAGGGTACGGGCGTGCTCCCGGCAGGCGCGATTCATCCCGACCTGGTGAATCGACTGGCGGCGGAAGCCGCGAAGTCCGCGAGCCACGTTCTTAATATGTGCATTCGGGCGCTTGACTATGTTCCGCCAGTGGACATCACGTTCGGCGAGTACCTGCGCGCTATTATCACCGCCGACTTCGACCTGGTCGCCGACGACGATTTGAATTACCGGGTCGCCTTTGTTGAAGCGTTTCGCCGCCATGGAATCGTTTCAGAAGGTCTTGAAACACTTTCGGTGGATACGCTGCGTTGGGAGGGTCTGCAGGTCGATTCCGTGCCGCCGGAGTACGAGCAAGTGATCCAAAGCCTTAAGCAGTTCGCCGACCAGTGCTTCTATATCTCGAACCGGGAGGAGCTATTCAACGTGTCGCGCAATCAGCGCAGGGAATTACACGGAATGCTTGAGGCGTTATTCGCGGCGTCCCCCGATTTTGCCACCGCGCTTGGGCTCAACGCGAAAGCGAAATTTGAAGTGCACGAACTGCGGCGCGCGCTGCGCACGGGTCCGGATGGAAATACGATTCCGCAGATCATCGCGGCTCTGACGCAGGTCAGGACGATCGATGTAGATGGCCCGCGACAATTCCTGGGCGGCTCGACGATCGTGGTAGACCTATGCGGGCCGGCAATCAAGTACCGGATTATGAAACGCGTGGACAGCGCGAACCGTGAGGCGAGTACCGCAGCCTTCCTGCGCGCTTGGAGTCAGGACCCGCTGCGCGCGTTGCTGGTGGCGCCCGAGCAGAAGGAGCCTTTCGCACTACTGCATTCGTTGACGGGTGAGAGCGGTTTCTAAAAGGCGGGCAACGCAGGACTGACCAGCCATTTCGCTGATTGACGGCCCGATCGAAAAGAAATTCACCGCATCGGTTCACCCGGGTCAGCTTAGCGCCGACTCTGGCCGGTGCAAGCCGGCCCGCCTAGCGCCGTCATTTTATCTGCCACGGCGCAAGCATCCGGGTGCAGTGTGGATTTATTCAACTGAATTGCAATTCAGGATACTCCAGCAGGCTGCTGAAGAAGGCCGAAACCGCTTGCTCACGCGCGCGGCTCGGAAAGCTAGATCTGACTGAGAATTACGTCCGCGGCCTTTTCGCCGATCATGTAAACGGCACTCAGGATGAACAGCCCGGGAATGCGTGGGAACACCGATGCATCTGCCACCCGTAGGCCCTGAGCGCCGTGAACTTTGAAATCGCTGGCCAAGACGCCCCCCTGCTCGGGGGGGCCGATCGGGCAACTGCACGAAGCGTGGTGTCCCCAGGCATTGTTGCGGACGTACTCACGCAGTTGATCGTCTGACTGAACCTGCTCGCCCGGCAGTTCTTCTTCTGCAATCAGTCCGTCTCTCTTGAGATCCCGAGTCATTGTGCGAACAAATTTGATGCCGTCGACAACCGCATCCAGATCTTCATCTTTTCCGCCATCCGTCCCTTCCTGAAAGTAATGGAAGTTCACATTTGGCATATCGAGTGGATCCTTTGAGCGAAGCGTCACCTCTCCGTGCCGGTTTACCGTATGCCCCTTGAGAACTGCCCAGGTCAGGTAGTTCAGCTTCTGAGCGAACAGCGCCGAGTAACCGGGGAAATAACCTCTGAAATAACCCAGCAGGGCGAAGCACAAGAGATCAGGAACCGGCTGACCGGGGCTCGACTTCTTGATTACTCCGAGAACAGCGCCGTTCGTGGTGTAGACCCCGGAGCGGCCGTTCTCCCACTGCTTGTATTGGGGGTCGCCTTTGGTGAACTTCGCCCCGTTAAGCACCTCCCAGGGATCGGGCATGCGGTTCACCACACCCACTTCGTAACGATCCTGCAGGTTCTGGCCAACGCCTTCCAGCACGACCCGCGGGTGAATTCCCATCTCCTGCAAATGAGCGGCAGGCCCGATTCCGGAGAGCATGAGGAGCTGGGGAGTATTGAATGCTCCTCCGGCAAGGATCACTTCGCGGGATGCCCGCACCTCGCGAACTTCGCCCGCATTGCCGGCCGGACGATTGAAAGCGCGGTAGAGACGGGCACCTTTCAAATACCGTACACCCACAGCGCGGTTCGTGCCGTCCTCGAAGATTACCTCCGTCGCAAGCGCATCGGTTTCGATGCGAAGCGGGTGTTGCTTTGCAGCCTCCAGCAGGCGTTCGCGAGTGCCCGAGCGTTGATGACCTCGAGTCATCAACGGGGTGTAACGGATCCCGGCGGCATTTTTCTGAACAACCCGCCAATCGTTGGGATCCAATTGGCTTTCGACCAGTTCGGCGATGTCTTCCAGTGGATGCCCGATTTCGGCGAAGGCTTTGAAGGCTGAGGCGGCGAGCGTTTGCAGCAGGTCGGCATCGCCGAGCGCGGCTTCGGGAATGGCTTTTTCTGTTTGCAGCCAGCCATTCCAACCGTGTCTGGACGGGTTCAAATGTGTTGTTTCGGCGAGTACCCGATCGAGGGGACGGTAATGACAATTCTCCATGCGCTCGAAATAGCCCCGCATCTTGTCGGGGCTCCAGGAATCGTCGCCCGTCAGCTTCGCGATTTCGTTCCAATCTTCGTTATGGGGGTATACAATGATCAGCGCGTTGTGCGCCGTACACCCGCCCAGGGTTCCGGCGCGGGGATAAAAGACGCCGTCCTTCTTGGGGACGAACTTGCCATCCTTCTGCTGCTGCGCGAGGTCGGAGTAGTGCCGGACGAAAAATTCCCAACTCATTGCTTCGTTTTCCGTGGAGAGTCCGTGGAAAACGGGAACGTCGTAGTCTTCGGGCAGGCGATTAGTGCCGGGGTTGTTGGGGTCGCCGCCCTCAAGGGCTCGCGGGTCTCCGCCCGCTTCCAGCAGAATCACGCTGTGACCCGCTTCGGCAAGGCGCGCCGCGAGAGTTCCGCCTCCGGCGCCCGAGCCAACCACCACGAATTCGCAGTCCGCCTGCCGCCCATTACCTGGACCCATACTTCGCTCCCTTTCAGAATCAGAAAGTTTTGAGGAACTCGATCAAGGCGAATTTTTCGTCATCCTTTAGCGCCGGCTCGTCCTGTGTCCCGTCCGGATTCTGAAAATAGCTTGTTCCAAAATAGTGGCCGCGATTGACGATGTAATCAGGGCATTTGCTGAAAGCCATCAATTGGTTTACGAGATCCCGTTCCAGAAAGATCTTCCTGGCTTGTTCGTCGCGATCCGGGGCCGATGTGGGCACGGCTTTGAGCGCGTTCTTTATGTCGAGGAGCAGTTTCGCCACATCGACGTCGTGCTTTATCTTTGCCTCACCGCTCAGACCGTCACCCAGGAGGTCAATATTCGCGATCAAATTCACTGGCGTGCCGGATGGAACGGGGCCGATCTCGACCTCCCCGTTATGAAGGAGGAAGGGGAAGAGTGCTTCGAGCGGTCCGATAAGATTCTGTACCACATCGGGCAGATAGCCCCGCGGAACGCGGAGAAAACAGGTGGTAGTAATGCGGGCCATGGCGCTGGGGAGTTGCATGCCGTTTGCTTTGCTGTGCGGCATCTTGTCTCCGATCTCCTGGTCATGATCCCGACGTTCCGGCCACAACATCTGTTCGATGGAATTTTGAAATGAAGCCAGCCTCGGCTCGACTCCGGGGCCGGGGTTATAGTCATCATTGGGATCGTTCTTATCAAGAGGGTCAAGCCTGCCCACACTGTTGTTGAGAAGAAACGGAGCCGTAGACCAGACGCTGATCAGAGACGCCGGCCGTGTGAATCCTCGGCCGCCGCCTGGCATATGATAGGTCTTCGCCTCTCCCGTTACCGGGTGGTAGTAAGTGATGTCTCCCACACTGGGAAGCTGCTTGTAGGTTTCGGACGAGAAATTGTCCCAGATATTGTTGCGGATTGCATTCGTCGCCAGGGGGCTGCAGGCGTTCGTTTGCAGCAGGGTCACTGGAATCCGGAATTCGCTCGAAAGGAAGTTGTCCTTCAGGAAGTCGTCCTTCATGACGATTGCGCGCATCTGCGCTTTGAACTCAGGCGTCTTCGTGAAGGTCCAGTATTTATTCCAATAAGTCATGTAGTCCGGGCCCGAGTGACTTCCGGGATCTTTGTCCGGCGGAATTGGCGGTAATTTGCTGGAATGGCAGCGCGCGCAACGCTCCGCGAAAACCAGTTTTCCCAGGTTCAGTTGCTTCGAATCCTTTGTAAGTTCTGCCGGTCCGCCCGGGGCATCCTTCAGTTTTTGGGGAACGGTGCTCTTCAGGAAAAACAGAGCCAGGTTCACAGTCTGCTTCTCAGTCGCCAGCCAGTAGGTAGAGTTCTTCCTGGCTACGGCGATTTCTATTGGCGTGGTCAGCTTCCCTCCCACAAGGGGATTGAAGTGGAGGAGCCACTCCTCGCTGAAGAGTCCTATGTTGAGATAGACGCGATTGAGAGCGCCGAGGCCGCCCACCGAATCGGACCCGTCCTTCAGAACGCGCGGCGAGAACACCGTCGGCGAAGGCACCTGGGATGTTGCCGGAGACTGGCAAAATGTAGCGGGTTCGCAAAACTTCGTTAACCACCCGAGAACGGGATCGTCCGGTTTGACGACTTCGTTGAACTGTTTGTTGTTCCGGCTCCCACCGGCCAGGGTTTCTTTACCGGCCAATAGGGCTCTTTCCAGTCTTGGCCTCAGCCCATACACAGCATTCATGGTTCGCGGGTTGTTGATGTTGTCCGTTGAAACGAGAGACGTATCGAGCGTACCGGGTTTCGAGGCATGGAACAACTGAAACACATAGCTGGTAGGATCGTTGTCCCAATCGAAGATGCGGTCGATCCAGAAATATTGCGCGCCCACATTGGAGCTGAGGTTCTCCCATTTGGGGCTCTCGGGATCCACGGGCGGCTTGAGGGGATTTGGTCCCACGTGGCAGAAGCCGCAGGACATTCCCACACGATAAGGCCTGATTAGCTTGGCATCGTTGTAATAGTCGGGGTCTGTGTAATATTTGACCGGATCCCAACGCTTTGCGGCGGCATCATCGAAATTCGGATTGGGGAAAAGCCGAAGCCCCACGATGCCCGAAGCCCAACCGTAGAACGAGCCAACCGGCACCTGCTTTCCCTGGACGGTCGTTCCCCGCGCGCCAATCCTGACGCCGGGATAGTTCCCCTCGTTTTCGAAGGGATCCGCGCCGCCAGCGCAGTTTGGATCTCGCTTGTCGAGCCAAAGGCCCCAGCGGTCGGGATCGGGTCCGTCGGCTTGTTTGAAGCAGGGCTCGTTTATCAGACCCAGATAACGCCAGCGGTTCCTCCGGCTTGCGGCCAGCGGTTTGCTTCCGTTGACGCCGGGATAGGAAGAGAGAGTTTTCAGGAAATCGAGGGCCCCGGCGCTGCGTACCGAGATAACGTCCCAGAAGCGGTCATTTCCCCCGGTCCAGACGATCCAGGTATCTCTGCCCTTCACCTCGGCAGGGCTGAGTGCGATCCCGCCGTCCATGTCGTGAAAGTAGTCGTGGCCGGATGCGTCCAGACCGGCGGCCGTGAAACTGTCTGCGGTCCTCTTCACCTGCAAAGCTTCGTCCTGCACGGTTCCGGGTTGAGGCTGCTTTTGCCCACATCCGGCGGCGAGCAGGAGCAAAAGTCCGATCAATGCGCATAAGCCAGCAGTAAGTGCTCGGGGCATGCTCCACTCTCCGCGTTTAGGCCTGCAATAGAACACACGACAGCGCCTGGAAACCCCCAGAGGTTAACGCGCTTGCACGTCATTGTCTATCGTTAATTTAAGGTAAAGGCCAGAGTTGTTGGGTTGCGAGACCTGATTGTCAATCTCGGCGGTGGGGTCTTAACAAGCGCGATGATCGAGGCGTAAGGAGAGCCACTGCTGTTCATCCAGACGGTGTCGTCCGCAATAACTCCTTACACCTTGATTCACACCCTTAAGTGACGACAAGGTCGTCACCTGATCAACGACCGCGACAGCATTTACTCGCAGGAGTTGGATTCAGGCCTGAAAGCGATGGGCGTTAAGGTTTTGAAGACACCGTTCCGAGCGCCCCAAGTGAAATCGTATTATGAAAGGTTAATGGGCAGCATCCGGCGCGAATGCCTTGACTTTTTGATTCCGCTGGACGACAAGCACCTGGAGCGAACTCTCAAACCGTGGGTAGACCCGTACAATAGGGGCCGTCCTCACTCTAGTTTGGGGCCGGGAACCCCGGATCCTCCCTTGGATTTGTCACAGGAGGCATCCTCGTAGTATCGCGTTCCCCAAGATTGCAGCCTCGTTGCCAAGCCGATTCTGGGTGGATTGCATCATGAATATAGACTCGAGAGGTTCGTAGCGTGAAAGCTGGTCACAAAAGCGGTAACGCAGATTTCCTGCGGATTACAGGTCAGGATTCCGGAGTTATCCCAGTCACCGTTCCGAAATGATCCCAGCCGCTATTCCGCGGTGAAGTCGGCCTGGCGGGACCCGAGGTTCTAGCAGGGCGGTTGTGGGCTTCGGATTACGCGACAGCGAAAATTGGCTGAATCGACACCGCTCGCACTGCGTGATCACAAAGAGGAATCTTATCTCACTTTACCGATAAGCTAGCTGTTCAGTTGAGTGGATTGCGGGTCTCGAACCTTCCCAGTACGGGACTTCCGGCGGGGTCACTTCAACGAATAGGCCGTCCCAGCGCCGCGGACGCTTCCACGAACGTGGTTTAGTCGTATTCGTGATTGCTTGTGGTATGGACTGTTTACGCCAGCAATCATGTGGCCAGGCAGCAGAAATGATACTTTACGGGAAGGCGACTTCCCAGGCCGAATTCTGCGATTGGGTCGCAATTTTTCCGCTTGCAGATATCTGCTGCGGATCTAGCCAGGGGGCAGGTGGTTGCACCTTTCGGCGCAGTGGTATCGAAAGTAGCTCTCTCTGCGAATAGTCCATTCCGCTTTTGGGTTCAGATGGACCTGTAAACCGGCGGACTGGTCGGGTCCCGCTGTCAGAATAGGTATTTCAATGCGAACTGGATCAGACGAGGAGCGACCGAGGTCTGGGTGATCACACCGAAGTTTGCCGTCCCCAGCGAAGTGCCTGGATTGCTGAACTGGGGATGGTTGAGGGAGTTGTAGAATTCGACGCGGAACGCCAATTCGGCGTTTTCCCTGAGGCCTCCCACCACGGTTCTCTTTCCCAACGATATATCGGTATTAACCTGCGGCGGCCCGTCGAGGAGGCTCAGGCCAGTGTTGCCGTACCCCGTTGCACCATCGGAACCAATCGCGGGCGGAGAGCACAATGCCGAGGCATTGATCCAGCCACCGAGTCTCGCTTCCATGCTGCCGGGTGTGGCGAGGGCGACGCCGGTTCGACCCGGGCAGAGCGTCACGGTTGAGGGCGAGGCGTCGCCGTAGACGCTGCCTCCGGCCGGATCGGTCAGGGTCAGCGGCAATCCGCTTTGCACAATAACAAGCCCGGTTGTAGACCACCCGTTTAACAGGTTTCCTGCCGCGCCCTTGCCGTGCACGGAATTGGGGAGCTGGTAATCGAAGTTGGTAACAATCCGGTGCGTCCGGTCAAATGTCGCGCGCGCCCAATTCCTGGACAGGAAGTTCAGATCGTTATAGATGGAAGTGTCGTTCATGGACTTCGACAGGGTGTAGGCAGATTGAAAACTCAGGCCGTGAGAGATCTGCCTGCGGAGAGTCACCTGGAGGCCGTGGTACCAGGACTCGCCGGTAAACTGGCTATCGGTTAATGCAGAGGGGCTCTCTCCTATGAACGGAACGCGCAATTCCGCGTTTACCGCGGTATTGGTCGTGATGCAATCGGCGGGCACTCCCGTGTAGCCGTAGTCGACCGGCTTCGTGGGACTGGCGAGCAGAGGCTGGTTCGCGCCCACGCCAACCAACAGGTGGTCACCGTACGACCCGACATAACCTACGTCCAGAGTGAAAGCTCCGGGCAGTTTGGTCTGGATGCTCAGGTTCCATTGCTGGAGGTGGGGGATTTTATATTCCGGACCGGCGATCCGGTCAGAAAGCTGGGAGGTCGGCGTGCGCGCCACAAAGCCGAGCGTGGTCGTCAGAAACGGCTTCTGGAGATCCGACTGGCCGTTGCTCGAGTCCGTATTGGTGAATCCCTGCGCAAACGGCGCCGCGGTGAACAGGGGAGCACTTGCGGCGTTGGCGCTGAAAGCCGGCGCCTGGTAAAACCACCCGTACCCGCCGCGTAACGCGGCGCGCCCGGCGGCTCCGAACGGCTGCCACGCAAAACCAAAGCGGGGGGCGAACTTCCCGAGCGGCGTGTTGTTCTGATAGAAACTGCGGGTGGGACCGGTCCATACACCCGGGGGCGGCGGACCGAACGGCTGGCCCGTGTACGGATTGATCAGGGCCGGATGGTAGTTCGCCGCAACCACATCCCCCACCAGAGTTCCCGAGGGCGGCGGAATGGGGACTTGCTTCAACAGAGACGGCCACACATTCCCGATCGTACCTGCCTTGTCTAACGAGGGGCCCACATACTCCCAGCGCAGGCCGGCATTGAGCGCGAGGCTCGGCGTCACCTTGAAATCGTCCTGCGCGAAGGCCGCCCCGTAATCGTGCCGGTATTGGTACTGAACTTCGCCGTTCGGCCCCATCCCCTCGTTGGCTCTCACGGTCTCGATGTTGCTGCGGCCTCCAGGGCTTTGATTATCCGCCGCGCTCAGTCCAACCAGTAAGTCCTCGAATGTCTCGAACGTGATTTTTCCGCGTGCGGCGCCGGTGTCCAGCCGGTCGTTGTGCTGCATGAGAAAAACTCCACCCACCCGGGCATTGTGCCTCCCGTGAACCCAAGAGAGATTGTCCGTCCACGCGAACGTGTTGGTGAGCGTCCAGAAGTCGTTGGCGCCGTTGCCGAAAAAGCGGAACGTTCCCATGGGGCCCAGCAGGGTGACCTCCGGGGGCAGGGGAAACAACGGGTCCACTGGGGTCATGCCGAAGGAATCCGCAGAGGGAGTGCCGACGCCGCGGGCATACTGGAGGGTGCGCGTGTAGGCAAAGCGCGCTTCGTTCGCGACCTTGGGCGTCAGAACCGAGGTTAGCTTGAAGGAGAGAGCATCGTCCTGCGCATGGAGTGCTTGGGGAGATCCGGCGCCCGGGATCACCGGGGTCACCGTCGCTCCGCCCGGCGCTCCCAGAGATCGGCGTTGGTTAATTCTTGAAAAAAAGCCGCGCCACGACAAGGTATTGACAGACGACGCCACCAAGTCGCTGTTGGCCACGAAATGATCCTCGTTGTAATAGGACGGGAAGCTGAAGGAGGAAAAACCCATGCCGGCATTGCTGCCTGACGGGAGGATCGTTTGGGGCACCGGGATCAGGTCGGAGCCATCGGGCAGCCTGGTCTGGAGAATGCGCAGGGCCACTGGATTGATGGGAACGGTCGTGGCGGTATTCTGATTCGCGCAGTCCAGTTGCTTCCCGCCGGCAAAGGTCAGATAGGCCGGGTCCGGGTGACCCGCATCCGCGCCGCTCGTCAGTAGATGATTGCCTGGGCAGAACTGAGCCGCCAAGGCCGCCGCCGACCGATCGCTGGTGAGAGGTGGAAGGATGACCGTGGCCACCGAGGTGGGGTCCAGACCGTTCACCTGCCGCGTTCCCTGGTAAGAGCCGAAAAAAAACCACTTATCCCTGAGGACCGGGCCGCCCAGCGTCACTCCGAACTGGTTTTGTTTCAGATTCGGTTTGGGTTGCCCCGTGGCATTCCGAAAGAACGCATTGGCATTGAAAATGTCGTTGCGCACAAACTCCCAGGCGGTGCCGTGAAACAGACTCTCTCCGCCTCGGGTGATCACGTTGGTGCTGGGCACCTGCGCGCCATAGCCGGCGTCGTACTGGGAGGTCTGGATCTTGAACTCGGCGATCGCGTCCGGATTGGGGACGGTGCTGGGGGCGTAGGCTCCGTCGATAGTGTAGTTGCCCGCCGCCGTGCTTCCATTCACGTTTACCGTCTGGGTTCCTCTGCCCAGGGTCCCAGCATTGTTCACATCCGCGGCCGTGCCCGAAGACATGGAGAGAAGCTGCGCAAAGTTGCGGGTGGTCAGCGGCACGCCGGTGATCGTTTTATGATCCACCAGAGTGCCTGACGACGAGGCCGACAGGCTCAAGCGGCAATTGCACGCCACCCTCTCCCGGGGGTTGCCGCGTTCCAGGCTGGCGTCCAGGGTGGGAGCTTCCGAAACGCTGACGGTTATCGACGGGACTTGCGAGGTCTTGAATCCGGGTGCGGAAAAGCTCACACGGTAGGCGCCGGGGGCAAGCAACGAAAAGCGATAGCTTCCGTTTTCCCCCGAGATCATGGTGAGAGTCTGATTCGTCGCGTTGTTGGTGAGCACAACCTTGGCGCCCGGAACGGCTCCTTTCCGGAAGGTGATGGTCCCGCCTAACGCTCCCGTGCTGTCAGACTGGGCGCACAGAAAACTCACGCCTACCATCATCAAGAGAGCACCGAGCGCCGCGCCAAGCAAATGCCGTCTCCCGCCCAACCCGACTGAGGACCGGTTGCTGCACTCTGCGAAATGAGCGATGTTGCGCCAATGAAATGTCATCAACCGTCCAGGATGAAACGCATGATTGCCCCGGCTCTCCAGACCGGTAAGGCCCAATTGACCTTCCCATGGCCGCCGGAACCGTCAGATTTGGGATGGGACATTGCTCTTGCTCGCCGCCCAACCGTTGTCCCGATAACGAAGATTGCCGGCGTCGGCACTCTACCACGGGATCCAGTCGCGAAGCACAAAGTTTTGTCAGAACAAACCACCGATTCTCACGAAGTGGAACTAAAACGGGATGCACAGCAGCGAGGGTGGTTGATTTACAAGGTGTGCCCTGGAAAAGGGCAATCAGAGATGAAGACAAAACGTCCTGGTCTTGACGCCCTTGTGGGAGCCTGCAAACGCCGAAAAGTGGAGGTCGCGCTGGTGTGGAAGTTCGACAGGTTTGCCCGCCTCGTGGCAACTTAATCAGTCCATGTCCGCCCTCGGCGCTTGCGCCGTTTCCCGGTTTAGCGATGGCTGGCCGCTCTCGCTGAATTTCGGCCGGTTTGAGTGGACACACAGCCGAGTTCGGAACGAAAAGCTCTTACCCGGAATGTGAGAGGACAGCGCTGATCCACGTACTTGCTCTCCTTCTCTTAGGGGGAAGCTCAACGCCGTGGCGACGGGGATCAAGTCTGTCGATTCCGTCCATCTGATGACGGCCGACAACGCCGGCCAGCAATCCTCTCTGGATGTGTGGTCCGGGTACTCATGGCTCGATATCAGCGATTTGTACGGTGCCTCGAGCGTCAGCAAGCTCAACTCGGAATATACGCGCCCCGACTTTCTGCCGTTCTTCCAAGGTGAAGATGACTACGAGGGTGAGCATGGGAGCACTCCCCTCAGCCTGCGGACGCGGCAATATTGGAGTGTTCTTAGCGGCGCTTATTTGGGAAGCTTTTTCGGCAACAATCCCATCTGGTGCTTCAACGAGACCAACCCGACTTCTGCGGTGCCTTGCCAGAATGGGAGTTCCTGGCAAAACCAGTTGGGTTCGCCGGGGTCGGTGGGGCAGTCATGGTTCGGGAAGCTCTTCCGGTCGCGTGAGCACTGGAAGTTGGTGCCAGACCTTGGGCACACGGTGGTCACGGCGGGATACGGTTCGGGCTCGACGCTGACGACCACCGCCCGAACCGGGGACGGCCAGACAATCATCTCGTATATCCCGAACGGAAATGGTACAACCTTGAGTGTGGACATGAGCGAGATCACGAGCGTCAGCCGTCAAGCGAATTGCTGGTGGTTCAACCCCGGTGACGGCTCAACGACGCTGATCGGGACTTATGCGAATACGGGGGGCCACGACTTCACACCGCCCGATTGGAACGATTGGGTATTGGTTATCGATGCCGCAGAGGCGAAGTTGGCTGCGCCAGGGAGCGCTGGACTGTGAGTGTGAAGCGCAGTCTCCCGTAAGCAGCGGGCGTGACCTCCAAAGTTTCAATGTCCACGACCTCATCCAAGGACAATCAGCAGGCGAACGAGGGCACCACATCTACGGTTTGGCGACTATGAACGACCAAGCGACGGAGAATCGGTAAACCCTACGGCGTTACTCGCGATCAATCCCACCGAATGCTATGCCAGCAAAACTTCCTCGAAGGGGACTTGAACGAAGCCGCCCGTGCGGCGGACGCTACGCGTGCGTGATGCGAGGCGGACTGCCTTAGTCAAGGTATCGTTGGGTCATAAGGAGG
>Ga0209039_10001139_pt1 | contig 25368 bp, 22 predicted proteins | sample BogFormECP12_OM1_FD_188238 | JGI IMG/M metagenome (GOLD analysis project Ga0209039, IMG submission 188238) | Bog forest soil microbial communities from Calvert Island, British Columbia, Canada - ECP12_OM1 (SPAdes) (version 2) | ecosystem: Environmental > Aquatic > Freshwater > Wetlands > Bog ... | reverse complement strand
CCCGAAGACCATTCGTCGCGCTGGTATCCCGGCGCGGGGATCTACCGCAACGTGTGGCTGGATATCGCCGGACCCGTCCACGTCGCCACCTGGGGGACCTACGTCACCACACCCGAGGTCTCGGTGGACAAAGCCGCGGTCCTGGTGAGAACCGAGCTGCGCAACGACGGGAACGGCGCGGCCACGGTTACGCTCTCCACCAGCCTCGTGGACGCCGGCGGCGCAACCGTGACCCAAGGCGCCGGCGAATCCGCCATCCCGGCGTTCGGCGACCAGATCGTCAACGTCCACCTGACCGTGACGAAGCCCAGGCGCTGGGACATCGACCGTCCCTACATGTACAGCGTGGTGAGCGAGGTCAAGCAGGGAACCCGCGTGCTGGACCGCTACGTCACGCCCATCGGCATCCGCTCCATCGAGTTCGACAAGGACAAGGGATTCCTGCTGAACGGCCGCGCGGTGAAACTCCAGGGCGTTTGCGACCACCACGATCTGGGCGCATTGGGCGCCGCCGTGAACCGGCGCGCCATCGAGCGCCAGTTGCAGATTCTGAAAGCCGCCGGCGTCAACGCCATGCGCACCAGCCACAATCCGCCGGCGCCGGAGCTGTTGGATCTCTGCGACCGCATGGGAATCGTGGTCATGGACGAGAGCTTCGACATGTGGCGGAAGCCCAAGGTTCCCAACGGCTACAGCAAGTACTTCGACGAGTGGAGCGAGCGCGACGTGCGCGACATGGTGCGGCGCGACCGCAACCACCCCAGCGTGATCATGTGGAGCATCGGCAACGAGATTCCGGAACAGGACAGCCCCGACGGATGGAAAGAGGCCCAGCGTCTGAGCGCCCTGTTCCACCAGGAAGATTCCACGCGGCCCACCACGTCGGCGTTCAACAGCCCCGAGGCCGCCATGCGCAATCACATGGCCGAGTACGTGGACATCCCCGGCTTCAACTACCAGCCGTGGCTGTACGCGGGTACGCTGAAGGAGCACCCCGGCTGGATCGTCTACGGCTCCGAAACCTCTTCCTGCGTGAGCTCGCGCGGCGTCTACCACCTGCCCATCGAAAAGTACCAGAAGCACCCCTCCCTGCAGCTCACCAGCTACGACGTTATCGCCCCGCCATGGGCGTACTGTCCGGACGCGGAGTTCCATTACCAGGAGAGACTGCCGCAGGTCCTGGGCGAGTTCGTCTGGACGGGCTTCGACTACCTCGGCGAGCCCACGCCTTTCTACGACGGCCCCAACGCCGGCGCCGACTGGCCGGCCCGCAGCTCCTACTTCGGCTTCGTGGACCTGGCCGGCTTCCCCAAGGACCGCTACTATTTCTACCAGGCCGAGTGGTCCAAGAGGCCCATGGTGCACGTGCTGCCTCACTGGAACTGGGCCGGGCGGGAGAACCAGCCGATTCCCGTGATGGTTTACACCAACGCCGAAGAGGTGGAGCTGTTTCTCAACGGCCGGTCGCTGGGCCGCAAAAAGCGCTTCTCCGAGCCGGTGGCGCTGCCCGTGGGCCGCAACGTGGCCAACGGCGTGGCGAACACCGATCCCGACCTGATCAAGGACGGCAAGTTCCTCAGCAAGTGGCGCCTGGAGTGGCAGGTCCCCTACGCGCCGGGTTCGCTCAAGGCCGTGGCTTACCAGGGCGGCACCCAGGTGGCGGCGGACGAGATGCACACTGCCGGCGCTCCCGCCAAAATCGCGCTGATCCCGGACCGCTCCGTCATAGCTTCCGATGGCGACGATCTCTCGTTCCTCACCGTGCGCATCGAAGACAAGGATGGCAACCTCTGCCCCATGGCCGACTCGCTGGTGCGCTTCAACGTCACGGGAGTGGGGAAGATCGAAGCCGTCGATAACGGCAATGCCGCCACCGAGGAGCCGTTCCACGCCGACCATCGCAAGGCTTTCAACGGGCTGGCCCTGCTGATTGTGCGGTCGAAACCCGGCGCCGCAGGCGCCATCCACGTGACGGCAACCTCCGATGGCCTGGCGCAGGCGGCGGCGGAGCTGACGGCGCGGAAGTAAACTTTTGTGGGGCAGGCTGGCAGCCTGCGGCGGGTTGTTAACCCGCCTTGGGCGGCAGCACGTAGAAGCCGCCCAGCCGCAAACGGATCTGGCTCATCTCCCGCGCTGGCGAGCTTCGCTCACCGGGCCGATTAACAATCGGCCGCAGGATGCCATCCTGCCCCACAAGTGCGCGCCCCGCCCTTGCGGGCAGCCATCGGCTCGGATACCATGACTCCATGCCGCTACCAAACCGCCGCGACTTGATCCGCCTGGCGGCCGCATCCGCCGCCGCCCGCTTCGTCCCCTCCGCGCCGGCGCAGGAGCCGCGAACCATCGGCTATTGCGTCGTCGGTCTGGGCCGCATCGCCACGCACTTCATGGACGGCAGCCGCCAATCCAGATACACCCGCATCGCCGCCCTGGTGAGCGGGCACCGCGACAAGGCGGAGAAATTCGCCGCCCAGTACAACGTTCCCGCGGGCAGCATCTACGGCTACGACAACTACGACGCCATCGCCGATAACAAAGCCATCGACGCGGCGATCGTCTGCCTGCCGAACTCCATGCACGCGGAGTACACCATCCGCGCGGCGCGCGCCGGCAAGCACGTGCTGTGCGAGAAGCCCATGTGCACCACGGTGGCGGATGGCGAGGCCATGATCGAGGCCTGCCGCCAGGCCGGCAAGAAGCTCATGATCGCCTACCGCTGCCACTACGAGCCGCTCAACCTGCGCGCCGTGCAGTTGCTTCGCGAAGGCCGCCTGGGAAACATCCACACCATCGAGAGCGCCTTCGGCTTCAACAGCGCGCCGGGCGAGTGGCGCCTCACCCGCAAACTGGGCGGCGGCGGACCGCTGGTGGACATGGGGATTTACTGCCTCAACGCCACCCGCTACCTTACCGGCGAGGAGCCCGCCGAGGTGAAGGGCGAAATGACGGTGGTGGACCGCGCCGACCCGCGCTTCCAGGAAGTGGAAGAGCAAGTGGCCTGGAGCATGCGGTTCCCCTCCGGCGCGGTGGCCAGTTGCCAGACGAGCTACGGCATGGAGATGCCCGGCTATTTCCACGTCCGCGGATCCAAGGGCGCCCTGCACATGGAACCCGCCTTCAATTACGACGGGCTGCGGCTGGCGGCGCGCATCCAAGGCCAGGCGCCCATCGAGGAAGCCAGCCAATACCGCGACCCGGCGCAGTTCGCCATGGAAACCGACCACCTGGCCGAGTGCATCATCGGGGACAAGACGCCCAAGTCGCCGGGCGAAGAGGGCCTGCGCGACATGCGCCTGATGATGGACCTGTACAAGTCCTGCGGCCGCGCCTGATTCAGCGGCTGCGAAAACGCGGGGACTGACGACTCCGTCCCAGGGCGCGCACCAACCCTCGCGAAAGCACGCTGCCGCCCGTCGCCGCGCGGACGGAGCCGTCTGTCCCCAGGTGTTTTCGCCCCGTCTGGGGACTCCAGCTTGTTACGCCGTTTAGCGGCTCACGAACGGGTTGCCCGCGATGAGGAACCGCAGCGGCAGATCGGCGCAATGGCGGATGCCGATTCGCCTGGCGACGGCGATTTCGACGGCCCGCTCCACGGCCGGCGCACGCACCACCAGCGGACCGCGAGTCACATCCGCGCCGTTGTGGGCGCGGGTGATGCCCATGGCCAGGGTGAGCCGTCCCGGCCCCGACGCCAGATCCTCCAGCCGCCGTGCGCGGGGACGCCGTTCCCGCATCCGGTCGAGGGCGGCCACCGGCTCCAGCGCGCGCAGCAGCACGCACCCCGGCGTGCCGTCGGGCTCGGCCACCAGGTTGAGGCATTCGTACATGCCGTAGATGAGGAACACGTAGGCGTGCCCCGGCGGCCCGAAAACCACGCGCGTGCGCGGGGTGAGCCCGCGGGCGGAGTGCGAAGCCAGGTCCTCGCCGCCGGGGTAGGCCTCCGTTTCGACGATGATGCCGGCGGTCTCGCCGTGCACCAGCACCTTGCCCAGCAGCCCGCGCGCCACGGCGGCGCTGTCGCGCTCGTAGAAGGCGCGTTTCAGGATGGGGCCGAGGCGCATGGGGCTTGTCCTCGTCATCATATCCCGAACCGCCGGCCGCCTGCGCTCGCGCTTACGCGGTATCGTGAAGGGTATGATGTGCCGATGCCTGCCGATTGCCTGCGCCATCCTGGCCGCCGCAGCGGCGATTTCCGCGCAGACCCCGCCGCCGGCTTTCAACGGCCAGGAGCAGCCCATCGCCGACCGCATGCGCCAACTGCGCAGCTTGCCGGACAACGAGTGGACGCTGGCCGTGGGCCAACTGGCGCGCCAGATCCAGGCGCTGCCGGCGGGCGCGGGCAAACTGCGCCTGATCGCAGGCTTGTCGGGCCTGGTTACCGAGGGCGACGCCGGTAGGGAAACCTTGCAGGTTGTCGCCGACACCCTCGCCGCCGTCATGGCCGGCCTGCCGCAGGACCAGCGCATGTACGGCACGCTCGCCAGCCTGGCGCGCTACGAGCATGTGCAGGTATCCGTGGACGACCCGAAGTACCGCGCGGCCATGGCGAAACTGGAAGCCGCGGACGAGGGCCGGCTCAGCCCCCAATTCACGCTGCGCGACCTGAAGGGCCGCCAGTGGTCGCTGCAGAAACTGCGCGGCAAGGTGGTGCTGGTGAATTTCTGGGCCACCTGGTGCCCGCCGTGCCGCAAGGAAATGCCCGATATGCAGGCGCTCTACCAGCGCTTCGGCCGGCGCGGCCTGGTGATTCTGGCCATATCGGACGAAGACGCCGGGAAGGTGGCGCCGTTCGTGGCGGCGCAGAAGTATACCTTCCCCGTGCTCCTCGATCCGGGGCAAAAGGTGAACCAGTTGTTGGCGGTGGAAGGGATACCCAAGAGCTTCCTCTACGGGCGCGACGGCGAACTGGTGGCCCAGGCCATTGACCGGCGGACCAACCGGCAGTTCCTCGAAATGCTCAAGCTGGCGGGTTTGGAGTAGCGGCGGCCCATGCGACTGTTCACCGCGCTCGATCTGCCCTCGGACGTGACCGGCAATCTGGACGATCTGCTGCGGCGCCTCCGGCCCACCGCGCGCATCCACTGGAGCCCGCCGGCCAACCTGCACATCACCACCAAGTTCATCGGCGAGTGGCCCGAGGCGCGACGGGGCGAACTGCAAGCGGCGCTGGCGGCGATGCCGGCAGGCGCGCCTATCGCCGTGAGCATCCGCAACCTGGGTTTCTTTCCGAATGCGCGCGCGCCGCGCATTTTCTGGTGCGGCATCGATGCGCCGGGGTTGGACCGGCTGGCAGCCGCCACCGACGGCGCCACCGCGGCGCTGGGCGTGGCGCGGGAGACGCGCCCGTTTTCGCCGCACCTGACCCTTGCGCGCATCAAGGACCGGATCGACCTCGAGGCGCTCCAGCGGGCCGTAGCCAGTCTGCCATCCACCGAATTCGGCGGCTTCGAGGCGCGCAGTTTCTTTTTGTACCTGAGCCAGTTGAGACCTTCCGGAAGCGTGTACACTAAACTAGCGGAATTCCCGCTGTCACTGTAAATGATTCCCATCCTCATACTGCCGGCGGCCTACCTCATCGGCGCCATTCCGTTCGGCTTCCTGCTGGTCAAGTGGACCACGGGCGCGGACGTGCGCGCGGCGGGCAGCGGCAACATCGGCGCCACCAACGTCCTGCGCACCACCGGGCGCGCGGCCGGGATCGCCACCCTGCTGCTGGACATCGGCAAAGGTTACCTGGCGGTGTGGCTGGCGGAGCGGTTCACCGATGGCAACCCGTGGTGGACCAGCGCGGCGGCGCTGACGGTGATGGCGGGCCACGCCTTTCCGGTGTTCCTGCGATTCCGCGGGGGCAAGGCCATGGCCAGCTTCGTGGGGGCGTTTCTCCGCCTCACGCCGCTGCCGCTCGCCGCCGTGCTGGTGGTGTTTGTGATTGTGGTGGCGTGGACCCGCTACATTTCCATGGGCTCCATCGTGGGGGCGGCCACCTTTCCGCTGGGGGTCTGGCTGATCTCGCAACCGCCGTGGCCGGTGGTGGGCGCCTCCATCCTCGCCGGTGCATTCATAATCTACAGACATAGTAGCAACATCCGCAGACTGCGCGCCGGCACCGAGAACGTGTTCCGATTTGGAGCCTCCAAGCCGTGACGGACCTGTCGATCATCGGCGGCGGAAGCTGGGGGACCGCCTTGGCGCTGACGCTCAGCGCCCGTTTTCCGCGTGTGCGGCAGTGGGTCTATGAACCCGATCTGGCCGGCCGCATGCAGTCCAAGCGGGAGAACGACATCTACCTGCCGGGTTGCCGTCTGCCGGAGAACGTGTTTGTTTCCAGCGACTTATCGACGGTGCTGGAGGACGGCTCCACGATCCTCAGTGTCATGCCGTCGCACCTGGTGCGGGGGATGTACCAGCAGATGCTCCCCTACTTGAAGGATTCCATGGTATTCGTCAGCGCCACCAAGGGACTGGAGAACGGCACACTACTCCGAATATCGGAGGTAATCCGGCAAGTCGTTCAAGAGCGCTTCGATCCGCGTGTGGCAGTGATCTCAGGGCCGACCTTTGCCCGGGAAGTGGCGCGCGGGGAGCCGACCGCGCTGGTGGTGGCTTCGACCGGCGAGAGGCTTGCGGTGGACGTGCAGGAAGCCTTCTCCGGGCCCACCTTCCGGCTCTACACCAGCTCCGATCCCATAGGCGTGGAAATTGGGGGCGCCGTCAAGAACGTGGTGGCTATTGGAAGCGGTGTCCTCCACGGATTGGGCCTGGGAAGCAACGTCACGGCGGCGCTCATCACCCGCGGACTGGCGGAGATGACCCGTCTGGCGGTGGCCATGGGGGGCCGGCCGCTCACCCTGGCGGGGTTGGCCGGATTGGGCGACCTGGTGCTGACCTGCACCGGAGACTTGAGCCGGAATCGCATGGTGGGCGTGGAACTGGCCCGCGGCCGGAAGCTGGATGAAATTGTCAGCTCGATGAAGATGGTGGCCGAAGGCATAAAAACTACAAATGCAGCAGTGGATTTGGCCCAGCGCTTCTCGGTGGAGATGCCCATTGCCAGGCAAATGTTCGAAATGTTACACTTCGGCATATCTCCGCGGGAGGCGATTCAGCGCCTGATGGAACGTTCGTTAAAAGGGGAATAGGCGTCAAATTTCCCCTCAGGACCGCAACCTCGGATGGAACAACGGGTTAACAGGAGCGTAGGGGCTGGTGTGACGGACCTTGATCCGGACGCTGAGTTGATGCTTCGGGTCAGGGACGGAGACGGCGCCAGTTTCGGTGTGCTGCTGGACAAGCATCGCTTGCCGGTGGTGCACTTCCTCTACCGGATGATCCAGAACCACGGCGTGGCCGAGGAGTTGGCCCAGGAGGTTTTCTTACGCGTCTACCGTTCGCGGGCCACATACGAACCCACGGCGAAGTTTACAACCTGGCTGTTCCGGATCGCGACGCACCTGGCGTTGAATTCGCTTCGCGACGGCAAGCACGAACGGATGCAGGAACGGCTCGACGAGAACACCGGCGATATGCCCGTGCGGCAGCTCGCGGATGTCCGGCCTACGGTGGAGCAATCCATGGTGCGCCAGGCCAGGCTGGAGGAAGTTCGCAGGGCCGTGGCGGCGCTGCCGGAGAAGCAGCGGGCCGCGGTTTTGATGCACAAGTATCGGGAGATGGAATACACGCAGATCGCCAAGGTGCTGGATTGTTCCGAATCTGCGGTAAAGTCGTTACTATTTCGGGCGTACGAAACATTGCGCGCCCGTTTGGCCCATATGGCTTAGGGTATCGGAGCAGGCGGTATTTTTGATATTCTAGGCGGCTGGCCTGAGGGAAGAAGGACCGTTATGATTTGCCCATTGGAAGCGAAGCGGAACGAAGTTCTGCTGGAGTACAGCTCCCGGAAGCTGGATGCCGGAGAGTTGCGGCTTCTCGAAGACCACCTGGAAACCTGTCCCGCCTGCCGTGACTTTGTCCAGGCGCAGCGCGCCGTCTGGGACGCGCTGGATGTGTGGGAGCCCGCCCCGGTGTCGGCCGATTTCGACAGCCGCCTGTACCGGCGCATCGAGCGGCAGCCGGTGTCGTGGTTCGACCGCATGATGCGGCCCTTCCAACCCTTCGGTCTGCGCCACGCCATCCCCATCGCCGTCAGCGCCGCCGTGATTCTGACGGCCGGACTTCTGGTGCAGCGCGCCCCGGCGCCGCGGCCCCAGCCGCAACACGATACCGCGCAGATGGAGGTCCTGCAGCCGGAGCAGGTTGTGCTGGCTCTGGATGAGATGGAAGCGCTGAGCCAGTTGAGCAGTCCGGTTCGCCCCAATAAGGCCGATTCGAAGATGTAGGGGACGCCCGCAGGAATGAACTGCCTTCTCAAGTTCGCCGCGGCATCGCTTCTCGGGCTGTTTCCCGCCTGGTGCGGGCAGACCAAAGAGCCGGCGCCCGCCAAGACCTCCGTCAAGCCTCCCGGGAAAGCCCCCGCCGTGCGTCCAGCCGCGCCCAAAGCGGCCGCCAGGGGAGCGGCCGCGGGCGGCGGCAGGGCCGGCACGAAGACGATGCCGGTGTTCCGCCAAGTGCCCGGCGCGCAAATGCAGCGCTTTTTGCGGCTTACCCCGAAGGAGCGCGAAATCGCCATCGACAAGATGCCCGTTGCCGCCCAGGAGTCGATTCGCAAGAGGCTGGCGGCTTGGGACAGTTTGCCGGCCGAGGAGCGGGAACGCCAGTTGAAGCTTTACGAAGCGGTTTCCACCTTGCCCAAGGACAAGCAGGATCTGGTCAATCAGCGCATCGGTGAATTCCAGCAACTCGGCCCGGAGCGCAAGCAGGGAATCCGCAGGGTGTACCAGTTGCTGAGCGGCAAGACGGAACCGGAGCGGCAAGCCATTATCGACAGCCCCCAGTTCAAGGAGCGCTTCACTCCCATGGAGCAGCGCATTGTGATCGACCTGGTCAGGTATTATCCCAACCCCGAGATGTAACCGCGCATCGCGCCCCCCAAAGAACGTATATCCCCGGAAAGTATTGAATTCATCTGGGAATTCTGATACCGTTCTGAGACCCATCAAGCGCCGTGGTCCGAAGCACTGGCGGCAGCGGCGAAATGGTCCGGGGAGGAGAACCGATGAACCAGCATACGCAGGTTGCGAAGGACTACGAATCCTACCGGTTGGAACTCCAGGAGAAGCGGCATCGAGTGCTGGAAAACCTGGGCGCGCGCTGCGAAACGCTGGCGGGGATGGACCACGTGCCGGAAGACGACCGGGCACAGATTTCTCACGACGAATTCATCTCCCTGCAGCGCAGCAGCCTGGACTACCGGCAACTCCGGCTGGTGGACGAAGCCCTGAGCCGTCTCGACAGCGGCGCCTACGGCGCGTGCCAGGCTTGCGGCCAGGCCATTCCGGTGAAGCGCCTGCGGGCGCTCCCCTGGGCGCGCTACTGCCTGGCCTGTCAGGACGACGCCGCCGATGGAACGGACCGGCAGTGACGCGCCCGGCCGGGGACCGGCCGCGGGCCGCGCCTCGGGCCGCGCCACCGGCCCCCGGCGGCAGGATATCTGAGAGAACGCCGCCCCGGAACGCACCCAATCACATGGTGGTCTCGCTATGAACGTGCCGCTCTTCACCCCCGCTGCGCGCCGCCACGCCAGGCTGATGTTGCGGGCCATCCACCCCTTGGCCGACGGCCTCGACCGGCGCTTCCGCACGGCGCTCGGCCACCCCTGCGACGCCCTGACGCGCCGCGCCCTGCTGGCGTGCGCGCCCACGGCCGCGGCCCGGCTGCGCACGCTCGAACAGTTCATGGAACAGGTGGAGTACAACGGGCGCCGCCTGGCCAAGCTGAACCTGTCGCCGGCCGGCGCGGGCGAGGCGCTGGACCGCTTCGACAGCCTGCTCGGGCCGCACATCGACGGCCGGTTCCAGCCGGCGCGGGAACAACTGCGCCTGGCCACGCTGTTCACGCTGAACCAGTCCTACTACGCGGTTCGGGAAGCCGAAACGCAAGCATTCTACGGTCTCTACCGGGCGGAAACGGAAGCCCAGGACCTGGAGGATCTGCTGCGGCGGTTCGTCGCCATTCTGACCCATGCCTTCCGCGCGCGCGCCGGGCGCCTGATCCTGCAGGACGGCGGACGCCACCGCAACCTGTCGCGGCCGCTGTACGTCGAGCGCGGGGCGCCCAATGAACTACTCATAGCCGACCCGTCCATGCGCGGCCGGCATGCGTGTTACTGGTCGTACCCGCTGGGCGAGGCGGGGTTGATGCAGTTCGGATTCGCCGCGCCGTATCCCTGGTTGCCCCGTGAACTGACCTTGCTCGACGCGGTGGCGGGGCGTTGCGCGGAGGCCATCGAGCGCTCCCGGCTGCGGGACGAAGTGCGGCGGCTGGAAGCGGAGGCGCGGCACGCCGAGCGGGAGGAGCAACGCCGCATCGGGCGGGAACTGCACGATGAAGCCGGCCAGTCGCTGCTGCTGCTGCGGTTGAAACTGGAGATGATGGAGCGCGGCGCGCCTCCGGACATGCTCGCGGGCCTGGCGGAGGCGCGCGGCATCGCCGAACAGACGGTGCTGGAGTTGCGGCGCATCATCGCGGCGCTCAGTCCGGCGGTCTTGGAACGGCTGGGTTTGACAGCGTCGCTGCGGCAACTGGCGGCGCGCTTCGGCAAAATGCATCCGGCGCAGGTGAACCTGCGAATTGCGGCGAATGCCGATGGCCTCCCCAGGCAGATCCAGGAGGTGATCTACCGCGTTGCGCAAGAGTGTCTACAGAATGTCGCCAAACATTCCAAGGCCACCCATGTAAATCTTTTCCTGCAATCAGCCGATAAGAGAATCAGGTTGAGCGTTCGCGACAACGGAGCCGGCATGTGCGAGAAACCGGAGGCCGGCCAGCCTCCGACTTTCGGACTGGCTGGCATGCGCGAGCGGGCCGCCCTTCTCGGTGGAGCACTGGCGATACGCAGTGAGCCGGGAAAAGGGGTCGCCGTCATGCTGGATTTGCCTCGCAAGCCGGCATTGGCGGGACAGAATGGGATGACAGGGAATGGCGAAGATTCGCGTACTATTGACTGACGATCACACGCTCTTTCGGCAGGGAATCCGGACTTTGCTGGCGGCCGAGCCGGATATGGAGGTTTCCGGAGAGGCGGGCAACGCCTCGGACGCCGTCTCCGTGGCGAAACAGGTTCGCCCGGACGTGGTGCTGATGGACATTGGAATGGCCGGCATGAGCAGCTTCGAGGCGACTCGCCTGATCCGCAAGGACCGCCCCGAAACCCGCGTCGTCTTCCTGTCCATGTACGACGACGAAGACTACCTGGCGGAATGCGTCGACATGGGGGCCAGCGGCTACATCCTCAAAGAGAGTCCAGCCGACCAGTTGCTGACCGCCATCCGCGAAGTGCACCGCGGCGGCAGCTTTCTCAGCCCGCGCCTGCTGACGCGCCTGGTGGACGGCTTCCGGCAGCAAGGCGCCGGTCCGCGGCAGCCACGCTTCGGCACCCTGACCAAGAGGGAGCGGGAAATCCTCAAAATGCTGGCGGAGGGCCGCTCGGTCAAGGAGATTGCCACCGGCTTCGAGCTCAGCGTCAAGACCGTGGAAGCCCACAAATTCAACCTGATGCGCAAACTGGACATCCACAACAAGGCGCAGTTGGTGCAGTACGCCATCCAGAAGAAGATCATCCGCCTGCAGGAGCCGCTCTTGAACTAGCCCCGGCGCCGCCGCCAAACTCCGGCCGCCCGGTCACGCCGGCACTTCCCCCGGCGCCCGCTGGCCGGCGGCTTCACCGCACCCCCGGCCGGCAACCGCACCCGACAACTTGTTCCCACCGCCGAAATCGGATATTCTACCCTGCTACGCCGAATCAGGGGACATTTCACTCATGAAGCACCGCATATCCATCCTGGCGGCAGGTTGGGTGCTCGCCGGGAGCCTGGCGGCGCAAGACCCGCGCGGGGAGATCTCCGGACGCGTGACCGATCCGTCGGGCGCGGTGGTGGTGGGGGCCAGGGTCGCCGCCGTAAGCCTCGACACCAACCAGATCACGCGCGCCACCACCAATTCCGCGGGGGACTACCTGCTTCCCTTCCTCAACGCGGGAGAATACGTGGTCACCGTCGAGAGCGCGGGGTTCCAGTTGTATCGGGAGACCAAGGTGGTGGTGAGGACCGGCGAAAGCTCGGTCATCGACGCGAAACTGGCCGTGGGCAGCGCCAGCCACAGCGTCCAGGTGGTCGCCAGCGCCCCCGGCGTGGATCGATTGATCGGGGATCCCCCCATGGTGGCGGATTCGGAGACCATCGAGGTGCTCCCGTTCCGCGACGGCAACCCCGTTTCGCTGGCTCTGCTGGCGGCGGGAGTGGCGGACGTGGCGGACCTGTCCGGCGGCGCCACCAGCCGGGCGTACGAGAACGAGAACGCCTCCGCCATCGTGGTCAACGGCAGCGCCTCCGGAACCCACGAGTACAAAATAGACGGCGCGGCAAACACCGGCGGTTCCAGCGGCAACGTGGCCTACGTGCCGCCGTCCGGCGTGGTGTCCGAAGTCAAGGTGGAAGCCTCCCTGGTGGATGCGCGCATCGGGTTCTCCTCGGGCGCCACGGTGAGCCTCGGCCTGAGATCGGGCACGAATCTTCTGCATGGGCAGATTTACTCCTACATCGAGAACCCCGCGGCCAATGCGAATTCCTTTTTCTCCAACCTGTCGCGAACCCACGACAACGTCCGCGAGCTTCGCTATGGCGGCAACGCCAGCGGGCCGGTGGAAATCCCGGGCATCTACCGGGGCCAGGACCGCACATTCTGGATGTACGGCTTTGAAGCGATCCGCGCCGACCAGCCCGTCGGCGCCGCCAACCTGACGTACGTTGTGCCGAGCGCGCCCGAACGCCAGGGCAATTTCGCCGACCTGCTGGCGTACGGCGCCGCCTACCAGATCTACGACCCCGCCACGACGCATACGTCCACCACTTCGGGGGTGTACGCACGCACGGCATTCCCGGGCAACTCGATTCCCCAGTCGCGCCTCAGCCAGACGGCCCTCAACATTCTGGCGGCGTACTATCCCCTGCCCAACCTGCCGGGCGCCAAACCGAGCGGCGTGGACTACACCATCCCGTCGGTGCAGACCAACAACTTCTACAATCACACCTTCCGCCTGGACGACGCCATAGGCGAGCGGCACCGCCTGTTCTTCCGCGCCACCCTGAACCAGCGCAACCAGGCGACGCAGCAGCGCTTCGCCGGCGGCGCCGGCAACGATGGCAGCCGCGACAACCTGGGCCTGGGCATCGACGACGCCTTCATCATCGGCAGCAACTTCCTGGCCGACATGCGCTACAGCTACACCCGCTACGTGGACAACTATCAGCCGCCCACCGCCGGCCTGGACATCACCACGCTGGGCTTCTCGCAGAATTACGCCGGCCAGATCCGCGCCATCGACTCGCGCAACATGATGCTGCCGGATATTACGCCCACCGGCTACGCGGAGCTGAACGGCCAGGCGATGACCCGCCTGGCGAGCGACATCCACTCCTGGGGGCTGGATTTCACGCGCACCGCGCGCACCCACACCGTGCGGTTCGGCGGCGAGTACCGCATCTACCGCGACTCGAGCGCCAACACCGGCCGCTCCTCCGGCAAACTCAACTTCAACACCACCTGGACTCTCGGGCCGCTCAGCACCTCGGCAGCCTCGCCCATGGGCGAAGGCATGGCGAGCTTCCTGCTCGGCCTGCCCACCGACGGCAGTTTTAACGTGAACCCCAGCCTCGCCCAGCAGTACCAGGTCGGGGGCTCGTACGTGCAGGACACCTGGAAGGTGAAACCCCGCCTGACGGTGAGCCTGGGCGTGCGGTGGGAATACGAGATCCCGCTGACCGAACGCTACAACCGCTCGGTTCGCGGCTTCGACCCGAACGCCGTGCTGCCGATCGCGGCCGCCGTTCAGGCGGCCTACGCCAAGAACCCCATCCCGCAAATCCCTAAGAACAGTTTTCCGGTGAGCGGCGGCCTGACCTTCGCCGGAACGGGCGGCCAGCCCCGCACGCTGTGGAGCAGCGATACGTACAACTTCGCGCCGCGCGTCGGCGTGGCGTGGCTCGTGCGCCCCAAGATGGTGCTTCGCGCGTCGGGCGGACTGTTCTATGACATCGCGCGGCAGAACGCCATCCAGACCGGTTTCAGCGCGACCACCACGCTGGTGGCCTCGACCAACGGCGGACAGACCTTCCTGGACAGCCTGGACAATCCGTTTCCCGGCGGGATTTCTCTTCCCACGGGATCGTCGTTGGGCGACATGACCAGCGTGGGACAGTCCATCAGCGTGTTTCCGGCGCGGCTGCGGAACCCTTACGTCGAGCGTTGGGAGGCGGCCCTGCAACGCGAACTGGCGAACTCGCAGGCGATATTCCAGGTGGCCTATGTGGGCAGCCGTGGAACGCGCCTGCGCGTCAACCCGCAACTCGATCCCATTTCCGCCTGGTACCTGAGCACTTCGCCGTTCTACAACGGCGCCGTCAATACCATGCTCAGCGCCGCCGTAGCCAATCCGTTTTATCCGCTGCTGCCCGGTACCAGCCTTTCCGGAAGCACGGCCGCCACCGGGCAACTGCTCCGCCCCTACCCGCAGTTCACGGCGATCAACGGCATGTCCAACGTGGGGTTCTCGTGGTACCACAGCCTGCAGGCGGTTTTGCAGAAGCGCTTCAGCCGGAACTACTTCTTGACCGTGGCGTACACCTGGTCGAAGTACATGGAGGCCATCGCCTACCTGAACGCCACGGACACCGTTCCGTCGCGCGTGATTTCCAGCCAGGACCGGCCGCAGCGCCTGGCCACCGGCTTCACCTACGCCATACCGGCGGCGCGCGGCGGCCGGGGATTTGCCGGCGCGTTGACCAAGGGCTGGCAGATCCAGGCCATCTGGCAGGACCAGAGCGGCGCGCCCCTGAATTTCGGCGACGTGCTGTATCTGGGAGGGCAGATCGCCCTGCCGTCCAGCCAGCGCAGCATCTCCCACTGGTTCAACACCTCGGTGTTCAACGCCAATTCCGCGGCGCAACTGGTTTATAACATTCGCACCTTCCCGCTGCGCATCTCCAACGCCCGTTCCATGGGGCTGGACCTGCTGGACACCGGCGTGATCCGCAACGTGACGCTCCACGAACGGCTGCGGCTGGTCTTTCGCGCCGACGCATTCAACGCACTGAACCACACCGAATTCTCCGCCCCGAACACCACCCCCACCAGCAGCAACTTCGGCATGATCACGTCCACCTCGCACCTGCCGCGGGTGATCGAGTTCTCGGCGCGGATGCAGTTCTGAAGCTGTGATTCCGGGTTGCCAGGCTGGTAGAATGCCGCTATCGCTATGGCAGATAAAGAGCAGTTGAAGATCCTCAGGCAGGGCGTTCAAGCCTGGAACGAGTGGCGGCGCGGAAACCGAACCCCCGTCGACCTCCGCGGAGCCAATCTCAGCAAGGCCGACCTATGCGAGGCCCACCTCCGCCGCCGAAACTGTAGGTCCCGAGGGAACTACCGCGCGCGCTCCATAACCGTCCGCAGAATACGGTTGATCCGGGTCGAGTAACCCGGGCCGTACTTCATCAGCCAGTCGTAGACCTCGCGGTCGATGCGGGCGGCCACCAGCACCTTGGGCGTTCGGCTGAATTGCGCCAGTTGCTCATCGGTGAGGGGAGGGATGTCCGAGTAGTCAATCCCGGAGTCGTCTCCGGCGGCCTGCCGTTTCGCGATCCGCGACAATACCGCCTTCTGCTTCTTACTCAGCGGTTTGTTGAACATAGACTCGGCGCTCACGCTTACTGGCTTCGCGGGCCGAGACGATGCGGATGGTTTCTTCGTCGCCATTTTCATCCTCCATGCGATATACGTGGACGACCAGCAGTACCGCCCCCTCGACGGCTCCAATCGCGTGCCACCGCTGTTCGCCGGCCACGATGCGATCCTTGCGGAAGATGGCGTGGGGGTCGTCGAAGACCAGAGCCGCGGTTTCCAACGCGATACCGCCGTGCTTCAGTTGGTTGAGCCGGTTCTTCCGGCCGTCCCACTCGAATCGCATCGTTATACACAACGTATAACGGTCGTTTCAGGAAGTCAACCGCGCCGTCTGGAACGGCCGACGCGCGCCGGCACGGTCTTCTGCAGGGCCGGGATGCGCGTGTCCGCGCGTAAGCCCACCAAGCCCCGCGAACGGTGCTCTAATGGTCTTTCGCGCGGTGGGGGACATCCTTATGAAGAGCATTCGTTGGCAGATCCTGGTGGCGGCGTTGCTGGCTATCGGAGCCGCGGCCCCGGCAAGTGGGGCCAGGCGTTTCTCGATCGACGGCTTTGGCGCAGTGGGCGACGGCAAGACCATGAACACCGCCGCCATCCAGGCGTTGATCGACAAGGTGGCGAAAGAGGGCGGAGGCGCCTTGGTGGTGCCCAACGGAACCTTCCTCACCGGCGCCCTGTTCTTCAAACAGGGAGTGAACCTGTTCATCGAGAAGGGCGGCACGCTGAAGGGGTCCGTGGAGCAGAACGACTACCCGCAGGTGCACACGCGGTGGGAAGGCATCGAACAGATGTGGACCTCGGCGCTGCTGAATTTCACCGACATGACGGGAGTGGAGGTGAGCGGCGAAGGCGCCGTGGACGGATCGGGCGACCTGTGGCTGCAGCGCAGCGGGTTTGGACGCGGAGGACGCGGAGGACGCGGTGCGCCGGATGCGCAGGGTCAGCCGCCAGCGCCGCCTCCAGCGCCGCCCGCCGGGACGCGCGGCGCCATGCCGCCGGGACCCCGGTTCGGACGGCCGCGCCTGATCTGCTTCCAGAACTGCAAGCGCGTGCGGCTTTCCGGCTTGCGGTTGAAGGAGCAGGCCGTCTGGTGCCTGCACATTCTGTACTCGGAGAACGTGACGGTGGACACCGTGGACATCCGCGCCGACCACAACATTCCGAGTTCGGACGGCATCGACATCGACTCCTCGAAAAAGGTGCGGGTGCGCAACGTGGATATCGACGTCAACGACGACTGCATCTCCATCAAGAGCGGCAAGGACGAGGAAGGGCTGCGCATCAACCGGCCGTCCGAGAACATTATCATCGAGAAGAGCCGCTTCCACTACGGGCACGGCGGGGTGGCCATGGGCAGCGAGACCTCCGGCGGCATTCGCAACGTGATCACCCGGGACTGCGTGGCCGACGCCGACAACTGGGCGCCCATCCGCTTCAAGACGCAGCCCAGCCGCGGCAACGTGGTGGAGAACATCACCTACCAGAACATGGTTCTCAAGGACACCCGCGTGGCCTTCGAGTTCAACATGGAGTGGCGCATGGTGCGGCCCGCGCCGCCCGCCAAGGTGCTGCCCATCGTGCGCAACGTGACCATCAGGAACGTCAAGGGGACGGCGAAATCGGTGGGCATGATGCACGGCTTGACCGGCAGCCCGATTCTGAACGTGAAGTTCGTGAAGTGCGACATCACCGCCGACAGGGGCTTCCGCATGGAGAACGCGCGCAACGTGGATCTGTCGGGCCTGAAGATCACCGTCAAGGAAGGCGACCCGATCACCAGGAAGAACGTCGAGTAAGGGCCACCCGGCGCCACTGGCGCGGCCTCGCGCGACGCCGTGTATTATCATGGCGGAATGAGATTCGCCTTCCTGCTGTTGGCGGCGGCCGCGCTGCCGGCGCAGAACCTGCAGTTCGATTTCGTTTCCGACAAACCCGCGGCCGGCTTTCAGAAGGTTGCAACTGGCGCATTGTACTCGGAGGAGACGGGCTACGGTTACGAAAGCGCCGCCACCGAGCCGCCGTTCTACTTTTCCGTTCGCGTGCCCGTGGAGGGCAACTACAAAGTCACGGTGACGCTGGGCGATCCGGCGGCCGACTCGGTGACTACCATCAAGGCCGAACTGCGCCGCCTGATGCTGGAGCGCGTGCGCGTCCCCGCCGGCAGGACGGAAACGCGAACGTTCATCGTCAACGTGCGCACGCCGAAGATCGCCGGCGGCGGCGAGGTGCGGCTGAAGGACCGCGAGAAGACTTCCGAGGCCCGGGCCTGGGACGACCGCATCACGCTGGAGTTCACCGACACGCATCCGGCGGTGCGCACCGTGGCGGTGGAGAAGGCCGGCGATATGCCCACCATCTACGTCGCCGGCGACTCCACGTCCACCGACCAATCGGGCGAGCCGTTCAACAGTTGGGGGCAGATGCTGCCGCGCTTCTTCAAGCCCGAGGTCGCGGTTGCCAATCACGGCGAATCGGGCGAGTCTCTGCGCGGGTTCCTGGGCGAGCACCGGTGGGCGAAAGTGCTGAGCCTGCTCAAACCCGGCGATTACGTCCTCATTCAGATGGGCCACAACGACCAGAAGGAAAAGGGCGAGGGCGTGGGCGCGTTCACCACTTATAAGGCCGACCTGAAGCGGTTCGTCGCCGATACGCGCGATCACGGCGCCACGCCGGTGCTGATCTCGCCCATGAACCGTCTGAATTTCGGCGACGACGGCAAGATCGTGAACACCCTGGGCGACTACCCCGAGGCCGTGCGGCAGGCCGCCAAGGAAACCGGCGCGGCGCTGATCGACCTCAACGCCATGAGCAAGCTTTTCTACGACGCCCTGGGCCAGGCCGACGCGCACCTGGCCTTCGCCGGGAACGACAAGACCCACCACGACAACTACGGCAGCTACGAGCTGGCCAAGTGCATCGTGGAAGGCATCCGGCAGAACCAACTGCCCATCGCGAAGTCTCTGGTCGACATGCCGTCCTTCGACCCCGCGCATCCCGACCCGGTGGCCAGGTTCGATATCCCCGCCGAGCCGGCGCGTGGCGCGCAGCGGCCCTACGGCCAGTAGGGGAGCCACTTCCACCCGGTTTTATGTGGGGCGGGTTGTCAACCCGCCCGGTTCAGTTGCGCTATGCCGCTCTGCGGGGCGGCCAGGCAGGAGCCCCTACTGCCCGCGCATCCGCTGCACCGTGATTTTGCGGGCGGCTTCCACCAGCGAGGCGGCTCGCGGCATGGACTCGGCGGCTCGCTCGACTTCCGGGTCGGTCATGGCGAAGACGCGGTCGCTTTCGTCCACATTGAAAGCGGGAATGTACATTTCCCGGGCCAGGTAGCGGCTGATCCACGCGCGATCCTCCTGGAACCGGGACTCCTCGAAACGGTACTGGTGCTTCATCAGGAAGTCGTGGAGCTGCTGCAGGACGGCGTCGTCCGGCATCCACCCCGCTGGGAGCGCGGGCGGATGAACGGCAAAGTAGCTGCGCGTGAAATCGAACAGGCCGGTGCGGTACAGTTGGGCCTCCAGGGAGTCCGGCCGCGGGGCGATGTAATCCTCGTCGGGAGTGATGCCGCCCCCGCCGTAGACGGTGCGGCCGCTATCGGTCATCTTCACGTCGTTCAAATCGCGAGGGTTGCCGTCCTGGTGGAAGTAATAATCGTAGAGTGTCTTGCCGGAATAGGTGCGCTGGATGAGGCGTCCGCTGGGGGTGTAGAAGTGCGCCGTGGTGAGGGCCAGGCCGGTTGAGTCCTTCAAGGAGATAACGGTTTGCACCAATCCCTTGCCGAAGGTGGTTTCGCCCAGAATCCAGGCGCGGTCGTGATCCTGCAGCGCCCCGGCTACAATCTCGGCGGCCGAGGCGGAATACCGGTTGACCAGCACCACCATGGGATAGCTGTGCCCGTGATTCCCGTTGCGGGCCGTCAGGGTCCGTTCGGCTGACGCGCGGCCGTGGTGCGAGACCACCGTCTGGCCCTTGCGCAGGAAGTGATCGGCCACGTCCACGGCTTCGTTCAGAAGGCCGCCCGGGTTGAACCGCAGATCCAGCACCAACCCTTTCAGGGTGTTCTCGTCCAGGCGCTTGAGATTCTCGTCCAGTTCGCGGCCGGTATTCTCGCCGAAGCTCAGGATTTTGAGGTACCCGATGCCCGGCCGCAGCCAGAAGGCGTCCGACACGGTCTTGCGGCTGATGTCTTCGCGGACGATGCTGAAGCTCAGGGGCTCCGGCGCTCCTTCGCGCCGCACCACGATTTTCACCGTCGTGCCGCGGGCGCCTTTCAGCATGTCGGCCACCTCGGACGTGGTCAGACCCTCGGTGGACCGGCCGTCCACCGAAAGAATGATGTCGCCGGGGCGGACTCCCACGCGGTAGGCCGGCGAGTCCGGAAACGGCGCCACCACCACGGTCTTTTCGTTGCGCGGCCCCACCTGCATGCCGACGCCCGAGTACCAGCCGCGCTGATCCTCGAGGAGCATCCGGTAGTCCTTCTGGTCATAGAAGTTGGAGTGCGGATCGAGGGTTTGCAGCATGCCCGGAATGGCGCCCTTGTAAATGGCCTTGCCGGGGCTGACGAAATCGGCGGAGTTGTGGGTGACCAGGGCGTAGGCCCTGAGAAAGGTTTCGATGTCCCGTTCCGGCGGTGGGGCGTCGGGGTCCGCCGTGGCCGCCGAGGCCACCTCCTCGACTCGCGATCCGTAGTACCCCCCGAACAGGGCGCAGCCTGCGACGATCAGCGATAAGGCCAGCAAAGAGCGTAATTTACGGGCCATGGAGATGGGCCTTCTCCTCCGAGTATAGCGTAGGCGGCGGCCACGTAGCCCGCTTTGGGACGCTTACCCTGGCCTTGTCCGGACGCCGCGGCTACATCTGTTGCGGCGCTTCGCCCAGCTTGACCTTCACTTCCACGTTGCGGCCGTTGCGGTAGACCGTCAGCGTCAGGATGTCGCCGGCGCGCTTCTTGTTCATGGCCTGCTTGAGCGTGTTGGCGCTCTCCACCCGCTGGCCTTCCACCGCGACAATCAAGTCTCCGCCGATGTTCAGCGGGTAGGCGCCACCCACCATGACCGTGCGGCGCGGGCCGCGAAGACCGGCTTCCGCGGCCGGCGAATTCCCTTCCAGCTCCTGGATCAGCAGACCGCCCTTGGCGGGCAGATCCAGCATCTCGGCCAGATCCCCCGAGACCCAGACTTCCCCGATTCCCAGCCACGGCACCGCCACGCGGCCGCGCGCCTGGAACTCGGTCAGCATCCCCTTGGCGCGGTTGATGGGCATGGCAAAGCCGATCCCCACGTTGCCCTGCCCGTAGATGGCGGTGTTGATGCCGATGACGTTGCCGTGGGAATCCAGCAGCGGCCCTCCGCTGTTGCCGGGATTGATGGCCGCATCGGTCTGGATCATGCCCTCGAGTTTCTCGTCCTCCGTCTGGATGTCGCGGTTGAGCGAGCTGACAATGCCGGTGGTCAGCGTGCCGTCGAAGCCGAACGGGTTGCCGATGGCCTCCACCTTCTGACCCACCACCAGCGCGTCGGAATCGCCCAGGCGCAGGGTGGGCAGCGCACGGCCGGCCTCGATCTTGATCAACGCCAGGTCGTGGCTGGTATCCGTGCCCAGCACTTTGGCCTTGTAGACTTTCTGGTCCGTCAGCTTGACGGTTAACTGCACGGCGCCTCTCACCACGTGATAGTTGGTAAGTATCTCGCCGTCGGAATTGATGATGAACCCCGAGCCGGTGCCTTTTTGCGGATAGACCTGGAAGAACCAGTTCTGGACGTTCACCTGGGTTGTGATATTGACGGTGGCCTCGCGAGCGCCCCTGTAGATGTCGATGTTGTTCTGTTCCTCGGGTGAGTAACCGGAGTTGGCGGCGGCAGCGGCGGGTTCGGTCCAGACGCCCTTGGGGCTGGCGGGCAGGAGATGGCCCACGTTGTAGCGCCCGATGATGTAGACGGTCACCAGCAGAGTGGCCAACAGAAACAGTCGAATAGCTCTCTTCATGCAATTCTCCGTAAGGCTTCGTGAACGGCCCGGGTTTGCCGCACGGTATCTTCCTTTTCCCCGGATGTATCTATGACGAAATGCGCGAACTTCCGTTTCTCGCCGATCGGCATCTGGCGGAGGATGCGCGCTCGCACGTCCGCCTCGGTGGACCCTTCGCGCCGCATGGCCCGTTCCACCTGCTGGTCTTCGCGGCAAGTCACCAGGATGATGCGGTCGAAGCGTTTGTAGCTGCCGGTTTCGATCAGGATGGCGGCTTCCACCACGAAAATCCCGCGGGGCTCGCGCGCGGCGTACTCGGCGGCCAGGGCTTCTTCGCGGCGCACCACCGGCGGATGCACCAGCGCGTTCAGACGCGCCAGCCGCTCGGGCGAGTTGAAGACGCGGGTAGCCAGCAGGTTGCGGTCGATCTGCCCTCCGCCGTTCAAAATGTCGAACCCGAATTCCCGAATCACGGCGTCGTACGCCTCTCCTCCGGGTGCCAGCGCCTGGTGCCCCAGCTCGTCGGCCTGGATGAGATGGCATCCCAACTCGACCAGCCGGTCTCCCACGAAGCTCTTCCCGCAGGCCAGGCCGCCGGTAAGTCCTACTTTCAGCATATGCCCGTCCGCCGCGCGGCGGCATTGACGGTGTTGACCATGAGCATGGCGATGGTCAACGGGCCGACGCCTCCCGGCACCGGGCTGTACGCCGCGGCCTTTTCGACCACGTCGAGCGGATCGACGTCACCCACCAGAACGCTGCCCTTGGCGTCGAAGGCGGCCAGTTTCTCGGGCGAGTCGCGAAAGATGCGCGCCACGTCCTCGCGCCTGTCGAGTCGGTTCATCCCCACGTCCACCACTACGACGCCGGGTTTCAAGAAGTCGCCGGTAATCATGGCGGGGCGCCCGATGGCGGCCACCAGGATGTCGGCCTCGCGGCAGACCCCCGGCAGGTCGCGGGTGCGCGAATGGCAGATGGTGACGGTGGCGTGTTCGTGCAGCAGGAGCATTGCCACGGGCTTGCCGACGATGTCGCTGCGGCCCACCACCACGGCGCGGCGTCCCAGGATGGGGACGCCGTACCGCTTGAGCATTTCGAGGATGCCCGCGGGCGTGCAGGCGCGCGGCCCGGGCAGCCCGGCGACCAGGTTGCCGACGTTGATGGGATGAAAGCCGTCCACGTCCTTGGCGGGCGAAACCTCGAACAGGATGCGCTTGGAGTCCACCTGCGCCGGGAGCGGAAGCTGCACCAGGATGCCATCGATCTCCGGCCGGGCGTTCAACTGGCGGACCACGTCCAGTAGCTCTCCGGTAGTGACGCTGTCGGGCGGGGTGATGGTTTCGGAGTAGATTCCCAACCCGGCGCAGGCCTTGACCTTGTTCCGGACGTAAATGTGGGAGCCGGGGTCGTGGCCCGCCAGAACTACCGCCAGCCCGGGAGGACGGCCTTGGGCGGCCAATTGCTCGACGCGCGGCTTTAACTCCGCGAGGATCTCATCGCGAACGCGATTGCCATTGAGGATATCGGGCATCCATAGTCCATTCTAACTTGCGGGACCGCACCGCCGCGCTTCCCGCGCCATCCCCTACACTATCGGCATGGAGCGCGACTTCGCCAATGGCTACCTGAAGATCGACTCTGCCGTGGAGCCATTCGGCTCCGTGCCGCGGTTGCTGGCCCGTTCGGCGGCGCTGTACTTCGAGGAGCTGCCGCGGGTGGCCGCGGTCACACTGCTGGTTTTTCTCCCGGCCAAGCTGGCGCTGGAGTGGCTGTGCGCGGCGCTCGAAGTGGCCGATAGCAGCGTGACGGCCTATGTACTGAGCGGGCTGAGCGACCTGATACTGGGCGCGCTGGCGGCGCCGGCGGTGGTGTACCTGCTCGTCGCCAGGCTGCGCGCGGGACGGCCGGCGCCCGTCGGCCAATCGCTCCGGTGGGGCTGGCGCCTGTGGGGCAGGAGCCTGTGGAACGTCTTCAAGATGGAGGTGACCGTGGGGCTGTACACGCTGCTGCTGATCGTCCCGGGAGTGGTGGCGATGGTGCGGCTGGCGTTCACCGAGGTGGTGGTGGGCGTGGAAGGCGCCCGCACCGCGGACGTTCTGGGCCGCAGCCGCGAGTTGAGCGCGGGGCGCGGGTGGCGCATCTTCTTCGTGCTGGCCGCCCTCGGGCTGGTCGAGTTGCTGGCGTGGGGCGGCCTGCTGCGGCTCCATCTGGGCATGGCGCTGACCGACAGCCTGCTGGCGGTGGTGTCGCAGTGGAGCCTGGCTGCGGTGCTGCTGATGTACCTGGGAATCACTCGGGCCAGCGCACCATCTTGAGATCGGCGGCGGTGGCGCGATTCGGTTCGACAGTCACGGTGACGGCCCAGGCCGCCAGGCTTCGCAGGAAGATCGGGTCGGTGAGCGCGTCGGCATCGCCGATGCGATCGAAGGCGAAGGCGCGGTACTCGCCGGGGCGCAGATTGGTCAGCTCGTACCTGCCGCCGTCGCCCGCCGTGGTGGTGGAGATGAACAGGGGATCCAGCAGGGCGTCGTCGGCGGGCACCAGGGCAACGGTGGTTCCCTCACCCTGATCCACGGCGCCGTGCACCGCGCCGCCATCCGCCTTGAAGACCACGCGCAGGGGCGGCGCTCCGGGCGCCAGCGCGAACTCCTGCCCGAGGATATCGCGGCCGCCCAGGAACACGCTTGCCAGGTAGTGTCCCGCCGCAACGCCGCAGACCTCCACTTTGTAGCGGCCGGGGTAGACTTCGGGGATGCGCAGGGCGCCGTTCTCCAGCGCCTCGCCGGAGGCGTCACGGGCGGTCTCGGTGGAGATGAGCGAGACGCTGGTGGCTTCGCAGGCGTCTTCGCCGCTGTGCGCCTTGGCTCCCTCGACCCGGCCCACCACGGTGAACGGTTCGGTGAGGCGGACGGAGACGCGCGTAGCGTCGGCGTCCTTGACTTGAGCGGTGGCAAAGCCCATAAGAGACGCCTCGCCCCGTTCCACTTCGGCCGTCACGTACCAGTCGCCGGGACGGACGCGCGGAAAATCGAAAACGCCGCCTTCACCCGAAACGGCTTCCGCCTCCTCGGGTTCCCACCAGTCGGCGACCGGCGGAACCAGCTTCAACCCCAGGCCGCGGACGGGCGCGCCGCGAGTGTCGAGGACCACGCCGCGAACGTGGAAAAGCGCAACGGACTGCAGGTGGATGTCGAAGCCGGAAAGATCGGCGCCGGTAGAGACGGTGATGGTCTGAGCGGTTTGCGGGCTGGTAGCATCGGGGTAGTACGTGGGCGCCCAGGCGCGGGGCCCGGTCTCCGAAGCGGGCGGGGCGGGAGCGCTCAACTCGCCGCGGCGGAGGCCATCGGACTGGTAGGGATCGGCCAGCAGGCGATACATGCCGGCCTCGGTGGCGAGGGTGAAGGCACCGTCGTCGCCGGTGGTGGCGACAGTTCCGACGGTCCCACGCGCGGCGCGCAGCGGGACCAGCGTGACGCGGGCGCGCGGGACGGGCTGGAGCTGCGGATCGAGGACCCGGCCCGCGATGCGCGTCCAGGGAACCATCTCGGCGCGCAGGCGGATGGGAGCGGCATCCGCGGCGATGTGCAGGAGGCTGGAAGAGGCATC
>Ga0209039_10001138_pt1 | contig 25441 bp, 28 predicted proteins | sample BogFormECP12_OM1_FD_188238 | JGI IMG/M metagenome (GOLD analysis project Ga0209039, IMG submission 188238) | Bog forest soil microbial communities from Calvert Island, British Columbia, Canada - ECP12_OM1 (SPAdes) (version 2) | ecosystem: Environmental > Aquatic > Freshwater > Wetlands > Bog ... | reverse complement strand
CTCCCCAGCTTTAACATTGCTCATTTTGATTCATCTCCTTTTGTGATTTCGAAGGTTTCACCACAACCTTAACAATACTCGGCCTAATCACTTTTTCCCCCATAGTATATCCTTTTCGTATTTCTTCGATGACTGTGCATTCATCAACGCCGTCCTTCTCAGTCTTGGCGATGGCATGATGCATGGAAGGATCAAAAGGTTTGCCGACGCAATCTATGGGAGAGACTCCTTCGGTCTCAAGCACTTTTTTTAGCTTCTTAAGGGTCATCTCAACCCCTTGCGCCACTGCTTCTGTGGAGTTTGAACTGCTACCAGCCTTGACAGCCAACTCCAGCTCATCAACAACATCCAGCAACTCGATCACAAGTGGTTCCGTACAATATTTCTTGATTTCCTCGATCTGCCGATCGTATCTCTTTTTCAGGTTCTCTATGTCCGCCTGGGCATACTTCAGCCTTGAAAGATATTCTTCCGAACGTTTCTTCTCGTCAATCAGAGCCCGATTCAATGTTTCTACTTGATCAGCTTCTTCTTTTTTTGGCTCCGTCTGCTCTTTGCTCATTAAGTCTCCCACACAATAAGCAGACTCCTAGCATATTAAAACAAAAATATATACTTCACTGTTCAAGGACTGTGCGGAATTAAGGGAGCACCTTCGAATTTAGAATGTTTCTCAGTTATAATCTTCAATTCATAAACCCTTGATCGCCTTACCCTCAACATGTGAGCGATACAAACATTTTCGAACAGGACGTACTTGGAGGTTTCTTGTGAAATTGTCTGTTTATTTTGTGTAAGTATGTGGATTAATGTTTGGGGAACATTTCCGTTAACGCTATTAGGTTTGTAACCAGCTGCCCAATCATTTCTCTAGCTTTTTTGTCTTGCAGTTTGTGGTTTGCATCGAATCTCTCCGTCGCGTTGCTTACCATCACCTCGGGTTTGTTGATGGTGTGCACATTGAGGAAAACGAAGCATTGCCGCAAGTGATATTGCGCTCTAGCAGTTCCCAGTAACCCCGTGGACGCTCCCATGATGGCAACGGGCTTTCCGTTAAAAACGTTCTCAGCGTACGGTCTTGAAGCCCAATCAATGGCGTTCTTTAAAACACCGGGTATAGAATAATTGTATTCAGGAGTCGCGATGAGAACAGCGTCTGCAGCTTTGATTTTAGCTTTGAAGTTCTTTACTATCTGAGGTGGTTGAGCCATCAAATCCTCGTTGAACATGGGAATTCCTTCAAGATCGAACGTTTCAAACATGACCTTTTCAGGCATCAACTCTTCCGCAGTTTGCAGAAGTGCCCTGTTGAACGAACCTTTCCTTAAACTTCCAGCGAAACCCAAAATACGAATTGACCCAGACATTAGCAGCCCATAAACCTCATCAAACTTAAAACAATTTCGCCAACTTGATTTCAGCAACTCGACCTATGAGTAGGTGCATAGAAGCATCTTTCAGAAGATTCTTCCAGATTAGAAAACTATAAAACTCTTCCATGGTTGCTTAAATCTGATTTCTTCCCTCATATTTAGCAAGGGGAGAAGATGAAGAACTCGTCCACGTTGCTTGCTCTCGTCATTCTATTGGTTGCTTCGTTCTTGGCGTTGGTGTCAACAATACCCGCATACAGTGAAGGAGAAGGATCGAGCCAGCAGACTGAAGCACAAGCCTTCGTATCTTGGCCATGGATTATCTTGATTTTCATAATAGCGGTCCTAGCTGGAGCTCTGCTGATATTTATGATGGCCTTTCTTCAGCGTCGAAGAAGGAAGCAGCAAGAAAACCAAAGAGCCGTGCGCATCCACCTAGTAAGATGAATGGCCAATCAAGCCCATAGTCATTTTCTGGCCTAAAGCTCCTAGACATGAATCTGAAACTAGCCAGCCTGAGACATGCCCAGAATCGATTGCTCAAAGCCAGTATCGAGCTAAAATCATATTGCCTCAATATGACACCAGCAACTTCAGCGTTGAAAGATTAAGTGCGCGTGCGTTTTTTGGGATTCGCTGAATGGGTATTCACAAGCAAGCCTTTAGCTTAACACTCGACAAGGAAAACGAATGATCCGTTTCAGTCCTGTCGAGGTTCCGACGTTCTTCATGACTTCAGCTGACTTTTGGAAGACCGCTGTTTGGCGCGTGTTAAAACGTGAAGGCTGAGGGGCACAGTTTGTTCAGGATGCATTCGGGGCATTTTGGTTTTCGGGCTATGCATACGTTTCTGCCCAACATGATAAGCAGATCGGTGATCCTGTTCCACTCTTTCCTGGGGATAATCCGCATAAGATCCTGCTCGATTTTGTCCTGATCCTCGTTCTCCGTCAGGCCGAGGCGTTTCGATACTCTGCGCACGTGGGTGTCCACGGCTATTCCCACAACTATGTCGTATGCATTCTGGAGGACGATGTTTGCGGTTTTTCTAGCCACGCCGGGTAGCTCAATCAGTTCCTCCATCGTTTTTGGAACTTCTCCGTTGAACCTTTCCACGAGCATCCCTGCGGTCTTCTTGATGTTTCTGGCCTTGTTCCTGAAAAAACCAGTCGGCCTTACCTCTTGTTCAAGCACTGCCAAATCCGCATTCGCATAATCCTCCGGAGTTTTGTACTTCTTGAACAAACTCTTCGTTACCCTGTTCACTCGTTCATCAGTGCACTGGGCAGAGAGAACCGTAGCCACAAGAAGCTCAAGCGGGTTACCATAGTTTAATGCTGTCTTCGCACTGGGATAGTGCTTCTCTAGCAATGCAATGATTCTTAGGGCCCTCTTCTTCACATCGGCTTCCATGCCATTACTCCCCATACTGTCCACCTGAATCATTCATGAGCGGTCTAGATAGAAAAGGTTTACAGAAGCTTTTTACAGGCAGAGCGAAGTCTACAGTCAGGGGTGAAAAAGCTTGGATGTGAATCTGCTAATTGACGGAGAAGCCGTCGATTTGAATCAGTTCGTGGAGAAAATCCTGGGTGGCACAATCGCAGGCGCTGTGACCTCGCTCAGAGACATAAACAAAAACTGGAAAAAGATAGAAATAACAGTCACAAGGTAAAACGCTTTCTCGGTTCAACCATTTGCTGACGTGGCTAACTGTATTTCACCAAACATTTCTCTCTTGGCTTTGCATATCGGACAGACGTATGGTGGCTCCTCACGGTAGACGACATAGCCACACTGTTTACAATACCAAAGACGTCTCTTTATCGTGCTGGATGTTGAAGCTACTGTTGCAACGCTTTGCGTAGTCTGAGCTGTAGGTGTTGCTTGGATGTTTTTCTGCATTGCCCGAGCCTGTTTTTCAGGTGGCCTGCGTTCAGGGATGGGGTTTATCGGCGTTTTGCCCTCATACAAATCCTTCCGCATGTATAATGCGCAGTAACAGGCTCCGTACTCAGCCACGTCTGGGTCCCTGTAGTCACAGGGACAAATGATGTCCCTGTCTAGTTCAAGAATGCCGCTGGCGACCCTGCATGGACACGACGGGTAACCATACCGATCCTCGTTCTTCCTCAAGCCATCCAGTAGATCCTGCAGAAAATCTGAATCAGGATGAAGATAATAGCCATAGGTTTTCGCGTCACTTTCAGCTCTCTGCCGCACCTTCTCCAGCGAAATCAAATTTCAAGTGCCTCTTTTATCTTGTCCTTACGAAAACCTGTGATCACAGTTTTATCGTCGACGATAAGTGTTGGATAACTGGGCGAACCTCCGTGACTTGTGATGTCTTTGGTGATTTTCTCGTGGTCCGCATCGCTAGCCAAGTCAACATCTACATAATCATACTCTATGCTGCTTTCGTTGAGGAATTTCTTCGTCATCTTACACCATGCGCATGTGCTTATCGCGTACATCATAACCTTGTGCTTGTTGTTCTTTCCTTCAACACGAATCTTATCCATAATCTTCACTACCATCTGGGGATATCCGTATTCTCGCTGTAGGATATAATGATTTTCTATCACGCAGCAACATACCACGTCCATTGCGAACATCCAACTTCAGAACTTTCGTCTTCGATTCGCAAAGAGAAAAGGGGAGGGTGAACATTCGTTTTCAAGGCCCTATTTATGGAACTCTTGTAGTCTTTCGTTTGCCTTGTTCCAGTTGACGATGTTCCAGAATGCCTCTATGTATTTTGCTCGGTCATTTTTGTAGTCTATATAGTAGGCGTGTTCGAAGACGTCCAGCACCATGAGGATGTGGAAGCCTGGGTAAACGTTGGTGTTGTGTTTTTCTATCTGCATGATCAGGGGTCTTTTCGTCTGCTTATCGATGGTTAGTGCCGCCCATCCTGATCCTTCGACGCTTGAGGCCGCTTGCGAAAATTCTTTTTTGAACCTGTCCAAGCTTCCGAACTCGCTGTCCAACGCTTCAGCCAATGCTCCAGTTGGTTTTCCACCTGCTTTCTTGGGTGGCGCAAGGTTATTCCAAAAGAGGGCGTGAAGAAGGTTTCCACCAATGTTCCATGACAGTTCTTTTAGACTCGCTTTGATGTCGATGTCTGCGCCTTCTTTTCGTGCTTTTTCTAGTTTTTGTAGAACCGCGTTTGCACCGTTGACGTATGCTTGATGATGCTTGTCGTGATGTATCGTTAGCTGTTCCTTCGACATGAAGGGCTGCAAATCACCGTAGTCATAGGGTAACTTGGGCAATACGTAGAGTTTGCTTGACTCCATTACATTTCCTCCTGCTGAGTGATACTTTCAGGTTTGAAAAGCTTTAAACCTTTGTGACTTTTATGCCTGCAGCAGCACCGAAAACACATGTTAGGCACTCGGTCTTTAAGTACTCCGAGCTTAGAGAGTTTCAGGGAAGACAGGAAGGGAGGACATGGAAACTGTCACGATGGTTGTAAGCAGCTCTCCATATGGAGACGAGAGAATCTGGAATGCTCTGCGGTTGGCGGAGGCACTTTGCTGTTCATCTCTGGGGACAAGAGTGAACATTTTCCTGATTGGAGATGCCGTTAATGCAGCCAAGAAAGGACAGAAGCCGGCCAAGGGTTTTTACAACATAGAAAAAATGCTTGAAGACCTCGTCAAAGTGGGGGTCTGCGTCAACGTCTGCCACACAAGCATGAATCTAAGGGGGCTGACCGAAAAGGACCTAGTCACAGGCACGGAGATGGGCACAATAACAGGACTCTCAAAATGGATAGAGGAAAGCCAGAAAACCATTTCCTTCTAGGAAACTACACAAGCCGTACCGTGATTAGCACGTGGAGTTCCAGAATCTTTCTATTCGTTCGGCGCAGTCAGATGGGCCGTTGACTCTCATCATCTCTTTCTGGTAGTAGCTCGGAAGCTGTCTCTTGATGTAAGGCTGAGAAATCCGACTATCCAACAACACTATGCAGCCTCTGTCTCTTGCTGACCTGTGCACACGTCCGCACGCTTGAACCAGCCGCAACACAGCCGGCGCAAAATAAGCATAAGTTCGGCCGTTTCCAGGAAACTGCTGCTCAAGATAATCAATCAATGATTCTTCGTAAGCGTTCCACGTTGCAAGGGGCAGACCGACCGCAACAATGCATTTAAGAATGTTACCCGGATAATCCATTCCTTCGCTAAGTTTGGCCCCCATAACTCCGCAAAGGATATTTCTTGATGAACTTCTCAATCTATCAATGACCTCGCTTCTCACAGTGTCCTGATCTTCCATCATTACTCTCCTGCCAGTCTTAATCAAGGAGATAACTTCGTGCATCAATCCGTAGCTAGTGAAGAAGACGGCCATGTTACCCTGAGTAGAACGAGACACAGCTTCAACGTAGTTCTTCCATTTTTGAAGCATCTGGTCATTTCTCTTTTTAAACTCTGATGATACGTCTTCAGCCGCAAGGATGAGTCTGTTCTCGGATGGAAAGGGGGAGTCAAATTCTTTCAGACAAGTGCTTTCTGAATTGTAGAGCATCAAATCTCTGTAGACGAACGGTGGAGAAAGGAAGCCGCTCATGAGGATTGTTCCGCGTGCTTCTCTCAGAACGGGATCGATTATCTCTCTTCCATCCAAGCTTCTGACCGCCAGTGTCACGCGATCTCTTCGATCTTTCACGATTAGATGCACGTGTTTTGGCCCCATATTGCTGAAGAAATTATCCATAAACACGCCAATTCGATGGTTGTGACTTGAGATCCTCTGCGAACCTGACTCGAGTTGTTTCTTCTTCACGTGTTCTCCATACTCTTTAAGGGTGCTGGCAACTTCAGCGGCTGATGCACCCCGGCTAGCTAGGAATAGATCGCTGACCTCCTGAGGGTTAAGCAGTTTGAGTTCTTCGGTTCTTAATGTGGATCGGCCACGTTGAAAAATCTCCTTCATAAACACTCGTAAATGCTCTTTTACAGGCTCAGCGGATTCGTGTTCGAAAGATTCAACCTCTCTCAGGGCTTTTTCAACAGTGCCCTCGGTTATCTGGTCAGAAAGCAGGGCTCTCGCAAAATTCGGCAGATTATGTGCCTCATCCACGATCAGAAAAACCCTTGAAAAACCTGGTCCGAAGCTCTTGAGTATCGATTCTCTTATGCCAGGGTCAAAGGCGTAATGATACGTTCCGAGGAAGACGTTAGCGCGAGGAAGAATCATTTTCAAGGCTTCATGCGCACAGAAACCTCGCCTGGACATGAACTCAACCGACTCTTCAGGCGCAAGGATCCTTGTTCCACATTCGAGAGCCAGCTGCTCTGCTTCTTTTTCTCTTTCGATGGTATTCCTATAGAATTTGCAGTAAGGTCTGGTGGAAGACTCAGAGTTTCCCTTGAGTCTTCTACATTCTTCAAAAAAGTCAAGATAGGAAAGATCTCCCCTGATTTTCAATGGGCACATGTCCTGTTTGCTGAAAAAGGAGACACAGCACAGATCCCCCGAAAGTGCCCTCAACTCTTTCAGATAAATATGCAGCTGGCTTCTTGTCCTGAAGCATATCATGAGTCTGTTTTCTCCAAGTTGAGGCAAAACGGCGAGCAGCGAAGCAATTGACTTGCCTATTCCGCAGGGAGCACTTCCCACGAAAACCTCTCTGCCTTTTATGGCCTTGGTGGCCTCCTGAATAAACTCGATCTGGCCCTTTCGCAACTCATAGTTCCTGGGAAGCGCGCCGCTTGTCCGAAGCTTCGTCTTCAGTTGCTGGCCATTTTTTTTCTTGAATTCAGGGACTCTACTGCTGGATACCAAGTATGTTCCGCAGTCTACGCAGAATCGATTGCTCTCGTGCTCCCCTGAAGAATACGTTCGGCCACAGTTGCGGCACGCATAGGTCTGAGGCAACTCTTCCACAGCATCATGACTACAGACTGTCAACTTATACTTTCCCAGCAGAAGATATACATTGAATGTACGTCATGCTATACGTTTTCGGCTCCAAAATCTGGGCAGGGGTCAGTTTCGGACAATTCGGTTCCGATGTGTTTGGATGAGTTTTGGTCGCACCTTACCCACTGCGACAAAACTTTTACACGGTCAATGGGGGCAACCCTTGGACTCACGGCTTTCCTTTCATGACGCATTTTTCCTCTTTGCGTAAGGTTGGACTGACCGTCTGTGAGTCCAACATGTTCTTGGGAAGGTTATTATACAACCAGTAGAACGCGTATTATTGTAAGAGGGTCAACTGTTTTCCGTTCACGAGTGCTTGTTCTTCTTGTCATATGTTGTCTGCTCTTTTGGGGCAGCTTCACGGTTTCCGAGATTGCAGTGGGAAAATCGAAACATGCTTTTGTTAACCCCCGAAACACTTTTCTCCCTTTAGCGTCCGTGGGTATTAAGCAATCTTCCATTCCTGTTGCAGTATATGATGAACAAATGGGATCTACGTTCAATCAAGACTTTGCTAGCCTAGGATATAACGTGACCGCAGTGAACCAGTCAGACGTCTATGGTTATGGGCCAGGCTATTTCTTGAATGGGTTATCCAATCAAGGTTACTGGTACCAAGCCGGTTTATGCTACGACTGGCCGTACACGGATGGCGGATACTCGCAAGGTTTCCACTTCATATATGAAGTATTCAACCCGAACGGAGCGTCTGTCTTTCCTCCTCTCGGAGGCGCCGGATTATCGCCATTCACAGGCCCAGTCTATTCCCACGATTCACTCCTTCTTGACCTGAATTTCAGCAATGGAAACGTAATCATGCAAGCGCAAGACTGGAGCACGGGAGCCACTGCACAGGCTACATATAGCGCCAACGGCGCCACCTACTTCAGCGGGCTAAACGCACCATCAAATTCAAAGGGTTTCTTCACCGGACTCATGACAGAATGGTACCACGCCGATCCATATCTCGGCGGAGAGGCAGAAGTCACTTACTCAAACTATAATTCCTCTCTATTATCAGCATTCATGTGGATGGATGAGTACAATCCCTCCAACTTAAGTTGGACCGGAACTTGGCAAGCCCAAACACCCACCCCCGTCCAGTATGCTCCAGACCCATATCATATTCAGACATTCTCCTCTCACGGCGCCACGGAAAGCAGCAATGCATACGAATTGATAACTGGAAGCAGTATTCACGATGTGAGCGTACAACTCAGTCTGGCCAAGACTATTGTGGGCGAAGGTTTTTTGGCCAACATCACGGGCACATTGAACAACACCGGTGACTCCGAAGAAACCTTCAACCTTACGGTGCTTGCAAACGAAACAATCGTTCAAACGCAAACATTCACGTTATCAAACGGTAGCTCAACCGTTTGGCAAGCTGCTTGGAACACGTCGGGATTCAATAGAGGCAACGTGACAATAGGTGCATATGTTCAGTTGCCTGCGGGCGAAACAAACGCTGCAAACGACAGTTCTGTCCACAGCTTCTTGATCCTCACGTTCCCTGGCGATATTAACGGTGACTTCAAAGTAAACCTTTTTGATCTGGTGATTCTGGCTCAAGCTTACGGTTCACATCCAGGCGACGCAAAATGGAACCCAAACGCCGACATAAACAGCGACAACACTGTCAATCTGGCAGACTTGGTTATATTGGCTCTACACTACGGACAACAATAGAACCAACGTTTCTGATGTCTCAGTTGCCCAGAAAATCTTGAATAGGTTCCCAGCCTGTCTTGATTTCGCAGATCTGTGTTGCTAGATTTTGCCTTTAGTCTGGATGGCTCGAAGCGCGGACAGGTAAGCTGCAGCTCCAATTATTGTGAATGGAAGGCTCGCAAGCAGAATGTTCAGCAGGGAATATAGTTGGACGGGGTATCCTGAGAACGTGTAGTCTCGCATGGCTTGGGCTGCCAGACTGAGCGGATTGGCAGATGCCACATTTGTCAAAAAGCTCGGCAAGTATTTCTGAACATAGGTTATGGGGTAATAGACAGTGCTGAGAGTGAGAAAAAGTAGCTGCACGATCTGTTGATAGGCGAAGAAATACTCGCCATGAGTAGAGGCTACGGAGGCTAGCGCAGCTGAAATGCCCGCAAGTCCCATCGCAAGAAGGAACAGAAATGGCAGCAGGATTATGGTGTTCCATATCGCTGCAGCTGGGAGGACGACCAGCGCAATTAGCATTAAAGATGTTGAATAGATTAACGCTGCGGTTCCACCTGCAAGCAGGTAAGCAACGACAATCCCCGGAGTGCTGATGGGCAAAGAGAGGTAATATTGGATCACACCTTCTCTGATGGCAAGCCATATGCGTCTGCCAGTGTCCAAGGACGCTGCGAACATTCCCATAACGATGATTGCTGGAACAAAGAATTGGAAGTAGTTAAAGGACGGCATTATCTTCCCGTAGACGAGGGCCACTACGAGCATGTCGGACAGATTCAGGCTTAGAAGAACAGCCATCAGCCACTTTGTCCTGAAGAAATAGGAGAGATCGTTTCTGGCCAAACGCAAGATTGCATTGAGTTCTGTCAACCGCTTTTCACTCCTTCCACCAAACGTCCGAGAAGGAAAATGCCTAAGCCGAGCGTGCTGACCGCCAAGGCTGTAAGCACTGCTATCGCAACCGATGCGTTAAGGAACAGGCTGGGGTTAAATCCTAGGCAGAGATGAACGAGGTCTGCTCCATAGGTCAACGGGCTGAACCTCGCCACCGACGCGTAGCCGGGCTGAGCCTGGGCCAGATAGAAAAGTGGATACAACACTGTGCTGAATCTGATTATCAATGCGCTGAGCCCAGTAGTGATGGCAACGTATAGATCGCTTGATTTGAAGGCTATGAATGACAGGCCCAGCATTAGTCCTGCGACTCCGAAGCCCAAAAAGAAAAGCGCCAGAGCTGCTGCTAAGATTGAAATGATAGTCAAGTTGCCAATCAATGAAAGTACGATCGCAAAAGGCACGAGAAGCATGAGCGCAAGTTCAAGCCCTCCCTTCAGAGCTATCGACAGGAAAAGCTTCGATCTCGAAATTGGAAGGCTCAAAAGGTATGGCAGTCTCCCTTCATGCGCAGCTTCCACAAACTCTCTCCCCGCGTGAGAGCCAACGTCAAAGGTCATCATGACCATAAAGCCTACTGCATAGAACATTTGATAGTTTCCGATGCTTTGGATGTTCACCAGTTGCGATATTATGGCCCCATAAATGAAGATTTGAATGCTGAAAGAGAACCATTGAAGCCCTATCCACACGGGAGGGTACACTTCATGTTTCAGATCAAACCATACTACACGAAGTACATCAAGCATTCTCGGTTGTCTCCAGCTTCTTGCCCGTGAAGCTCAAGAAGACATCGTCCAAAGACGGTTCAGTTACTCTGACTGAAGAAACCCGTATGTTTCTTTCATAGCAGAGGCTAGTCATTTTAGGAACCCACGCCTCCGCCATTGAAACATATATTTTGAATTTGCTCTCTTGGAGAGCTGCGAGCTTCACTGTTCCTGGGATCTTTGCCAATTCATTTTGCAACGCTGGGTCATTTTCAACGTGTTCAAGTTCAAGTTCAACGATGTCGCCTCCAGCGATTTTGTCTTTCAAGTTCTGAACGGTGTCGCAAACGATGTTTTTCCCTTTTTCAAGGATTGTTACTCTGTCCGCAAGGTACTCTGCCTCACGAACCTCATTGGTCGCCACTAGTAGGGTTGCACCTTTTTCTTTGAGTTCGAGGATTTTCCCCCAAATCGTACGTTTTCCACGCAAATCAACTTGGCTGCTTGGTTCGTCGAATATGGCGAACTTCGGATTCTGCACAAGGATTTTTGCAACCTCCAGCCGCTTGGCTTGGCCTCCTGAAAGCTGCATAAACAGTTTATTTCGAGCATCCCACAGCTCCATCTCCTTCAAAACACGGTTGATGAGGTCGTCTCGTTCGCTCTTCTTAACACCGCACATGGCGGCATGGAACCTAAGAATCTCCGCGGGTTTGTGTCTCCAAAATCCCCTAGCGTCCTGAAACGAAATTCCAAGTATCTGGCGAACCTTAGTCGGATATTTCGCGACATCAATTCCCATTACCTTGGCCGTTCCAGAACTCGGTTTCAACACAGTTGCAAGGGTCATCAACAGCGTTGTCTTCCCTGAACCATTGGGTCCCAAGAGGACCATGATTTCTCCTTCATTCACTGTGAAATCAAGACCTTTAAGCGCCTGAGTCTTGCCATATTGCTTAACTAAGTTTTGAGTCTCAACCGCGAACATAAGCTGGTTTTTCCTCTAATGATTTGCCTCAACAAGAGGCTATTGAAAGATATAAGAATGCCGCGGAAAGCACTTGTTTTTGAAGATTAAGGTCATCAGCAAGCATGCCACTATTTTTTGAAATGTTTGCTGCCCGTTCATTGGTATGCCTTCATTGAACAGAGAAAGAATTAATATTTCAAGCAATCTCAATGAACATTGGTGAATGCGTTTGCCGATAGATCCTGATTTTCAGAAGAATAGAAAAATTGCAGGGCAGCACAACGGGCACAACGTTTGGGGACCTGTTGAGCAGCCAAAACAGCTTGGAATACACGGCACGAACGTTGCCGTGGACTGGGATGTTTGTACTGGAGACGGCATCTGCATCGATGTTTGCCCAGTGACTGTGTTTGATTGGGCAGACTCTCCTGGTCACCCAAGTTCAGCGAAGAAATCTGACCCTGCAAGAGAAAAAGACTGCATCAAATGCCTCGCCTGCGAGACTCAATGCCCAACTCAGGCCATCAAGATAACCTAGCGCATGTCAAGGCTTCACTGAAACGAAAGAAACTCTTTTATTCCCCTTTTTTCGCACTATTTGTCAGAGGCTGCTTTATGAAAACTAAACCTGACAGAAAACTTGATTGCATAGGCCTATATTGCCCTGAACCTGTTTTCAAAACAAGGTTGGAGTTGGACGAACTGAAACCCGGAGAGACATTGGAGGTTCTGGCAGATGATCCTGCGGCGGAATCTGACATACGGAGCCTCGTGAAGAATCTGGAGCAGGAATTGGTTAGTGTCAGCAAAGAAGGCAATACTGTTCGTGTTTTAATTAGAAAAATAAAATGAGCAGAGGTGAATTGAAATGAGCGTTAAGAAGAAAAAGATGCTTTATGTTCAGACAAGCGGCGTTGACACTCCGGAGCGCAGTTATGCTCCCTTCATTCTGGCAACGACAGCGGCAATGATGAATGTGGAGGCAACCGTCTACTTTGTAATAAAAGGTATCACACTTGTCAAGAAGGGCGAAGCGGAGAAAATCAAGATGGGCAGTTTTCCATCGCTGAAGGAAGTCATGGATCAAGCAGTAAAGGCGGGCGTCAAGCTCGTTGTGTGCGAACAGAGCTGTGGGCTGATGGGGATACCGCGTGGTGACTTCGCAAAGGATGCCCAGATTGTCGGTGCGGCAACACTCAACGATTTGGCTCTGAACGCAGATGCTGTCCTCTGCTTCTGAGTGAGCAAACATTGTCGACAAAAAAAAGAATCTATATGGATCACTCGGCTGGCAAACCAGTCGAACCCCGCGTGATAGAGGCCATGCTGCCCTACATGAAATCATCCTATGGAAACGCTTCGTCACTGCATACGCTTGGCCAAGAAGCAAAACGTGCCGTCGAACAAGCAAGAGCCCAAGTTGCAAGCTTGATTAACGCTGAAAAAAAAGAATCGATAATCTTCACTTCAGGAGCGACTGAAAGCAACAATTTAGCAATCAAAGGAATCGCCAACCGCAACAAGGACAAAGGAACTCGCATCTTGACTTCAAGCGTTGAGCACATGTCGGTCGTAAACACTTGCAAATTCTTAAGTACCAAAGGATTCGAAACAGTTTTTCTTCCGGTCGACAAATTCGGCTTCCTGAACCTCGAGAGTCTTAAGAAGGAATTGACAGACAAAACCGTTCTAGTCTCTGTGGTCTATGCAAGCGGAGAAATTGGAACAATTGAGCCCATAAGAGAAATCAGCAGAATTGTTCACGGCGAAAAGGCATACTTACACGTTGATGCAACAGCAGCATGCGGCCAGATACCATTAGATGTCAAGAGTGAAGGCATAGATTTGCTCACAATCTCATCAAACGACATGTGCGGACCGAGAGGCCTAGGAGCCCTCTACTTGAAAGAAGGCTTGCGCCTCGAACCGCTACTTCATGGCGGTGGACAAGAAAGGGGGCTGAGATCCGGAACTGAAAACGTCGCAGCCATCGTTGGTTTTGGAAAGGCTGCAGAAATTGCCGAAAAGGAAATGCAATCCGAAAGCCAGCGTCTCACAAGACTCAGAGATAGATTTATTGACAGTCTCTTGAAGCCGATCCCTTACTCGTTTTTGAATGGACACCCAACGATCCGACTGCCCGACAATGTTTCTGTAAGGTACAATTTCATAGAAGGAGAATCAATGCTGCTGGGCCTTGACATGATGGGAGTCTACGCATCATCAGGCTCAGCCTGCACGGCCAAGACTTTGGAGCCCTCACACGTGCTATTGGCGATTGGATTGAAACATGAAGAGGCTCACGGCTCCCTAATGTTCACGTTAGGCAGGCAAAATAGTGAAGAAGACGCAGATTATGCCGCAAGCTTAATGCCTGCAATCGTCAAAAGACTGAGAGATATGTCCCCCCTGACACCTAAGGAGTTGAGAACCTAATGTACAGCGAAAAAGTTATGGAACACTTCAAGAACCCAAGAAACGTCGGAGAAATACAAGACGCGGACGGCGTGGGCACCGTGGGTAACCCCGTCTGCGGAGACTTGATGACAATTTACATCAAGGTCAAAGACAACCGTTTGGTAGACATCAAATTCAAAACGTTCGGATGCGGCTCCGCAATCGCAACAAGTAGCATGATCACAGAATTGGCCAAAGGCAAGACCTTGGAGGAAGGACTGGAAATCACTCGAGCAAACGTCGCAGACGAATTAGGCGGCCTGCCCCCAGTCAAGATGCACTGCTCAAACCTTGCCGCGGATGCCCTGCACGCCGCAATCGAAGATTATTACAAAAAGCATGGAAAAGAAGGAGGCAAGAGCAAATGAAACCAGAGTTCGTCAAGTGCGAGTTTTGCAAAGCAGAAATTCCAACGGAAGCGTGCAAACTTGCCGCTCACCGAAAAGTAATCGAGGGAAAAGAATACGTCTTCTGCTGCGCAAAATGCGCGCAACGGTACCGATCGACAGACAAGTAGCCCACAAACTTGCAATCTCCTTTTTTCGATATTTCTTACCTGCAGCACATGCGAGAGAGTTCAGGGAAGGTTTTCACTCTATCTCTTTCGTTGCTCATCCTGAAATTCTTTAGAATCCTTGAAAGAGGACAAAATAGCTTTTAAAGAAGTGTTTCGATGATTTAGTGCGAGTTGACTGCTATGGATAAATGGGAATGCACCATCTGTGGCTACGTGTACGATCCTGAGGTCGGAGATCCCGAGCATGGCATAAAACCCGGCACATCATTTGAGACTCTGCCCGACGATTGGGTCTGCCCAGTATGCGGAGTTGCAAAAGATCAGTTCGTCAAGAAAGATTGAGAATTCCTTTCCTCCTTTCTTTGTAAGCCTTATATGGTATATTCTTCAAGTTTGAATTGATCCAGCATGTCACTTGCAAAGATTCAGAAGAGAGATGGAAGAATAGTTGATTTTGATCAACGCCGAATCAGAGATGCTGTTTACAAAGCCTTCATTGCCGTGGAATTGCAGGATGGCGAGAAGGCCGAAATTGTTACAAAAGAAGTTGTCAAGCTTTTAGAGAAGAGTTTCGCTGGAAAAGTTCCATCAGTCGAGGACGCGCAAGACGCTGTCGTAAGAATTTTGAAGGAGAAGGGTTACGGTCGAGTTGCGGACAGTTATGAGGCATACCGCGAGAAGAAACAGGAAATTAGAAGGCTGAGACAGAAGCTGGAGATTGAAGAACCCAAACTGACTGTAAATGCACTTGAAGTTCTGAGGCAAAGGTACCTGCTGAGAGATGAAAACGAGAATATAGTGGAATCGCCTGCTGAACTCTTCAAGAGAGTTGCGCGTGCAGTGGCAGCTGCAGACAGCAACTACGGCGGGAACCCAAACGAAACTGAAAAGGTTTTTTTTGGAATGATGTCACGACTAGAATTCATCCCGAACACGCCGACCCTGTTTAATGCTGGCACACGGTTGGGTCAACTCTCCGCCTGTTTTGTGTTGCCCGTTGAAGATTCGCTTGATGGAATTTTTACATCTGCAAAAAACATGGCTCTGATAGAGCAAAGCGGCGGCGGAGTCGGGTTCGATTTTTCACGGTTAAGACCCAAGGGGGACATTGTCAAGTCTACCAAGGGTGTGGCTTCTGGACCTGTCAGTTTCATGCGCATATTCGACACGGGCACGGAAATCATAAAAGCAGGAGGTAAACGCCGAGGCGCAATGATGGCAGTGCTGAGAGTCGACCATCCCGACATAATTGAATTTATCACCTCCAAACAGCAACCCGGCTTTCTCTCAAATTTCAACATCTCTGTCGCAGTCACTGATGAATTCATGGAGGCCGTTGAAGAGAACGGCGAATATTGGCTCATCAACCCACGCAACAAAGAAAAAACTAAGAAACTCAATTCCAGAGAAGTCTGGAATCTCATGGCGAAGTCAGCCTGGATGAGCGGTGACCCAGGTGTCATATTCATCGACGAAATAAACAGGCAGAATCCAACTCCCGAAGTCGGAAGAATAGAATCCACAAATCCATGTGGTGAACAACCGTTGCTTCCTTACGAATCCTGCAACTTGGGCTCCATTAATCTGTCTCAGATGGTCGTGGATGGAAAAATCAGTTGGGAAAAGCTGAGAGAAACTGTAAGAAACGCAGTGCATTTTCTTGATAACGTTATTGACGCGAACAAGTACCCTTTGAAGGAGATTGAAGACATCACACTCGCGAATCGAAAAATAGGCTTGGGTGTCATGGGCTTCGCTGATATGCTTGTAAAACTCGTAATTCCGTATGATTCTCAACAAGCCTTGAGTCGCGGCGAGGAGATAATGCATTTCATCGAAGAGGAAGGGCACAAACGGTCAGAAGAGTTAGGAAAGGAGCGCGGCTCTTTTCCGAATTTTGAGAGAAGCATATGGAGGGACAAACACTCTGCCCTCAGAAACTCTACCGTCACAACGGTGGCGCCGACAGGGACAATCAGTATCATCGCCAGTTGTTCATCAGGTATCGAACCAATCTTTGCAGTTTCCTTCATCAGAAACGTCATGAACGGAACGAGGCTATTTGAGACGAATCCCTTGTTTGAAGCAATGTCCAAGAATCGGGGGTTCTACAGTGCAAAACTGCTTGAGGAAATTGCGCACACAGGCTCTGTGCAGAAGATTGAAGGCATTCCCGAAGGTGTCAAGAGACTCTTCGCAACGGCCTTGGACATAGCACCAGAATGGCATGTGCGTATGCAGGCCGTGTTCCAGAAATATACAGACAATGCCGTCTCAAAAACAGTCAATCTTCCCCCAGAGGCTACGGAGGAAGACGTCAGAAAAACCTATGAACTGGCTTGGAAATCAAAGTGCAAAGGTGTCACAGTATTCAGATACGGGAGCAAACCCGAACAGGTATTGTATATAGGAGAAATAAAGACCGACAAAGGCAATTTCATGTCTCTGGAACCAGAATATTCGGGAGGCTGCCCCACAAAAAACTGCCCCTTCCCCAGCTGATGCGTCACCCGTTTTGGGAGCGCGCGCTAAGTGGGTGTTCAGTACATTATCATTTGTTCTTTGTCTATTGTTTGCTTTGTTTGAGATTGTACGTTATTTTGACTCCTGCTTTTTCGAAGAGTATGCCAACCGGGCAACCTTTCACTGTCAATTCGTGAAGTCTTCGGACTCTATCTTCTGACATCTCGGTTTTTAGTGTTATTTCAAGGGTAGCTTCTGTAATCGTTCCTGCTTCTTGTGTCTTCGTTGCTTCTGCTTTCACTTCAAGATCCCTGACAACTGCGCGCATTTTGTTTGCAGTAAGCATCAAAATGGCCGAATAGCATCCGACTAGGCTCATCAAAGCGAGTTCAAGGGCTGAAGGTCCCATGTCCGATCCTCCACTTTCCTCTTCCAGGTCAAGGCAAACCGTATGTGATCTGCTATCATCGACGTCTATTCGATAGTTTCTGACGAGTTTGGCGTTAGCATTTAACTTTGTCACTGCTATCACCTCCCACAGAATCCATGGATAAATTGGATGAGAACGGGGTTACTTGACTTCTTTGTACAAAGCCGAGTTCTCGGAGCGTAATCTTCTCTTCCTCGTCGTAATTTGATGGACAGAAAACTTTTTCGGTACCTCTTTATATCATTTTCGTGATGATTCGCGCGGAAAACGTACTTATGAATTCGAAAGGCTGGACTATTGGATGCTTGGAGCAGATGCGCAGACTCTAAATGTAGAGTGCACGGCTTTGACCAAGACTTGGGCACGAGATGGACCGGAACTGACAAGGCTAATATCTGAGAAAATTGAAATTATGAGTGGTCAAAAGAATCTGTCCTGCATTGCTTCCGGAAAAGATGAAAGACTGGATTGAGACTGGTGATGCATGATGAGTTTGATACCTGACGAGCAGAAGGAACGCATCAGAAACGAACTCGCTGAAAAACTAACGAATCCCGTAAAAATCATATTGTTTACGCAGACGATGGAATGCAAGTTTTGCGCCGACACGAAACAGTTGATTCTTGAATTGACAGAACTAAACGGGAAGATCCAGACTGAAGTGCATGATTTAATAGCCGACGCACAACTAGCCCAAGAATACGGGGTTGATAAGATTCCAGCGATAATTGTTAGAGCTGAAAAAGATTATGGCGTAAGATTTTACGGATTTCCATACGGATACGAGTTTCAAACGTTGATGGAGGCTTTGTCATCAGTCTCAAGGGGTCAGACCAATCTCTCGGAGCAAACAAAACAGAAGCTTAAAGAAATCAAAGTTCCCGTCAACATAAAAGTATTCACTACGCTGACTTGTCCACATTGCCCTACTGCTGCTGCTATGGCTCACAAGTTTGCGATAGAGAATAGCCTTATAAAGGCGGAAGCCATCGACGCAAACGAGTTTCCTGACATGGCAATAAAGTACGGGATTATGGGAGTACCCAAAATAGTAGTTAACGAAAAAATCGAATTCGTCGGAGCTATTCCGGAGGACATGTTTCTGGAACAGGTTTTGAAGGCAGTCCAGTGAACATGTACTCGTTTTGTGATTCAAGGTTGAAATAGATGAAGGAAAGAGAAGTCATACTGCAGATACTAGGCATGAGTTGTCCCTCATGTTCTGAAGGAATTCAAGCAGGCCTCGCCAGATTGGACGGAGTCATGGAGGCCAAAGTGAATTTTGCTTCAAAAGAAGCCATCGTCAGATTCGACGAAGACAAGATCGGTCTTGATAAGATAAAGGCGGCGATAAAGAGGGGCGGTTACGAAGCCGTTGAGCAGATTGAAGACACGAGTGAAAAACGGCGAAAGCAAGTCAAAAATAGAGTACTGCTTTTCTCCATCGGTCTCGCATTTACCATTCCGATTCTCTTGATTTCCTATTTGACAGAGTTTTCGCAGAAGGACTATGTCTTATTGGTGCTAGCGACTCCTGTCCAGTTTGTCGTGGGCTGGCACTTCTACAGAGACGCTTATGTTTCGATAAGAAACAGGTTCGCCGACATGAATGTACTAGTGGCCTTAAGCGCCACGGCCGCCTATGCTTATTCAGTCTACTCGACGTTTTTTCTACAGGGAACGGTATTCTACGACGCGTCGGCTGTAGTCATTACGACAATAACGTTAGGCGTATTGCTGGAAGAAATGGCAATTGAACGAACAGGCGAGACCCTGAAGAGACTTATGGCTCTTCAACCTAAAACAGCGATTGTCATCAGCGGCGGGCAGAAGAAAGAGATACCTATCAATGAGGTTCAGGTTGGCGACACGATAATCGTCAAACCAGGAGAGAGAATTCCAGTTGACGGCAGCGTCATTGGCGGTCGAACATTCGTCGATGAATCGATGATTTCGGGTGAATCTGTTCCTGTGGAGAAGGCTGAAGGTGACACTGTTTTAGCAGGCACGATGAATAAAACCGGCATCCTCAAATTCACCGCAGAAAAGGTGGGTTTTGAAACGACTCTAGCACAGATAGTAAGGCTGACAAGAGAGGTGCAGGCAAGTAAAGCTCCTATTCAAAGGATGGCAGACAGGGTCGTAAATATGTTCGTGCCCATGGTTGTCTCCGTCTCGGTTGCAGTCTTTCTGGTGTGGCATTTCGGTTTTTTGAATGATAATCTGGCTTTGACCACAATGGTCTCTGTGCTAGCGATTTCCTGCCCCTGTGCCTTGGGCATTGCGACGCCAGCTGCAATCACTATAGGTGTGGGCGATGGCGCTGAAAACGGGATTCTCATAAAGAACAACGCCATTCTGGAGGTCGTCAAGAACTTGGATACCATTGTTTTCGACAAGACAGGTACTCTGACAAAAGGTCAACTGGAAGTCACTGACATCATTGGAGGAGACAGCAATTCTATTTTGCAAGTTGCAGCAGCAGTCGAAAAATGGTCCGAGCATCCTATTGGGCAGGCAATTGTGAGAAAGGCTCAATCCGAGAAACTCGTTTTTGGAGAGCCAGATTCGTTTGAGGCATTGCCAGGTTTTGGTGTTGTGACTGAGTTTGACGGCAAAAAGGTCCTGATTGGAAACCGGGTCTTGATGCAGAATAACAGTGTCTCGGTCGAGCGTTTTGAGAGTGACATTCAGAGATTGGAAGCCCAAGGCAAGACAGTGCTCATGGTGGCTGTTTCAGGAAGAGTTCTCGGCGCACTGGCCCTCTCCGACACTCTCAAGGATCATTCAAAGCAGGCGGTCGAGACCCTGCAAAAAATGGGTTTGAATGTCATAATGCTCAGCGGCGACACAAAAAGAACCGCGGAGGCAGTGGCTAAACAATTAGGAATATCCGAAGTCATGGCTGAAGTAATCCCTGCCCAAAAGGTCGAGGAAATAAGGAAACTCCAGGGCCAAGGCAGATTTGTGGCGATGGTTGGAGACGGAATCAACGATGCCCCGGCAATAACGCAAGCCAATGTGGGGATAGCCATAGGAAGCGGGACAGACGTAGCCGTCGAAGCAGGAGACTTGGTTTTGATCAAAGATGACCCAAGAGACGTGGCAACCGCCATCGACCTCAGCAAGAAAACGTTTAACAAGATAAGACAGAACCTGTTCTGGGCTTTCTTCTACAACGTGATAATGATTCCTCTGGCAGCAGGCGTTCTGTATCCTTCGCTTGGAGTATTGATTCCGCCTGAGGCTGCCGCAATATCGATGATACTCAGCGACATCACAGTCGTCGGCAACTCCCTGCTTCTCAGAAGATGGAAACCCCCGTAGCGTGCGGGTTATCAAGGTACTAACTATGCGTGTAAACATTGGCAGGAAAAAATCTATCGCTACAACAGAGCAATATGTATCGCGAGTCTATGAATGTTCTGAATGCCCCGAAGGCTGTGTTTGACCGCTGGCGTACTTTGCGGGGTTTTTGTCAAATGTGGTCTTGCATGTTTTGTTACAGAAGTAGTAGGTTTTGCCTTTGTATTCGGTTTTGTGCTTGGCTGTTTTCTCATTGACTTCCATTCCGCAAATCGGATCCTTGGCCAATTCGTCACCCTCCGATGAATTATGCGTGTTTCATTTTTCTATTACAATCAGAACTATCTAAACTTACCTTTTTTCACCTGTATTCAGTGCGAGTATTCACGCATTTGAAATGAGGTGGCACTGGTAGATCCGCAATACAGACGTGCCCAATTATCAATATGCCCCTGGCATTTTGACATATGCGATCATCAGTAATAAACAACTATATTTCAATTCTTTTCTTTCTAGAACTTAGTTTCTATAACACTTAAAAGGCTAGAATGCGCAGTATATGTTAGTCTGCGAGAAGGATGATTCCTTGCAAGGGAAGGAGTGTCTTTCTTGAAGATTTGAAATCTAAGGAGAAAAGGGTTGAAATGAAGAACAGAGGAATGTTCGCTTTATCTATGATTCTGATGGCATTAATGATGACAAGTTCCGTTGCTGTCTCCATTGTTCATGCTGCTTGGACTGGTTACGTTAAGCCGTCATTCCCCGATTATGCCCCCAGCGGAATGCCTGACTTCGACGAGAAACAGCCTGGGTGGGGGCCAGTCGCAGGCACGTACACTTGGTGTGTTCCTGTTGCTGTCGCAAATTCGTTATGGTGGTTGGATTCCAAATATGAATCGCTGCTAAATCCCGCTCCAGTGCCTCCTCCAACAATAAGCGATCACTTTAGCTTGGTTACGGCTTATGGGGCGTGGGACGACCATTCTCCCAGCAATGTCGATCCGCTTGTGCGAAATCTGGCATTTCTAATGGATACTGATGGACAAAGAACACATGATGGTCATACTGGAACACGATTCACGGATGTCCAAGCGGCGATTCAGCAATACTTGATTCAGCAGGGCGTTTCAACAATGTTTGAAGTGCATAATTCAACGTTTTCAACATTTGCATGGATAGACAATGAAACCACAAAATGTCAAGACGTTGAGATTTTCCTTGACTTCTGGCAGTGGACTGGGGCAGCATGGACAAAGTCCACTATAACTAACCCGAGCTTGGAAAATGGTCACTGCGTGACGAGTGCTGGTTCAGACAACACCATTAGCCAAGTTCTCGTTAGTGATCCTTGGCAAGACGCGTTTGAGGCAGGGCTAGCTCCAGGACGCTCTCCAGTTGTCCATCCTTACCCGCATGGTTCGGCCGTTCATAACGATGCTCAATTCGTTTCTCAGGATGCCTACACCGTAGTTCAGGACGTATTTGTACCGCCTCCTCCGCCTCCGCAGCCTCAAGTTCCACCACCAGGATATCCACCTACGGCCTGTGAACTCCAAGGCTACTTGCAGACCATGGGCTTCGACCCTTCATTTCATGCATTCATTTTGGGCGCCATCGCAACATCGCCCCTTGGTATTCACGACATTGCGGTGACGAACGTCACGACCTCCAAGACAGGATGCACACCGATGCCTACTGTTGGGCAGAACCTGACGGCAACTGTCAACGTGACCGTTGCGAATCATGGAACTTTCGATGAAAGCAACATCACAGTAACCGAATATGCCGCGCCAAGCATGCCGCCATCGTTTCCGATAGGCCAATTTAATGTAAGTCTCACTGCTGGAAGTAGCATGAACTTGACTCTGAGATGGAACACGACAGGATTATCCTACGGCAATTACACGATCAGTGCGACAGCGACTCCAGTGCCAGGTGAAACAAACACTAGCGACAACACGCTTTCGGATGGCCAGGTACTCGTAACAATCCCAGGCGACATCAACGGCGACTTCAAAGTCAACCTTCAAGACTTGGTTTTACTTGCGAATGCCTATGGCTCAGTGCCCGGCGTCCCCAAATGGACCCCGAATGCAGACTTGAATGGTAATGGGGCTGTGGATCTTGCAGACCTCGTCATAATGGCCAACCACTACAATCAACACTACCCATGACCCCTTTTTTTCAGTTCGAGAATAGCTATGTTCGCATAAACTCAGAGTGATTCGTGTTTTCCAACTGTGTGATGGCCTATTTCTAGGCCTTCTTTTTCGCAGAACTCCATGATCTTCGCGACGGCTCTGGCGTCGATTTCTTTTATTTTTTGTTGTTCGGGTCCGAGGACTTCGACTATTAGGCCGAGTCCGCCGACTCCGCAGCATGTGTACACGTTTTTGTAGATTCGAACGTCGTAGTCTGGAGGGAGCTTCATTTCTTCAACTGTTCTTTTCACGGCATCAATCAGAAAATCTACTTGGCTTGGATGTGTGGCGTTTATGAAATGTACTTCTCTGCAACCCATGTTAGGCATTTATATCCCTTTGAATGAAATCAGGGTGGCGGTTTCCTTTATTCCCTCTACCCGGCGTATTCCTTCGAAAATGAATTTGTCGAGGTCTTCCATCTTTTCAAACGAGACTTCCACATGCAGGTCATAGATGCCGTAGGTAGGTGTAGCTTTCTTGACTCCATTCATTCTGCTGATCTCTTTGAGGACATGATCGTCCTTTCCTGCTTCGACTTTTGCCAAAACATATGCGACGGGCATATTCGCTCCTCTCTGCTCCTCACTTGATCATTTGACTGTATATAATGATTTCCAGAGGGCCCTTTTGACTAAATCAAACCAGCTTGTTGGGCAGATGGGCATGCGATAAATCCGCTCTCAGAGAGTTGACTAGAAGTTTTCATGTTCGAATCTTAAGGGCGCCCGCCAAAGCCAATGCTCTTCGATGAATGAAAACCTGTTTGGGTGGAATGCTTATCGGGCATCGATGGTGTTCCAAACTTGCTTATGAATCATAATAGAAATGCTTATTACAAATGCGTGTCTTACTATTAATGTAGTTTTCTAGGTTGTGAATTAAGATGAATGAGAATGAATCATGGGAGAATCAATGCTGTCGATGCGAAGGAGACACGAACTTGAATCTGACGCCTGGAAAACGGGCGTGTCACCTGACTTGTGGGCCATGCATGTATCCGGATGATTGGGGCAAATGTGCTTCGTGTGAAATTGTTGGGCACTGTACGTACGCGTTGGCTCATCTGAGGGGTCTGAAAGGCAATGGCATAAAGAAAGGTTGTTACTTCGAACAGCAATTGACAGGGGACGAGTCGTTGTATCACACGATCAATTTTGTGAATGGTCAACAGCAATTAATGAAGACATCAGGCGAAAAAGCTTATCTCGAAAGCTTGAAGAAAACAAACGCCAGAAGCCCATGTATCAAAAAACCCTGACTTTGATATATTCTCTCAAATTGACTTGAGGCCTGTGCAAGTAGCGACGGTAGTTGGTTTGCCTCTGAGTGGAATCTATTAACACAATTTTTGAAATGTGTAAATGCGCGTCTTTACTCTAGTTTTTGTGACGGAGAGTTGCAAAATTGCAATGTTGCTTTGTTGCCCCGATCATTTTTACTTGTAATGTCAAAAGTAATGTGTATAGTAACAAACCATGTTGAAAACCGGTCTGGAATACCGTTCAGAGCTGACTAGGCTCGTTTTTTGTTACCTCAAAAGTAATGTGTATAGTAACAAACACTGAAGAAAAAGGCTGTCCTGCTCTTCAGAGTTGACTCTGTGCTGTTCAGTCTTGATATTCAATGTAACTATGCAAAAGGCCCTTCAGACGACATAGAGGAACCTGCCGAGTTGTTCCAACTTATTTTTCTGAACTATCATCTCAGCATCATTTGGGGCATTAGAAAAGTGGCTTTAACTAACCAGAAGTTGGCGCGTGCGCGAGCGTCTATTTGATTGTGAAGGGGAAAGTGGAGATTCGCTCGGACATTGGAGGAATTGGAGAATACTGATTCCACCGTAACATCAAAGAATTTTGTATCGGTAGTGAATTAGAAGAACATAAGCGCATATGATTTGTAGTTTTTTGCTGGTTTTCGGCCTTGCGGAAAAGTTATAGCTGAACTAGATGTAACTGAAATGGGCGTTTGTAATGGTTGACATAAAAGATCTCCTTGAATATAATGATGCCGAGAGATGTGCCTTCTTCAAGGCATTTGCCAAACTGTCGTGGCGTGAATTCATCAAGAATAGAGAAGCCAGTTTCCATTCTATCCGAAACATCTTTATTCACACGTTAAACGCAACAGACTACTGGCTGGATTTTCTTCAAAATGATAATCAACGTTCAAAGAAGAAATTCGAGGAATACAAGAATCTGAAAGAGATAGGGGTTTACATGCGTCATGTGGAGAAGCGCATGAAGGACTACCTTGAGCTGTCGTCTCCTGAAAACCTAAAGAAGACGTATGAGGGCAAGCGCGATGGGAAACTTGAAACGTTGACTGCTGAGGACATTTTGGTTCATGTTTTCGAGGAAGAAGTTCATCATCGAGGCGAATTAATAGCATTGTTCTGGCAGATGGGAATTGAACCACCGCTCATAGGATACCCACTATGAAACAAGAATTCGTCTAACACGAAAAGAAGCCCGCGCGCAATGTTGAGATAATGATAAAT